>Ga0307514_10001015_pt1 | contig 40976 bp, 46 predicted proteins | sample 16_EM_MG_FD_203088 | JGI IMG/M metagenome (GOLD analysis project Ga0307514, IMG submission 203088) | Populus trichocarpa ectomycorrhiza microbial communities from riparian zone in the Pacific Northwest, United States - 16_EM | ecosystem: Host-associated > Plants > Roots > Unclassified | place...
CACATGTCTCCATTCGCAAGAAGGTGTTTTGCTGCATTGACCAATGGTATCCACTTCCGAATGGTAGTCAAGAGTACTTGCTTGAATAACATGTATCATTACCGCTGTCAGGGGAGAACCCCTAACATTTGTGTTGTGAAGAAGTTGTCCATGTATACATTGAAGGAGAGCTTTCGATGCCTCTGGTGCAAACGTCTAGTCAAGTGGTGAACAATCTTTCCAGTATCTGTAAGCTGTAACAGACAGGATTCTACATCAACAGGATCCCCTCCAACTGCATTTGATGATGGGTGGAACTCCCAGACATAGCCCTTCTCTGCCATGCAGACAAAGTTATATCCTTGACTAATTGGCTTGTTTGGCATCTTTGTAATGTGAATTGACCTGCCAGTGAATAGAATCATGGCTTCATCAATAGTAACATTGCTGCCAGGTACTCGGTACTGCTGCGAGAAAAACTGCAGTTGCTCTGGTAGAATATCCACCTTTGAATGCCACAAGGTAGGCTTTCAGGAGTTTCGGTTGGTGAATTGCATGGAGAAACATGAAAGAAGCGGCGGATCTCCTGAAAGCGAGTCTTGCCAAGGTAGGCAGCTGGTGGTAATCCATCTTTGGGAAGGTAAACTCCATCCTTTATCCAGTACCTCTCAGGAGGAACTCCAATCAGACCCATATGAATTTGAATTGCCAGCTAGAGATAAAGATCCTGAGCAGTAACTGGCTGCCAGGAACGCCACCACTCCATCTCTGGTCCAAGAAGCTGCTGCTGGGCATAGGAATTGGTGTTGGCTACAAGCTGTCCCATAATGGAGAAGTTGGTAAGAAAGGGAATAAAGATTTGAATTGGAGTAATGGTATCCAGCTCGGAGAATGAGATGGGCAATCAGTTCCATGCTTTGTGAGGAGGGACAACTGGTTGTAAAGGGTCGAATGTGGGAAGCTTAGGAAGATCTGGCAAATTTTGAATCGGTTTTTTGAGTGTTTTCTTGCGCCGCTTGGCCGAGTGACCAGCGGTGATCGACCTGGCTGGCTCAATATATGCCTCATCTGAGGAGCTATAATTATCGTCAAGGTTGACCATTGCAGGTGGAGCTTTAGTAGTGAGTGAAGACACATCAGGTACAATGACAGGTCGATGCTGTACCACTGTAGGTGGTGGTGGCTGTTGGGAGGAGGTGCGCTTTGGACCAGAGTGATTGTCCATGATGCGATGCTTGGCACTTTGTTTTTTGACATTTTTTGGTGAGGATGGTAGAGATGAGAGTATAAGCGGTGGGGGTAGGTAGTTGACATTAAGGTTCCGAGGTCTGAGGGCTTCTCTGCTCATGGTTGTTGTGGTGTGGTAGATGGGAAGTGGGAAGGTGGTTGCTGCTGGGCTGAAGGATAGTACTCTCACAATCTCCAAAGTACTGCTATTTATATGCAACTCAGCACCACAGAACTTGTCACACTGCCACAAGAATTTGTAAATAGAAGCTTCTACTAGTTATCTTTCAATTCATAATATTCTAGGGGGGGGTTTAAGTGGGTGGCTGTGTGGTTATAAGCGACAAGGCGCAGCGTATGCGAAAGTGGGCCCTTTCGTGGGCCCATACCGGCGAAGGGATACTTGGGAGAAGGATAAGATGAGACAGGATTACGATTAGATTAGATGAGATCGGATTAGTCGGATAGATCCGAGCGGGGATAAACTTTGATGAAACATCATCCATTTCTCCGTTTTGTCATATATATGCAAACATCAGAATAGAATAAAAGCTAAAGAAAGTCTCTCTCTCGGGCCTTGTAATACATCAGGATAGGACACGAGTGCTAGCTAAAGACAACCTCTCTCTCTACATCAGAATAGGATACGACTTAAAGACAACTCTCTCGACCCGTGATCCGTCATGATATCAGGATAGAACACAGGCTAAAGACAACCTCTCTCTCTGCTTCTAAGTTTCAGACATCAGGATAGGACACGAACATTAGCTAAAGACAACCTCTCCCTCAATTTCACCCTACATTATAATATTAGGATAGAACACAAGCTAAAGGCAACCTCTCTCCCTGCTTCTAAGTTTCATACATCAGGATAGAACACGAGCGCTAGCTAATGACAACCTCTCTCTCAACCTCACCATACATTATGATATCAGGATAGAACACAAGCCAAAGACAACTGCCCTCACCTACTTCCATACATCAGGATAGGACACGAATGTGCTGGAAAATATCTAATCGCAGAGTCTACGGTGCCCTTGAGTTAGGCAGCGATGGATAATAGCCCCATGAGGCCACGGAAACGCTGCTGGAACCATCAAAAGCCGGCCATGAGAGAAACTTTTGTAAGGTTAGTAAGAAGGACGCTCCAAGCTCAGTGCTAAAGGCGTCTAGTTGGCCCCGAGATCCAGCAACCAGCAGCGGCCACATCCCCGATAGTTGGCAGGACTCGGTTGCATCAATGGCTGTGCCGGCATCCAACTGCACCCATAGCTGAGGTGGCGCTTTGAGCATAACTCGTTGCCGCGATGTAACCGTATGTATTGTAAGTGATGCCCTCCATGGTCTTCAGGAAGTCGATATAGTCCCTCGCGAACTTCTTTTTCTGTGCCACTGAAAAGCAGTTGTAGAGAGCTAGGCCCTGATCGTCAACTTTATCGCTAAGGGCAACACCAGGCAGCGTGAAGGTGAGTTCTACGCCAGCAGAAGTTTTGGCCGTTACCATAGTAGCCGGCGGGGTGGCGAGGGACGCCTGGAGGAAGCTTATTGAGGCTTCCTAGCCGCTAATGGCGGCGATCATGCATTCAATTCCCGAGACGATGCGGGAAATGAACTGGGCGGTGCAACCCAGGGTGGGCAGCATCGAAGAGGGAAGGGACCAAGTCTACTATATCCCTCGTTGGGCCGCCCAAAACAAACAGACCCTTCTCAGGAGGAAACCAAGTTGTTCTACTGATGGCCAAGACCGTAGTTTTTGCATCTGTAGATGGTGGTGCTGAGTATAACCTCGTCGAGCGTGGGATATGATGTTGACCCGGGCAGGAAATCGGGAGCATCTGAGGGATGTGCTATGTCAGGGGGTCCACTAGATATCCCGTATCAAGTACCTCCACCACCCCCAGAATGCCAATATCTTGGACACTTATCTTCCCACTCCCTTCACCTCTTTTTCGGCCAGGGTGCTGCCAACTCCTTCTCACCAATATCTTGTCGGAGTCCAAGGGAAAAGATGGAAAGAGCTCTCACCAATCAACACCAGGTCGGTGCCAGGCAGATTAACCACAGTGGTATGGCGTAATGGTAGCATCGGGGAAGAGCGACGGTACTAGCGCTGTAGTGCGTTCCCCCATCCGGAACATGGTCAAGGCATTCTCTCAACAGGATGTTATGGAAGAGATCATCCAACCCAGTGGTTTACTCCTTAGCTTCCTGGCTCTTGATGATAGTTCCAGCTAAATGGAATATTTGAGGGTTAGAAAGCCTGTAATTCCAACCCTAAGTCTCCAATCCATGCAATGACTTTTTTGCTCCAAGCCATCGGAACAATGTCTTGTCCGAGTTGACAACCGCGCCGAACTGCTCGTGAGTAGCAGGTTGGTCTGCCGTGTCTGTATGTGTCCAAGCCTTGAGAAAGTAAAGCTAGCTGTTGGGGCTTTTCCGACAGTTCGAACATATCGAATACACGATTGACGAGCAGAATGTACCATAGCCCGGGCCAAGCAGGTAGTCTGAAAGTAAAAACGTATAACACAGTTGAAACTAGGCAAACGTTGCTATAGCTATGCAGCCTGGCTTCATTGAGGATCCCAATCCCAATTTGCAATGACAAAGTATGAATCCACCAGAACGATGCACCTGTCAGGAGACCCATTTTGTAATGCCTCAGCGCTTCCGAAAGCGATCTTTGTCGTACTCATTGTAGTCGCTACCTGATTTGTAACACTCAGGGGTTAATCAAAGTGTTGAGGATCCTCAGTTCCTGGTTTGAGAAGAATTCCGGCGGCTTGGGAAGGAGGCGTTGGCACGGTCCCGCAACTCAAGCCAAGTCGAGATGTCTGCACATTGTCCATGTGCTGCATTTAGGTGACAGATATCAGTGCTTCCCGATGGTGGTAGGCGCGAAGGAAGGTCGGTATCCTTCGAACATATGAAGCACAACTCCCTGTAACGTTTCGGATTTAAACAGACAAAGAGGTGGAGGGGTCGAAAGGTCCAATTTTCACACGCATTTAACTTGCGCTCCAGCTCCTACCAATCATAGCTGAAATCTCAATATCTTTCCCAAACTGATTCTTCTGTATCAAAAGATCATATCCCAAGTTGTCAAGAAAGTGATGGAGATAACTGGAAATCGAGGAAGTCTAGGGATCTCGTGCTGGTATCTCAGAAGTATCCACCAGTGGTTGGGGAGTCCAGACGGGTGGTTCTTGGGCTGATAGTCTGGAGAAGGCGCCAGAAATTCCAGGCCACGAACCCCTGGCCAAAACAAGGGCACCTTGATTGGCGAGGAAGAACACCACCAGTAAGGTCTAAGACAGTCTCATGTCCAGCGGATCAAGGATAGTAAGAGTCTAGGAGAGATGTCTTTGCGATCTGCTGGGTTGTGTTCTAGACAACCAGTCCTCCGGTGGAATGAGGGCATGATTGACAAAGGGAGAAGCCAAGGTTAGGGTTACGGTTGACCAAGGAAACCGCGGTTTGACGGATGCTGCAGAGCAGCCTTAGAGTAGGGTAAGTACTATTTCGGTCTTGAAATAGTGAAAGAAGTGGAGGAAGTTTGAAGTTTAAGCCAAGTCGAGATTTCCGGGCAATGATGCGAACCAGGTGATGATTATTCCAGAGAACCGTCTCTTCAGTGAAACAAGGGCAGGGAGATGAACTGGCCTGGTCAGGCGCCGGGTGAAGCCAAATAGAAGTTGATTCGATGGAGTAGACTGGGAACCCCGGCGAGGACAAGTAGTGGTGTGGCGAAGCGAAGATGGATTAGGTGTTGCAACGTACGGTGTATGCCTGTCAAGTTCAATCAACATTAGGTCTGTATAGAGAGAGCAGTAGTGGGGAGAGAGAGAGAGATGTACATATGTTTTAGAAGGTCCTAAGAGGAGGAGGACCATGACCTTCTATGAACCACGTGGTTGTGGGTTTAGAACGTATCTGGCCGGTGCGTGAGTAAAGTGTTATCCTGTTAAAGCTCCATATATATTGGATTCGAGCAAATACGAAGGAACTGAAAGATCGACAAGAACGTACATCCTCTATAAAAGACATAGGGGGGAATTCTGCAAGCTTTGGGGATGCGGGGTTATCAGGAATTGAGATTTGGCGAGGATTGGGATTTGTCGGACTTGGGGATGGGGTTGAGGTCGATGCGCATGTGTGTTTGATGGAGAACCGAGAAGTTTGGGCTGAAGTTGGGAATAATGTACTACTAGAAGGGGTTTGGATTTGAAGTGATAGCGATATACTGATAGAAAGACAAGAGGTGGGTGTTAAATATGCTTAGGAGAGAAGACACAATGAAGATAGTGGTTACTCGTAAGGGTGAAGTGAGAGGTGAAGAGGAAGCAAACCCATTCGCAAGGAGGAGATCTGGATTACTTATACCTGCTAGTGGTGAAATTCACCGCAGTCATTCTCTGTACCGTAGCCCTGAACCCAAAAATCTTTGTGTTGCCGGTTGCAACATAATACCCAATCTTCACCTCATATTTCCGTATCTGCTTGATACAGTCAAATTGATATTCTGTTTCTTACCACGAAAATGTGACACCATGTTATCTCCACACGAGATCAGACGTTGTTTTTTGAGACCATCAAGGCATCAATGGGAAATTTCCTTTCCCGGTATACTGTAATCGAATCGGAAATAAAAATCGTGCGTGCTAAAATCATGCATGCATGATATCCGCTTTGCATATAGAAAATACTAGAGAACAACCTAGTCTAAATCAGAATGCAGGTGGCTGAATGCAAACTCATTGTGGCTTATTAAAGAACATGGCACACGCTGATTTCTCGTTGGCTATGAACACACCAGTGCTGAACTAAGTGCTGAACTAAGTGCAGGAGTTTGCGTCTGGGCTTCAATTGGATCGGCAGAAGATTTGGCGAAGAAAAAGAAAATTAAAGAAAGTGAAGGAATGCGTTATTTACGAAAGTCTTTACCGCGCGGCTTGTTGAGCTGGCATGGAAGCGTTGAAGTTTTTCTTCTTTTCATGCTTCCTAGAGATCGCCGCAGTGGTTGTTGAGGTATTTTAGAAACAAACTTAAATGATCCGGCACGTAGTAAACAATGTCGATGGATCTCGATACTTCATATTTATGCAACACAGCTAGTTCCGTGGGGGTGCATTTCGGGTTAAGAAAAGTAGTACATCAGCCAGAGCGTTCGGCCGTCTTTGGAAATAAAATCCACTTTCGTATCTTGCGGATGACGCGCAAGACCAAACAGTCCATAAGTATGTACATTGAACTTTTCTTTCTAAATAAGACTATGCTTTCAAACTATCTATTTTTTATCTTGATATTCCTACATGGTGGCACTGTCTGTTGCGGATATTTGGCATTGATGTGGTTAAGAGTACTACCGTAAGATAAACGTTTCGAATACCCCGTTCTCAAGATCTGTGCGGTGTAAAATGAGGAGCAAGAAATTGCTTATCAAAAGTGCACTATATGAGCGTATTCCCTGCAGGCTCGTCATATTCGATTTAACGTTCCCAATGTTTCAGGTCACTGATTCTACAGTAAGATGTGGGTAAGGGTGGGCACGGGTCAATTCTCAAGAACACTTACAAAGTGCAGTTGGGAGCTCAAGATGGCTAGTTAAGGGGTTCAGAAACTTCTATATGATTCCATTAAACTTCTCTATGCCGCTTTAGTTACCTCTCCTACCTAATTGAGACCCGCTAATACTTGCACGTTGCGGGCCGATCCGCAGTACCCCTGCACAACCAGACACCTCGTGCTTAATTTACAAACTTGTATGACTTCATCAGCTAACAGTCCTGAAGACGGGGTGATTGTTGCGGCAGATAATACAATTCACGAGTAGTGCCAGACATAAGACGAGGGCCTCCACACATGGATGAGACAAAAGCCTACCTCTATATATATACGTTCTTACACATCTCGAAATCTAATCCCACGGTGGGACAAGTGATGACATGATTCCGCGTATATGATTTAACTGCCAGTATCCTATCACTCGTGGACCGGTCAATACATTTATCCACCTTAGTTCCCATTCACTGAATAATACTTACTGTGTGAGCGTAAAGGGGTATGTAGCTGGATAATTACGTTTTAGATCCTGCATGCAGCTATGTTGGTACCATGCAAGACAAGCACCTGGGATAAACTGGCGGGACTCACTTCGATATATTTCAGCTTATTCCTAGAACATTACACTGCGTAGGTAATTTCAAGCTCTCTAGCAGGAAACGTGCATCTTGTCTAACAGCTTCGAAAGCGAACCATAATCCTAAGCAGATGCACACCCTGCTGCAGGATCCAGCTGATAGTTATTCTGTCGGGGTGGGAGCATGACCTCAAGCCACGTCTTTATCAGAATTCTTCGGGGAACTACTCGGCTGTCCCGCTGTCAAAATGCACTTTTGAACCTGCAGCTACATTTGCAATGCAGCCACACATGCAGCCATCTCACCTATTTATGCCGACCGCACGGGGAAAGTATTTTGTGTCCAGTAAGTCTGATGGGTAATTTATTCTATACTTTCAGTACACATATTTGAACAAATAACTACCCTGATGTTGTTTTTGTTTTGTTTTAATCATACTGTATTCACTCTAATTAGAGTATGACAGGACCTTGATAACCCCCTCACCCTGATGTTGTAATTGAGTGGTAAGTTATATTGTGCATCAGCAAAAAGGTCGCTTCTATACAGTTTCAAGCCTCCCACCACCACACAACACAGTATGATACCTAAGAAAGCTGTGAACCAGATTAGAAGTGCAATCATACTGTGGGGGTGCATTTTCACTCTACTTCGGTGATATAAGCGGAATGTAAATAAGAAAAAGTGCAAAGTGAAACGGAAATCCAGCGAGTTCTTTGATGCATGTCCAACTGGTTTTTCCTGCAGCGACTTGAAGGAAAAACAAACAACTATACTTCTGAACGCGGTACATACCGTGTGTCCATATTCGTCACTGGTCAAAAACTTCGGGAATTGAAGTGTTTGACCAGGATCTGTATTCCAACCCTGCGGCAATGAGAGTAAATAGCAAACCGGAGAGAAAAAAACTACACTTTGGTGCGGTTTTTCAGAAAGAAGATCATTTGTTCATGCGACTATAGGTTGGCACAGATTGTATATTCCGTGTCTAAACTCACTGTGAAACCTGCTTTCTCCCGCTTATGCAAGCGCGGACTTTGTGCATGCATACTTATTTATTTGCAAACTTGAAGAGATCGTTTGAAAATTGTCACATAATGGTATAAGAATGAAGAAAAGAAACTAATGTACATCTTTGAATTAAGCAACCAGCAGGTTTGGCAGGCTTGACGAAAGTGCCGAGACGCGGGAACCAATCCAAGGAGGCAAAGTATTCTCAATCAATTGGCAGGTATAAGTAGTAGGTAGCCATCAAATATCCTTTCTCTAGAGTTCTCTCCCAATCGATAAACTCATTTAGGCCCATAAATTTTAGCCCTATTGCACTTTGCTGTGGGTTGTAGTAGGTATTCGCTATCGGACCACGTGCAACTGAAACTGGCAACCGTAAGAGTACTTACTCAAGTGATCGAAGATAAGATCGTATACCCCATTTCTAGAAGAAACCTCCACCAAATGAGGAATTATTGGAGTGCCACGCACTGAACTGGGTAAAGCGTGGGAAGAAAGTGTACTCGAGTACTTGGTAAAGCATCGGACGCTCCTGTTCTAGCAAGTAATCATACAGAACTATCAAGACGTGATAGTCCACACAGTTACGTTTGGGTATAACATAGCCAGAAAAATACTGGAAAACTATCAAAACTGAAAAAGACTGGAGTGCACTGACTTCCAACATTCCCTCGTGGTCGTCAATTGCGAGTTTCGATATGGCTGTCACCTTCCTGTTTCAGCTGCAGAGCAATGTAACCACTCAATTGTATGTTTCCCCGCTATCAAGCCCCGCAACGCATCCTACACGCTACCGTATCACAACTCCACCTACTGAGAGTCGCACCTCTCGCAGATACCACCCGAGCCATCCTCCTACTATCGTTCTTCAACGTCAAACGAGCATTACCAATGAGTAGTATCAGCTCACCCTTTACAACCTGTGTCACCTGCGGGTCGCCGCCCCAATGCTGTTCAACTTGCGGGTCGCCACAATCTATGCCTCAAGGCGTGAGTGTATTCGTACACGTACCGTTGCGATGCTTTGCTAATGACATCTTAGCTCATCAAGATTCACCGTTTGAACTCGGAAGACGTCGCAAAGATTGTCCCGCTCTCTGAAGTTCAAACATGGGAGAAATTTACAACAGTACTTCGAGAGGAACTGGCATCACCATATATGGAGGTGTCCAAAGTCTTTTTCAATGGATGCGAAGTTCTCGACCGGTTCTGGCCTAAGTCCATCGTCGACGGCATGAAGTTTGAGGCCGCTTTTGTTGAAAAGACTCATCATGAGAGCGCTGTCAAAGTGAGAAACGAGGATGTATTCCCCATAAATGTTAAGACTGTGGGGGAGCATATAATACCAATAAAGGGATTAACCTTGTATGTGTCGGCATCCAACACTCTACACGAAGTCAAGAGGATGATACAGGATAAGGAAGGAATTCTTCCAAGCAATATGATAATGATGTGGGAATATTCCGAACGGAAGGATCTAGATTATGACGAGAAAACGATGGCAGATTATGGTATTAGTGGGAGTACACTTATTCTTCTAGAGTAGTTGGGTGAGTTCTAGTAGGTATACAGCGCTAGCATTACTAACCCGTTATTGTTCCCTGTTGATGTCATTTTTAAATATTTCCAGTGGACTTCTCCTAGCTTCTGTTTTTTTCTTTCAGCTGAGTGGGCTTTTCATTGAATTACTTAGTCTTCCTGTAAGTAGTGGTACCTACTTAAGTATGTATATGGTCATAACCTACGTCTGTTATTTTTCTATAACCTCCTAGTGTTAGCACCTTCTAAGCCAGCGAGTTTCTTATCGTTCAGTATCAACGGGGGAATGGTTTTCTACCTGAATGTCATTTGATTTTTGTCTCGCTCCAGACGTTAGTAGGCGGAATAACCCTTAGCCCTAATCGCTTCGCTGGGCCTTGGTAATTCCTACTCTGCCAATTTGAAGTGTTGGTTATTAAGCGAGGTACGAACAAGTAATTAAACACCACAATTTGGGAAGGATTGATGCAAGACAAATTTTCACTTATGATATACATTTTCAACCCAAATTGCTATCACCGAGCTGAATAGCCATGAGGCTCACGAAGAACCAGACAATGAGAAGTATTTGTTCATTCAGTGTTACTGTCCCCCGCACTGGTATCTAACTAACCTACGCCTGAATTTCAAGACGCATGCAACTGATAAAACTGCCTAGGTATCTCAGAGCGCCACTATATTCGTGCTTTAGGTGTTCTATCGAGGTTAGATCTGGTGCAATTGAAATCGCTATACACTTCTGCATGAAATAGCTCGCATCATCTACAGCTCTGACTTGTACCACTCATCACTGCAGTTCTCTTTCTTCTATATCATATTATTCCAGCGCGCCTCCGGACTACCACCTCCACTGGTACGTGGTGGAAGTTAGCTGGAGGCGTTAAACTGGTGCTGATCGAATGTTAGCGATGCTATTAGAGCGTTCTTGCCACCCTAAAATTGCAACTTCTCGCTGTGCGTCTTGGATCTTGGCTGGCAGTAGAATGTAGTAGTAGTGCAGATTGCATTAAAGAATGGGTGAGGCTCGTTTTTTTTGATACTCTATCAGCTTACTACAGTTGCTGTATGTATTATCATTGACTGCAAGGAGCTCACAATAGTTTAAGTCCACTGCACCCTGTAAAACTACTGTTGGTCAAGATCCAAGACGCACGACGAAAAAGTTGCAATTCTGGCATGGCACGAACGCTCTATTGCCTGCTCTTCCAGTGCTTGGATAACTGAGATCCTCCCGTTCTGAAGCGGTTAGATCGACCACCCGGCAATCTACAAATTCGAAGACCAGTCAGATGCGGTCATAGTTTTTTGAAAGCGGCGGGCCCGGTTTCATGTGGCAAATATCGAGCGTACTTACAGGGCCTATAGATATCTACACCAAGGAAGATATCTACAGTCTCTGAAAATATCTGTCGTTTAGAGAAGATAATGATAGATACTGACGCTGGTATATATAGGCTTAAGATACTCATACATATCAAAAATTCCCAGACAATAACTAAATTATTTAAATTAGATTACTCGTCATAAAATAAAATAAATCCATGCGAAATTTATAGATATCTGTAGTTCGGCTAGATATCTATCAAATCTATCAATTGATAGCCTGGCAAGATGGCCATCGATGAAACTGCTCTGGCACAGATCTGCCCAATCGAGGCCCATATCTGACCGATCTATATATGCAACCCTCATCCTCTTGCTACACACTATGAAGCAAGAAACAAATGCAAATAAACAAAGAAGATGAATCTAGTGTATGTGCGCTGCCAGGTTCCCATAGTAGCCTCCTAAAACCCCTGAGAAGTGAGGAGGGAAAGTACTATCATAACCTCAGGATGGCCATCCATAAAGCAAAAAAACCTATCTATCTAAACAAGAAAAATGAAACAACCTTAAATCCAACCTTAAGTCCACCTTCCTCGTCCATCTGCGTGCTAGTGCCTCCACTACCATTGTCCCATGGCCTTCGTGAATTTGGCTTGCTATTCTTGATGAGGGCCTTTGTGAGTATACCGGGCACATTATCGTCCGTATGTATGTAGGAGTAGTCAACTACGCCGGGAGTATGGAGATCTCGGCTATTGTGGTAACACGTCGATATGCTTTGTCAGGCATCCCAATAGTCCATTCATCTAGGTAAGCATCTGCCTGGGTGGGGGCTATACATTTGGGGCAGAGAATTCTGAACCGTTTGAGACTAGCGCAAAGTTTTCTCAGACTAGACTCCTACAGAGCCCGCAGTCTCAGATTGAACCGCGAGAAGCGATGGAAATCATGTTATTTATACTATTCTTAGTATTCAGGCACTATCATATTCTACATAGAGTGAAAATAGTATGATTAAACCAAAAAAAAACCGGTAGTTTCGGGGCTTTCTACGAGAAATTCAAGGCCCACCACCGGCTTCATCACCACCAGATACCCGTCACCAATACCGGTAGAAGTCTGTCACCTAGATGTACTAATAGGCTTATGTTCCTTCCATTATCAGTCTCATAACGTAAATATAAATTTAACTTTGAAAGTGGCCCAGGACCAAGCCCGTACTGGTCTGATCCCAGTCTAAAATTTCCTCGTACAGTCTGCACTGGCTCATGACTGGGCGGGTGCAAGTATTGGAGACTTCCAGATGGGCTTTGAGTTTGTGGTTACGATAAGTGGGCTTGGAGATGAGATGGTAGATGAATCTGTAGGTAAGGTTGGAGGTAGACTTGGAGGTACAATGGTGAGTGCACTTGCAGGTATGGTGGTAAGTGAGCGAGTAGACGGGAATGATGGGTGTACTGGATGATACCTTAGTAAGTGCACGTGCAAGTACAGTGATGGGATGCGGTAGTCATCGTGAATTTCCTTGGGACAATTTGGGTTTGACTTACACGAAAGCTTGAAATCAGTTGATAGCATCGGGGTTGTTTTGAAAGCACTGGGATATTCCTAGCTTTCATGTCGAAGGTCGCAGTGCGACTTTTAAGCTTTACCGCAGACAAAGCCGCACATCAGTATTTAAGCTCACTGGCCAGAGAACTTTGGGTTTACTGGCACGGTAAACTCAAGGCTAGTGTCTGGCATGGTAAGCTGAAGGTTATTCGGCACGGTAAACTAAAGGTTATTCCGCAGGGTAAACTCTAGGTTCTGCCCACAAATATCTACGTTCTCTGTCGGTAATTTTGGGCATTCTTTAGACTTGTGCTCAGGAAGAGCTGACTAAGGATTTGGCCCGGTGGCTTCCTTAGTCTTCGATGCTCGGGCATGAGGCCGGTGGCTTGCGTCCCCCATTGGCCTCGCCAGCCCCCATGCCGAGAAGGAGGCCTAGCCTCGGCACTGGTACTCAGCTTCGGGTTCTGGCTTTGGCAGTCGGCATGGAGTTTTCCTTCTCTCTTTCGTATATAAGTCTACTGTTTTCCTTCCTTTCTATCGGTAGACAATTCATTCTCGTTATCTTCTTCTCTATCATATCTCTAGTCTCAACAAGAGTAAACTCTGTTGGGCTGATATTAGTACGGATATGACGTGGCCTTAAGTTAGGGTTCGCTAGCGTGTAATAAATTCTTTATAGGTGTCATCTTAGACTTAGAGTTAGACAATCAATCGTCTGAACAGGTTCATCACAACTCGCAGGAAACCTTTGGTGCAGTGAGCACGAAGATTTGGGGGCGCAGGAAGCTCTGCTAGATTTCAATTGTCCTACCCATGTATCTATCCACCTATCTATTCCTAGACCGCTCTAGGTGAGTCCATCTGTACGGTCTCCGGCCTATTCCGACGAGTCAATCACTGCGCCTCCGGCATGCATTGTTTGTTTGTTTTAATCATACTGTATTCTCTCTAGCTAGAGTATGACAGTGTCCGCTTCCCCTCCCCAGCCGGATGGGCGGCTAGGCGGAGGAGATCCGCTCTATTCACCCTTGATCCCCATTCTAATCAACACAGCGCACAACCAAAAAGAAACACCGACAAACACAGAACAATCGACTCAAGACAAAAGAAATGAAAATGAGCGTCAGGCTCAGACCCATCTAACTCAACTAAGCAGTGAGGGAAACTCCCCGACCTCCGTAGCTGCGAAGAGGTCCATCACTACCTAAACATATTTCCCTAGGGAAAAAAAGCCCCGATACCCGACATCTTCCTGCTCTCTATCCCCGTTGCCCGCCCGACACAGCCGCCGCTGCTCATCCTTCCAGCATGCTCCCAGCCAGCCCAGATTGACCGTCTCCGCCCAGATTCTGAGCGTCATCTCCAAGTGCACCTGAGCACCATCTCCAACCGACTTCCGAGCACTATCTCCAAGTTCACACGTCTCCAATGAATAACGTCGACAAGCCCGTGACGAGTTGCAATCACTGTACTGTCGTATCCGAGTTCGATGATTATGGGAGACGGTAGTCTTTTGAACGTCCTGAAATCGCTGTGGTCAATACACATATGGTTCGGTACTCCTGAATCAATAACCCACGTCGGAGCGGTAACGGGCGGTAAGAGCATAGCCGGAAAGTTAGAGTTGGTAGCGTTTCTTGACTCTCTTTCGTTGCTCCTTAACACGTTTGTAGTGGATGCAGTCGGGTTTAGAGTGGCCTGGGAGCCCGCATTGGCGGCAACAAGTCTGTTCGTCGTTTCCTCCCTTTCGGGAGTTACCATTTCCTCCGTCTTCGCCATTCGCGCGCTTCAGTATCCCGCATTCTTCGGTGGTGTGATTGTCCATCCTGCAGTGGGTGCACCGATATTCATTTTGCCGCCCGTTTCCTCGTCCGCGTCCACCCTGGCTACGTGCACGATTGCTGCTACTTTGGGAGTAGAGGTTCGACCCGCAGGATGCTGCACTTACCCCACTCGTGGTAATATGAAATTCCTCGTCTTCAAGCAACGTGTCCATGGCCTGCTGAGCCGTAGGAAGTGGGGTCTGATGCTCGAGTATCTTGATCACCAGTGCAAACTCCTCCGGTAATGTGGTCAAGATATGAGTCCTGAGAGAATTATCGGAGATTTCTTCGGGGGTGCCGATCAATTGTGTACGGTAGTCGAGTAGTCGTGTAAAGTACTGTGTTAACGTTTCATCTTCGCGTAAACGTGATGCGGTAAATTTTTGGAGGATCTGCATACGGCCGATTGTACTTGCTGCTTGATCGAGTCGGTTTTTTAAGGCTTCCCACATCTCGGCTGCATCGTCGATATGGCTGATGTACGGGAGTATTTCATCGGAGCACGACAGATACATAAAGGCGAGGGCATCGTTGGCTCGCTTATGCCATTCGCACTGCTGGGTGCGGACGGCCTTTCCGACACCGACCGGCAGAGGTTCTTCCCCGGTCACGATATCGTAAGCTTTCATCGCTATGAGTACACGGCGCGCCTTTCCCTTCCAGATGGGGTAGTTATTCTCCGTTAACTTTGACATAGCTCCATAATCAGTCATGTAGGTTTCGGTAGACATGGTGAAGGTGGAGGTGGGGAGTGTGATGGTGGTTGAAAGCGAGATGCAGATGCAATCTCTTTGATCTAGCTGGAGGTCAAATCTATGTCATATATAATGAGAGTCTCGCGAAGATAGTCGACGGGGTGATTGGAGTGGCGGGTGGAGTGGCGGGTGGAGTGGCGGGTGGAGTGGCGGGTGGAGTGGCGGGTGGCAACAGTGACAATTTGTTGTAGGGGTAGTCGTGTGTTGTGATATGGAGGGGAAATCGTGAGCGTGTATATAGACTTAAGGTGGAGAGAGAGGAGTATTGCAGGGGAGAACCGTGTGTATTGGGTATGGTACGATGACTATAGGTCCAATCTAAGGTGCGAATAAAAGGATAGAGTACAGTGTGAAGCCTAAAGAGGCAGTCACGAACCTTATCTACCAACAAGGAGAAAGACTTGAGATATATGTATGCGACATGTGTGCCTTACGCGTTACCATCAGCCCTGCTTACGATCAGCTCGTGTCAGATCCTTGTGACATTGTAGATGGTTTAGGGTTGTTAAGGCTCTAGGTAGATCGTGAGTTATATGGATAGATGGAGATTTAGATGATTAGCGACAGCTAGGCTCATAAGCTGTTAAAAAGTGACGATTGATTGTGTTTATCGAGGAAGCTTGTGTGCTCGTATATACACTAGTCTGTACTAGTCATACATGTGCACTCAGCTATTCATGTCCAGCTGACCTCCACTAGCCCAACTAAACTTATAAAGTCTTACAACGGCTGAAGATCTATATATCATTCTAGGTGATATCTTCAAAGTGGATCCCCAGCCCAAGGATATTCCATCGCCCGACAACATCCTTCCCGTCAACTCACAACCTCGACACATTGCATCATAGGACAACATCAATAGAGGTGAGAGGGGGAGAGGATAGCGAGCAGCGGAGGTGGCGAGGGAGCGAGGGCGGTGAATTAAGAGAAAGCGACGAGTCCATACCAAATCAACCGCACACGGCTTCCGCGTCCTTCGCCTCAATAGTACTTCGCCCAGGTCTCCTGCCGAGTCATTTTCAGTACCAGGTCCATCACAAACATATACGGAGCATAAGAATGAGCGGCGGTGTGCAGGGGACCGGCGAAGAAGTACGGTTGAGGATGGCCGGAGGTGTGAGAACGAAAACGGTTTGCGTGTAGACCTCGGTCGTTGGTTATCTGTGGCATGCAAAAGTGAAAACGAAAAGAAAAAAGAGAATAAGTTTTCTTCTGACGTGACACAGCGCTCGTTCCCTCCACACTCCCGTCTGCCCGCGGACTCTTGCACACTCACCCCTAGCACCCAACCTGGAAGTAATGCCATAATAAGACTGTTGCTCTCACAGAGTTTTTATCACCAAATACGTCTCCCCTTGAAAACGCTGGAAAGACAAAATCGACAGGGACACCTCTAGAGGCTGGGTGGTCATGGTAACACAGCGGGGTTGCTGGTTTCGGTCAAAGTGTGGTGGTTTCGATCATTGGTCGCTGCGATGACGGTCATCAACTGCGATGAAACGGTGTCGGCAGCAACGACGGTTTGGGCAGCACTTAGAACCGGGAAAGCTTCCAACGTTAGCTAAACCTTGGAGGCGAAACTACTAAGTATAGTAGTACTCCTATATTAGCTCGCGCTCGGACGTATTTCATAGTGCGTCGAGCAACTGAAACGCGATACCGATAAAACGGAGTAATATCGCACGAGTACCATGGCGCGGGGAGGTTTTCTGCTCGGCACAGTAGAGTTACAGGTATTTGGATAAGGTCTGTGCGCAGACCCGAGCAATCTGGTTGGCTATATGCCCTGTAAATCCCGCAGCGAACCAACAAGATAACTCTATGTTAGGAGCTAGGAGGGTTCTTCCGTCCCGTTGCATTGACATGCAGCGCATTGACACATGAAAACGGTTCGATCTCCTAGTTTCGGTCCCGCTTGTGGGCTAGTAGGTTATTGGTTCGGCAAAAATTGACTATGCAGGACGCATTTTCTATTCGCCTAACTGATAAGCCATCCCAGAAGGTTTTGACATTCACGCTAATCACGAGTACTTAGTCGTCTCACGATACGGAGCTTCTTAGACACCCCGAACTGTGCTAATTCGGGTTTCTAGCTCTGGTGCTATTTGCTTTCAGTTTTCGGCTTGCTCTCCCCTCTTGAACTCATTCTCTGTTGGTGCTCGCAAGCTCGCCATACTTCGAATAGGTAAACTTCGTTCTCCTTGACATTCCAGCGACCGTACCTCCTACCCCGCCATCCACGAAGCTCCATACTCTCGACCCAGCTTCGTACATCCAATACTCCCGACACCCAGCTCCGTACTCCTAACTCCCGGCTCCCGACTCAACTCCCAGCTTCAATCACATTCTTAGCACGGCGCGGTGAACATTGGTATGTGTATGGACTTCTCTACTCATTCCAGTTTCAAGGATTGACTGCCTCTACCAGTTTGTACTCTACCTTCACCAAGCACCCCCGCCAACACAATCTGCGCTCTAATGCATCCTACGCACGTTCGGTGAGCGAGGTGTTACTGCAATTGATGATTTGGTATGGACTTCTTTTTTTCTCTAGCCAGCTCCAAACTTCCTGTTTCAAGGATTGACGCTCTAGCTATAGACTGTACGGCTCGGCCAGATACCGGCTCTCCGCTCCGCGCTCCCAATGCTCCCACTGCTAGCTCCCCGCTGCCAGCTCTCAGCTTCCCACCCCCACCCTTAGCTCCTCGCTCTAGGTTATCGGCTTCGATTATATCTTTACCTATAGCTCGACGTGGGCGAAAGCTGCTATCGCAAGACGTATGTAGTTGATTTGGTATGGACTTCTCTAGCCAGCTCCGAACTCGCGGTGTCAAGTGTTGACGTCTCCCTCCAGTTCGTACCTTCACCCAGCTCCTACCGCTGCGCCCCCGTCAATTCCTTACGCACGGCTGGAATTGAGTCAGTGCTCTAATTAATCGACCCGGTGGAGAGGGTTAGCGATACCACAATTGACGTGAGAGGATGTGAAGGACGTTTGCGGTGGATTCGGTATGGTCTTCTCCAAATACCCTGCGATAACTAACTTTTTCAACTCAAGCTCGGCATTCCCGTACGCTTGTTTGTCATCTGCATATGTCGCTCCCTAACACCGCTGCCTAATGCTGCCCTCGATACACCGCTCTGAATGTCGCTCTCCCATGCAACGACAGTCTGATTGGCTTGGTGATTATTGCATATGATGATTGGCCGTGGTTGATGTGGCGGGTGAGGTGGTACGGCATTTATGCGAAAGAGGCAGTGGGCGGGGAAGTACTCGCGTTAGACGCGTGGATTCGGTGCGGATTTCTTCAACTTCCGGCTCTATTGCGATAACTAACTTCTTAACTCTAGCCTAGGAATATCGCGTCGCTCTCCCATACGCCGCTCTGAAACGTCGCTGCCTCCATACGTGTCTCTATTTCCAACTTGGTACCGCACCGTCCTCTCTACTCTCGCATCCTCGCCCTCGCATCTATACCCTCGTTGCACTGCAATTGAAGCGTAGGACGTGGTGAACTCCTTTTGCCGCCTCCATGCGAGCCCGGGCGATGTGCTTGCGGCCCGAACTCAGACCTGAGATGTACAGTGCCGAGTGACTTCTTGTGATTTTGTTCACTGCATCTCATCTCATCTCATCAACTACCATCTCGTTTTCAACTTCGCCGATATGCAGCTCCACGCTCAAGGGGGTACGGTAATTGATGCAAAGAGCACGGTGGGGGTGGTGGGCGTAGTAGGTGGGTGGTACGGTGGACATCCCCGGTGGAATTGGTATAAATCCTAGACTCGTTTTATTCGGATATTTGAGTAGATCAACCGGTTAATATGGGCATGTTTGCATTTAGTCGAAGTTCAAACATCCTCTCGCCGAAGGTATTTTCAGTATCCTTGTATGTACGGACGGCAAATGGTACCGAACCTTACGATGACTTGCTGCCGGAGATCAAATGTCATACCTATAGCTCTTCTATCAGGGATGCCTCCGTCGTACTGGTTCAGCATACCGGCAATCGTGGAGCTGCTCACATTAGTCTGAAGGACTATAGGCTTTACCTGTACTTCTCCAGCTCCTAGATCCCACTTCTGATCGTTGACCTTGTCTACTCTAGTCTAGGGATCTCGTGCGACTTACTGATGTTCACGTGTCGAGTCGGTTTGAGTGTTCAGCATAGACAACTAGTCTAACTGCCGGTGCTTACCTCCTTGGAGTGTCAGTATGAGACGATGTGGGAATCTAGAGGAGGATAGGTATGGTAGCTCAACCTTCGGCTATGAGGACTTGGAGGTTTTGGATGTCCTGCAGGATATCTATACCCATCAATACTCTTACTCTTCATACAACATCACCCGCCCCTCGGGCCCATTCGAATGGCTGTGCGCATTGGTATCCCAACTGCAATCCGTTCCGTTCCGTACAACGGCTGTGATCGACTCGGTAAATATCGAAAATGACAACGTTGGCGTATGCGGTTGACGTGGCGGCGAGGAGGTGAGATGGTACTACATAAGGTGGGGTGCGGTGGAGGCAGCTGACGTACGTGGTGGATTTAGTGTCCTCTCCAAGCTCTGCTTTCAGTTGCGATAATTGACCTCCATTCCAGCCCGGGGATTCCGTACGCATGTCTAACCTCTCCGACGTTCTTCAACTTTACCGAAAGGCAGCTCCGCATTGCAATTGATGCGGTGGGCAAGGTAGTACTGTATTTGATGCGTAGGAGGCAGTGGACATACGTGGTGGATTTGGTATGAACTATCATCTTATCAGTTCCCAGTTGCAATAATTGACCTTCACTACTCAGCCCGGAATAGTGTACGCGTACACCCGACTGCGCTACTCCGTACGGTAGCTATGGTCAACTGCAATTAGCGAGGTAGCGCATTCTCTCATTCCTAGTTTTCCTAGCTACGGGTTCGCAAGCGGTCGGTTGAAATTTATATCACCACTGGGCACGAAAGAACGGTAGAATCGCGGTGGACGCACGTTGTGGACGCTATGGAGAATGGTATGGTGACTTGGGGTATGTTAGAGCTGCTAGTATGTGACTGCATGTCGGAAATGCTTAGGTTGAAGTTTACCCACGTTGTACACTACATCACAAGTATTTTCTGATATCCCTTCTCTATGGATTTGAAATCATGATCACAGCACTTATTCATTCCACATCGCAAAATCTCCCTTGCTTTCAACGCGTTCACCCTTATCTCGGCCCTCGCATTCTGTCGCCCTCGCCCTTACATTGCCGCCCCACGACGTCGACTTCACCTTCACCTTTTCATGCACAACACCGCTTTACTCTCTTATTCCCGCCGTCCCACCGACGACGTTAATCTCCCCCCACACTCTTGTATTCACATCGTTTAGTCCTTGGTAGACGTGCTTTTGAGGACACAAATCGCCGGTTACTTTGTAAACTTACCGCCCTAAATGGTTGCCATCATAGCTAACATCTCGTACGCTACTATAATAATCTCCGTTAGACATCGCATTCCACCAAGTTCGGACCATAGTATGCACTTGGCACTTAGTCGTCGAAGCACCTAACCATTCCTTTCCGTCCTCTCTTACTCTCCTCCCTATTTTTGCTTTTTCTCTGTACTCATCCTCAAATATCGTACACGCTACCATTCGCCTTCCCACAACTCCCGAAATTTCTCCTGCTCTCCCTCCGCTCCCACGACCTTCCCACTGAACCCCGTTGAAATCCACGCCTGGGTCACCTACACCGCCAAAGCTCCTGAGGAAGAGCTTCATGCTACTGCTTGATACCGCGGAGACAGCGGGAGACGGCGAAGAATGTCCTAAAGTAGAGAAGAGGAGAGCAGTTTGAAGGTTCTGCAGAGAGCGTCACCGAGTGCCACCGGAGCGCAGGTAAGCACCTAGTGTTCTTCATAGCTGTTTACAGACTAGGGGATACCGGAGTACAGGGGGTCGGAAGATAAGAAGAAAGGAAAACACTTAAAAGCAGAGGGGATAGAAAGAGGATGGTGTTTTTCGATAGTAGGAAGATAGGGGATTAATGGGCGAAGAATAAAAGTTGATGTTTTCCATTGTGTTGCGTTGTCGCGGTAGTGATTGGTAGAGGAGTTAACAGGGAAGAGTTGGTGGAAGTGGGATATACGCATGCAGAGGTCCGTCCGCCCGCCACTTCAGGGCTTTAATTGAGATAGACCAGAGCGTTCAGCCTTTGTCTCCCGAGGACTGCGACCCCGCCAGGGAGACTATAGACACCTCCCCGAAAGTTATCATTACCTTTGGTTAACTCTAAAACATAGCTCCATTTGCGGGCTTAGCACAAGTTCGGAGGGATCCATCAACTACGGCAGCTACAGGGCTGTTGCGGCCGCCGTCACCAAGGTGATGCTTCGATCACTCGTTCATCAAGATATCACTCGATCATGGTAGCATCACTCGTGTTGCGATATGCACCGTGAACCGTGTGCGTGTATTCTATGGCATAGAGAGAAGAGAGGAGAAAAACTCGAGATATATACAGAGCACCTTCGGGTATACCGATGCCATCCTTTGCCACTCTTGCGGCCTGAGTTACTGTTAAACTTGTGCGAGTCTGGAAGATCGCAGGCGTTCTTCGCAAACAATCCGCCAGAGGTCATCTTTGATAAGGACCATCTCCATGTTCGTTGCCCAAGTTGAGTAGTTGGTACCGGTAAGCTTCGGAACGAGATGGTGAAGGGGTTAACATTTTGGCGATAAGATGAGGGGGTTCGGTATTGTGAGTTATTGTGTAACAATAAATATTATAAAGGTAGAGGTAGAAAGGCGACTACCGGACTCATAAATGGAAGGGGGGAACCGGGTGAGTAAATTCTATGGTATAGAGAAGGAGAAAGACTCGATATATATATAGAGAACCTCGGTGTACGCTTCTCGGATAGTGCATCGGTCAATAATCGTGATCACCGAGCCCAAGTTGGACACCGAGTCCGGCTTGGCTATTTAGAAGAAGAATGACTCGGAGTCGATTGCCGTTGGGGGTGGCGCCGAGGCCGAGTGCGTCATTCTTGGACTTTTCTGCATATGAGGCTCACTCATCCTCATTCGGACAGCTCAGCCTCCTATGGCCCCTCTCTCCGTATCCGTAGCGTATGAAGCCCTTCTGATCCTCGCCCTTCGAGTGCCGACCATGAGCTTTCTTAGTCGCGAACAAAGCGGTATCGGGAGGGAGGCCTTGGAATCGGCGGAGACTGGCTTCGAACGATAGTAGATGGTGACGATATTTGCCACCGTATTTGTTTTCTTAGAGTTCTAGCGTCGATACGTGGGTTCCCCATTCGCCCGTATTCGGGAGACTCGACAGAATGTAAAACTTTCTCTAGCAATCGTCGATCTTATGTCGTAGATGGCTAGGTCGTTGAGGATCTCCTTTTGAGCTGTGATTCATTCGGAGACGGACGGGTATGATTCGAGTTTGCATGTTGCGTAGATTCGTCATCCCATATCGACCATCTAATTTAATGACTTTCTCGAAATACGACAATGGTAGCCCACAGAATCTTCGGATCTTCAAACTATCCATCCATGTACCGACGATTCCAGTAGCGAGCAGTGTTGAGAGCAATCACCAAAGAGAATGAAAATACTGGTCGTCTATCTATCTCTCGTCTAGTGGACTCGCTCTTCCCTACATGTGCTTTATTCAATCATATACAGACATTTCCCGCGCTAGAACAGGCACGAAAGCATAAACCAAAACGAAACATTACACGAAACATAAACAGACGTGCTGCCTCGGGGGAGCGGAGGCCACCGCTGCGGCCGCTGCTCCACCTGCACTCTCCCAAATGCTGAGGTGGCCCCTACATGATACGGAGGGGGTTTATGGGGAGTGTTCTGGTGAGTTCTGGAAGCAGTGAGCGTTCTGGAAGACTTGCTGAGGATGGTAGTCAATATAGGCTTGGTATGCATTTGACAACCATCGGTCAAGTAGTTGGATTTCGGTGTCAGATAGCCCTGCTGCCTTGGGCGAAGTGGCTGATCCCCTTTGGACCGAGTGTCTGGTGAATGCTACTCTGACTCCCAGTTGTCCCAGTAGTTCGCGCAGCTGCTGGATGAGGTATTCTCAGTGTTCCTAAGCGGCCAAGCCGGCCTTAGCAGCGGCTTTCAAATGAAGGCCGGGCCGGGCCTGCAGGCTTTTCCGGCCGGCCTGGCGGCTTTTCTTGGCGGACTAAGCCTAAACAGAATATTTTGTTCGAAAGATTCTCTGCTGCCTTTACTAAGAAAGTCTCCAAAGTACGAAACATAAACCATATCGAACTCAATCATCGTAGCCCTGCCATTGCAGTATTCCATCCATCAACCAGACCAAGGCTTATGCAGGCCGATGCAGGCTTTTTAAATCACGTGCAGGCCGGGCGGCTTCTGACTCAGGCCGGGCCGGGCCGCTTAGGAACATTGGTTTGGGATGCCCGCCCCCCACAGCTTGTCGTCATCATGGCGGGCATCCCACTTCTGTTCTCTCTCTTGCATCCACGTCATCATTCCTAGCCACTGTGCCTCTTCGCAGGCTGCCTGGGCTTCCAACATGTTTGCTAGGTGTCCAACGGTTTGGTGCTTCTGCGTTAGCTCCTGTGCGTACTGTCGCCCTCTCCATGCGGCTCCTCCAGTCACTGGGGGCCCTCAAAGCCTCTGGGCCCCCGCTTTTCAGCCTCTTCCCATGCTCATTGCGCTCCCGCAGCTCGGCTGCGGTCGCGGTCGCAGGGGTGCCGCGTGTCATTGACGCGATGCCTGCCGCGCCATTCGCTGCTTCTATTCCTCCTGCTCCCACCATGTCCGTGTCTCCTGCCTGGATTGGCGTCCCAATCCCTTCAAATACCCCAGTGGGGCTTCCTCCTCCCAGGGTCGCCATCGTTCCTGATTTGGTGGTCGTGTCGCGGACGCGTGCTCGCTTTGCTGTCCAAGTGCCCAACCTCCTCCAGCGATCCAGAGATGCGGGGGAAGTCTTCCCGGGGTCAACTCGCCACTAACAATCGTTTGCCATTGTCCGTTTGTCGATTACTGCCGTGGCTGTTGACTTATTTCGCCATTTTGTTTTCGTTTTTTCCCGCCAAGACTTTTCACGAATCCACACAATTGTGTGGTTTATTGTGCACGCTCTTTTTGCTGACATGCCAGCCTTCCTCCGGCGGTCCTGAGGTGCTGAGAGTCTCGTTCCGGGGTCAATTCGACGTTAAAAATCGATTGCCGCTGTCCGCTTTCGGTTGCTGTCGTCGTTGTTGACTTAATTCGCCGTTTCTGTTTTGCCAAGACTCGGTGGTCCCTGCATAGTCGCTCCAAGTACGATCTCGTGTACATATAGACCCGGCTATCGGCGTGTCGGAAGGCGTCCTTCAGCTCCTCTTTCAACAGCTCCCAGTCCTTCTTTACATATCCGTTCATCATTTTCTTCGTCTCCTGGATCGTTTCAGTAGCACGGAAATGTTGCGATGAACTTTTTCGGCCACCAGATCGGTCCCAGTGCGGGATGAGAGGCTTTCGTATGCTTCAATGAACTTGGTAACATCCACTCCCCCGAAGACTGGGGCACCCATGGTTCCCGGGAGTGGCATTTGCCTCTTTACTTTAGCGATGGCGAGGGCGAAGGACTCGATGAATTGCCTTTGATCGTGTACATGATTGGGCGAGGCGTTGGCGGAAGGTCCGGTGCTGCCGGAAGATCCGGGATCGCTTTAGGGTCCAGCATTGGAGGAACCGGCACAGCCACTGGAACCGGCGGCGGCGGAAACAGATCGAGTGTGCTCAGTGGACATTTTGATCGGTACTGTTGTAGCGGTTTGGAGAACCAGAATCCGCGTTCGGGCTCCATTTGTGGTGAAACGGCGGAGCTAGAAGGCAGCGAGCCCATCATCAACACTCCGCCGCACCTCCCACGGCATCCAAAGGGAATGCGTGAGAAAGAGCGGTTCTGGCTCGAGGAGCGTAGGAAAAGGGTGAGAGGATATGATAGGGTACCGAGCCGTGAGGAACCACACAAATTGCGTGGATCTATGAAAACTCGGCAGGAGTGCGTGGGAACCAAGAGCTGGGAAAGATAGAGTGTGTATTTTCGTTGTATGATGAGATGATATCTATCTACCCCGGGGTCTTCCAAATATATACTCCCCGTCGCTCAGTTCATCTCCGTTATTGCTGTATCTCCGTACGCCCCCCGCCGGCTTCCCCCTGCCAAACAGAGTGGTGGTGGCGGTGAGAAACGGATTTTCCCGCCACACCGCATGTGCCTCTAGCATTCTTGCCATCTTGACGACAGTTTGGTGCAACTGTGCCACTTCGCGTGCCTGCTGCCTCATTGTTCTTTCCATTCGGCTTCTCCAGTCGCCCGGTGCGCTTGATGACTCCAAGATGTCACTTCTCAGCCTTTTCCCGTTCTTGTTCCGGTCCCACTGCTCATTCGCTGCTGTGAAGGTGACGCGTGTTGTCTCTCCCGACACGTCGCCAGCCATGCCGCTAACCTCTCCTGCTTCTGCCATATTCATATCTCTCTCAATCGGTGACTTTCCGATCGTCCCTCCAATAGGGCTCCCACCCTCTTGGGTCGCCATAGTCGCTGGTTCGTTGGTCGTCGCGTCGCGTCGCGTCGATCGCGTGCGCGCTCTGCAGTTGCCGTGCCCGGCCTCCTTCAATCGTCCAGAGGTGCTGGAAGTGCCGTTTCGGGGTCAATTCGATGCTAAAAATCGAATGCCAGTGTCCGCTTGTCGCTCGCTGTCGTGGTTGCTGAGTTCTTTCGCCGTTTTTGTTTTCGTTGTTGTTGTTTATTCATACTGTGTTCACTCTTACTAGAGTATGACAGGACCTAATACCCCCTCCGCCTCCGGGCGAGCCGGCTAGATGGCGGAGCTCCCCCCCCGCTACCCTTCATCCCCGCTGACAAATGAAAGTTGAGAGATAGAACAGAAAAGAAAAGAAAAGAAAAGAACGGATATAAGTCCACTGCCGCCGCCCCCGCACCTGAGTCAGCCTCTGCGCCTGCTCCATACCGCCATTCATTTGGGCGGGAACTTCCCGACTTCAGTAGCCGCCAGGAAGTCCACCACCGCTTGGTCGCACCCTTCCATGGAAAACAGCTCAGAGACCTGCACGTGTCGGCATCTGCCCGCTTTCCAGCCCGTCACCTTTCCCACCGCCTTCCAGAGTGCTTTCTGCTGGTCTCTCCACCGGCTGCAGTGGCGGAAGTGTTGACACGAGAAGATGATGGAGAAGAAGAGAAGAAGATGAATTGTCTGTCGATCCAAAGAGAAGGGAAAACTATGGACTTATATATGAAAGAGAGAGAAGGAAACTCAATGCCGACTGCCAAAGCCGGAGCCCAATGCCGAGTACCAGTGCCGAGCCCTCCTCCTCGCCATGGGGGCAGGCGAGGCCGATGGGGGCAAGCGAGGCTGGTGGGGGCAGGCGAGGCTGGTGGGGGCAGGCGAGGCCAATGGGGGCCGTAAGCCACCGGCCACATGCCCGAGCCCGCCAGCACCGAACACTAGGGAAGCCACCGGGCCAAATCCCTAGTCAACAGGAAGAGGTGCTCCCGCGTCTGGGCCGCTGTCCCTTCACACCACCAGGTTTTTGTTTTCGTTTTTCGCCACGACTTTTCGCGAATCCACTCAATTGTGTGGTTTTTTTGAGTGTAATGTCTCCGAAGGGTAGAAGCAGCACCACTTCTCCCCTACCAGCAGCCTTCACAATGCTGTTATTCGCCAGAGTGACTGTTGTCGAGTGTCTCCCACGTTCATTGAGATGGATTATACCCTGTTCCTGATCGGTGCGCACAGTCACTAGATCATGCTCAGTCGAGTACATCTCTCTGAGTTTGGCGTCGATCATTCGTCCTTCAAGTCCATGGACCTTGGTGACTTGGTATCCCAGGCCTGCTGGCTCTCAACTGACTTGGAGTCGATGGAGGGGGAGGTGCTGAAGAAAGCAGTGGCAGATTCGGATTGAGTGGCGGCCGAAGGTCGAGGTTCCTGACCTTCAATCAGGGTAAGCCAATACTTCTCAGCGAAGATGTCATTGGCAGCGAGTAGCCAAGTTCGAAAATCTGAATGGGAGCTGAGGGGCTTGATGAAGCCAATGGAAGCAAGAGTAGAGAGATCAGAAGTCATCTTGAGCAAGATGCGATAGAGGGATATGATACTAAAAGCGAAGGGGAGATTGAGGAAGTGATGTGGAGGTTGTGCAAGACGCAGTGTGTGGAATGGGAATGTGCGAAGATGAGTTGGATGTGTTGGATGAGAACAAAGGAGCAGATGGAAAGAGGTCCTTATGTACGAAATCCTTGTTGTTGTTGTTTATTCATACTGTATGCACTCTTACTAGAGTATGACAGGACCTAATACCCCCTCGTACGAAATCCTTTGGTCAAAGGACTGATCTGAATGTGTTCGAATAGTGTGTGAAGCGCCAGTTAATCTGAACACCTGGGTGGGGAGCTAGAAGAAATTTTCTTCGTGAGGTATTTCTGTGCCGGAAGTCACCGTAGTGTGGTAGGTGACCAGGGATGATCCAAGTGGCGGCACCACTATCACCACTGCTAGAAGCAGCGCTAAAAAAACTAAACAGGAAGTTCGGAGAAGAGAGAACAAATTCCGCAAGAACATCGTTGTCGGAGACGGGAGTTTGAGACCTCCGATCCTGTAGGGGTCGGAACGAAGGAGATTGAAATATCTCAGAAGTGAAGGTCTGGAGTGGACCTTAGAAAATAAACCGGAAGCTCTCTTGGAGGGAGAGAGAATGGAGAATGGAAGTGTGTGACGAAAGTTGGCCGTGGCACCACAGAGGTGGATTTCAGGGCTTCGGGGGCGGAGAGTGGAGCTGGATAGCGAGAGTTGGCGGATGTCAACTTTGGCGAGAGGCCTGGATTGGCTTGGTAGCGGAGAGACTAGTAAATGTTGCCACCACACCAGAAACTAATAAAAGACGAGAAGTTCAGAGAAGAGGAAAGAAACGCCGCAGGAACTTCGGAGTTGGGTGGCGGAGGTCGATGATCGAGGTGATTGACACTGGCGTCTCCTCAGAACAGAAGTTCTGGTCGGGCCGACAAGCCAGTGGAAACCGGAGGACGAGAAGAAACAGAAGGTACTAGTGACCTCAGAACAGGACACAAGACATCTAGTGGAGACCGGAGGACGAGAGGTTTCGATCACCTCAGAACCGAAGGTCTAGTTTGAACCTCAGAAAATAAACCGGAAGTTCACTTGGAGGAGTGACTTCATGGGGGGGAGGGGGGGGGTGAAAGTCTTAGACTAACTCAAGCACTGCGATAGCCGGGCTCATAGCCTGCTGGAAATGGTAGCGGGCGCTGTGAGAAAGTCCAAAAGCGATACCATTCTCTCTACCTTCGCGGCCTCTCTATATACATAATGACAAGAACAAATTGGCCGCTCCGCCATGTGGGCGGACTCGGGCGCGGGGTGGAGCAGATTTCCAACAAGCATGTTGGAGACGGTAGAGATGGACTTACCGGGAGCGGTCTAGATCTAGTGATCCTCAGCTAGCTTGGGAGTGGGTGCTAATATGGGCTACAATAGCGAACGCTTATTTAAGGTTCCGCTAGACGATTTCAGCTAGCAGCTAGCCTCCGAGTCCATCTATATTAAGGTTTCGGTTAGGCGATTTCAGCTAGCAACTACCAGTAGTCTGTGAGTCTATCTCTGCGCCTCATTGGTGGTGCATATGTGTATTCAGTACCGAATCTTTCCTTCCCTCTCTGCCAACATAGATTAAGCGTCTCCAGCTAGCTCGCATCTCTAAGTTCACTTAAGTACTGTAGCTAGCTCCCGTCTACAAATGTAACTCAAACTTGCTCCCGGTGAACCTAGAGTCGCCGTCGACAGATAGATAGATAGGATAATGGAAATCACGCAGACTATACTTCCAGAACTCCCTGCGCACCCAGACCTTCGTGCACACCAAAAGCTGTTGGCTAAGGATTTAGCCCGAAGGCCATTGGAGCTAATGCGGGCACTATATTAGCCCGCTCGTCGTCGGGGCTAAGGCGGGTACTAGATTAGGGGCTTGGTACGGTTTCTATTTCCCCGCAACCCTCGGGCTTGGTGCGGTGCCTATTTCCCCGTGAACTTCCGGCTTGGCGTGGTGCCTATCTCCCCGTAAGCCTCGGGCCTGAGTAGTGCTTCGCTCTTGGTATGATTTCTTTTCATATCAGCACCATTCGTTCTCTTTGTCGATTGTTCTCAACAAAAGCTTCCAGCGAGCTCGAATCAAAGTATGGCCAGATTCGCCTCCGAGAACCTAGAGTTTACGCGCTAGATATCCTAGAGCTTACTGTGCCGCATATCCTAGTGCTTACCGTGCGCATAACTTTGAGTTTATTGTGCCGGTAAACCTAAAGTCAAGCCACCCAGCGATCGCTAGAAATATCCTAACGCTTTCAAAGTGGTTCTAAAGATATGAACTAGTTTAGGCTATCGTGCCGGTGAAAGCCAGAAATCCCGTTTAGTTAAAGTTAGTTTTTGGCGATGAACTGCATTTGGTTAGGAGCGGAGGAGTATAAAAAGGATATGAAGAAGATCGCGGAGAAATAGGGCGACAACTAGCGCGATAAATTGGATCTAGGTAAGATGTCGTACCACACAGGGAGACATAACATGCAATCTGACGCAGATGGCTAGTTGGGTGTCAGCTTGAGGTAAAAGGCTAGGAGGTATATCAAGCAAGCGTCGGAGATTGTTAACAGTTCCCCAGCTAGTTTTAGAAACTTTATAAAGATAGTGACTGAAAAGAGAAAGACAAAGGACGAAAGGTAGGAGGGTTCTAACGTTATATTACTAGTTCCACGAACTTTGGAAACGCTTTAAACTTGCTCGCAAAGGATAGTTCTAGTGGCGGGAGTGGTTCAAATATAGGCTTTTTATCAATGCTAGCGGAGGTGCAGGCTGTTGAGGGTGTGCCGGTATGAGTTTGGAGATGGGGAAATACAGTACGTGGGTTAGGTTTAGCAGGCTTGACGGAAGTGCCGAAATGTAGAAACCAATCGGAAGAGGAAGTATTCTCTATCAGTTGGCAGTGAGCACCTTTCAGCTCCCATAGGACTCCTGTGAGGTGAAGCGACTTCGACCCAGGAGCATAGAAAGAGGGTAAGAAATCAAAGAGGCTACCCCACAGAGGGCGAGAGAGGCCACACGAATCCCCGAACATCTTGGGTCCACTAAGAGCCTGAACGAATTCGTTGCACTAAAGACGGGAGATAAGATGTCTATTGTCGAGCGTAAGAGTCTGAGCCGCCTATCTACCGGTGCACTCATATATATACTTTCCCTCCCCCAGTCTGTCTCCCATATCACTACGCTCCCGTCAAATCTGGTTGATTCCTATATCCTCCATGTACGCTTCTTGCCGGTGGTGGTGAGAAACGAATTTTCTCCTCACAACCCCTCTCTGGACATTGTACGAAGTGCACCTCTTCTCGTCTGCCGAATCCGATCGAATCGGCCGCCGAAGGTGCACTCGTCTTGGCCAAGTAAAAATACCATAAAAGAAAACAAAACAGACACCGTATCCCGTATGGAACCGAAAATGAAAAGAACCTAAAAGAAAAGATTCCCAAGAGCAATAACTATATCCCATATCTATATGCCCTAGAACCCAAAAGGAAGCAATTCCCTTTATCCTCACGTACCCGCTTTCTCTTCCTTTCTCCGTCCTCCTTCGCCTTCCTCTTCGGTCTCTGTATTCTCCCAAAGTAAGAGATTTCGCGGAGCTGCTGTTCTTCGACGTTGACAACAGCATCCCGCATCGTATGCATAATCGCCACGATCTGCTTTCGAGCTTCCATGAACAATTCTGGGGCACGGTTGACCGCCTGTTGGAAGACGAGTGGGGCTTCCTCTCCCATCAGCCTCGTGTGGTAATCCAACATTTTGTCCTCATCGTCCATCATCTTCGTGAAATCAAGATCGAGCATCATCCAATCTGAAAAGCTGGCGACCCGGTTTTCTTCATCGTCGTCGTCGGTGTCGTCGTCATCATCACTGGTGCTGTAAGTGGCCGGCCTACTGGGTCGTTTGGTTCCCTTCCGTTTGCTGGCTCCTTTCCGCTCGGGGGTGACGGATTTGGCGGCCGGGGCTGGGGAGTTTTTGACGGTGGTGGCGGGCGTGACATCTTTCTGGTCGGTAGGGGTTGGTGATGCGGCTTTCTCGATGGTGGTAGGTGAAATTGGAGAGGTGCAGTTTTGTAGAGTGCTGGCCGGTGAAGAGGGAGGGGTCTCGTCTTTGGTGACGGGAGTTGGTGATGCAGGAGGGAGAGTATATTCGATGGAGGGGGTAGGAGAGGTGGGAGGGGAAGCATCTTTGGCGACGGTAGCTGGCGATGTAGGAGGGAGAGTATATTCGATAGAGGGGGCAGGAGAGGCGAGAGGGGAAGAATCTTTGGTGACGAGAGCTGGTGATGTAGAAGGGAGAGTATATTCGGTAGAATGGGCAGGAGAGACGAGAGGAGGGGCATTTTCAGTAGGAGGGGCGTTTTCAGAATGAGGGGTGTTTTCGGTAGGAAGAGGGTTTTCGGTAGGAGCTGCATTTGCGGTAGGAGGTGCATTTGCGGTAGGAGGTGCGTTTTCGGAAGGAGGGGCGCTTTCGGTAGCAGGGGCGTTGTTGGTAGGAGAGGTGGGCGTGATCGCACATATATCACGTACCAATTGTAGTATCAACAGCGCTAGAGTATGCGGTGGGGTGGAGGTCAAGGAGAGGTCGGTATTCATAGTGGTAGCGGAGATAGCCATGGAAATGGCGGGAGTAGTGGCGGTGGCTATGATGATTGTGGGTGTGTTGGTAGGGGTCTTAGTGGTGGCTGTGGAAGTATCGGTGGTCATGGTGGCGGCGGTAGTTGCGGTAGGTGTGGGGGTATTAGCGGTCATGGTGGCAGCGATGATGGCTGCCACGGTTGCGAGAGTGTTGCTGGTCATGGTGCCAGTGGTAGTAGCTACGGCTTCGTTGATTGAGGTAAGGCCGTTGCGACCGTCGTTGAGAGTTGTTGATATTCGGATGGATTCGTCAGTGAGGTCGGCGGACTCAGTGGACTTGGTAGACGTGAGAGGGAACGTATCTTTCTCTAAGTTCTAGATGGGGGGAAGGGCTCCTTTTGTACCCGGAGGGATTCCTTTTGTCAATTCTATCTTATCCAGCTCCTGTTTGGTGCCACCAAATTCCTAGCATCTTCCTCCCGTTTTCCATTAGAACTTGCTTGCTTCTTCCTCTCCTTCCTCGTGTTAGTACTAGATGAACGAGCTCGTCTTTTCCGTCATGTCGGTCCAAGACAGCGATTTTTCTGCCCATCTTTGGGGTGGTTGTTGTCTTTCTTGTTCTGGGAGTACCAGAGGGTTAGGGGAGAAAAGTAGGTAAGTTTGGTGTAACGTAGGTGCAACTCGGTTAATGGGAGTATTTCTCTTCCCATCATTTCACATCGACTATTCCCTTTTGTAGGCTCAAGAAATTCTTGAGTTCTTTGAAGCTTTGATGCCATCAAGTCCTTCCCTTCATTGTTGCTTTGACGGATTTTTGCCGACACCGGATGTGCGGCGTCCCACCCCTCTGCTGCCCTCCATATACCCATGTTCGTTTCTCCCAGTTTATTCACTGAACTTAATACATCCATCTTTCTTCTATATACTTGTGCTCTGTTACTATTTCCACCTCCCATTCCTTCGCCTCGGCATTCCAGAGTCCATTGTCATAGCGGCACATATGTCGATCTTGAATCCCTTCTTGTTGAAGTATAGCATCGTCTCCCACAACTATCCTTCTAGCGCCCTCACTAGCGCCTAAAAATCTCAGTGCAGAAGGCGTATTTCAAGTCTAACATGGCCTTCTCTTACCCTGGCCCCTATCGGTATTCTGCTACTAGCATAGAGGTACCTATCTCAAGGAGTGATGAAGAGTGGGAGAGTGAGGCGAGAGAGAGAGGGCCGCGAGTCCATACCCAACCAACTGTTTCCGCGTCTTTCGCCTCCTTCGCGTCAATTGTAGCACTTCGCCCACATCTCTCACCTAGTCATTTTCGGTACCGTGTCCACAAACATATATATACGGAGCGAGCGCGACGCAGGTGAAGACGGTGCAGGGTGTCTAGTGAAGATGTACGGTAAAAGAGTAAGGCTGAGGACGGCCGGAGATTGGCTGCCAGAGTGGGAGTGTTTTGCGTATTTGACGGTAGTACTCTAGATCTCCAAGCATGTTAAGCTCGCAAATGTGTAAACGAAAAAGAAAAACAGGGTAAACATAGCATATTTCCCCTAAGGCAGTGAGTTTTTGTCGCCAAAAAGGTCTCCCCATAAAATCAAGGCAAAACCGACAGGGACCAACTGAAACTTGAATAGTCATAGTAAAGTAGGGTGCTGGCCTTGGTGGTGGTGTTGGTCGTGATGACGATGTCGGCTGGGGATGATGGCTGGGGTACTGGTAATGCGGAATAATGTTGCACTAGTACGTTACCTAGGTACTGTACTAGTAGGACTAGGCGGGGAAAGGATATCGTACCTCCACTCCGTAGTGTACTTTTCCGCAGGGATCTGGAGCAGAGTAAACAACAGCATGTGCCCTTCGAACCCTGCGCAGTCGTATTAGCTTCTAGATATCATGCCCGTTTCAGTCAGAAAAGCATTGGTTAGGAAACGGGTAGCTCTGAGCGCAGATTCGAGCGACCAATGGGATAATACGTTGGGGGCTGGTGTGTACCGAGGGTCAGTGCCGGAATGTACCCGTTGACATCACGACATCCAATTGCTACCCCCAACAACGACACGCCGCTCCATATTTCTAACTCCCGGCTCCCGACTCGGTGAGCAACATGCGAAGCACAGTATGGGTATGAACTTCTCTCCTCATTCCTAGTTTCAATGATTCATCTTCCGCTAGTTCGTACTCATCTCTGTGCTCCAGCTCTGCGCTTATCACCGGCTTCATTTCCCTCCTCATCCGCAATATGCGCCCCAAACGCACTTAACATACGGCTTGCCTCAGTGGGCTACGCGGACGAAGTCCTACTCGACTGCTAGTCGATTTGGTATGGACTTCTTTAGCTAACTCATAACTAAACCTTCTCAACTCCAGCTCGGGCTTCAGTATGCTAGTTCATCCTCTCTCTCATTGCTCCCCAACGTCGCCTCCCGTACGACAGGCTGTTAGATCGACTCGGCAATTGCTATACATGATGATGTGGCCGTGGTTGACACGACGAGTTGGGTGGGACTACATTTGATGCGGTTGAGGCGGTAAGTGGGGTGGGTGGGTTGGACGCAGTGGATTCAGTGCGAACTTCTCTAACTCCTAGTCCTGTTGCGATAACTAACCTTCTCAATTCCAGCCTGAAAACCCTAACTCGCTCTCAAACCCTAACTCGCTCTCAAACGCCGCCCGCCACCCGCTCCTCTCCGTGCGACGGCCGCGATCAACTCGGTACAGCACCGTCCTCTTGTCTACCCTTGCATTCTTATCCTTGCCTTTATGCCCTGGCTGTACTACGATTGGAGCGTAAGATGAGATGGATTTGGCGAACCCATTTGTTTGCCACCTTGCTCGCTCGGGCGACGTGCTTGTGGCACGAACACAGACCGAGATGTACTGTGCCGAGTGATATAATGTGATTTGTTTAGGGATATTGGACATAATGGCGTCGGTACGCGGTTGACACGGCGAGATGGTATTACATGATGCAGGGTGCGGTGGAGGTGGCTGACGTACATTATGGGATCTGGTTTGAACTTCTGTAAACTCCATTTCCAGTTGCGATAACGACTTCCACTTCAGCTCGGGAATCCCGTACGTGTCTAACTACTCCGACGTCGTTCTTCAACTTTTGCAGCTCCGCTTCGTTACTCTCGGCTAGATCTAATCACCCAGCCTGTTCTTTTCCCTTACCCCCCGCCTTCCTCTGATTCTAGAAACGCCGTACACGTTGCCATTGATCTTCACATGACCCCCATTGAAATCTACGTCGAGTACACCTACACTTTCAACGTTTCTGAGGAAGAGCTTCGTGCTGCTGTCCACTACGGTAGAGACGGGCTGCGTAAGACAGCGGGAGGGACGGTGAAGAATGCCTTAAAGGGGGAAGGGGGAGAAGAGAAAAGGTTCGCAGAGAGTGGCACCGAGTGCTCGCAAGCATGTACTATTAATAAACGTCTACAGACTAGGGGATACCAGAGGTACGGTAGTTAGGATGAGGAGGTGGAAGGAAAATACTTGGAGCAGGAGAGATGGAAAGAGGATGGTCGTTTCTCTACGGTGGGAAGATAAGGGACTAATGGGCGAAGAAATAAAGGCAGATGTTTACATAGTGTATTGTTCTCGCAGCAGTGAGATTGGGTAGCGGAGTAGAGGGAGATCTTTCATTCCTTCAATTTCAACTTCGTCAACCGCACATGACCACCGCGCGTGTCTACATGTGACATTCACTTTGATTGCAATACCACCAAGCCCACAACGTAACCTATCTGTGAATGCTGATCGCGTCCACCGGGACCTCCGCGTATGTCTACCCCGTCAATCGCAATAATGAGCTGTCGTATGGAGGAGAGTGCATACGGAAAGTGTCATATATACGGAGAGCATCGTACGGGGGGATATTGCAATTGAGAGCTGCCGTAACTTCTTAGAAATGACCCCGGAATATCTCATCTCGTAGTTGTAGAAGTGTTGTCTTGCCTATACCACGGTCCTGTGACAACTCATAGCGACGCTATACCAGGTTATCAATTTATCAACCGGTATGACGGTTGGGTTATGGAATATAGGTTACCGTAGCCGGCTTTCGATCGTGCTATTCTTAGGCTGAAGCAACAGCGGAAAGTGCTTTATAAAGCTAGAGTCAAATATGGAGCATTTGATCTGCAAACCTTAGCCAACTCACACAGTTTCTCACTTTTCAGTCATCTCTCGCTCTGGATATGGGCTTTGAGCTTTTAAACACAAGCTGACTCAACTTATGCCCATCACTGGACAACTATGCAGAAAGTGCTAAGTAGATTGCATTTTGTTTATTGAAGAGGTTTGTTACAAAGACTGGCCGTCGCTGGTACGTGGATTCTTATGTGGGTTTCTAATTCCATTAGATGTGGATTAACTGTACTTGATTGATTGTATATCGTATCGATGAGGCCAGACGAGGCCATATATTTACGGTAGCCCGTGTACGCATTCTCTAGCAGTATCCATAAGCTCGTATATGTGAGAAGGCTGACGATCTACATATACATGCAACACTCCCCACTCTTGCTATACTCTGACGAATAAGAAACAAATGTAACCATCTAAATAAACAACGGAGATGAAGTCAGTGTATGTGCGCTGCTAATGACTCCCATTGTTGCTTCCTTAAACCCTGAGAAGTGAGCGGGGGAATACTACCATAGCCTGAGGATGGCCATTTATAAACCAAAGACACCTATCTAATTCATCTAAACGAAAAGCGAAATAACCGTAAATCTAACCTTAATCTGGCCTCCTTCTGCTTCTGTTGAACATCTGGTGGCAAGAGTTGCAAAGATTGGCACGAAAGATATACCCGAGGATGCCCTGTATATATCTTAAGTCAAATAATATACTTGACGAGATTAAATTATTGTGCTGAGATCGTGAACTCACCGAGCCATTCTCGAGCAACAGCGAGTTTTGTATTTTTGGGGTCAATTGCTCTCGGGAGCATGAAGCACACCTGGGAGCAAGAATTCCTGCACAGCTAGGAGCGCATATAGTACGAATTCGGGATATTGTGCACAGCGCTGTACAAAGTTACACTACGCGGTATAGCGCCGCCTTATCAAGTATAAGGTTCTGCAGCCGGATGTTATGGAGCATAAACATCTGATGTTGACATTTATGCATGGCGCCAGGCAAAGTCAATCTTGACGAAATTTGGATGCCATAACCGTGTGTATATTGATGGCTACCGATAATGGAGATAAGAGAACCCCAAGACTGTTACAGTGACTTTCCCGATGATGTGAATGGACAACTCCCGAATTCATCATGTTATTTACCACATCCTTAAAAAGCGGATGCATAAAGCCTGAACTCCGTATGTTATGTATACAGGGGCTATGGCAAATTTTTGCTATGGATATCTACGAACATTGCTAATGCTCATCAACAAATCAATTAGTTCTCTACAGCTAAAAATAATGCAACAGCCCGATATTATTCCACCCATCCACCCCCAAACGCAACCACCTCCAGGAGGCCAAGAGGAACAACCTTACGACAAAAACAGAAAGATAGACTTCACAACATGGCGCTAGAGTTGAAATTATAACTTATAGCATACTATGCGACGGCGCACGTGTAGCCTCGCTGCTTGACTTCTTACTCACGGAGCATCAAGTAGCATACGGGGGGCGGCATCAGCGCTAGCGAGCTCTAGCTCAATCTTCCGAGGTCTCTTCAATTTCAAACTGGTGTCCATTCCGTCGAAACCTTCCGGGCCAACTTCAAACCTGGAATTATCAGGTTTACCAGGGTGCGTGATGGGTGTTCGGTGTCTTTGTTCTGATTGCCTCAATGAAACTAAAGCTAATGACATGGTTTCTGGGAGAAAGTGTCCTGACTCGCGACGAGGTGAGAGGGCGGCATTTTCGATCGTGGTTGGCGTTATGCTTGAGGGATCTGAAGAAGTAGCCGTAGGTTGGGGAGGAGGCACCTTTGGCAGCCATTCAAGTCGCACTAGTGGAGAGGCGGCGAAAAGGAAGCATTTGCTTCCCTCTTTATTCCGCGGTGGAAGTGCGTCACCAGACAATACAACTTCATCCAACAGTCCTCGCAGCAGTTCAGAATCTATAGCTGAAACGTTTTGGCCTGCCGACTTCTTACCACAGGATGTCCCTAATGCTCGCATCATTACTTACGGTTATAATTCCCATATCACTAAATTCTTCCTAGGTGCAACGAATCAAAATCATTCTATCAACATGCCGAAGATATGTAGTATGGGTTAGGGGACCTTCGGGATGGATGCGTAAGTATATTATCATGCATTTATGTTCAGATATTATTACCCTGCTACTTAGCACGCAGTAATACTACTTGCCAATGCAGTTTGTTAACACCTAGCGAAATGCAGGAATCACGCCCGATCATCTTTGTGGCTCATAGCTTGGGCAGTATTATTGTCAAGGACGCATATTATTGTCAAGGACGCATGTTGATTTCCCTTTCAATAAGCCTTGGAGACTAACTTGTTTCATTAGGTCTTTCGTCAGTCACAGGGAGCAAAATACAAGGAAGAGTATCGCTCTATCTCGCCTGCAACTCGTGGTATCCTCTGTCTTGGTACGCCGCACCGAGGCAGCAGTATGCATCATGGGGGGAGATTGCAAGGAGAATAGCTGCTGCCATACTTCAGGTGGACACGAAAAGTCCGCTGTTACAAAATCTCCAGGTTAACAGCGGCTCCCTAAATCTTCTGCAGAAAGATTTCAGCGTGATGCTAAAAGATTCAACATTGGGATTCATTCTTTCCAAGAAGCACAGGGGTTAAGTGGGGCTCCCAGTCCATCTTCCGGAGTTCTTCATCGACCTTTCGGTCGTACTCATCCGTTTCAACCGTCAGCGGCGTCCTTTCGGCCGCAGCCTCAATGACAAGGTAAACGTTTCAGTTGGCCTTGTATGTGATACTCTAACTGTCGAAACCAGGTAGTTGAAGACGAGTCATCCGCTATTGGTGATGCTGCCGAATATACTGTAACGATAAATGCGAATCACATGGACATGAGTCGATTTGCTAATAGGGATGATGACGGTTATCGCAAAGTGAAGCCGGCGATTAGGAAGTATGTTAGGGACATTGAGAAAGAGACAGAAAGGCAGAAGCAAACGGAAATGGTACAGAGTGCGCGTAAGTAGACGAGACATCACCGAATGATATTTAGACTTGGTTTTACCTTCCACCACACGCCATTATCTGGCAATAACAAATACATTAAGTAATATTCCGTGACGTAGGGCAAATCAACGCCTCAGACAATGAGCAGAGAGGTATTCTATAACATCTAAATCATTCCGTGCTATTTTCCATACTGAACGGAAAATGGTGGCGAAGATACATCGTGGTCCCTGATTGATAATAGCGCTGATGTAAATGTGGATGGTTGGAATAGGTACTACCCTGCAATTCTGGAAGCGGCCGAAGGAAGTTATGAGATGATAGTGCCACTGCTTACTACTAATAATGATGTTAGTGTTAGGACTTAAGAGAGAGCACCTAGAACCGCTCTGCAGACAGTGTCTCACAAAGGTCACGTGAAGATAATGCAACTTATCGACAATGGTACTGATGATAATGCCCCGGGTATAACTTATAGAACGACTTTGCTAGCAGCGGCTGCTAGAGGTAATGAGAAGGCGGTGCAGCTTGCGATCGACAACGGTGCCGATGTTAATCAAGGCGGTCATTGTGGAACAGCGTTGCAGGAAGCCGCCTCTAGGGGTCTCGAGAAAATTGTGCAATATCTTATTGACAACGGTGCCGACATTGATCAGGGCGGTCATCGTGGAACAGCTTTTGCAGGAAGCGGCCTCTAGGGGTCATGAGAGGATTGTGCAACTTCTCATTGACAACGCTGCCTATATTGATGAAGGCGGTCATCGTGGAACGGCTTTGCAGATAGCAGTTTCTCGAGGTCATCAGACGGTCGCACAACTACTTATCCAATACGGCGCACAAGAAGGAATGGTGGAGGAGAGTTGGTCCGATGGTAGCTGCCCTTGCTACGTCATAGTGCGTTTAAGCCGGCTAAATCATGAAATAGTCTCAATACCACCCAGTCCAACAATACCCTAAGTTAGTTTTGGTAGGGCAACATGGTTCTGGGGTTTCGCGATATGGGGTTCAAGCAGGCGTTGCACCGGCGAGTATGATTGTTCAAGAGGTGCTTTTTCGTATGATGGGCAATTTAATGCATGAGGATTTGTATTGTTCAGCAGTTTAAATGGCCTGGGTTTCTCGTTGTGGATTAATATTCACCGCAGGGGTAATTTGATGTTTTATATATGTATCCATTGATAATTGACTTGGCTTATGATAGATAGTTTCGTAACCAGCGTTACCAATATTTACCCTATCCATAGGGGGTTTGGAAAATATCAAAACCCTTATAAAACTAAAATTTCTGTATGTGGCTTATGAAATCCTTAGGGAATGATTCTGTATGGCATTTGAGATGTTTCTCTAAGGATATAGTCAGATTTTAGTTTTATAAGGCTTAGCACTTTTATCGTACCCCCTATAAGGTAGGTATGCAAATCGTAAAAAGCAATTAACATATTGAGAGGAATCTGGCAAAGGCAGTCTCGGATGTGTACGTCCACTCGGAAATTCTGAAGCCTGCTGATGAGAGATCCCGTAGATCATAAACATAGTCGGGGGAAATTTGGCCTAATATAGCTGTTAAGACCCCTAAGAGGAATGTCAGATTCTGGTGTCGAGAGCACCCACGATTACTGTTGAGACAATAAAGAAGAAAGAAGAAGTTGAATTGTCTATCGATACCAATGTGGTCAACCGTCCCGTCCGACGGCCGGGGACGGTAGGGCCGTCCGAGTTCTTGCCAGGACGGACGGGACGGCGCAAATCCGTCCGTCCCGTCCGAGCTTATAAATGACGGCGTGACGACCGACAA
>Ga0307514_10001016_pt1 | contig 40963 bp, 35 predicted proteins | sample 16_EM_MG_FD_203088 | JGI IMG/M metagenome (GOLD analysis project Ga0307514, IMG submission 203088) | Populus trichocarpa ectomycorrhiza microbial communities from riparian zone in the Pacific Northwest, United States - 16_EM | ecosystem: Host-associated > Plants > Roots > Unclassified | place...
AATGAGCGTCAACGGAGCGTCAACAGTTTTAGGACTTGCATATTTCGTAATCAAGGCATCGCGCGGAACTTCGCATGCATAACCGTATTATTGACCGCCTAGCTAGGCAAAAATACCATATATCGAAGGTGAAACACAAATACCAAATTAATCGATATTGCAAGCTGCTTAATAAGCAAAAGCACATTGTTGGTTGCTGTAAACGCGATTTTGATAAGATATCAATGACAACTTGCAAATTTAGGAGCCTTATATGAATCTATAGATGGACCCGCTGGGCGACCCGCTGACAACCCGCCCAATTCTGACGGGTTGGGAGTGTACCATGGAACCGTACCCGAGTGGGCAGTTCGGGTTTGTTGACGACCCGGACCGCCAATTTGGCAACAGTTCAGTTTGAACCCGGACCCGGACCCGAAGTGACGGTCCGGAACCGTTGCTAACACTAGTAACAGAATGTCATTTTGAAAAGCACCCATTACACCAACAGCCACTTAACCATAACTATTTAGATGGCATTCCTGGTTTTAATTCCAATTGATCTGTTTACCTCATCTACAACTGTCCCAGATATCAGCAAATTTGACAAAGAAAGTTGAATTATGTTGCCTGACTGAAAATTCGCTCTGGTAATATCTATTTCATTATAAAACGTAATCAGAATATTCCAAATATGAACCCCAAGAACTGGTATAAGTACCTACTTTATTCCAAATATTCAACCACTGTTGTATCAATTGAACAGTATCTGGCTTGAGAAGCTACACAGTGAGTTAAGCATATGCAACTTTGCTAGTCACTTTTGTATCCTGGGGGTGTAGAAGATAAAGTACCGCTTTTAGCGGGTCTGTTCTGAGCGGTAAATAAACAAGCCATACAATTACGGCAGATTGTGACTGTGTTGGGCCACTTGGACACAGGCAACTTATTGGTCAAACTAGTAATATTTTACTACTTTGGAACTGTATTCCAGTTGGAATGATATACTGCTCAGCGCTACCAAAGAGAGATGTATTCCTAGCTACTTGTATCGGTAGTATATTTAACTTATAACTTCCTTTGTGCCAATACTATATGGGGCTCTTAACATGTGTACCAGCAATTTGAGGAGAATAACTATATTGATTTCGGGATATTTGAAGCAGGAAGTTATGTTGGTGATGGTAGTGATGATATTACATTATTACTTGGGAGTTGAGACTGACCATGAAGTCTGGAGATGTGGCTTTGCAACTTGAAGTTCCTTGCACTAGACTGGAACAGTGATATGGTATAGCTGTAACACAGAGGCCCTAATTATTCACATTCTGCCATACCACTTGCAGTATCCAATGAGAAGTCATTTGAAAGAGTGGTTCTCGGTCAAGTAGCACAGAAGGAGGTTGAGAGAACAAGCCAGGATACTAGGCTGTAAGATATCACAGAAACTGCTTTAATCAATGAATATTCAAAAAGAGTAAGTGAAACTCAATGTGGACAATGATACTGTCTATCTTTGATTGTATAATATGATAACATCTATTGAGCCCAGGGTATCCCAAATATATACTCATCATTGCTCAGTTCATCTCCATTCTTCCTACATCTGCATGTGCTTTCCCTGATCAGTTTGTTCCTCTTCATTTTCCATTCAACCTTTTATGCCGTCTGATAGTCAGTCAGTATTCTTTAACCCAGCATCTATACCTCCATGGTGCCAGTGTCTTCTTTCCAAACTGAGCAGTGGTGGTGGCAGTGGTAAGACACAGATTGATCTGCTGCACTGGAGTTCATACATACTCGGATGTTTACTTCAGGGGATTAGTACACTGCTGGGGGAGTCTGGTAAGACCCAACAGTTTACCTTATCTTGAACTTTCTGTTACATTGTTACACTCCATCACTCTGGACTCTGTTATTTGAAGTTACCATTAGTGTTGGCAATGGTTCTTGACTATCACTTCGTGTCTGGTTCTGGGTCCAAACCAAACCTTTGCCAAATGAGGGGTTCAGGTCGTCAATAAACCTGAACGGTTAACTCAGATACGGTTCGATGTTAAACTGCCAACCTATCTGAATCACACGGATTTTCAGCAGGTCGCGCAGCGGCTCCATCTATCGATTTATATAAGGCTTTTGTATTTGCAATTTGTTAATGGTATCATTTCAAAATCGCGTTTTCAACAACCAAAAATGCACTTTAACATACTGTGCAGTTTGCAATATCGATTAATTCGGTATCTGTGTTTCACCTTTGATATATGGTATTTTTGCCTATCAAGGCGGTCAATAATACAGTCATGCAGGCGTAGATCCGGGCGATGCCTGGATGATGAAATATGGAAGACCAAATACTGTGGACACTCCGTTCACGCTCATTTTCACGATTTGGCAGGGAGCATGATGCTGATGTTTTTGGGTCCAAAGGCTGCCAATATCTCATAAATGGATGTCTGCAACCAATCGGAACATAAATTACCCAAGATGCAAAGCTAAAAATCGTCGATGCTCTGTTGACAGGCATTCTAGGAATGGGGCGGTGACCGTATTGCTGTCTCTTTTGCCTAACAACGCTGCCAATACGTCTGGTATGAATAACAGCAACCAAGTCACTGGTGAATCACTGAACTTAGAAGACCACAAATTGTTGACACTCCATTGATGCTCATGTTAATGTATCATCCATTCAACATCTGCTAACATCAATAATTGTTTTCATCATGATTTGATCATATTGGTTGTCTTTGGATCAAATTGAGCCTCGGCCCTGTGGCAAAGCAGAGCGGAGTAAGATTCTTGCACTGCTCAATCTCACAGGACTGAACATGATGTATCTCGCCAAATGATTCATTGTGCCTGCTATGCATCTGTTTATTAACCAATATTCACAAGCTACTGCTCACCATTCGCCAATAATATCCCTCTAACTGAAACTCTTGGTCAAGCTACATGAAGATGGTGGTCACCCATTGATGCATTCTGCTAGACTTGTTCTACACTTCTATATAGCACCTTGTGTCTATTTCATTGACCTTCACGAACTCCTTTTCTACCTGTCTCTTTGACTTGCATGATGGCCTAACCAATCCGGTAACATTTGGTACGGCACTAACATCCAGCAGCTCTAGGCATTTCGGATCCTCAATGCTGTTGATATGTTCAATATCGGATTCATCATCTGCCACACAATCGTCTTTGCTGTCATATGGATTATCCCAGTTACAATTCCACTATAGTCAATTTTTGGAGTGCAAAATGCTTTCAGGTGCACTGGCCTCATCACTTTCGACTAGATGACAGTTGATTTGCCGGATTCGGCGGACATTTACGATTTGAGTTTGTCCTCCAGGGTGGTTCTTTATAAAATAAGGTGGTGGCAAAGTTGATCTTTCTGACAATTTAAATGCAGCCACACCATCATGTTAGAAGAGTGACTAGGGTGCTTTGAAGATCACTTCCGTGTCTGAAATGTATCCAACAGCTGTCATCTGCTTATTATGAGCACGAGATTTCTTCTGTGCGGCACATAGGTTTTGGCTGCCCTGCCACATCTCCAAAACGTTGGGGATCTGGGCTATCCTGTGCAATTTCCTTACCTCCGCCTCTTTCTTCATTTCCAAGTTGTTTTCTGTGTTCATTGTATATGATACTGGGTAAACGTAGTGTTAGCAACGGGTCTGGACCGTCACTTCGGGTCCGGGTACGGGTCGGAACCGAACCGCAGCCAGATTGGCAGTCTGGGTTGTCAATAAACCAGAACTGTCGATTCGGGTATGGTTCCATCGACATCTCCCTACCCGTCTCAATTGGGCGGGTTCTCAGCGGGTTGTACAGCGGGTCCATCTGTAAATTCATATAACATGCTTGCCTTTGCTTTTCGATTATAGTACTCAATCAAAATCGATCATTTGACATCCAGTAATCACATTGTGCATGTTTTGCATGTTGCGAGTTCGATAATATTTTAATTCATGTTTTTCTTTTAATGATTTGTATTTTTGACCAGGGAGGAGGTCAATAGTTCAATTATAAGCTCAAGTATCCATTCAATGCCTTCATTACCCGATCTGCATCACCAGCAATTGATGACCCTCAGTTGATGCTGAGTTGACAGATATTGTCAGAATGGCGCTGTGACCGTGTCGCTTGCTCTTTTGCACATAGTGGGTGGCAATACATTGGTTATGGATAGCAGCGAGCAAATCACTTACCAATTACATTATTTACAAGACCAAACATTGTGGAGGCTCCATTGATGCTTGAGGTGTAGCGGCATTAACACAGACCATATTGCCTATAAAGGCTGCCAATACTTCGATTATGGGTAAATGCCGTAGCACAGCCCTTGGATTGCACAAGATGCAACACACAAAATCGTTGACGCTCTGTTGACATTCATTTTCCGACAGGTGCTGTGACCATGTCACGATCGCATTTGCACAGAATGGCTGCCAACACGTTGATTATGTACATATGCCGTAGCAGAGCCCTTGGAATATAGATGATGCAACTCCCAAAAGCGTTGACACTCTGTTGACACTCAGTTGACACTGTGTCGATGCTCTGTTGACGCTCTGTTGACGCACATTTTGAGGTGTAACAGTATCGACAAACACGATATTGCCTATAAAGGCTGCCAATACTTCGATTACGGATAAATGCCGTAGCTCAGCCCTTGGATTATACAAGATGCAACACACAAAGTTGTTGACGCTCTGTTGACGCTCATTTTCAGACAGGTGCTGTGACCATGTCACGATCGCATTTGCACTGAATGGCTGCCAATACGTCGATTATGGACATATGCCATAGCAGAGCCCTTGGAATATACATGATGCAACACCCAAAAGCATTGACACTCTGTTGACACTCGATTGACACTGTGTTGATGCTCTGTTGACGCTCTGTTGATGCTGTGTTGACGCTCTATTGACGCTCATTTCGATGTGTAAAGGTCTCGACAAACACGATATTGCCTATAAAGGCTGCGAATACTTCGATTATGGATAAATGCCATAGCAGAGCCCTTGGATTATTTAAGATGGAACACACGAAATCGTTGACGCTCTGTTGACGCTCATTTTCAGACAGGTGTTGTAACCATGTCATGATCTCATTTGCACAGAATGGCTGCCAATACGTTGATTATGGGTCAATGCCGTAGCAGAGCCCTTGGATTATACATGATGCAACACCCAAAAGCGTTGACACTCTGTTGACACTCGGTTGACACTGTGTTCATGCTCTGTTGACGCTCTGTTGATGCTCTGTTGACACGCTGTTGACGCTCTGTTGACACTCATTTTGAGGTGCAATGGTATCAACACATACGATATTGCCTATCAAGGCTGCCAATACATCGATTATGCATAAATGCTGTAGCACAGCCCTTGGAGTATACAAGGTGCAACACACAAAATCGTTGACGCTCTGTTGATGCTCATTGTCAAAGTGGGGCTGTGACCATGTCGCGATCACTTTTGTTCAGAATAGCTGCCACAACGATGATTATGGATATCTGCCGTACCACAGCCCTTGGATTATACAAGATGCAATACCCAAAATCGTTGACACTCTGTTGACACTCTGTTGACGCATTGTTGATGCTCTATTGACGCTCTGTTGACACTCTGTTGACGCTCTGTTGACGTTCATTTGGTGGTGTAGCAGTATCGACACACACGATATTGCCTGTAAAGGCTGCTAATACATTGATTATAGATAAATGCCGTAGCACAGCCTTTGGACTATACAAGATGCAACCCACAAAATCGTTGACGCTCTGTTGACGCTCTTTTTTAGACTGGGGCAGTGACCATGTCGCGATCGCTTTTGCTCAGAACGGATGCCAATACGTTGATTATGGGTACATGCCATAGCAGAGTGCTTGGATTTTACACGATCCAACACCCAAAATCATTGACACTCTGTTGACAATCTGTTGACGCTGTGTTGATGCTCTGTTGACGATCTGTTGATGCTCTGTTGACGCTCATTTTGAGGTTTAGCAGTATCGACACACACAATATTACCTATAAAGGCTGCCAATACTTTGATTATGGATAAATGCTGTATCACAGCCCTTGGATTATACAAGATGCAACACCCAAAATTGTTGATGCTCTGTTGACGCTCATTTTCAGACTGGGGATGGGACCATGTTGCTTTCTCTTTTGCCCATCAAGGCTGCCAATATGTTGATTATGGATACCAGCGAGCAAATGGCATCCCAATGGACTTACTTACAAGATCAAAAACCGTTGACGCTCTGTTGACGCTCACTTTCAGAATGTTGCTGTTACCATGTCGATTTCTCTTTTGCCTATGAAGGCTGCCCATACTTTGGTTATGGATAACAGCGAGCAAATCTGTTTCCAATTAACTTACTTACCACAGAAAATATTGTTGACGCTCCGTTGACGCTCAGTATCAGAATGTGGCTGTTTACGCGCCGCGGTCACTTTTGCCTACAAAGGCTGCCAATCTGTTGATCATGAATAGCAGCGAGCAAATCACTTTCCAATTAAGTTGCTTACATATCCAAAAATCATTGACGCTCCGTTGACGCCCATTGTAAAAATGGGGCTGTTCCCGTGTCGCTTTCTCATTCGACTATGAAGGCTGCCAATACTTCAGTTATGTATATCTGCGAGGAAATAGCTTCCCAATTAAGATAGATTCAACACCACAAATCATTGTCACTCCGTTGACTCTCATTTTCAGCATTGGGCTGTATCTGTATCGCATGTTCTTTGATCTATCAAGGCAGCCAATATGTAGGTTATGAATAACAGCATGCAACTCGCGTTCCAATTAACTTACTTACAAGACCAACAATCGTTGACGGTTGATTCACATCCACCATAAACATGTCCTAACTGTTGGTTTATGGAGCATAGTTTTGTCCAAATAATCATATAGTCATTATTGACAGCCAATGAATCATGTGTATCAATACTCAGTTGCATGCAAACGCTTTATAGCCTATCAATTTCTGATCAACTGATGCAGCAGTTCTCTGAACGATGGATAACTTAGCACGGTGACATTTCAGCGCTTTCAGTTGGCAATTCACTGCATGTAGAGCCACAACCTAATTTTTCATTAATATAGCCCAACATACTAAGTTTGCCATATCCAGTTCGATCCGCTCGATTTCCATAATATACCATACGCAATTTTCACAGTGCTCACTATGTGCACCCGGTCTAAACGCGGAGTAATGTAGTTGGTTGTAAGGATGAATGCAACATGATGGTGGCCATTCATCCAGATTCGTGTTGCGCAATGACTGCTCCTTCTATGACTCGTATGTCATCAGTAAGTAAAACTTTGTTAGTAAATTTTATCCTTAGTTTAGATTACGCGTTCTCACTTATCCGTAAAAGGCAGGATGATATTGTGTTGATCAGTTGTCAATCAACTTGGTTTGGAGTTTGGACTGTTTGTATGGCCCGTATGACCCCTGCACATGCACAGACGAATTATCATGTCTCACACCATAGTCAGTGAAATCAAGAAAATTCTTTCACGTATCGAAATAGATACGCCAACTACTTTTTGCAGAAATATGTCGTCAATAATCACATATTGTGCAGGTGGTGTTCACATGACCTACGAGCCAATACATTATGTTCACCTGAATCCATTTCCTGTATGGTACGTAGGTATGGAGAACATATGCAGGGGTAAACGCGTACGGTTTTAACAGGCTTCGATTTGTTAATCGGTGATGAATTGGGTATCGCGTCAGTTCTGAGAGCCGATATGCATATGTGAGACGGTCGTTTGTGGCATGCTATTTACATATGGCTACTCTATCCCGGGATGTTCCTTGCAGCATTGCGATTTTCCGCTGACACTATCATGTATCTCCATCGGCTCTCCAAATGTTGTCTGTGCAGTCGCATGTGCAAAGTGATCAAATTCCGGCTGAATGACTGCCTTGACAATCAATATGGATGTTCTGGACCTCAAATCTTACAAATGATGCAAGATGAAAAATTGATTACACTCAACTTCAGGATGTAGCAGGGAGCATGTGTCTCCTTGTTTTGAATATAAAGGCCGCCAATGAAACAAATAAAGAGAATGATGTACCAAAGTTGATATTTTGCACATAACAGTAAAATATCTGACTGCGACTATAATTAGAAAAATCCGAAAAGGAGAACCGGAGACTGGAACCGATGGGTCTAGGCAAACCCGGCAAAACGCGCGGGTTGACGGGTACGGGTACGGGTTTGGCCCACCAAGAACCTCCGGGCCGGGTTTTTGGACGGGTCTGAAACCGAACCGAACCGTTTTTCCGCTCCAAACCTGGACCGCTGGCAGGTTACCCGGACCCGTTGCTAACACTAGGTAAACGGCACCTATAATTGTGTTATTGGCTCAAGTAAACTGCCTTAGAATGAGTTTTTCGCAAAGGGTGTTGCCTGTGGTTTTTGACTACCTCTAGCCAATATCATCTTGCACAGGGGAAAAACTGGCCTCCACTCCGATAACATGTGGCATGATAGAGAATATGTCGCGTGCCACATTCGAGAGATTGTTGTATGTTGAGTGCATTTCCTCTTGCTGGCGCCACCAGTTGGTTATGTCCAGTATCCATAATGTACTGCAAATCTCCATTGGGTCAGAGTGGTAATCATTGAGATTTCGATCATCCTACCCAAAGTACTTTGGTGCTTCAGGTGGCAATTTCATAGTGTGCCTGGTGGCGGTCAATTAGCATGCGGCGCGATCGCTTCATCAGGGTGTCGTAACAACTACATTGTTAGGCATTAAGTATTCTTCATCATCGCTGGACAAATCATATGGATTGAAGGATCATTGACAGTATCCAGAAGCTGATGCAGAGAGAATGAGATTGCTGCTCGGAGAGCTTTCGAGTGTATGGACCGGCACACGTTGATGTTGGGCTCAGTATTCAATCTCCACGTATTCAGAAAGGCCTCTTGGTTTTGGGTAGTATAGAATGTCTCGTCCTCAGCATCAGCAAACTGTATGTTAGTCTCTGGAAGACTCCCGGAGTATCTGAGAGGATGTCGAGTGTAAACTTAGAAGCATCAATTTTAGGAGAGTATCGGACCCTAGCAGGGTATTCCGGCAGGCCTTCAGAGTAACTGGGATCTCTAATGACAGGTAAAGAAGTAACTGGGATCTCTGATGACTGATACAGGAGTACAATGGGAGTGATTGTGATATGTTTGGGAGCACATCAGAGCGCCGGAGAGAACTTTGTGTACACCTCGGAGTGACACCGAACCAACGCTGGAATCACAAACACACTCTGAGAGATGCCTGGGTTCTTATGGATATTCATTCGTAGGACTGCAGGCATTATCTGAGACTCTTCGGATGTACATTAGCAATCCACTACCCTCAACAGCGAATATGATGCATGGATTATTATTCATTATCACGTATGAATCATACTAGCCGTCATCTTCTTCAACATTGTATTTTGTGCCTCGCTACATTAAGGAAATGAAAGAAAAGGCGAGAGATTCAAACATACACCCAGGTACACCGAAACAATGACCCAACTAAGCGATTGAAAAATAACAATCAAACATTGTGTCGATGTCATCCACTCCATCTCCTATCTCATCAGGGCCAACGAAAGCAGGAACACACAATTCATCAATGGCGCACAGAAGCTGGAGGCATTCCTTGACTTTGCTGATTATTCGTTACTGGCGAGTGGATGAAATGGAATTCCAATGTCGTTTCCCTCCATTTGTGATATATAACACAGGTGTAATGAGTTGTTAGCTACCTGCGAACCTAAATGGGGATATGAGAGGCAATATGATACATTCGGATGAAAAATTGGAACAACTACCAGGGGGACAGAGGAGCGCCAGAAGGGGAGTGTTGTGTGGAAAAGAGGAGTACCACAAAATGTGTTGGAGAGAGGCAGAATGAAAAAGAAGAACATCAAGTTTAAGCTGAGGAGCGCCGAAAGAGAAGGGGTCAAGGAGCATTGAATGAAATTGAGGAGCGCCGAAGAAGGGGGATGTAAAAGTGCAGAATGAAATTGAGGAGCACCAAAAGAGGGTGGGTTCAGGAGTGCGGAATGAAATAGAGGAGAGCCAATCCAGGCAGCGGAGCACCGATGGGATTGAGCAGTGCTTATCCCAGAGGAGGAGCGCCGAGAAGGGGTGGGGCAAGGAGTATGGTATGCATTATAGGAGCACCGGTGGGAATTGAAGAGCTCCCATCCCAGGCTGAGGAGCATGGTTAGGGGGGTCTAGAGTGCGTAATGGGATAGAGGAGCGCTGAGAGGAGGAATTGATTGCGGAATGAAATAGAAGATGTTCAATCTAGGCTGAGAAGCTTCAACAAGGATTGAGGAGTGCCTAGTGTAGTGGAGTTGCACAGCAGTGGGAGGGTGAGTGTGTAATGCGGCCGCTGATGTGTGATTGATTGTGTAGTAGCTTCTAGAGTGAAATCGATCACAGGGGATGGGCCAAATGTACCTCAATATTCATCTTGGGAAAACTTAACCGTGGCCTTCTTTCCACTGGCGTGTTCAGACAGAGCACAATGAATCGCTGTGGCTGCCAGCACTAAAGTCTGAGAAGCAAGAGGTTGGAAATACTGTGATGTGGTTGGCTGGCACTCCAAGCTATTGGCGGTGAAGAAAAATTGGTGGTAAATGAGATCAAACACTTCCATTCACGTAAACCATGACTTCTTATCATCAACGACCTTAGAGAGTTAAGCATCATCAAACAGAAGCCCCTGAACCTTGATCCAAAGCTCAGTCTCAGAGCCCACATCCAACCGGTAACTACTAACAACCGTTGGATGTGCCCCATCTGCCAACCGTTGTCGAATTGGATTAATCTTCAGTTTGAACTATGCATATTTTCAGGGGTAGTCAATGTCAGTAAGTTTGATAGACGAGAACTAGACAGAATTCAAGACTTACAGCTTCTCATGTTTGTGGATCTATTTTGAGAGATGGACCACCGGGCAATTGACACACTGATTGTACACATACAGGTTCACCTGCTATTGCCCGCTGACGATCCTGGGCTTATATCGCAAGTTTCCATGCTTCTTCAACCATCGAGTACTTATCATCGGATAATATTGGCTAAGGAGTCTTCGTGAATACGCTTGCCTGCATGAACTTTTTCACTACCTCAAAAGTAGCCTTTTGGTGTTGGGGAATGTTCTGATCACTACTGGCCTTGGGTTGTGGTCTATTCTGGTCTCCACTACACTTGTTGGGAAGCACCAGTGCCCAGGCGGATGGTGCACAGTCAGACTTGGATAATTTGGTGAGGAGGGATGACTTTGGCGTTTGAGCAGTGGTGGTGCCATTGCCACAGGTAGATATCGGGAATTTGGACGCAGAGGGCGTGCAATGACAGTATCGGCACGGCTACGTTTCATTGGCAGTTAAACCATGGTAGTGCGTAATAACTCATTCCGGCACGCATGCCTGAGATGAAGGACCTCCTGTCGATGATAACAATCGTCTTTTTCCATGTCGGATGATATGGTGGACTCTGCGGTGTCTTCACTGTCGTCATCACGGATCTCCTGATTGGTCTCATCATCCTGATTCATGAATGAAATCGGGAATATTAGTCATCGGTAATACGATGTATGAAGGCAGATATTTGAAAGGGAAACATTTGAGGGACAATGAAGATTGGCTGCTTTCTGGAAAGCGAGTGCTCTCTCTAGGTGTGCTCTTTGATTCTTCTGTGAATAGTAATTCCTCACCTGGCTGGGCGTAGATTCCATTTGCTGTAACGAAGATCTAAAGTTGGAGAATGTAGGAGAGAGTGTAAAAGCACGAAATATAAAATTAACTGCAATACAATTACGGGATAAATGGTGCAAGAATTTGCACACAGTCGAGGAGGATGCAATATGAGGTGCGCCTTGAAATGGTTCTGGAGAGATGACTTCAACGGTTTATATTTATATTGAGCAAGGCAGTCCATGCTGCATTTTCGGATATTGTCAGGTGCAACGTGATAGAGGGATTCCTAATGCTGAATGTTGGCAACTCCTATGAACAACACTCTGTACGGATGCAAGAATTGGAGGTTGCCTAAAGCCAACGCACATAGAGAATAGAACCAGACACACCGGAAGATAACTCGCGATATCAACTAACCCTTGGTGCTGGCCAAAAATTCAGCACTGAGAACCTGAATGAAAACATGGGCCCCTGCATATGACTCGTCTAAACATAGTCATTATGCGTGAAAGTTCGAGCATTTGCGGTGACCGCATAGCATAGATATTAGTGCAGTATTGAGAATATCCAGGACTCGATAGATTTGGTTGGGACCTTGTGAGTGACAGCTGAGTTGCAAGGGTTCATACTGTAGTTTGTTATCGAGCAAGGAGAAATACGAATCACTATATATGGTATATCTGCCAGAAGGACAGATGAATTTTTACGATATTCTATTGTATCAGGATGCTGCAGGTAAGTTAGAGGTCGATAAGGCAATATCATAAGTATAACTTCCCTTTCATACGTTCATTTGGGCCGTATCTGCAGAATAGCCTGCACACCAATATTGCAGTAGTTATTGGAAGAGGGAGAGAATTTGGTACACAAAGGAGATATACAGGCGTAGAGAAGGAATGGTAATGTACGATGGATGATTCAGGGGTAATCTTATTGATTCAAGCACACATCAATGCCAAGATTGCTAACAAATGGGTCATAAATTCTCACTCACATTCTGATTTTGCGCTTCATATCTAGTAAATCGCACACCGTTAACTCACACATTCATTATTAATCTCGCAACTACAACGTTGACTTAACATAAATATTGGGGTTGAATGCTACATTCTTCAATGGGACAAATGTATAGTGAGACGTCATGACAGGAAAGGCAGAGGAATTATAGTTGCATGCATGCAGTTCCGGGGAATTGAGGTGCACTGAAGTTGAAATGGTTATGCTTGGATTCAATGGCTGCGGATTGCAGGCTCACCTTACACTGACAGCTAATTGCACTCTTCGTAGCTGGCTTCTCATAACTAGAGCTTTCAACATTCTCTCTCTCAGAACTTCTCTTGATGGAATTTGGTCCACATAATCTATTTTCGGATATGAGATTTGGCAGCCCAAACATACATTTAGTCAGAATACAGTTAAATCTTGATTCAATGATTTGAGAACTTAGACCTCTTTGAGTAAGTGTGGTACATGGGTGAGCGGGAGTTCCCGGCCATCGTGTAAAAGCCGCTGAGCAGAATCAGTCTTTTGAGATTTTCACTCTTAAGCTTCCACAGCTCTTTTGACAGAGCCCGAACTTGCAGAAGATATTTTAGGATTTGGAAGCATTGGTCCAAACATACTACTTAGTCAATATTGAGTTATATGGGGTTAGTAATTGGCTGGGCTTGTGCATTTATGGTTTAGTTGCGTAGTGGCAACCTTCCTCCAACGGACAGTTCAGACAGAGCTGAGAGTTCAAGACATGTCAGTGGTGACCTTCAACATGCTGATCAAGCAGATGTTCAAATCTCAGCAGGCGAGGAGCGGGATGAGCCGCCTACACCTAAAGGTAAAGTGTCATGATAGATCTGGGTGCACTGGGTCCACTAATTCAAAGTCAAAGAAAACATGATGAGAATGAAGCTAACAAAAAAATACAAAGTGCACTACTTACTGCAAGTACATTCGCTTCGGTGGCTTATTAGTCGCTCTTGAGGCATGCCTGCGCTGGAATGATAACATCCATAATGACTCGCAGCTTGTCAAGTTGGCTTCATACATATGCAAGAAGCTCATTCTGGACAGGATTGAAGATCTCAGTTGTGAATCATCTTCAATCATAGGCCAGGAAAACCCTGGCAGCACAATCAGCATTTGAGTCAAGAGTACCCGAGCTGTGTCCCAGCTTCCGACTCTCTGTGATGTGAATCAGAGGTGTGCCAGAACTTCAGTGATATGCCAGCAAAAGCTGCGGCTTTGCCACGAATAACTGAGCCTATGTCTCATATTTCGACACAAGGACTTAATATTGCCAAGTCTGTTTTGATTGCCAAATGGGATTGGCAAATATGCAGTGCTGGATCTATCACGAAGATATGCCCATGATTCTCCGGTGCACCGGAACATCAACCATAGGCCAACAAATGCTGTGGCTATGGCACGAATCTCCTCACACAAGTACTCAATATTGCTTAGACTGTCTTTATGCCAAATGGGATAGGCAAATATGCAATGATCGATCGGTCACACGATATGTGCCCAGGACTCTCCAGTGCACCAGAGAATCCAGGACATATCTTCGTGACAGATCGAGCATATTCGCTAATCCCATTTGGCATAAAGACAGTCTAAGCGATATTGACTACCTTTGTCAAGATATTCATGTCATAGCCACAGCATCTGCTGGCCGAAGGTTGAAGTTCCGGTGCACCTGAACTTGGGTTATATGGGTGCAAAAGCTCCCGCTTTGCCACAAATAAGCGAGCCATGTCTCATACTCAGACATAAGTTCTTGAATATCACCTGGACTGTTTTATTGCTAAATGTGATGGGCAGATATGCCGGCTCAATCTGTGATAACGAATCATATGATGTTTGCCGAAGTGACTCCGGTGCACCTGAGAGTGGCTGAATTTTGCTTTTTCATTCAAAATATGTACGTGGCTTCAGGTTTCCGGTGTAGCTCAAATTTTCAACTGACGATTGATTGAAGCCCTTTACTGCGTCATTCTCACAATTTGACATATGCCGTGTATTATGCAATAGGTCAGCCGGAGGAACTTCTTATGTCGCGTATCAATTCACTTCATCTCAAATGGTCATTAATAATGATTCAAAACGCCAATGAAACCCCACTCTAGCGATTTCTAATTCGGGATACAACAATTCCAACATTAGAACTTTGATTCACTTCAACATTGAAGAGAGAAAGATTCATTTCTCAATTATAGTGTCCCTTACAAATGACCTTTTTGACTATTTGTATCAGTTAAGAAGATTATGTTGCTTGAATGTCTAAAGAGGCATACCTTGATGAAGCATCTCACACTCTAAGATAATTTGTTCATCAGACTGCAACATGTCTCCATCCTCTGTCAGCCGCTTCATGTGGTCCTCACGAGCCTCCAGAATCCAGTATATCCTTGAGGTCGTGATATTTGGTCACCTCACCAAGCCATGCAGGACTCTACTTTGCGCAACTCCAGAGTGTGTGTGGAGATCACTCGCATGGTTATCGTAGCCACCAGGACCTGTATCCAGTAACCATGTGTGTGGTACTCGGTCTTGCCCTAGCCGGACAACTTATGCAAATGCCTGCTGCTGCTCTATCAATACCCAAAATTTCTGAGTTATTACTGCATGATTTGCAGCTGTAAGAGTAAGGCCTGTCCGGCCCACTTTGGGTGTGGTTATGAATACAGAGGGATTTTGTAAATATTGGAAATGGAGCTGCATTTCTGTGCGTTCATCATTGCCCATTTCGGCATACATGTGGAATATATCCACATTATCCCCAAAAAACTTCGTTACGCACCACTTCAAATGACGAACTTGGCCAGGAAGAGGACAAAATAGCACTGCCTTCTGTGGAGGAGGTGCACTGAGCGGTGCATTCTCCTTTGGGATCCGGATGAGTGGTTTTCCATTGGTTCGTTTCGATTCTGACAACCTCCTGATTCTCCATGGCTTTGCAATCTGAATCATCCAGTGAACCGCATCCTGTCGAGCTTCTTTGTCTTCAGTCCGGATAGCATGCATCAAACTCTCCACAGCGGAATACAATGCCTCAGCACGATGCTTTTCCATCACAGTATCATCCTCTGGATTATCAGGCGCACCTGAAAACAGCCACATTGTCTGAAAACACCAGTCATAGAGTGAATAGAATCCCGGTGTAGCTGTGAGTTGAAGGTTGAATTCAATATTTGCAGTCATCACAATTTGCCAGCCCACACTGTTTTTAGTCTTATACTGATGGGATTCATCAAAAATCCCATAACTCCATACGCAGTAGGAGAGTTGGCCGTTACTTGCCGGTTTCACTCTGGATGTTAAGGTATCATATGACACAAGGTGGATATTCCATCGGTATTCCGGCTCATCAATACTGGTGTTCAGATCCTCGTTGGTGAGATTTGCATTGTCAGTGTGCAATAAGTTGACGAGTTTGAAATTGGTTCCATGTGCCATCTTGTCGATAACACTTTTGAAGGTCTCAGCCACTCTGGGCATTATTACCACCAGGATTAGTTCAAGGGCTGAGATCAGTGCTGGATGTGCATGGGGTGGTATTGACTGGATCTCCAACAGGCGGCGGGGCACAGAATTCAATCTCTGGAGCAGATACCACTCCTGTTCTTCACCAACAATGCTGGGAAAGTCGTTGTGCGCCAAAATCACCCACTCTTCAAGGCTATTCCCCCATAAAATGGACTGTGGCAACACCAATACGACTTTCTCAGTCACCAATTTGCAAAGGATTGGCACTGCAACCGAGGTGAAAGTCTTTCCAAGACCCATTTCATCCGCCACCAGTGCTCCGGGCATATCAGCCTCCCAAACCCATCTCCTGATGATGAAACAGATGGCCCAAACCTGGTGCGCCAAAAACGTAGTTCCCGGCAGGCCTGGAATTGACTACTTACGCCCTGGATCACGGTCATCTGGTGATTGGCGAATAGGACGCATATTGCGCAGCCTGACAGCTTCATCAAGACACTCGTGTTCAAATTTATTGTTGATTGTATTGAGAACTGTATTCAGTACTGAGCTTGTATTTTCTGGATCAAGGACCTTCTGAACATCCTCCACTTGCTCCTGAACCTCCCTTGCACTTTTGTCCGCGTTCTTTTGGTCCTCAATGAACTCTTTTAGTTGCTTGGATGCAAGCTGGGCAGATAAGCTCCTATCCAGGCACTCCTGAAATTCATCTCAATGTTAGGTATTTTACAGAGAAGCAACCATTTGAACAAATACATGTCGATGGAATATAATCAATTCTATTCTTTCAACCAGAACTTCCATAATACAAGTATCATTCTCTTGCCCACCCTCCTCCTCTCCCTCCTCTTCTCAGTCTCTTCCACCCACTTCAAAACCTTCCAAAGTCGATGTATAATGATTAGCAGTTGCTCACGTCTAGCCTTGACAGGGCTAGCGGGATTGTCTTTGTCGGCCTAATTACGTGCTCGGCAGTCTCCTTCCCTGTCGCTCTCATCATTTGTATAACAAATATCTTCACATTATATCCAAGTTTCAACTTGAAAGTATTTGAAAGGCAACAGTTCTACGAAATCTGGCCATATATGAGGTCATTGATCATTTGCCCGTGTTTGTATATTCCCATATACTCTTCTTCCAATTCGTCCTGCTCCAAGGTGCACTTGCACATGGATCTGAGAATGTATGGCTCTTTTGGGCCGCCGTTTTTGTCGATGAAATCAACCAACTCCTCCCAGTACCTCACATCTGTATAAGAGGCTTGGAGTTGTTTGGGGGCTAGAACCATATCCTTGCCATTGGACACCCAGTGAATCATAACTGTGAACGTTGTATTTGGCAACTCTTGGAGGTTACTTCTCGTCTTTTTGCCCACAAGCTCTCCCAAATCCGTCGCCGGTCGCTTGTAGCCTCTCCTTCGCTCTTTCCTTGCCTTCTGAATTTTGCTGGAACATTTCTTGAGAAACATCTCCAGCACTGACGATGAATCCATTCACCATTATTGAAATTTACCAACCGCAGCCAGGTCTTGAATGTTGGCAAAACATCTGCCACCGCCATCTCCCAGTGCAGGGGTCCATCATGACCTTGTTTCAATCGGTTCTGCCCCCGGATAATGGACGGATGCTTCTTGTTGAGAAACCCCACCACCCATACTTTGTTCCACTTGTTGAATGCACTAAAGTTGGGCTGCCCCATCCTTTTCGCAAATTGCTTCAAGAAGAACTCTGTTTGCTTCAGGCTAATTGGGGGTTTGCCTTTTGCACCGCCCAAGTCTGACCAATCGTCACTCTCATCAGCTGCATCATATTAATCGTAGGACTTCTCCGGCAATGGGGGCATTTTCGCAATCCCTGTGACATCTGTTTTCCGCGGTTCCACTGGTGCCTGGAATCTTTTCGTCAGCAGGCTTATGCGGTGTCTCCCAGGTGCACAGTAAGGAGGTTGATGTGGAGGAGTTGAGCTGGAAGATGTTGGCTGATTGACTGGATGATATCCCGGCGGTCCTGGAGGCACTCTTGGTGCACCTCGAGATGATGGCCCAGATCCTGGGAACTGCGGAGTGGGGAACATTTGAGACCGGTCATAACCACCTTGGTGCAGGTCATATCCTTGCCACAGTGGCCCATAACTTGGAGGATATCCTTGGCATGCGCTGCTGGTAGGTTGCGAACTGTGTGTCATATTGAATGGGAACTGGTGATAAAACTGCAGAGCGGCTGGAAATGGCTGCTGTGAAGGAGGGTAATCGTACCCTTCCGTCGGATGATATTGATTGGTGTGTTTCCAAAATTAACAGTCTTTGCCAGTAGCATGTCATGAACATTTATCCAGTGAATCTGAATTGTCGTCACTGCGTTGTTGCGATCCAAATAGGCCACCAGGTGGAGCCATATTCACTGTCTTTGGTGGAGATCCTTTCTTTGACATGCTCTGTTGAACAAAGATAGTGGTAAATGACTATCGATGCAAGATGAGATATAGAATCAATCGGAGTATGGTTGAGTATATTGCAGGTAGCAGTGACTTTCGGCGGAATGAAGGGCTTCCTATATCCTATTCTGTTGTCACGATCTGTGGTGTTTCACTACACCTTTGATCAATGAAACCAAACTGGACCGTGAGAAAAAGATACCTTAATCACACATATGCCGCCTTTCTTTCATATATGCTTGCATTCATATACTCGAATATTAGATAGATGCTCACCTCCATTCACATCGATGACTTTACAGGTCATAGAAGGGATATGATATGATATCTTCAGGAACCCACCAAGAACTTATATCCTGTATGAAGGTTGGCACAATTAGGGATATTACACATAAGTTGTGTGTGTACGACCTTGTAACCTCAGTCAATAGAAGGCCTGTGAGTCGAACAGCAGCAGTGATTGCTTCCTATTGACTCCTTGCCTATACATCTTACTTCTCCTCATGATCCATGCTCCAGTCGATGAACGCTACTGGAGCAAACATCCTACCAGCCTTATCGGTTCTCGATGATCAATGCCCGGACATCCAGCTAGCTAGGAAACTCACATATTCATTGTATTCGGACGATCAACCTTCATTATCACCTGCTCGGAGGCTCGAGCGTAGGCATAACTCACAATGACGTAGTATAAGGCTCCATTGTGGTGATTGCAGTGATGACAAAAGAAACCTCCCCCCGCATTTGATGGGGTGCGATGCGGCAGTGAATGTCTTACGCTAACCTGAGTTATCTAGCTTTGTAACAAATATCGCTGAGGCTCTATATCACCCCCTAATGCATCATCGAGATTCATCCAAATACATGTTCAGTTACCATTTCCCAGACATGGTCAACACTCGCTGGAAAAGATGTCAAGTGCTTTGTATGCAAAAGGAAATTATTAGATGAGAACTGACTCGAGGCTCACTATCAACAATATCACCCAATATCAATGATTGAAGGGTGATCACCTGATTGTATTTTACCACCTGCATGCTGGAATGGACCCGAGCCATCATGGTTCGACTTCAGTTGGTGCTCCTGAATGGCCATTGATGACCTTAGTCAACTAACTCATCTAACCATAGACAATGTACCTGGTGAACCAGCACCTGAAGATACTCCCGACGAACAAACGATAGACCCCCAGCAGCCTGATCTGACTTTTACCTCTGATCCAACAAAGACGAAGGCTCATAGGCAGGTAGTTGGAGTGGAAAACGCAGGGTGGAAAGCATATGACAAAGCAACTGGATTGTACAACAAGCATCACCAGTACTCAAAACAATGGAATCCATGGCATTCTTTTCAGTCAGCACACGACTTTCAACAGACTCAATCATTTAGCCAGCAAATGGAAACTTAGATTGATCAACATCCGAGGCGTGGACTGGACAACATCAACATCGAATCATTTCAATCAGCAGATTCTCCACAAAAGCTCCTCTCTAGACTCGATTTCGGGTTCAGAAATAAAAGTTGGATTGAAGATAATTCGCACATCTTTGGAACATTAAAATACTGGGATATTTTCAAATGTATACAGTCCCTTTTGGCACACCTCCCATTTCAGGCGCACCTCGATTTTGAACCGGTGCCCCTTGCAGACTCGGAAAGTGGCCGCATATACAGGTAGATAAACACAGGCGATTGGTGGTGGGATATGCAAGATCAGCTTCCAGCTGGAGCCGCAATTGTGCCAGTCATTGGTGCATCCGACAAGACCCACTTGACCAATTTTTCGGGTTTCCAGCATGCCTGGCCGCTGTATCTCATAATCGGTAATAATTGAAAAGATATCCGCCGTACACCTACAAAGCGCGCCTGGATGCTTGTTGGGCTGATCCCCTGTTCTCCGAAAGGTGCCAAAAATACTGACGAGGCATGGCATTCCGCAGTTTGAACAGTACTGTCCCCACTCCAGAATTTTAACATCACTGGCCCTGGCTTGAAATAGGACTGTGCTAATGGATTCCAGAGACAATGTGATCCTCTTTTGGCTGCCTCGGTCAGGGATTATCCGGAACAAGCCCTGGTTGCTCAAGTCTCATATGGCTCGTGCCTGATGTGTGAAATTCCTAAAGGTGTGCCGAATGGGCATTAAACTTTTTGACTACTGGATAACTCACGAGATCTGCATGTTTACTTGGAGCTTCTGGACGAAACTAATATCGATGTTCTGCACACTCTTGGTGTTCATCCAATCCACAACCAGTTCTGGTACTACCCTCTCTGCAATGTTTATTGCCTTTGGCAGCCTGATGAATTGCATCAGCTGCACCTGGGTTTAGTTGCAGACTTATTACACTGGCTGCTCAAATACCTGAAAGCTGGAAATGTCAAGGATCAATTTGACAATCGATTCACATCAGTACCACGATATCCAGGCCTCCAGCGTTTCTCTAAAGAATTCAATTCTATGAAAAACTGCTCCTTGCAGGGAAAAGAAATCCGGGGCATGAGCAGAACACTAGTAGTGAATTGCACTGCAATTCTTGACTGCTCCCAGGAAGCCGGGAAAACTGTGGTGGAATCAGCTTCTAATGAAATGGTGATTGGAGGAGTGCGGGCATTGTGTGAATTGACTCCACTTGTCAGCCAACAAAATCACTCTGATCTATCCCTCGTAGCACTGGATGATGCACTGAAGCGATTATACAAGAAGAAGGGTGACTTTCGAGATCAGAAAATATCGAAGTCTGCAAATGCCAAAGTGGATGAACTATTGGCAAGAGAATCCCATCATTTACAAGAACAAAAGATTCATAAAATCCGGGGTGCAATGGAGGTTTACTGTATGGGGCTGAAAAGGTCACTACATCGAAACTAAGCCAATTTCAGGTGCGCCTGAATAGAGCCCAACAAGTGGCAACGATATGGGCAGATGCTGATCGGCAGAGGGCAATTGAGCTATTGGAGTGCGAAATCCATCAGCTGACACCTGCTAAACAGAAGCTTTTCGATAAATTATTCCAACATCATGAGCGACAACTATTGCATGATGTCGCAACTAAGGCAATCGGTCCATGAAGCATATTCACCAAACAACTTTCCCAAATGAAGGCAGCTGCAGAAAGAGAGGCTTACGGGGTGCTAACCATCACCGCCGACATGTGTGAGCAATTCCAGGTCTGTCTGTCCGATGCTGAGATTGAAGCCACCACCTGGAGTCCCGCTGAGACGGACCATGTTGTGAATCAGCATGAGAGAGAGATTGATGGTATCACTTCGAAAGACCAGATGCAGTTCACAAAGAAATTCTCCATCCTCTTGGTCGAGTTTGAATCTTGGTGGCAGGCAATTGGCGTTCAGGAGCTCTGGCAAACGATTCAACAGCGTGTAATCCATTTCGGATATCCAAAGATCAATCTTGTGAGCCATATATCAGAGTCAATTCGGCGAATCAGTTCCGGCAACAATTCCACCAGCGATATTTCTGAACAGCTACATATCCGCAATGTGAAAGAGGCATATCGATCTACCAACAATGTCACTTCCATTCAACAGATGCTCAAATACAATGACTGGTGTACCGGTCTTGACTATATGGAGGAGACACTGTCATCTCTTGCCCTTCAAGGCTGGTACGATATTGACTCTGCAAAAGGTTTCAACCTACCACCAGCTGCCAATAAACTGCGAAATACACGCCGAGCACATCTTTTACGCCTTCACCATTGTCAGGAAGAGCCATTTTTCCGCCACGTATCACAACAGGTACATCATTTGAGAGAAACTCATGTCCGCCGTGTGTGCAGATGTATCAAATACACCTTGCTCAAAGATGCATCAGTAGATTTAGGAATTCCCAACTTTGGACAACTATTCCGTACCCAAATTGAAGACGACTACGGACACGAAGTTACTGGACTGGTGCTCAGATATGATCAGAACATACTCATAGACAGTATATTTATTAATCTTCAGAATGGGCTGTTGTACCACCATCAACCATTTCACTGCCCTACATCTGTTGAGTGTCTGGGACTTGATTGCAAGGTAGAATATATGGATGCCAACCAAGGGATCATGCCTGAATCTCATAACATCTGAGTCCAATATACAGACAGTAATCTCGATAACACCTTCCAAGGCTGAGTTCCTTCTTTTGCTATATTATACTTTAGCTGGACTCCACCAAATCAGATCCTCCAATTTCAGGAGCGCCTTCCCGCCGGAACATCAAGATCCACCTTCTCTAAGTGGTGCAAGAAGACCCAACAATGGATATTACATCCTCAACCTGAAGAATATGCAGTGGTGATTCCAACAAAGTACAAAGATCCGCATGGTTGGGCTGATTGTGTTGACGGGTTCATCCGCATTGTGAAACAGAGTAATAAGATGCATATTGTACCTGTCGGAGCAATTGTTGGACCTGCACATTTGGTGCGAGAGAATAATACTGCATCAGGTAGAATCAATAGCGTATGGCTTGTATATAATCATGTGGATTTTGATACCTACTGGACTGTGTATTAAAGTTACAATGCCTGAATCAAGGTGTCCAGAAGATAGTTAATTGAATTGTACTATTTGATATAAACATTATAATAATCACTCCGAGGGAGTATGGCTCCAGGTTCGAGGTCCACCAGAATACTCTCGAAGACGTGGCCAATACTCCTAATAGCTCCGAAATTTGCACATCCTAATAGTTTGATTTGGAAGCATTTTGAAGACAACTATACACTCTTCAGGCCATTCTTGGATTCTGTTCCACAACATTCAGCGTATTCAGGAGCACCGGTGAAGTAGTCTTGGAGTACCTGTGATCATGTCGCTTTGAATTGAGCCTATCTGGGAGCATCTTGGAGCATCTGGAAGGATCAGTGTGGCTGTTCAGAGTTGCTGAGTTGTTCGGTTATGACTTCCAAACCATTTCACATTTTGCTGATGAGGAGTAATATACATACCTTTGTCCCACTTCTTAAACGATCACAACTTCCAGAAAAGATCATGGAGATGTGCACAAATATGAAGCATCCCTGTCATTTGAGTCTCGTCTGCGTATTATTTGGAAAGCTTTTGTAGTGCTATCTTCACAGCAAACAACAAGTCTTCATTCCATTAAGTCTTTCAGTTAGCCAAAGCTATCATTACACCATCCATACGATCAAACATCTTGTTGAACACTGTGATAACATAATGCAATGTGACTGTTTGCCTCTTTGACATCCACAGTGTCCCATATCAGAATGGCCTCAATACTTCTATGACATTCTTCACAATGGTCCAATCATCATGAGTTGTGAAAAGTGGCCGCTAATTGGTGTATTTGGAATTTTAGTTGCACTCACGGGTTAAATCTCATAATCGGTAGGTGCTCTCGAGCAACTCTAGTGTTGAGTGCCAACGTGTATGCACATCTACAATCGGAGGTACCTCACTGCGGACTGTGGCTGTTTAACAGTCAATGAATTCATTTGAACAACCAGGTTTCAGTGTAATCAATACGGCAAGGATTCTCTGCTATATGAAGGTCAGTTTCAGGACTTTAAAAATATCAGGAAATATGTACTTTCTCAATTATCTTTGCAAAACCTCGTCTCATGGCCGACACCTCATTGATTCTAGCATTGCCCTCATTTCGAAATCTTTGACTCTTCCCAATGGCTATGCTTTCAATCTCTCCAAATTGCTGATCGCGCTCATGGGCTTCCCAACACTTGGTGGAGCCTTTCACACTGCGACTGCTCATGAATACACCTAATGCAAGCTGTATGACACGTGCCATGCACGGTATGTGGTTCCCCAATGCAGGCTCGTCGATTCCAGAGGCTTGAAGTGTTGGTTGCAGCTCGCATGTCATCCAGTCATTTGCGGAAGCCTTATCAGTCGTGATTCCAAGCAAACGGCCGTCAGTAAGCTCAAAATCATCAATCACGTCCTTCCAATATTTGGCTAGCTTTGTTCCAGTATTGTGCTCCTTGACATATCATCTTTCATTAGTTTTTGGAAGCAGAGAAGAATACGCGATCAACCTTGTTGAAAGGGAGTTCAACTTCCCACATTGCCCAATTTCGATCCATATAATAAGAAATAACCAAAGTTATGGCTAGTTTGTTTGTTGATGTCCATCCGTCCAAAGCAAAACAAACTTTATTTCCTGACATCAATTTCCACTTAATTGCATCCACCGTCAGTGCATATTCCCTCTGGCAAATGTAGCTTAGGGTCATAGCAGACGGCAACACTGGGTCATAGTGTAATGCCTCATATGACTGTCGTAGTCCCAGATTTGAGATAGTGTTCCATGGAATATGAGCTGAAACAGATCATAACATGAGGTAGCGATTCCACATGTCTTGGTGATATTCAGAAATTTCAAAGTCCTTACCTGCCAGTTTGAAATGTCTTGTCTGTAATTGTAATAGAAGAGATAAATGTGGATGTCCCATATGACTTGCCTTTGTGAACTTACTATTGTGATTCCTCGACATCCTTCCATCTTCAGGAGGTTCAAAGCTGTTTAAACGACCATCGAACTGGTCATTTTGGTAACCTCTGACTCTGTTAATTTGTTTAACTTTGTGATGTGGGCTTTGGTGAGCAAGTGTTTCCCCATTGTGTTGGTCCCATGTTCTGATGGATGGCGAAGAACTTGATGACAAACAATACAGATGATCCCACGGTTGCCGGTCTCCGCAATTCTGCAGTGTAAATACAATCACCACGAAGGCACATGTATAGAGTTATTCCAACCAATAGGCCGCTTTGAGCCTACATTCATTGAAGCCAACCAAATATCTAATATGATCTGTGAAGTAAGGTCGCTCAAAGCACGAATACACACGTGGTAATTTCTGGAAGATATCATAACCTCGAGCAAAGAGTTGCTGAAAGATCTGCAATCAGACATGGCGGTAGGAATTGGAAAGCTGGGTAATCCGACTCAGGAGACTGCCGAAAGTAAAGTTGCAGTATAGCAGACTGCAGGTTCTTAAATATTGACTCTACAGCTACAACCAAAAAAATCACATCTGTAAGACATTGCATGCATATTTGTGAAGTTGTATATAAGGACAGATTGCAAAGACTGACTGTGTGAAACTCTACTTAGAAACAGCGCTACACAGATTATTGCTGTGTAGTGTCCAGAGCCTCAACAACACTTGTTGATGCTCTGTGGGCGCTCAATTGTTGGAGGTGGACGTGATATTATTACTAGCATTTTTGCCATTAAAGACTGCTAATGGATTCATTGTGAGTTAATTGCATTCTATTGCCGTTAGATTATCAAAGATGCAATATAAAAAATCGTTGACTCTTCATTGAAGCTCATTTCACAACATGGTTATGGTCTTGTCATTAGAATTTTTGTCTAATTAGGTGGCCGATAGTTCAATTCTGAATCGATTTTGTCGCAAAGCTTCCTTATTTTGCAAGATGGAAGGCCTAAAATCATTGACTCTCCATTTACACTCATTTTTGTGGCATAGGGACGATGACGTTGAAACCATTTTTGCCTAGACAGGCGGCGTATATTTCGATTATGGGTTAATGTCACCGCACAATCCTTGCATTTTCCAAGATGCAAGGCCCACAGTTGTTCATGCTCCATTGACTCTCAATTTTAGAACATATTCGTGAAGTTGTTATCACCATTTTTGCCTAGAAAGGCAGCTGAAAGTTTGATTATGGCTTAATGTCACCGCACAGCCCTTGGATGGTCCCAGATGCCAGGTCAAAGTCATTGACGCTCCATTGACACTCATTTTCAGGACATTATAGAGAGGTTGGCGCAACCATTTCCACCTAGAAAGGCGGCTGACAGTTCGATTATTGCTCAATGTCTCCATGCACCTCTTGGATTTTTCATGATGCATGGCCAGAATTCGTTGACACACCTTTGACGCTAATTTTTAGGAGACAGTAGCGATGTTATCGCATCGAGAATTGCCTAGAAAGGCAGCTGATAGTTTGATTATGGATTAATGTCACCGCACAGCCCTTACCTTTTCCATGACGCAAGGCCAAATGACGTTGATGCTCCGTTGACACTGATTTTCAGGCCATAGTAGCGAGGTTGACTGAACCATTTTTGTCTAGAAAGGCGGCTAATAGTTCGATTATGAGTTAATGTTACTGTGCAGCATTTTTGATATTGCATGATGCAATGCCAAAAATTGTTCCTGCTCTGTTGATGCTCATTTTTACTATCTGGCAATGAGCATGTCATTTGCTGTTTATGCTATCTTGCTGACCAATACATTCACTTTGGAAGGATGTGACAATGCAGCCCATCGATTGCCAAATGAATAAGACTAAAAATTGTTGACACTATGTTGACGCTCACATTAATCACATCGAAACAGACCTTATACACTCAATAATTGTTTGCAACCAATCATATTTGGGATATTGACAACCAATTGTGTGTTTGTATATATTATCATTTGCATTCTGGAGTTTTGTTACCTTTCAATTTCTGATTAACTGCTATCCACGCCATCTGAGAAAGAGATGAGATGGCCCTGACACATTCCTGCGCTTTTCGCCAGCAATATACGGCATGTAGATCATTTCATTAGATTTTGTCCAATATAGCTCGACTTCCTCATTTTTCCATATCCAGTTCCTTCTCCTCGATCTCCGTGACACACCATAATCAATATCAAATATCTGAACCATATGCACGAGACCCGTGCGGAGAATCATGCAGTCGAATAGATTGATAAATGTAGCATAATGGTCCTCGTTCAGCCAGATTCATCATGAGCATTGACTACTCTGGCTATGACAGGTATGTCATCACTCACTTAAAAATTGTTAGTATATTTCGTCACTAATATAGCTTTTGCTTTGTCACTTAACAGTTACTTGCAGATAGAAATCGAACATGTTGGCTATCTTTCCGCCTGATTTGGATTCTTGAACTTTCACATGGTGTGTTCTACCCTTGCACATGCACAGATGAATTATCATGTCTCACAATTTGGTCACTAATATCAAGAAAAAGCTGACACGTAGCAAAGTTGGTAAACAAATTTCATTTCACCGAGAAATGACATCAAATATAACAGTTTCACAATCTATTTTGCTGCAGACGCAGGAGCCGTCAGCATGTCTTCATCGCAATCCGAAATCTATATGGTGATTAGCTAGAGGCTTTACGCAGGCGTATAAGCTTACAGGCTCAACAGGCTTCGCGTTGAACAAAGGTTAGGTATCGCGCTCTGCGGCAGGCTCAAGACCGGGTGTTCTCATGTTCAACTGTGACTTCACCAAACCTAGTCTATTATGACTACTTCCTGGCCAAGAAGTCCCTTGTGGCATTTGCGATATTCCGAGGACAATGTCAAGATACTCAATACGCTCGCCAAATGATGTCTGTGCAGGTGGCGCAGCGTAATTATCCATTGGCGGTTGAACGACTGCCATAACCCTCAATTCGGATGTACCGTACTTCTTATCTCTTTCACAGAAGTAGTCGGCTGCATCCTCCCATCCAAGTTGTGTCAATTCAGCAAGCTTCATCTGCTTCGGCCGAAACCACTCCATGCGCTGCTGAACTGTTTTGGTGATTGTGCGCATCACCCAGCCAGGTTCCTCATCGTCGCTCAGCTTGGCCTGCTCTGTCCTTTCGTCACCCTTATCATCCCCATCTTCCCGATCGTTCGAACTTGCATGATCACTCAGACTGTTTCAGATAGCAATCATCATCTGCTCAAAAGTCTTTTCGGGCATTATGATTGTCAATTCCGCAATTTCAGCATGCTTTATTTCATCCTGCTCTTGCTGAACAGCTGCCTCTGCGTCTGTAACTCGCTTTCTTGCCCCAGCGGTCTCTCTTTCAACATTATCCGCAATCCATTTCTCTTTCTCTTCATTGCTGAAAAAGTGTGTTTCTCATCATTTCTCGGCCGCATTCCTCTTTTTGGATCACAAGCTGTGCAATGCCCCAAGGGCTCGGACTCTTTCTGCCTCCAAGCAGCACTTGCCTTCATTTGATTGATGACATAGTAGGGTGGACCGCTTTGTCGATTTGCCGTATCTGCCCTAATGAAGTGGCAAAAATTTCTTTCTGGAGCATTGACCGTTGTAGGTTACATTGGCCTTGTTGTTGGGTGAGATGTTGGATGTTGCAAGATATGGACAATATGGAGGCAGGCAGCGTCATTTATGTCAAGGTTGGAATGTTTACTCATCTAGAACAAAGCAAAGCCTTTTGTTTGACTGTCAATAATATGGGAATAGTTAGGCTAACTGTACAATATGACTTGATTGTTAATGTCAGTTTCAAGTATTATCCCAGGGATTCTTTGAGACAAACATCAGCTGAGATCCTTTCCCTAGAACACTGTCGTATTGATAGCCCAGAATCATGTGATTTCAGCTGTCGAACACTGTAATTTATCCCTGCGAACGAATCCACAATATCGGACAGACATATTGCACTTCTCGGAGCTGTGGGAAACCCCTGCAATTAGCAGCTGTATGCAGCAGTATTAATGTTGAGTATAATGAATATGTTGCTAGCTAATTATTCCATTCTGACACGGAGCTAACTATATAATCCTCAGAACTTCCCACTTCTTTTTGTTATCATCTTCCTCTCCTATTCCACACCAGCAAATAATGGATACACAACCACCTCAGCCAGGTCAGAGTGGATCCAATTGAAGCTGCCTGCCAGGCACATCGTCAAATCTGGCACTTATCGGCAAACAGCATGAACGCAGACACCAGTCAGTCCACCGTGACGCTGGCACTGCAGCCACCAAAAATCTGACCCCGGATGCTGATTTAAAAATGGTCTTGAAGACTGGACACAGCACGAATAAGAAGTTGCATGCAGTTGGAAGTAACTATATCCATGCTGTGGTGAAGGGACGTCAATAAACGGTATAACATACAGCTGGTGTATGTTGAGAGCTCCATAATCAATGTATTGGTACTGGTAACAGGAAACCTGATTTGTCGACCGTGGCATTTGTCGGCCCAGTCTGTGAAATCAAACATCATAATGTTCTAAGCTCTGGGATTTTCACGCAAGAATTTCCTAATAAGCATCCCCACCAGTGGACGACACAGGCTTTAATCACCTTAGAGAAAGCTACAGAAGTGATTATGGTTGAGGTAACAGCTACATCTCATTGTTTGAAGCAGCATCTAACTTCTTGTAGGTATTCAACCTGTCTGCTAAGATGGCAAGGCAAGGAGGTTGTGTATAGCTGGAACAGTCCGACATGCGCCTGGCCTTGAATATGGCGAAAATGGCCAAAGAAGGGTGTTCGCACACGATAATACAGGAAACGCGATATCTGATTAAGAAACTTCAGGCCGAGGTCCGAGAAGAAACTAAGTGGGGTATTGCGTCTCCTGAGGTTAAAATGGTCACAGCTGCAATAGCAAGACACCCGGCTATGCTTCGTCAACACCACACAGCTGAATACCTTCCTTGCCACAGTCGCACTGAATAGAATCCGCAGACACACTGGAGACTGAAAGGAACAGGTGCACCTCCGCCCAACCGACGCAGATGGCCATCTCCAGAGCCGACTCCAGAGCTGACTCCCGATCTGACACCACCGCTGTCCAGAACACCAGTATCTCCAACCGGTAACACTTCCCAAGCTCAATGTTCGGAAATCATTCATTTGCCAGCCAGATATGCGTATTTACATATGTTTCTTCCCTGTTCTGAATTTTTTACTCTCTCTGCATCTCCCAGGATAGCCAGAACAATTCAAATTTTGATCCAGATATGCTGACTGATAGAGGAACAGCCACCGGTTAGTACACTATCTGCTGTATGGTAATGCAGCTAACATTCATTTTGAAGACCAGTGCAGCCAATTCAGAGAACCTGGCAGTGATGACTAGCATTGATCGAATGGCACGGGATTTTGAAGATTATCATTATCCTGAATTAGCGGATACTGTAAAGTATATTTCAAAGAGTATATTAATATGTATTATTAAAAAACAATGTAGTGATCAAGAAGAAAGTAAATGAAAATGCTAGAATGGCTGCCAAATAAATGTGAATGATGCACTATGCCAAATCAAATGATTGCATATTGTGGATACACCCATGGCAAAATGAGCGTCAACATAGCGCCAACGATTCTTGGGCATGTATCTTGGGTGATCTGTAGGCTGACTAGTTGCAAATAGTCATAAACAAAGTATTCACTGCCTCTATAGGCAAAAGAGCAAGTGAAACGCTCCCAGCCCCATCATGAAAATGAACATCAACAGAGAGTCAACAATTGATGGCCTTCCATTATGGTTAATCACAGCGGAATGTGGCTGTTATTGTCTTTATACATGGTTTTGACCGCTTTGGTATGCTAAAAAGCTCAAGAATACTTAGTGGTCGCTCTGTAAATGAAAGTAGTTGTTAATGTCCCGGAGGATGTGGCGGAAATATTCCGTACACATCTGCACAATAGGTCTGCCCTATTCTTGTTTATGGAAGCTTGGAATCAAGCGCCACTCATATTACCGATAATGCATGACCCAATATCGTTGACGCTCGGTTGACGCTCATGTTCAACATCAGGTAGAGAGGATTTTGCTTTCTGTTTTTGCAATACAGGCGGCCAATACTTTGTTTATGACTGTATTTAGCCTGTCCCACCCCCAGATTACCCACGATACACGACCAACAGTCATTGACGCTCAGTTGACGCTCATTTCGATGATATGGTAGGGCATGTAAATCTATTGGATTTCATCATTAAGGAGGCCAATACATTGAAAATAAACTGGGATGTACAGATGTCAATATGTGCCAATTATCAGTAGCTTATCTGAATGCAACCGTAAATGTAAATCCCAAATCAAGGAACCAGAGATTGAAAACCATGGCTGTAGCTAAACCCGGCGAAACCCACCCCTTCACATCAACAGGTCCGTGTTTGGCCCGTTAAGAGTCAGCGGGTCGGGGTGTTGGACCAGTCCTGTACTGAACTGATCCGAGTTTGGGGTTCAAACTAGTCGGTAACACTAGTCACCATCAGGAATTATCTTGTTATGATTTTGATTTTGGGTATACAATATACTATCATAAGGTTGTTTTTATAGGTATTACTTTTTGATGTAATACTACCACAATGTAACAGTGACAGAAGATAGTTATAGTATTTCTCTAATTATTGTTATGAAATCATTGGTATGATAGTAACTGGGATGTATTATAATTGTTTCTAGATTACTATTAGATATAATGGATATAGCTGTAAAACAATATTGTGTATAGTAATATAATTTATTCAGGTTGAGTCTGTAAAATTTGGATCTATTGTGCTATTATCATATTAGTATTAAATATTATACATATTCGTAAGGTGTTTCAGTAGTTTGTGATATCTTTGCGTATCCTTGTACTGTAGTCTTAATATTATCTACAGCATTAAAGACAATAAATCAGCTATAACATAAATTACACTGTAAATTAGGTTAAAATTATTCAGACTTCAACTTGACCACTAATATACTGATATATTTTTTTTGATTATATAATATGTACTATTTGAATCTTCATATCTGCCTATATATTTATTTCCACTATAAACAAGCTTGTAGAAGATAGAACTCAAGTAAATCTACCGGAATATAACATAGAATATTTGATTCGAATTTTGGACGTAATACTGTATATTTGAAACAAATAATAAAGGTAAATTAGAAGTTGGTAAGTGAGCTTGAAAGGGACAATGAAGTGTAGTGAATGAGAATGATTTGAAGATACTCAAAAGCGATAATATTGGGAATATCTGTGGTAGTAACTCAGTACTGAGTATAGTGAGTATATCATAGGAAGATGGTATCTGGTGTGACTATTTGATACACTTAAAGTTAGTTAATACAGATCAACTGTGGCTGATATCCTTGAATAGTTAATCAAAACATTCTACAGACTAGACTCTAAAGCGAACTGGGAATGGTCTATTATTGTTGGCTACAGATCGTAGTTGGAGATAGCTATTGAATCTAGTGTTAATGAATTTTATTTGAACTGAAGTTTTCAAGAGTTGAAACTGCAGTAACCAGTTACATTAAAAATATTACAATACAAAACTAGAACATACTGGATACTCTCTGAGAGCAAAAACAAGATGACCAATGGAAATTAATGGGTAATCGCATTTGAATGTGGGTAACTGTTTTGTTTTTAGGATTGTATCACTTTATTCATACTGTAAGCAGCCTATATGGATTATGTTAGTGCTTCATATCACTTCTACCTTGGAATAGGCAAGTTGAACAGTGTGGTTTCCCATCCACTACTCCGTCTGCATTTTAAACTCAAGGGCTGGCACACAAGGTTATATCTACGATATTGTTAGTATATACCTTATCAATATCTTCTGGAACAATTGCATTGCATCCTGGGGTCTGCTATATCCATAGCAGATATAGGCTAAAAGGACCTACATGAACTAAACATAGTCGGAGGTTATATTTTGATAAAATTGGTAAAACTATTACTGGTAAATCAGCAAAATGTAAAATGGCTCGAAAGTCATAACTCAACGACTGAGCGACTTTCAACAGCAACACTGATCCATCCAGAAGCTCCCAGAAGCTCCCAAAAAGGCAAAATGCAAAACGATGTGCTTCTCAGATGCTCTGAGAGTACGTTCAGTTGCTCCTCAACGCTTCTGAAGTAGCTAAACCGAATACAAGAATATTCTAAAGAGCATGAAGTCGTCTTCAGAATGCTATAAAATCATACCTCTAAGTTTGAAAAATGTCGGAGTTGCTGGGACTACAACACTCGTCGCCAAGGCGATTCCTGTGCTCCTGGAAGACACTCTCAAGGGGAGTGATAGTATATATTGTCTATATCGAATAGTACAATTCGATTAACTTATCCCACCACTCCACCCCTGCATCCGGCATTCAAACCTAATTAATATACAGTCCAGTAGGTATCAAAATCATCATCATTATGTAACAGCCATACCCAATCGATGCCGCCTGCTGCAGCTTTCTTCTGCAACAAATGTGCCTATCCAACTAGTGCTCCAATGGGTACAATATGCATCTTATTCATCTGTTTGACAACCCGGATGAACCTGTCAACAAAATCAGCCCAACCATGAAGATCTTTGAGCATTGTTGGAATCACCACCACGTATTCTTGAAGTTGATGATGTAATACCCATTGCTCAGTCTTCGTGCACCTTTTTGAAAAAGTCTACATTGCCTCACTGGCTGGCAGGCATTCCTGAAATTGGAGCATCCGATTTGGTGGAGTACGGATGAAGTAAAATACAGAGAAAGTACAAATTCGTCCTTCCAAGGTGTTAACAAGGTCATTCTCTTCACGTTGCACTTACTGGACCCAGATGTTACAAGATTCAGGCATGATCCCGTAGTTGGCATTGGTATATTCTACCTTGCAATCAAGTCCCAGATGCTCAACAGATGTAGGGCAGTGAAATAGTTGACAGTATACAACAGACCATTCTGGAATTTAATAAATATACTGTCTATGAGAACATTCTGATCATATCTGAGCAGGAGTCCACTAGCTTTGTGTCCCCAGTCCTGCTCAATTTGCGTGTGGAATGGCTGCCCAAAGCTGGGAATACTGAAATCTTCAGATGCATCTCTGAGTCAGGTTAATTTGATACTTCTGCACACTCCACGGACATACATTTCTCTCCAATGACATACCTGCTGTGATACACGGTGGATATTGGGCTCAACCTGAATTGATTGGAGATGTTACAGATGGGCTCTGCATGTACTTCGCTGTTTATTGAAAGTGGTCAGTTGGTTGAAAACTTTTGCAGAGTCAACATCGTACCAGCCTTGGAGTGCAAGATATGACAGTGTTTTCTCCATGTAGCCATGACTGGTACACTGGTCATTGTGCTTGAGCATCTGTTGAATGAAATTGACTTTGTTGCTAGATCAATATGCATCTTTCACGTTGGCGATATGTAGCAGTTCAGAACTATCAATGGTGAATTCGTCACCGGAACCCATTCGCTGGATTGACTGTGATATATGGCTCACGAGTTGCATTATTGGATTTGCAAAATGTATTACGCATTGTTCAATGGTTTCCTGGAGCGCCTGGATGCCAATTGTCTCCCATCAATCTTCAAACTGGATCAACCAGATGGAGAATTCCTTTCTGAACCACTTCTGTTGATTTGAGAAAATGCCATATATCTCTCTCCCCAGCTGGTTAGAGACTCGCTCCGTATCAGCCAAGCTCCAGCTTGGAGTTTTCTGCTTGAGTATAGAATAGACCAATCTGAACTTGCAGCCGCTGTTCCGCGGTCATGGTAACCGCCCTGCAAGCCATGTCTTCGGTAGCAGCTTTCCGTAGGGCAAGATTTTTGGCGAATATGCTTCTGGGACTAGTTGCCTTAGTCCCGACTTCTTGCAATAGTTTTCGCTCATGATGTTAGAATAATTCATTGAACAGCTTGCATTTAACCGGTGTCAGCTGATGGATTTTGCTCTCCAGTTCCTCAATTGCCTTCTGCTGAGCAGCTTCTTACCAACTGGTTGCCGCTTGTTGGACTCTGTAAAGGGACACCTGAAATTGCCTGCAATTTGCTGTTGAAACCTTTATAGCGCCATACACAAGGGCCTCCATTGCTGCACAAAGCTAATGAATCTTTTGTTCGCGTAACTGATAGGATTACGTTGCAAACAGGTCATCCACATTGGCCTTTGCAGACAGTCACATTCTCTGTTAACAAAACATACCCTTCATCTGGAAAAATCACTTGAGTACATGGTCTAGTGCTTTGAGAGATAGATCGAATGGATTTTGTTCACTGACAACCAGAGAAAATTCACAAAATACTTGCACTGCTCCCATATCCAGTTCATTGGGAGCTGTTTCCGCCACAGTTTTCCCATCATCCTTGGAGCAGACAAGAATGGGAGCGCAATTCACTGCCAGTGTTCTGATCATTCCACGGATCTCTGAACCTTACCAGGTGCCGCTTTTCAATCAATTGAATGGTTTAGAGATGTGCTGGAGGCTGGGATATCGTGGCACCGATGTGTATCGATTGTCAAATTGATCCTCCACATTTCAAGCTTTGATGTATTTGAGCAGCCTGTGAAATAAGCCTTTAGCATCACACAGGAGCAGCTGATGCAATTCATCGGGATGCCAAAGCCGATAGACATTGCAGAGAGGCTATAGTCAAAACTGGTGGACGGTTGGGCTGACACCTGGAGTGTGCAGAGCATCAACATTATTGTCCTCCAGCAGCTATGAGTAATTAAGCTGGTCTCTTGAGTTATCGAGTGGTTGAAAAGTTGAATGCCACAGCGGCACACCTTTAGGCAATTCACACATTGGGCATCAGCCATATGAGACTTGAGCAACCATGACTTGTTCCGGAAAATCCCTAACCCATGCAACCAACAGATGGCAACATTGTCGCTGGAATCCATCTGTACAATCCCATTTCAAGCCAGGGCCAGTGATGTCAAGATGCCAAAGTTGGGACAGTACAGTTCCATCTGTGGAATGCCATGCTTCGTCAATGATTTTAGCACCTTTTGGGGGGCATGGGATTAGTCCGACGAGAATCTAGGTGCACTGTTTAGGTGTCTGGCGGTTATCTTTTCGAATTTTACCAATCATGAGAGACTGAGGCCAGGCATGCTGATTGACCGAAACGTTAGTCAAGTGAGTCTTGTCAAATGCACTTATGACTGGCACAATTGTTCCTCTGGCACGAAGTTGATCATGTGCATCCCACCACCAGGGGCCAGTATTCATCTCACAGTAGATTCGACGACCCTCAGAGCCAGTGAGATGCACTGGTCCAGAATCGAGGTGTGCCTGAAATGGGAGATGTGCTAGGAGAAACTGAATACATTTGACACAATCCCTCTAGTATAATTTTCCGAAGATATGTGAGTCATCTTCAATGTAACTATTATTGCTGAGCCCAAAATCCAGTTCAGAGAGGAGCTTTACCAGGGCATCTGCTGATTGGAATGGTTCAATCTTGTAGTTGTCCAGTCCACGCCTGAGATGTTGATCAATCCATGTTCTTGTCTGCTGGCGAAATGATTGAGCCTGCTGAAAATCTTGTGTGGACCAAAATGGATGCCATGGATTCCATCGTTCTGAGTACTTTCGATGCTTGTTATACAATGCACTTGGTTTGCCATACGCTTTCCCCCCCGCATTTTCCACTCCAACTTCCTGCCAATGAGCCATTGTCTGTGTTGGATCAGGGGTATGGGAGAGATCAGGCTGCTGAGGGTCTATATGTTTTTCGTTGAAAGTATCTTCAGGTGGTGGTGCACCCGGTACGTTGTCTATGAGTCGATCATTAATTGACAGCTTGTGGATGGCCATTCAGGTGCACCTATGGTAGAGAAAGCATGATGACTGAGGGTGAGGGAAGCAGCCAGTGATAGAATCCCATTGGGAAATAGCCCTTTATTTATCGTTATTGGGTGATATTGTTCATAGTGAGCTTCCAGTCGGTTCTCGTTGCATACTTTGTTTTTGCAGATTAAGCACATTGTATCATTCCGGTGAGTGTGGGCCATCTTTGAGAAATGCGCAGTGTGCTGACGAATCTTGATGATGCTTTCAGGGGTATGGTTTGTTGCTGCATTTCAGCCTCAAGGATATTTGTTTGAAAGCGAGCTAACTCAGGTTAACGATACACTTTCAAAGCCACATCACACCCCACCAAATGTAGAGGAGGGTTAAAACCAAGTCACCTCACAATCAGTTTTCTTTACACACTAGGACAGTATCTTTCAAATCCTGTACAGTAATGATGAATATTATCTACTGAACATCGTCAGCAGAGAAAGTTTCTTTTGTCAGCACCGCGATCGACTTTAATACTGTTTATTAGGTGCCATGACTACAATCGGCCTTATCATATCCTATGTCATTACGGCATCATGCAGATTATGTCTACGCTCGAGCCTCAAGCATCGGATCACATCAGCTGAATTCAATGAAATAGGTAAGCATCATAGCTGGCTGTATGTCCGCTCAATGATCATCGAGAACTGATAGTGATAGGCTGGTAGGATGAAATCTTCAGCAATGATCCTTGACCAGTGGGTGGATCCTGAGGAGAGAATGAAGTTTACACAAGTAGCTCAAAAGTAAGCAATCACTGTTGCTGTTCGACTAACAAGGCCTCATATTGAATGAAGTGCAGGTTATACACACACATTTTGAGTGTAAAATGCCTAGTCGTGCTAACCTTCCAACCGGATATAGTTCTTGTTGGGTTCCTAGAGATATCCTGTCAAATCCCTGTTGTGACCTTTACTGTCATGAACTGAACAAAGGGAAGCATCTAGCCAAGCTCCTACTATATGAATTTGAAAATATACCAAAGAAAGGAGGAATGTGCGTCACCATGATTTCTTTTTCTCAGCCAGGTATGATGGGATCAAAGGTGCAGTGAAACACTAGTCCATGACAGAGTAGATGGATATAAGAGGCCTTTGTTCCACCGAAGGTCACTGCTACCTTCAATATTCTCAACTATATCTCCTGCATTTGAAATCACCACTTGAATTGATATATTGTGTTCTACAGTCTTTTTCGTCCCATACAATGTCGACGAACGGATCTCAGCCGAAGGCAACCAATATGGCTCCAACCGGTGGGCTGTTTGGCTATTAAAAACGCCCAGATGACAACGTGGGAGCATCAGATAATAATGCTGGAAATACACCGAGCAAAGACACTCAATTCGGGCAACCCAAAAATCAAATTCATCCTCCACTGGGGTATAGTTACCTGTCTTTGCAACTACCATTTCCAGGCGCTCCCTCATTCTACCACGATGCACCATTGAACATGACACCAAGCTCACAACCCAGTACTGGTGCAACCCAAGAAGGTCTGAGTCATGGGCCATCATGGCAACCAAATGATTTCCCCCAAGAAGGTTATGGTGGACCTCAGATGTTCACCCCTCAGCAATTTACAAGACATCGGCCCTCATCACCAGGCTCACCTCGAGTGGCTCCAGCACCGCCTCAAAACAATCCAGTCATTGGGCCGATATCCTCCACCTCTACTGCACCAGGCCAACTTCCAGGCGCACCTGGATGACCCCCCATTAGCCTTCCAACGAAACAATTTCAGCCAGTGTGGCGGAAATCACCGATCAGGAGATCCCACTGCAGCTCTTCATTGGAAGTTACGATATCGGTGATTTCGTTTTCTGGAGCGTAAGGAGCGAGTAGCCGCTGCAAGATAGTTGATTGGCTAGAAAGGAAGAAACAATATAGAGAAGAAACAAAGAGATGAGATGATGATACGTACGTGATTGGTGAAGTCTCTCTGAGTCGTGGTGTCGGATGTCATCAAGCCAAGGTTATTCAACCTTGTCGATGGGGTGATGCAGAGCCGCGATAACCCTAACCCAGTCACGTACCCACTCAAATGCACGGCTTTGAAGTGGTAGGAGCCGGTTTCCCACCACAACTCCTCCCCAGCCACCTGGTGCGAAGCACGTGGTACTTCTCTTCCGCCATCCTCCTTCTCGTGCTTACCATCATCTCCATATCCCCAAGATCCCACCCGTTATCCGTAACATGTAGCATTAGCTCCGGAGGCAAACCCCAACGGGCAAACAAAACAAGCAACAAGGAAGTTTCGCGAAACGACAAACAAACGAGAAAACAAACGAAAACCCGGCCCAACAACCGACTCCAGCCAACCTTCCACCAAAGTCTACTCTACTCATAGTCTATTCCGTTTACAGTTGGTGCTGATTGTCCCAAGTCGTGTCCTCCGCTTTCATACCGTCATCCCGGTTTAACGAAATGGTACTCAAGATCCTGTGTCCTCTGAGTCCCAATCCTCTTCCGGGTTTATCGAGACGGTGCTCAAGATCCTCAACTCCGGCATCCACCCCATATCCTCTGCTCCAGCCATCACGTCCCAGTTTCACAAGATGGTGCTCAATCTTCCACCCTTATCCTCCATGCCTGTTATGTCTGCATGACCTCCGGATCCTCCAGGTGTGCTTCTTGCAGTCGTATCCTCCAAATTCACCATCATGAAGTGCGCATAGCTCCCGTGTCCTGCAAGTGTGCTTCGCACTCCCGAGTCAATATCTTCTCCGAGTACACTTCGCTCCTCCAAGTGCATCTCCTGTCTCCAAGTTCACCTCAGTGTACTGAGTGCTGCCCCTCTTCTCTATGTGCTCTGCTTGCCAGTGGTGGTGACAAAAAAAAATGAAATCCCCCTTCCCTGGCCCTTTGTGTGAAGCACACTCTGCGTTCCCATCTCCGCTCGCTGTCAGCAAGCCTATGCTCTACCGAGTAGAAGGGGTGCAGAGCATGACCGCTCCCGCATTGGTTCCAGTCATATAGTGAGCTGTGGGCGGGCTGTGTATCCCGGATGGGGTTGCACCTCGACATCCACCTGCGGAGATCGTGGGAAATGCTCCATGACCTCTTGCCTTAGCTGTGTCAATTGTTTCGTTGAGAGCAGCGGTGCGGAGGGACGGATCGGTCAAGCTGGAGATGGGGCTGGTGAGACCGGACGGGCTGGAGAGAGTGGGAGTGCTGGAGGAGGTGGTGGTGGGGACGAGCGGGCTGATGGCGGTGGCGGCAGTGTGGACAGTATTGGACGCCCTGCATGTGGATAGTCTCGGAGTGTGCGGTCACCGCCGGCAGCGGGTACCAATGGTATCTCCTGTCCCGCAAGCCCAAGCACAATTCCATCCTGGTTATTCATACATACAACACCATCCTCCAGGTCGGTACGCAAATCGACACAATTCCGGAGGTCATGCAGACCACTGCAGTAATGGCTAGGGGGAAAATCTTGTTGCTGCAGAGGCTGTACTGTATCTTGATGAGACGACAGTGGGGGCGCTTTTGATTGAACGGTGAGGTGGGCTGTGGATGGCACTGCTGGTCGCGCACTTGACGTGGGCGGTGCTGCTGGTAAGGCACTTGATGGTGCGGCAGAGAAGCCACCTGAGGGTGCATGGGCTGCACAAAATGGTGTCGACGGACTGGCGGGCCTTGAGGTGGCTCAACACCAATTATTCCTAGCCGTACAGTCGGTCTGGCACTGATGGTATGTCGTTTAGCCATGGGAGTTGTCATTGGGATCTCGGCAACTACGAACGCCAAAGAAACCATAGAAGCTGTCGAAGCTGTGGGAACTGTGGAAGCCGTGGAAGCCTTGGAAGCCGTGGAGGCAGTGGAAGCCATGGAAGCCGTGGAAGCCGTGGAAGCCGTGGAAGCCGTGGAAGCCGTGGAAGCCGTGGAAGCCGTGGAAGCCGTGGAAGCCGTGGAAGCCGTGGAAGCCGTGGAAGCCGTGGAAGCCGTGGAAGCCGTGGAAGCCGT
>Ga0307514_10001017_pt1 | contig 40878 bp, 47 predicted proteins | sample 16_EM_MG_FD_203088 | JGI IMG/M metagenome (GOLD analysis project Ga0307514, IMG submission 203088) | Populus trichocarpa ectomycorrhiza microbial communities from riparian zone in the Pacific Northwest, United States - 16_EM | ecosystem: Host-associated > Plants > Roots > Unclassified | place...
CCACCGGCGCTTGTCATCCCCTAACCTGCCAAAACTCCGGCAGGTCATCGGTCATCCCCAAGTCTGCCGGGCGCTTGTCATCACCTTCGGCAATTGCCGTTGCCGGAGTGGTCGTGCGCCTACAGTACTTGGGTTGCGTTGGCTTTTGAAGACATTTTGGCAGTGCGATGATGATGCTTGACCTGGATGTTACTCTCCGATACACCGACATGTCTCGTCCATGAGGACCGAAAGGCTATCCAAGCCAGGCTCGCTCGTCCCCAGGGTCTCATTGTTTCGTCAACCGCCTCCATCGCCTTCGTTGTTATGCTATCCTCTTCTCTCCGTGTTGCCCTCGTCGCCTCGTCGCCTCCGCGATCGCCGTCTCTGCTGCCCCTGGCCTGACCGTTAAAATGTCGGTCTCCAACGTACAGGTCGACAGACTGGATAATTGGAAGGTTACCACGACCGTTACCAACACCGGTGACGAGACCCTCAAACTCCTCAACGATCCCCGTGGAGCCTTGAACTCCTTCCCTGGGAACACCTTCAGCATCACCGATGCCAGTGGCTCTCGACCCTCGTTTAGCGGTGGTAGGGCAGCCCCTGGGTCAAGTACAGCCCAACCTCAACGACCCCAGCGCTTTCACCGTTCTTACTCCTGGCGCTTCCACCCATGATCGTGAGTGCGATCGATCACTTTTGGCTTGGGCATCATCATCTCATGAATAATCACCAGTCTCCGTTGCGTACAACTTCACTCGAACGGGTGCTGGAGGCTACTCCATCGAGCCATCGATCTTCTTCACCTATATCGACGCTGATGGCATTCCCAAGAACTTTTTTTGAGGATGCTGTTGAGGTTAAGCTCTCTGGAAACCTCGCTCTCACCCACGTCCACGACAAGTGGGCTTCCTTTGTCAGCTGCTCGCTGACAAGACAGTCGCAGATCAACACCGCCACTGGTAGTGCTCAGACATATGCTGCAAACGCCTGCTCTTACCTTATGGGTGTCTCGAATGACACTTTGTCTTGAGCATTACTCGTTGCTTATTGGGTTTTGCAGAAAGCGGTCGACCTCGGAAACATGTGTGTAATCGTAATAGTGTCCGCATTGCACGTGCGTTTATCGGAAAACCCGGCAGTGAGGCGGCTTTTCCCGTTCCTCAACACATCGCCACTCAGGCGTAAGTGGCAATTGATTCGGGTCAATGAATGGGGATCTCAGCAAGCTAGGCGAAAATTACATCAATCAAAAAGAAAGTCAGTCTACAGTGAGTACAACAGGTGGGTAGTGTTACAGTGGATATGGATCAGCATGGGCGGACGCTCCTCCGACGCCATAGTCACACGTTTGCGCTCTTGTCTTTGTAACCGTATTCTGTGTCCTTCTCCTTTGTCACTCCGTACACCAGAGGCACAATAGAGTCGTATTCGCTGGAAGCATCGTCGAGTTCTTTGGTGTGGACATCTCGGCTTTTCTTGTTCTTCTTCTGCGAGCGGCGTCTGAAAAACCAGATGGCGAAGACGAGGATCAAGATCGCTGTTTTGGTGTGGATCTCAACTCATGTTCATGAGGAATTGTCAATGGATGGAGAGATTACCTGCAATAACGGCGATGATGATCCCAACGATTAGAGCGGTTTTTTTCTTAGCAGGACACTTCATCTCGATATGTCTTATACACCGAGTGAGGATGAGAGAGGAAGTGAAGCAAAAGAGGATCGCGTACTGTGCATCATAACACCTGCCATTTTCTTTGAATACAACAGGATTGGTTTTGGTTTTGGACTTGGACTTGTTTTTGGAACCCTTGGAACTGGAGCCCTTTCCGCCACCTTTCGCATCGACGGAGAGAACGAGGTGAAGGACGGTCAAGAGCGAAGCTAAGAGGAGTGTTCTGAGAGAGGACATGGCAGGAGAGTTTGTGAGGTGACGGTAACGAATCGAGACATGATATATATCCGTGCGTGACACGGCTACTGGACCGTGGATCGTGGGACTTGAAAACAGACAGAGGGATGGAGTGGAAATGAGAAACCAGTTCTAGAAGTGGGGTGGGCGTCCTCAGTATTTCTGGTGAGAGGTTTTTGCTTAATGCCTCCGATGACCATCAGATATATGCTAACGACGACAAAGCGGGAGAACCCAGTCGACCCTGGATGGGAGTGAAACCACAAACGACGGGGACGGACCCTGCCATGGCATGTCGTAAGTCGGTCTTTTCTTCGGAGGGGAGGCCAGCCGGGGGGTCCCTGTAACCAACTCCAATTTACTAAATACCCCGCTCCTTGACGACCACCCGGCTATGAAGTCAATCATGCTCACGACAGCTCTTCAGATGGAAACGCGATCCGAGCTCAATGACAAGCTGGGCGAACTGGATGAAATATTTTTCACCCCGAAATGCACCCTGAGTGTCGTGTTTTTATCCGTTCCTGCTCGCATTGGTATGTAATCTCACGTTGGAGTTGGTCAGAATTGCCTCACAATCGCCAGACGTTGACCCCCCACAAGCTCCTTTCGAGCGCATCGGAAATGTACATATCCACTGTTCCTCGGTTACTCCGGCGGAAACGGTCGTACGTGACCTGATCCTCGGCTACTGGGATTTCATTGTCATTCTGATTGGCTAGGCCGAATCCGCATTCACAACGGACACCGTAACCAGTTCTTGGATCGTCATCTCGATCAGCACCTGATTTTGGCAGCCGCGCACGAGAGTGGCTGCCACCTGCTCGGCCCGTGTGGTCGTTCTTGAGGCTTCGCGCTGTTATTCAAGTCCCAACAAGTCCACGACCCCGACCCCCCGTCGTGGGCACTCACCAGCTCACCCACCTGAACTCCATGTCCACATTCCGAGATGATTTTTCAATCTCTCCCACCACCCCTCAGGATACCCCGTCACTCGCCGATCCCGGTTCGCTATACCCAATGACAGTACCCACTGCACCCGGTCAATCTTCCCTGCCTTCTCCCACCCCGATACCTTTGGTTTTCTCCGAATCTAGCCCGCCTGTATCCACTGCCTTATCTGGTCCTTCCGAGGACACCCCGCAAGCGGAAAAGAAATCCGCCCAAAAATCGCGCAGAAAACGCCAACGCATTGAACTCTCTCCTGACCAACCGCTGACCGTTAAAGGCACCCAGCGCACGCGTGTTTACACTGCCTGTCTTCCATGGTAGGAGGTTTCCCTCCCGAATTACGCCGTTATTCGTCTGACGTGGGATAAACTCGATCGGCTTATCAGCCGAAGTAGAAAAACTCGATGTGACGGTGCCCGTCCTGCTTGCCAAAACTGTACCAATCGCGCCACGGAGGAACCGTGTTCGTATGACGAGACACCAAACCGACGCGGACCGGACAAAGATCCTGGGGCCCGACAGCGAGCGAAGATCTTGGGCCTCCCTCCTGAACCACGACGGCGGCGTAGGACCTCCGAGCTGGACACGGCAAGTGACGACATCACACAAGTGCCCACGGTTCAAGACTTCCCGCCGCATCCTAATGTTTGTGGATCGCCTCCACAATATCCCAGCGAAGATGTGTTTGACCTCCCTGCTCATTCTCATTCTCACCCCCATCCTCACTCCCGGATTGATGACTACGATATCTCAGCGCAACCAATCACACAGGACCTACAACCCAAACCAGATCCTCTGTTGCCAACTCAACCACTCGGTTACGGCGGGAGGGATTCGTCCACGGGCTCCTACGTTTACATCACTCCGCCTACCTACGCCCCAGCTCACCCGGCGCCATCGGAAACTTATTTTGATATCACTCCCACGATTGTCCCTGGACCATCTCTAAGTTTTACTCGGCAAACTTGGTGGGATTCTCTTCTAACCCTGTACGCTACCCCTGGCGATTCCCTCGAACCTACCACCTCCCTCACCATCACGCACACCCAGAGAGAAGCTGCTTCCAACCACATCCTCTACGACGTCAAATTTCTGTTCAGGGTGGCACCCTACCTTTTCTGTTTCTTCAATGTCCCTAGATTCTTCTCTCGCTTCTCTGACCATGCCCGCCGCCTGGAGCTGCAACCCAGTTACGTCCTGGCTATGTTGGCAATCGCTACTTTTCTCCAGAGTTCAGAAGCGGGACTTGGAGCAGAGGGGAGAAATAAGGCGCTAAGATTACGAGACGAAGCTCAAAGCGCGTTGGATGCTAGCCTGAACGCAGGGAGGCTGGATCATGACCTCGCAAAGGCTGCGTGGGTATGTTGATTCTCTTCAAGCCCGACGTCGGATCCCAAACTTACACATTCCCAAGCTCATCGCATTCTTTGAGATCTGTGCGCACCCTCGGTACTCAACGCAACGTGCATCATCTTCGATGATGATGCTTGACTCACTTGTCCGTTACATGAACCTCATAACGATTGACGTTGGGGACGCACGGGTAATCCGTTGGCCGGAGAGTGCTCCGCCGATCATCCCACGTCCTCGAAGAACCTCTCCCACGTACGACGCCTGCACATGCAGGGACCAGACTCTCGGACGCCAGTGGCCACTGGCCGCAACCACCGTTCCCTCGTGGATTTCGACACCAAGTTGGCCAGAAGGATTACCCGAGTCCGAAATTCAGAAGGAGGAATGTCGCCGATTAATTTGGAGTTCTGTCCAGTTGCTTGCCGGGTACAACTCTTACTCAGTCGCCCAAGGAACCCAGGTGGTCAATTTTGCGCTTTGTAAGGCCTCGAATGTCAGTTCCGTCATATAATGGTCTACCGGCGTTTGATTCTAACCTTCTCGAATTCCAGTATGCATTCCTCTTTCCTGGAGAGATCACTGCTGGTCCGCGCGCGAGAGACACCGTCTGGAACATATACTTCAGAGCAATGGTGTTGTGGAACGGGTGCATTGGGATGAGGGGGGAAGTCGACGTCAGTGATTCTGTCAAGGCAAATCATGCGATGGCAACTTGGATGGAGAGCTGTGAGTTGGATGACCTTTTGGACAAACACACGTGCGACACGGAACGAGCGTTTATTTTCATCGGGAGAGAGTTCCTCTACAAGTAAGCGGGATCTACTGGGAGAATATCAAACTATATGCCCCTGACACGAGCCTAAGTATCAGGATGTACATATCACAAGAATTCCGGCACTACATCCCGCTCGTCCAGGCGTGAGTCCGGTGCGGAACCACTACATGTCCTTCCGACTAAGCTTTTGTTTGCAGGGACTTGATCAATCGGCGTAAAGCCGAGGAGTGGCGTATGTATTTGTTCCATTTTTTTCGTAGTGGACGCAGTACTAAAAGCCAGCTTCAGTATCGCATCAAGTCGTGGTAATGAACCACCTTGTGGAAGGCTTACCGAAAGTCACTGGCCATAGTAGTGGTTCCATGGTGTATCGACCATTCTTCGTCTTTTGGTTTATGGGACAAATATTCCGAGCTTTAACCCTCTGGTCTATGGACAACTCACTCCTTGTTGCCCTTGATGTCGGGAAAGCCATAACGCTACCAATGGAATACTTGATATCCCTCTTCCCCTGCGATGGTACGTTATCGGTTGTTTCCGCGACTGGCCGGGTGCTAACCTGGTCACAAAGCCTCACACGTTGTGTATGAACGTCTGCGTGAGCAATTGGTGGCTGCTTGCATAAGCGCTCGGGTGCCTCCGCCACCTCCTCCGAAGTTTACCCTCAGGACTGTTCCTGCCCTCATAGGTGCGCCAGAGCACCTGGAGGACTACCACAACCAGGGCTGAGTTCGCTGTTTACCGTACTTGTAATAAGTAATTTTCTATTTTACGTTGTCTGTGGTAATGAGCCATCATGCGTTCCGGTATGAGCGTCCCGGATCGCCGTTTGCCTCTGGTTCTCCTGAGCGTGAATCCAATCGAACGCCTTCCGAACTGTACCACCATCATCTTCCCTCGTTCGCTTGCCTCGTTCCACCGTCAAATATCCATCTCTGTACCTTAACCGCCGATTCTAGCGATGGCAGCTACGCTCCTGTCTACGACCGAATTTGGGGTAGAGAATGTGGAGACCGCTAAACTCGATAGCGACTCGCCCAGCCAGATTGAACAGGAGGAGATGGAAGTAAATCTACACATCGAAGGGAGTGGGAAGAGGGGCCTCAAAAGAAGGGCTTCCGCGAGCTGGGGCGAGGGTTCAGGGGACTCCCCGAGCCGGAAACGACTCAAGGATGAATATGTTAGCCAAGAGGAGCCCACCGATTTTCCAGCTAATAGCCCCCCGGACATCGTAAACAGGCAAGCTTTGATAGACGACTTGGCCCAAGAACTAGAGTGTGGATGTTGCGCGGCTCTGGTGTACAACCCCGTCACCATTATCCCTTGTCAACACTCATTCTGCGGAAGGTGAGATCAAGCACTTGTTTTCAATTCAGTCGTATGCTAATGTGCGATGCGCACAGCTGCTGCGCGTTATGGATTAAGGTAAGCAGGGATCAACTGGCAATCCACCATTCACCGGCTAAACTATTCGTCTCAGAACGGTGGCACGAGCTGTCCCTCGTGCCGAGGTCTGTCGACCTCAGTAATACCTTCTAGGATACTGCAATCCATGGTCAACATTCTACTCCGTGCGGACCCATCTAGAACCCGAACACTGTCCGAACGTGCCCAAGCAGACGAGATCTACCGCCCTGGTCAATCGCTTAGGGTACGTAATTGGTTCCCAGTTTGACCATCGGCAACTTCACTGATGGACCCGCAGATTCCTCCGCCAAGGGAGCCTTCGCCAGAACCAACTTTGCCCCGCAATACGGATTATGCGCAACCCTGCCCCCACTGCATGCTGGGAAATCCCTTTGGATGGAAGTTCGTGTTATACACTGCCTTCTGTGACGTTTTCGGCTGACGTTCGTTCCAGCTGTCCAAATCCCATTCCAGATCCGGAAACAAACCAAGACCAAGGATGGCTTCTGGAGGACGGTGCCCCTCCCGGCCACGGATTCTGTGGACACTGGTGAAACCCTCCACGCGCGCTTCTCGACCCTCATTACCGGACTCATCTCATTATAGTGAGAATCTTGTGGCTCTTCAAGCTCCATCCACGTCCCGTTGTGATTTTTGTCAAGTCTCCTTCTGTGGAATCGGAATCCCAGAGAGGTGCTACGCATCTTCACTTCGTTCTCAGCACTTGAATGGCTTCTCGGATCTCGGAGACCTAATACAGACAGCCGATATCTACGAATGTTTCGAGGGAAACACCGTAGAAGTCGACATCCTTTTTGATTACTTGACTGAGCACCGCATGACACCGAAGCAAATCTACCAGGAAGTACGCGTATCTTACGTGCTCTGTCTGTCTAAAAACTTCCTAACCACTTGCCCAGATCGTCCAACACATCCAGAACACCCCTGAACAATTCACACCGCTGTTTGACCAGGAACTCTTCACAGAGATCCACGGAGTAGCCGGGGGTATTGATCCCAACCCAGCCGCACCTCGCCAGAAGATCTGCAGGTGGTGTGCCACCGAGGTTTTCTTGTGGGGTATCCGTGATTGGTGGATCAGAGAGAGGAGGAAGGGCCGCGTTTCACCCGCGATCCTTGTCAAACCGGACTGCACTAGTGGGAAGTCTTGCAGAAACCAGAAAGATCCAGGTGAGGCGCCTCTCCTATCTGTAAGCGACACAACGCTCACCCTAAAATAACACAGATCACGCACGAGAGTGTATGTTCCCACCGTTCGTCCCTCGATAGTATTATTAACAATCCGTTCTCCAGTTAACCATATGATCGATACACTGACAGAGAAGACCGCAGAACCAATAGCTGGGTCATCCCACATCCCCACAAGCGCTACAGGAGCGGTGCTGAACTATCATGAACCGCAAGGAACAACAGCCGACTAAGTTGATCAAGCATCTTTCCCTCTTTCTTCCGTGACACCAATGGGATTACACCAACATGTGTACAACAGTAGTTCAACACTTGTGGTTGCGATAGCTAGGTAGGACAATACAAGGTTCATTACAAACATAGGTACGAGGCCCCGAGTTTACGAAATCCATGACCGAGTGCAGTTGGGAGTTAGAAGACAAATGTCACCAAACGAACCAACAGAAAACAAAACAGCAGAAACCTGCAAGTGGCACACAATCAGCGGGTCGTGTGCATTGGAATGGAGGGTTTGAAAGGTACCATCGTGAGTCTACAGGAAAGCATCCACCGAATACATCCCCCCCCTCTCCTCCCAGGGTACAAAACTCTTCTGAGCGTCTGTAGGACGTGAAAAGCCACTGAGATTCTCGTCCGTGGGCCTTTGAAGCTGCTTTGCTTTAAGCTTCGCCGCCAGCTGCGCCCTCTTCGCCGCCCTTTCCGCCTCTTCTGCACTCTTCCTTTCCTTGTCTCTGGACGACTTGCTCGAAGTCGTAGTAAACGATATCGCATCCATCGACCGGGCAGCCAAAGATAGCGTTTGGATCGAATCCAGCCCTTTCGATCGCTTCCGTCCTTTCTTCTGCTCGGAAGCACTGTTTTGTGAAAAGAGGGATTGAAACATGTTTCGCCTAGGGCTCGGAGTGTAGTGGCTGGGAGGGGGCGGATAATCCAAGAAGTCTGGTCTGATACTCGATCTCGGAGAATATCCCTCGTGGGAACTACCTGACCCAGACCAGGGGGCGAACCGAGGAGACGATGGAGTGGATTGTGAAGAAATCGTGGTCGGGGATGAGAGATGCACGGGATTGAAACTAGAATCGATATACGCAACCTCCGTACTCTCGGAAGTGTCGTCGTCCGAAAAATACGAAGACACCGGATAGTCATTCAACGTTTCCACGCGAGAACTGTGACCACGAGTTACTGCGTGTCTAGAGGACATCGGCCTCTTTTCCCGACGCTGTATGGTGGAGTCTTCTGGGATCGTCACCGCCAGAGCAGGTAGATTGCTGTGATGAACTCGCCGATTTTCGCTTGAGATACTGGGGTAACTGTGCCCAGTAACATATTCGGGAACCGGGTGCGGAGCGGGGGACGATCCTCCGGGAAATTTCGTATAACCAAAGTAATCAGAGGTGGAGGCTTTACGTTCAGGAACGGCCGCAAGTGATGAAGATTTCTTCCATTCATCCGTCGAGGGCGTGACGGGGGTAAAATTTCTCTTCGACTTCAGAGGTGGGCTGGTTGATGAAAAGTATGAACCCTTGGGACTTCGAGGGCTGGGGGGAGTGAGTGAAGGGGTGTCGGGGTCGCCATTGTACGACACATTAGGTGTTACTAAGGGTGGAAAAAAGTGGTCTGCGTGTGGTCGTGAGAAGATAGGTCCATCCGTGGGGGAAGAAGGCTCATTGGGCAGGGTCAAAAGCGGAACAGATGTCATGGTGGCCCTCTTCGGGCGGTAATCCATAAGCTCTTCCAGCAGACCATAGATCTCTGTCTCTACATCCCCCTCTAAATCTTCCTCGGCAGAACCCTCGTTATGGAGTAGCCCGCCAGCTGTATGGAAATCGTTTGCGTTGAAGTGCTCGCGAATAGGATTGATGCTACACCTTTTCTTGTAGAGGTAGGTAACAGGACCGCCAGGACTCGGTGAATCGTCTTTGTCTGTATCCGTTGGTGGGCTTCGTACATTCTTGCGACAGAGATCATCCTCCGATGGCGACCCATAGTTCGTGTTTGAGACAGGCGTAATCGAGGAGAATTCGGAGGGACCCCGAGCCAAATACTTGGTCGGGAAAGGTGGCTGAATCGATGAAGAAAACCCATCGCCGGCCCAATAAAGAAGAGGGGGATCTTGATTGTCATCGGAGAAAGTGGATGCCGTCGGCGACACTCCCGCTAGCGATCTATATGGGGCTGACGATGCAAATGTCGAGGACGTTTGGGCGACTTCATTGATCCCCTCGTAGTAGCGATGATCCACATCTGTCAGGGCAGCGAATGAGAGGTTGAACAAGTTCCCAGTCCAGAAAAATAAAGGGATTAATAGGACACAAACACGAATTGGGTGAAACAACAAAAATGTAGGAACAAGAACAGAAGGGAACTATCTCAAACGAGACAGACAGACACTAAAACGCACTGTCGTTGGAACTCCCACCTCCGTTTTTCAGAATAGTACCATTAGCGTACGGATCTGTGGGCGTCCTCTGCATGAATGAAGCATCAGACATTCCTCTGGGTCTTGCCGCCGCAGGATCCATCCCTCCTCCGCCAGTCCCATCTCTACTACCTCCATCCTCTCTGTCTCTGGTTCTCCGCGCAGGTCGTTTTTGACTATATGCCTGGCATTGACCGTGAGAATGCGATGTGATTGAAGACATGCGGTATCACACTCACCATCACAACACGTAAGGCGCTGGCCACAAAAATAACGTCAGCACACAAATAGCGACACTGAAGTCGGAGGTCGCACCGAATTTGTAGACTCCTGCAATTGCATAACGTCGATACACCATATATACCCACGGATGTTGCATAAGTCAAAGCACGGTGCATCGCATGCTTGACCAAGTCTTGCAGATGTCCCAGGTTGTATGTACTCGACAGTAACAATAGTTGGCTAAGCACTGCTGGAGCGTGCTGTAGTGGGGTAATCAAGGCCCTGGTGTAAAAGTACTGCACGAGAGCAAGCGATATCGGATATGATTCCGAGAGATTCAGCAGTCGGGATGATAACCTCGGATCGGCCCTTGGTTCTTTGGATAAGCTGGCAAGCTCCGGTAGTGGCACATCCGTTCCAGCACCAGCGACGGGCTGAAGGGTATTCGCGGCGCGGGCGGCGTTTTGCAAGAAGAGGTTCCGTTGCTGTTTGAACCATGGCCATCTTCCCTCCAGAATCTTCCTCGATACGGCGATCTTCCTCCCATCATCGCAAAGGATATCGAAATCTGTCATGACTCCTTCCTCGAGAGCGGCCAAGCCTAGCTGTTGCTCCTCAATGGGAATGTACAGCTTAGGGTATTCATAGATGCCGAAGGCCTCGAGGTCTATGCAGGCGACATGATCCCAACTGAGCAAGCGACGGTTGTAATCGGAAGCGAGGTTCCCACTGGCGTTGCCAAAGATGACGAGCTTGTTGGCCTCCGGCCACAAACAACTCCTGAACCAAGAACCTGAGGCTAACGCACTACCTGGGTCTATTCTGGACCAGGTCATGTTGACTAGGTCGAGGGCCCAGATGGAAAAAGATTGATAGGATTGGGTGAGGTAGGTACCGGCAACAATGAAATGTGTACCGAGAATCGCGCCGGTGGGAAAACGGAGGCCAGGTGGGAAGGAAGTGCCAGTCATCGATAGCGATCGGTCGCTGATGGTAAATTCGGATCCTGAGGTTGGGGAAAATACTTCAAGTTCGCGTTGTACGTTGGTGAACTGTACGGATGCGGAGGGGCGGTCAATAATTGTTTTGCGGAAATCTCGTACATGCACGAACTCACGTTATAGTTGCTGAAAAGGTAGATATCACTTGGATGATCATCGGTAGGAGCGGCGGAGTAGGGGAGGTGGATCAAGGCATCTTGAGCAGTGAATTCTTTGGTTGTGCTTGGATTTCGCGAGAACCTTGTACCAGAAGGACCGAGTTTGGAAGTATGCGAGTCGTTTTTCATCTCTTCTTGAGGGAATCGAACGGTGAGACTTGAGCAGACGGCAACGCTCCGATACGTGCCGCAGTGACGGGGATAATCCCGTCTCTGAGTCCAGGTCTGGGTACGGAAATCAAAAACGTAGATATCGTCGAGCCAGACGTTAGAAAGGTCTTGTCCACCGATAACGAATAACCTGTTCGATGTGACCGATGACAGGTGAGCATAGCGAGCTTTTGGGGTCAGTTCTGGAGGACTGTTGGTAGAAGGGGGTAGCCAGCGCCTTGTGGTGAGGTTGAAGAAGCGGACGTCGTTCAAGACACACAACTCTTCGGGATTGGTAGAGTCTGACTGGAGAGCCATCCCTCCGAAGACGACCAGGTTGTTATTCCCTGAAATTCAGAATGCGAGAAGGTGGTGAGCGATTGGAAGTAGGTGTGGTGGGTAAGGTTTGGGGACTCACAAGCATCGGTGCTGTGAAAGTACCTCGCTCGGGGTTGATCCGAATCGGGGCTCTGTGGGATCTTTTCCCATGTGGAGGTTTCTATGTCGAACATGTAAATGTCTGTAACCATACGTCGCTCTGCGACGAGGCGACCACCCTGGACGAGACAAGTCAGGGATGGTCCGCTGAAGGATTTGGGAGGTTTGGCCACACATATAGGTAAACCTTTGAACCAACGACCGTGGTGGATGCGCCCTGTAAATGGGAGTGAATGTGTGTATCTTCCCGATAATATATTTGGACGCATACCACGAGTTTTGGCGGGACATCTCCAAGGGTTTTTCTACAGTAAGTGGTGAGGTCTGAGATGGGATACATGGTGACGGGGGCTGGCCACCAGAGCTGAGGGGGGAGGGGAGGGAGGGAGGAGATAGCAAAAGAGGTGAGAGAGAGTGTAGTCGCGGTTCTAAAAGGGGAAGGGATCCGATAGGCGAAATGATCTTGCTTTCGTTCGTCCCACCAAGAGGTCGAGTCCTTGTCAGAAATCTGCTCAGATCAATGGCGGAAAACATCCAGGTCTCATCAGATACGTTGAAGGTTCTTCCGCATACCCAATATCACACCGAAGGCAGTCTATCTCCGCTGAATGTCGCTCCCAATCCCCTCGAACAGTTCCGGATCTGGTTTACAGAGGCTTCCACTAAAGTCTCCGAACCAGAAATCATGACCGTTTCCACAGCTACGGCATCCGGAATCCCCTCCGCTCGCACCGTTCTCTTCAAACAGGTCGACTCCACCGGTTTCGTCTTCTTTACAAACTACACGAGCAGAAAGTCAAGGGAGCTCCTCGAGAATCCAAACGCCGCTCTCGTGTTCTATTGGAAGGAGTTACGCAAGCAGGTGAAAATACTGGGCAAGGTGGAAAAGCTAAGCAAGGAGGAGAATGAAGAGTATTTCCACACGAGACCGATTGAGAGCCAACTGGGGGCCTGGGCGAGCAGACAGAGCACGGTGATTGGGGAAGGCGAGATAGGGCAACGGTTGGAGAAATACAGACAAAGATTTCATGTAAACGAGGCCGATCCCTCTTCAGCCCAGATCCCTCTCCCGGATTTCTGGGGAGGATGGCGCGTGGTTCCCTTGTGAGTCACATCCGAAACTTTTCATCCATGCTCCGAGCTCAACGAGATGTTCCAGCGAGGTCGAGTTCTGGATGGGAAAACCATCTCGGCTACACGACCGTGTCGTCTACAAGCGATCCGACGATGATCAGACAAATTGGTCAATCAACCGCCTCTCACCATGATTCGGACGATGTCTAATGGGTCAGTGTGACATCTCCGGCTGCAACCGCATATCTGTGCTGATACATTTCCAGTGTGTTTGTTGAGAAATTGTGTGGTCATATATGTAGGATGCTTATACCTACAGCACGTTCGCATACCCCAGTGCCCCACCCTTCCATTGCTGTTGGACGGTAGCCTGTGGCTTAACATGATGGCGTATTAAATATAGTTTTTCATCACCCCAATCGCAATCAGTCCTCCCCCGACCGGCGCCGGTTTGGAGACAGGTTCATCTATGTTTAGTACTTACTATGTATAGGCTCACATTAGATCTGGTGTGCACTTCGCTGGCAACCCTGTGGGCATTATTACGGCTCGCGAACGTTGTCATAGCATATCTTATCATCCGGTAACATGTATTGCTCTCCCGTATCACGAACCATTTATACCTACAATTTGAATGTTTTTTTCTGCAGACCAAACCGGATATCCGAACCTAGTGAGTGGGAGTCAAGGATGCAGATGCAAGCACATCGTCCTTGAGTGGTCATTTTTCCTGATGCAGCGGAGCTCCTTCACCGCAGCGGCGTGTTTCTTCGTTGAAGATCGAGGACGTCGTCGTACACGTCATGGGGGCGAAACTGGACTCTTCGGTCGCATTGTACACCGGGATCTTGAGATCATTGCCCACCACCACCGCCCATCTCATCGTGATCCTCCTTCTCCCACTCCCTCTGCACCTGGGGAACCTCCAACACAGTACCAATCGTCTCGTCATCGGTGGTAGGTAGTGTCGACCCATCAGAAACGGAAAGGGCTATTCCAGTCTACAATGAAAGTTGTTGTATCCAGGCCGAAGACGTAAACTGCAGCGAAGGCGAAGAGCAGCCAGGGACAAACCTCCGTCGAACGACATGGCTGGGATCGATGGCAAACAAGCAAAAGAGAACTCTTTTATACCACAGAGGCGTCTACAACAGAGCGGCCGCGTTCTGCTTATGTCTTCCGTTGAAGGGGTTTGGAGAGGGCACCTGGATATTTGAAGTATGCGAGAGAGATGGCCCCCGGCCCTGACAGTCAAAACCTACCAACCCCCACACGGGACAACGTAGTGACTAGGAATATCCCCGAAGCTAAACGACATCAGTCGAGAGCACGCCTGGCTCCAGTGGGAAAGGTAGACCTCGGGGGTTTCACCCATGAGTACGACCTGGCAAACTGAAATCTGTCGCGCGAGCATGAACTTTAGGATGTTCTGTAGGGCGAAAAGGCAGGAGAGACGCTGCCCGGGTCGACCCTGAGCGACAACTTGTAGAAGAACGTGTTGGAACCGGTGGAGCTATTGCGCCGGTCCTCGTGGAATTGCTGGTATCTGTCGGTCACTACTCTCCACCTTTATCTTGTCTGTCCGAAGCATCGGTATACACGGTAGACGGGCGCGGATGTGCTTGCCTGTGTCATCGACTTGTTTTAGCGAGCTCGTTTCATCGAAGGGAGGAGAGCTCTGCATGGTGAAGCAAACACCGTGTGGGTAGAAGAGATGGGGTTTTTTAGTAAAGATGCGACGAGACGCGGGCCATGGTAATGATTCCCACCTGCGTACAGAAGTAGCAATCGTGTGAACCTAGAGAGTCCCTCCGCTCCGTCAGCCAGATTCCTCAACGTCGCTCTCTGCAACAGGGGGGCAGTTACGACACAATGTTGCGTCCCAGAATATGCTTTAAAGCCCTCAAAATCCATAGGTCATTTTGGTCAACACGGCACAAGTCAACCTTCGAAAGCCTCACCCAACAGTCGAGGGTCAAACCGCCGGGACCAAACCCTCCGACCACACATAAGCCATTGATAGCAAAGTCTTCAAGGATCTTGCAGTGGACATTGGTCCCGAGTGAGTTCACGGACGGGTACCGAGGTTGACGCGTTCTGACCGGATTCAAGGCGTATTCGGATACATGGCCCTTTACGGCGATTTTGGCGATCGCGAGCACATATTCAGCCCGGTAAGTGCGTCCGGTTTCGTGCGCTGGGTCGTTCTGACATGGATGGGTTGGGGGTGTGCGTAGCTGAGGAGGTGGGTTCAGAGGAGCAAGGATGAATTTTGGCGACTTTCTCCAGAGGAAAAAAAGGTTCTTCAGAGTGAGATGTTGGGCGATCCGGTAGGGGTGGACGAGGGTAGTTCGGGGTCGAGGGAATAGGGTAACGAGATCTATTTTGTCTGGTAGTTATAGTGCGGGAATGCGACCGAGGTTTGAGATCGTGAGTGGTCGAAGCGACTGTACATGAACTGTACAGTTTGAGCGAAATGGCCACCGCGAATCCAATCCAACCTTACCACTCGTCTTATCAGCAAGGTAACAAACAACCTTATACCTCGTTTCTAATCCTTATTCGACCTCTTTCTAGTCCTTCCAGACGATCCGGAAACCGTCGCCCTCAAACGAACCTACCTCTCCCTCCTCACCAACCAACAGCTGACGGACATCTGCATAACCCTCGACCTCCACGCTCCGACCCACATCCGAAACACAGTATGGCCTTATGATCTCAAGGCTGCCATCGCGAACTTGCTTACGAACCAGACCAAACCCTCCCCATCCGAAAATTCCACTTCAGACGATCAATCGAAATCGACTGATGGTTCCAACCAAAATGCGAACGGTCATGAACCTCCTCCGATGGCCTCCTTAGGCAAACCTCCTCCTCCTCCTCCTCAGAAACCTCCATCCGAGGCACAGGAAAACGCTCAAAACTCGCAATCTCATCCAGCGCCTCACCCTCCACCTCCGCCAGCCCCACATGTCCAATACTACCCGTATCCGTCCCCGCACATTCCCCCTTACCCTCACGCCCCGTATTATGGTCATGGTCAGCACAGTCCACCTGGTGTGCCAGGGTTTTTGCCCCCTCCGATGCATTACGGTACCATGTATACCCGTCCTCCAGTAACTCGTCCAGATGGTTCAACTGAGGACCTACCGAGTTACGAGGAGATGATTGTCAATGCTCTGATGGAACACCCAGACCCGGAAGGTGCTCCTCCTAAAGATCTATTCGCGTGGATGGCAGCCAGGTACCCATTGCAAACGAATTTTCGGCCATCAGCCAGCCAGGCGCTGCAGAAGGCATTTAAGAGAGGTAGGTTAGAGAAGGGGCCGGGAGGAAAGTACCGATTGAACGCAAGTTGGGAGGGAGGATCTGTGGGTCTTGCCTTGTTTCTAATGGTGTGTGTTCGTTGGAATTGACATAGGCTTGATAGACCTCGCGCCGAACTACAAGACGTCCTTTAACGCAACAGGTTGTCGTTCCCCCTCCTCATCAGCCCCCTCCGTTTACCCACGTTCCTCTCCCGCCTCACGGACAATTTAATTACCAACATCCCGGTTACCCTGGACAGCAGCAAACACTCGAACAGGGACCTACGAATCAGGATGCTTCGACAGTAATTGACGATTCGGGAGAGGGGAGTGAGGCGTGGGAGGCGGCTCAAACTATTCTCAAAGCTCTCAACTTTGGAAGTCTTCTTGAACAAGTTGAACATCAGGCGCAGCAGGCTGCTGCAGCTGCAAAGACGTCGGTGGAGGCTTGTCCAGACGACCCGCCAATAAAAGGCGAACGTGCTATTCTGCAGTCTGATTTGGTCCTCCTTGCTGCCCAGCTGGCCGAGATTGGCGATGGTGGTGGCACAGGATAAGGACCGTGGACAATTTGGTCGGTGTTCTTGGACGCGATGGACCATAATTCCCCATCCGTTTGCCTGTATGGTACAACCGTACTTACTTGATACATGGTGTACGTTATTTTACTGGAATTGATCTTGTGAAGGTGAACAATTCACGATTCGTGGCGTCGTCGTCTACCATCTGTCGGTCATCCTGAACGAAGACAGTTGTTTGGCGTTGTTTGTGTTCGAGTGGACGCCGTCGGCAATATCCGCAAGACAGACGACAGCCAACAAGGACCTCTCACAGCGGACCTTCCACAAACACTCGGAAATAATTATGCATCCTTCCCTCGTTCGTCGCCAGCTTGGCGGTATCGTCCCACCAAAGGTCGCCTCTCCAACCCTCCTCGTACGTTCTTGAACAATTACTAGTCGTTGAGGGATTCCATCACGCTGACATGGCGCGCCTTTTTTTTGGTCTCGTTCGGTGCAGACGGGAGGACCCGGAGGGAGCCTCACCCCCCTCGTAAACTTCTACTCTAAACTGCCCAAGGGACCAGCCCCTCAGTCCAGCTTTGGAGGATTGAAGGCCAAGTACTTCAGCGGAAAGAACGCGTCTGCTGCCCCGATCCTTGCCACCATCCTCGGAATATTCACCATCGGCTACACCATCGATTACCAGAGTGCGCCTTTCGTTATCCCTACACGCTTGAACTCACTCTCACGGTTGTTTTCTTTTTCCCACATGACCTTGTATTCACGGACCGGTTTTCACGTTATGTGCAGTGCATCTGAGTGCGTCACCTACTACCATGAACGTTGTCGCCTTATGGAATGACCGCAACTGACGTTTTGTTTCTCGTGTTTGTTCTAGAGCACCACAAGAATCACGCCCACTGATTCGCTTGACGCTAGGTTGGAAGTGAAGTGGTTGGACGAGGGTGTTATTACAAACGTGCATTAATTTGAATATGAGGGAACAACCTCCGCCGCGACTCGTTCTGGTCGATACAGCCTCGAGGTATCCCGCCACCGCGAACCCCCATCCCGCGCAATAGAACCGTTCATTTTTTTTTCGGACTCAATAAACGGCGTCAATCGCCGGCGCACCGACTTGGGCGGCGTGCTGTCGCCATGCCGGACGCGCATACAGGCCCGAATATGACGACAGACGCGCCGAGTGAGATTGTCAGAAATTACGCCATGATTCTCCCTGTTCGCCTAAACCTAAATGAAGATGTGCTCGTCGTTGCCGATTTCGTCTTTTGTTTTGGTCAGCCGACGTTGTGGTGTGATATTCGGTCATCTGGGGGGACACGGACGAGAGAACGCGGACGGTATTACGTTGGTGGAGCCGCCAGAAAGTAGGTCCCAACAAAGGGGGAACACGCCCCGGCACGTTCGTGCATTTGGTCGTTGGGTATCAGGCTAATCAGACGGTGAAATTGGAGTGGATTCGAGGGTATCGCTATGAGAAGTAACCGCGGCGAAGGTTGCCACCAACGGTTTGCACTCGTGATCACGGAACGGAGCGACCGAGATGGAGGGAACGGATCTTCGGACTGACCCTTGGCAATGATCTGCTGTGGAGAGTCCGTTGCAGTGAAACATGACCTTTACGAGACGTCACAGGATGCGGGGTCAGCTGACAAGAGGGAAAGACAAGGAAACATGTTGATTGATGCCTAGGATTACAGATGACAACAAGTATATGGACAATGCAATGGAGGAGCTGGAACAGCGCAAGGCGGTGCACGCTCGGACGGGTATGCGTGATCACGGGGGGGTGCAGTCGTTTTGGGTTGTCAGGTGGGGACCTGCCTAGCAGCAGCGGCTCTGCAGGCAAAACAGTAATCGTTGACGGTATCGATGTCTTTTTGGACCTCAGAGCCGTAGTTCTGTTGTATCGTACGCGCAGGAAGAGAAAGAAAGATAACCGAGATCAGCCGCTGCGGTTGCCACTCGGAGAGGCGCGATCGGCTTTCCCGTTTCGCGCACGAGAAGAGAGTGGCATACCTGTATGCACCTTGAATGATCTCTGCAGCCCCGTGTGTGCTGGATGCTCTTCTCGCAATGAGAGCTGTTGCAGTCCATGATAGCAAGAATCATGTGTCTTTGAAAGTGCTGGACGGGAGAGAGAGGATGAGAGGGATTCAAGGATTTCGTTCAGTGGTAAGCCTCACTCCACATTTCGCCCAGCGGGTACCTTCACTACGCAATGGAGAAGAGTCAGTGAACTGTGTAGAAGGAGTTTATGGTGGACGTACGCGATCCTGCGGCACATCGTATTTGAGTTCTGGGGAAAGGATATACGGGTGGAAGGGGAAAGAGATGAAGGGGGGAGAGACTGGGGAGAGGGAGAGGCGGCAAGACGGGATTATATATTTCATGTTGCGAAATTACCGACCGAATTTATAGAAGACAGAGGAAGAGTGGGCCATTAGTAGACGACCGGTAAAATAAGCGCTCGACTGGCCAGGATGTCACTCCCGCTTTCTTTGTCCGCCACGGTCCCTTCCAGTTTCCCAAGTTTTTTTTGTGGTCGTCGCAAACGTTCGCTCACAGCTTCCTCTACCTCCCGTATGAGGGAATTAGCCCGGAAAGTCGACGAGCGCGAATAAAGTGCCTAACTCATTTCGGAAGCAAAAGACATCCAAGTGGGTTTTTTTTGGGCGTGAGGTGAATTTCCAATTCTCGCATTGGCGAGGTTGGCAGTTGAAAGGAGAAGAGAGGACCTCACTGTGCGTGTCCTAGCATTCCTCTTACACCGCTTTGGTTTGGATCGTATCACACGACGATATCTTATCATAGACCTCTCTCTCGTCCATAAACACCGCTGGTAGGAGCGATCACCCGTTTCTACATGCGTTCACAACGTTGACGGCGACAACCAGATAAGCAAATCGACCACAATCATCCGGTCCACCGTCGCCGATATTCCACATTGGGATCGACCTCCGACTCTCCCTGATCATGATCTTGAAAAGGGACCGACTGCCTGCCACTGGTCCCCATCTCAGTCTGACGTGACCGACCTGATCCGTATCCTTCGAAACTTACGTTCGCCGCCCCCAGTTGGCCCCCTTTGCCTCTAAATACGTTTTCACTTGCTTCGGCAGCCCCACCCCTTCCGTCGCCTGTGAATTTAAACGAGGAAAGGTTTGAACCACCGCTAGTCTCGCCAAGTATACGACTTAGGCCCATCACCCACCCAGGTCACCTGAGAGCCGCGAGCGCGAACGGGGGGGGGCAGCCGCCAGCGACACCCCTTTCAACATTCATGACCCTCGGCGTTTTCCTTCTATACAGCCATCATTGATCTCATACACTCTCTCGGTCCACCGGCATCCACACACGTTGTAGAGGAAAAAGCAAACAACCACGCCAACTGGCATAGTGTGCCATTTCAGAAAATCAAACCATATGAAAATCACTATCGATTCACTCCCCCCTTCCGGTCGACTCCGACTCCCGTTTCTCTCTCTCACCCATTTTATCCTCGTCCTCCACCTTTGCCACGACGAATTTTCTCGTGAGAAGGTTGAAGACGCTGCCAAATATGAATGTGATGAGCGTTGAGCTCATTATGATCACATTGTACGGCATGCTGAAATCCGGAGTGGCCAGGTCGACCAACAGGATTGGTGTATAAATCCGCTCCAGTTCGCCCGACCCTTCCCTCTCACGCCCGATCGGAACAAATACTCCAGGTGGCAGGTCCCAACCTCTCTGAGCGTCAGGCGGATGTTCCGTATACCGTAAGAACGCTTTCGTCACATCCATCGTCATAAAAACAGTGCTTCCAGCCGGAACCGTCAACGTTGACTGGTAAAGCGTCGGCCGTGAGTGAGGGATCGGCGGACTGTACGTCCTCTCGCTCAGCAGATCTCCTGTTCGTACAGTCAAGAGAACGGTCAGCGCGTTCTATTGCATGGTGTAAAATAGGATCGAACCTCGGCTCGTTCCGTTGCACTCAATACGGAGTGTGTGGAGGAACAGCTGAACGAACCACGGGATCGTTTCCAAATATCTGGTTTGGATATCATCACCCCCATTATTTGTCACGGCAACGTTCAACGATCCACGGTATTTGTTGACGCTCTTCAGCGTTCGTTGAATCGAAAGCCCGGAGTCCGACGTTTGCTTTCCGGTCGCTGTTCCAAGTCATAAGTAAACCACAGGAAAAGGACCCTCGGAGATCTCACGATTTTGGAAAGACGCTTCCTCGTGCCAACGCATTTCGATGTCTGTGTCTACAAATTGTGTGTGGCGTTATGGACACACGTCCACCGAAAAAAGTAATCACAAAGCTACGCACCACCAGAAACATCAAACACAGCGTACGAGCCGTCCACTCTACTCGGCTGCGGTGTGAAGAGGTGCGGCTGATCTTCTGGAATGGAGACCCGTATCTGGCTTGCCGAAGAAACCGGACAGGTTTGCTCGATCCGACGTCCAAATAGCGATTTCAATGACCAATCTTGAGCCAAAACGCTGATAAGCTGCCTCTATTACTCATTACCCAACTAGACAACACCTACCCCGTTTTCTGTTCCACGAATTACGTACTGGATCCAGCACAGCTTGGAACGTGAGCCGGACTTGGATTCCAACCTCCTCCTTCCACACGACGTGGATCGACATCCCGTGCCAGTCGCCGTCGAACAGTTTGTGAGGATTCAGAAGGGTCGCTATCCCAGAAAACGATTTGCAAGGCAACAGTTTGTAGAACGGCGTTAGATTTTCCGTACAGACATGTTCCGAAGGCAGGAACGCATGTCTCAGGTGATGACTGCGACCCCAGTCGGGCAGAGATCCCTCTGGCTGGAATGTTCGCGATGGTGACGTCGTTCGTTGTTCATCCATCACTCCGAGAGATGCGCAAAACAGTCCCGCCAAGGCATTGCGCAGTCCTCGCCATCGTTGGTCAACTCTGAAAGGTTATGAATCAGCACGATAGGGGTATAAAGGGGAAATAAAAGGCGCGCGCGCACGACATCGATGCCCCATCCCCGATCCAGGCCCACAGTTCCCCACCAGTCGCCACGCCCAGTTCATCTGGCATCCCCCACGTGTCGTAGTTCCATTTACCTGCGTTTAGAGAGAGATGCAGTTCCGTGATTGCGTATTCCCGAAGTATTTGCCCCAGGGTGAGAGGGAAAAGGGTATAGTGCTGAGCTGGGTTTCTAGGTCAATCAACGTCGTCCGATCCATTCTTCATTCAAGAACTGTGTGGACATACAATCGTCGTCTCTATCCAGAGATTCGGGGTTCCTGGGCGACGTGTCCCCCAGCGTCGTTGTGAAAGAGAATCGCGCACTGATTCGACCGTCTTTAAGAGGGCGCATGACCAGGTCTTCTTTGAACTGTTCTGATTCAGCCTCAGGGTTACCGGTGACTGTCCACGCGACCAGAAGCAGCCATAGCACGCTATACAAAACCATTCTGATGTCCAAAGCCTTTCGACTTCACGAGGTCATACCAAGTGTCGTGGTCCTAGGTTTTTGGTCGATGAGGTCGTCACAGGGTTTTTGGCGCCCAAAATCCTTTCCGTCCTCCGACAACGACGATCGCCGATTCCACCGACACGGATGGCCTCCATATCGTCCCAGGTATTTACGGTTGTGGAACACACTCCGGAAGACGGGGAATACAGGGCAACTCGTCGTTTTCTCATCAATCCAGACTGTTTGAAACCTTTCAAGCTATCTGCCGGAGAGGTGGTGGCGGTAGCCAGTTCACAAAACCCTACTACCGCGGTGAGTATCCAATCTTCCGTCTACCCTCATCATCCTGACGTCCTGCTGACCAGATGAAAACCTCTTCAGTTTTCTGTTGGGGTTCTATGGCCAGATTCGCAACTTGAGAAAGATGGTCACCCTTCCCGTCAGAACCCTCAGACACAATCTAATCGCGCGCACTTCCAGTGATATCCGTGACGCGATCTCATATCATGACCGCTGGACTTGTGCTCGGGGGTGACGCCACGATATACCCGCTCAGTGGACAGGTCCCACTCGGCTTAACGCCCCTGCGACAGGTCCGGGTTGCAGGGACTGTCCGTGTCGCCACAAAAACCCAACGGAAACCCAACACAAGCTCAAAATCGTCAGACGGGAAGCCACGGGACTGGCTCACGCTACTTGTTAAGGAGGAACTAGGTTAGTTCTCGCCATTTCCGCAAACCGTGGAAACTCGAACTTATATTTGCCCCTAGTTGATCTCAAATACGTCACAAGCAAACAGGAATTTACTCTAAAATACGAAGGAAGCACAGATACCTTCCGAGTACACGCTATATCATCACAATCGTGTGAGAAAAATACGCCCGAAGACCCGGTGTCCCACCTAGATGGACTCCGGATTGACCCTGGTCCCCAGATCTGGATAGTAGGCTGGGACACCACCGTGGCGATCTTGCCAGCTGATGCGCTGACGTCTCCAGAATCTACCAAGGTACGATCTATTTCTCCACCTGACACTACGGCTTACATCAGCAGAAGGAGAACCAGCTGACAGCCACAGACCCATACGCTGCAGTTGGCGGTTTGGACAGGCAGATATCACAAATCCGGGATCTCATTGACATTCCGCTGACCCGTCCTGATCTATTCCAACATTTCGGTTCGCATGACCTAATCCCCGCAACGTACACCTTCCAATTTCGTTTGCTTCCGCTTAGGCCTCAAACCGCCGCGTGGGGTTCTACTCCACGGCCCACCTGGTACGGGAAAGACCCACCTTGCCCGCGCGATTGCGTCCTCCACGAGTTCGTTCATCATTGTCGTAAATGGTCCGGAACTGTCTTCCGCCTACCACGGAGAGACCGAATCCAGGTTAAGGGCGGTCTTCGCTGAAGCCCATGCTAAAAGCCCGTGTGTCATCGTTTTGGATGAGGTAGATGCCCTGTGCCCGAAGCGCGAAGACGGGCCGGGAGGAGAGGTCGAAAAGCGCGTGGTTGCGACCTTGCTGACGCTGATGGATGGTGTCCAAGATGATTCGACTGATGCTGCCCGAGTCGTCGTAGTCGCAACCACGAATCGTCCAAACTCCATCGACCCCGCCCTCAGACGACCTGGCCGTTTCGACCGCGAGGTAGAGATTGGTAAATTATTCACAGGGACGTGGCACTGGTCAACGCTAACCTTTCCTTTCCATTCATAGGCGTACCTGACGCCGAAGCGAGATTGTCCATCCTAAGAACCATCCTATCCAAGACACCCAATTCACTCTCCGATGATGATCTTCGGACCGTGGCCTTCAGCGCACACGGCTACGTTGGAGCTGATCTGAGCGCCGTCGTTCGGGAGGCCGGAACGATCGCCATCAAGCGCTGGATGACTGCCCAGGGAGCCGATCCCGCTACCTCTCCCGGCTCGAAGCCCGAGCTGACGACCGAGGATCTTCTATATTCATTACCAAGCGTGAGACCTTCAGCGTTGCGTTCCGTCTTCCTGGATTCCGCTCCTGTAAGGTATTCTGATATCGGTGGCCAACATCACGTCATACAGAAATTGAGGGAGGCGATTGAGTGGCCACTGAAACACCCAGAGGCTTTTACGCGGTTGGGAGTGAGAGCACCTAAAGGTGTTTTGTTGTATGGTCCACCCGGGTGCAGTAAGACGCTTCTTGTCAGAGCTTGCGCTACCGAAACTGCGATCAATTTTGTCGCGGTCAAGGGACCAGAGGTAAGAAGCCGTTGACGTCAGGTAGTCTCTTCGACTAAGTTCTGCTATTTCATTCAGCTCTTGAACAAGTTCGTTGGAGAGTCCGAACGGGCTGTTCGGGAAACCTTCCGTAAAGCCAGAGCTGCGGCTCCTTGTATCATCTTCTTTGTGCGTTACCTCATTTGAAAACCCGTGATTAGTGCCTGACTGCTGCACAGGACGAGATCGATGCGTTGGCGGTGTCTAGATCTTCAACATCGTCATCTGACGGAGGTTCGCACGAAGGTGTGCTTACGACTCTTTTGAACGAAATGGATGGGGTGCAAGAATCTTTTGGCGTCACGGTTGTGGCGGCGACCAATAGACCGGAAGTGATCGTGGGTCACCAGCTTGCTTCTGCTTTCCTCGACTCAAAGTTAGTTCTACATCTAGGATTCTGCTCTGATGAGACCAGGACGACTGGATCGATTGGTTTATGTTGGTCCTCCTGATCTCCAGGGTAGAGAAGAAATTCTACGGATTCGTCTATCTAAGATGAGCGTTGACCCTGCGATCGACGTTTCTGAAATTGTGCTTTTGGTACGTTTCCATGCTGTGAACATCTGATCCTCTACTCACGTACCTGCAGACCGAAGGGTGTTCCGGTGCTGAAGTAGTATCAATGTGCCAAGAAGCCGCTCTGCTCACAATGAAGGACGACATCAATGCGCAATTTGTGAGTTGTCTATAAGCGATGGCCGCTGGCTTTGTGACCGGACATATTGAAAGGTACCACAAAACGCATTCGTCGCGGCAATCAAAGGGATGAAGAAGCAAATTACACCAGACGTGGTCCAGAAGTTCCACAGGTGGCGAGACGCGACTGGTCTACGGAGCTGAATCACCCGTGTCCCATTCCCGAGGTGGGTATTTACATTTCTCACAGTCGCCCATTCTTGTGGAGGCGGTGACTCCAAGCCCGGGGTCATTGACTCTGGAGCGGGAAGTAGACCGCCTGGGGTTCGCTTCGACATCATCCGGAATCACGTAGGGTAGTAGGTAGCCCCAATAATATGATGCGTGCGCGTTGTGTGGCTATATATATATAACTCACTCACCGACCGTCGGGGATTCCGCTTGCATCCCTCACTATCGACAAAATGCCAGAGGCTTTTCGTGATAAATTCGCGGAATACGTCGTCAGTCTTCAAGACAATATCGTAGCCGCTCTCGAGAAACTCGACCCCGCTGCTCCCAAATTCACTCGCGATAGCTGGACACGGGAGCAGGGCGGTAGGGGCATCTCCTGCGCATTTGCCATACCGAACCCCACGAGACTGGGGGAGACGGTCACTACCCTCGAAAAAGCCGGTGTCAACGTTTCTATCGTCCATGGATCTCTTCCCCCCGCCGCTGTCAAACAGATGAGGGTCGACCATGCGACCCTCCCGTCAGATCCCGACACTCAAGGAGTCCTCCCCTTCTTTGCGGCCGGTATCAGCTTGATCATCCATCCCCGTAACCCTCACGCACCAACCGTCCACGCGAACTACCGCTACTTCGAAGTCTCCGATCCAAAAGACCCATCGAAAGTCGTTGCTTGGTGGTTCGGGGGAGGATCCGATTTGACCCCATCTTATCTCTACGCGGAAGACGCGATACACTTCCACGAGACCCTCAAGAACGCCTGTGACAAATACGCTCCAGGCCTCCTCTATCGTCCCTTCAAGAAATGGTGTGACGAGTACTTTTACATTCCCCACAGAAAGGAGACGAGAGGCATCGGAGGCATTTTCTTCGATGACCTCAACTCTGCCGATCACCATCTCCTCCCGACCGACAAGGACCTTTCTTCCTCCTCCCGACCGCGTTCTCAAGAAGAGATCTTTGGTTTCATCAAGGCGTGTGGAGATTGTTTCTTATCCTCTTACTTGCCAATTCTCGAGAAGAGGGCCAAAACGCCGTTTAACGAACAGCAAAGGAGGTGGCAGTTGCTCAGGCGGGGGCGCTACGTCGAGTTTAACCTCGTCTACGACAGAGGTACCAAGTTTGGTCTCAACACCCCCGGTGCACGCGTTGAAAGCATTCTTATGAGTTTACCCGAGACGGTACGTTGGGAGTACCAGTCGGAGATGGGCACAGATGCGGAGAGCGAGGAAGGGAAACTCCTGGAGGTAGTTCGGAATCCGAAAGATTGGGCATAAAAGCGGAGTGCGCAGAGCCCAGTTGTCGTCATTGCCCTGGTTCTCCTGTTGCCGGGTTCGTAAACCCGGAGAAGTTGTATAGGCGATCAAGCTCGTATTTACGAAGATGTAGTACAAACTCCGTTGTTACCCTATACTTAGTTACCAAAAGAGAACGGGAGACCACAACATTGAAACCAGCGGTTAAATAAGCGTGAGGAAACTTGGAATCGTGATTCGTTTGATGTAAATCAGATTCAGATGTCGGAGAGAGAAGGAGAGAGCAACGGTCGTAACGTGTCGTGGTCTATTCAGTCATCGGGGGTCTGTGCGTGAATACCTTTACTCTCCGGCGAACAGTCGAACAATCATGTACGTCGTGGCCCCGATGAAGCGGATGACTGAAACACCATCAATTCCACTGGAAGTTGGCGCTGCGGCGATGGACCACTTACAAGCAAGGCCAGCGACTGAGAATAACAAGAACGCCGTGTACCCACTTGTGGTAGAATTGGCGCCCTTGTCTGCGGCACTACCAGTCGTTGTTCTGTTCGAGGAACCTCAGCATCTGCGGATGTGATCAAGTGATGATTCCAAACGTACGTGACGACCGCAGCCAATAAAGCCTGCGTAGAACATTCAGTCAATACGCTGGCAGGTTGGAAGGGGGCAACTCACGTTAGATAGAGTCCAAGCGAGCAAGACCTGAGTATATGTGTCAAACGGATCAGATCAAGGTAAAATTTCCAGAGACGTATGTGCGGATCGACGTACGCTAAGTCCAATAAGTCAGTAAGGGACGTCAGCTTGGAACGAAGAGTGCTCACTTTGTTCTGAATGTCCTGTAATAGTCCTCCTGTTCAGTTTGGGGGTCTGGCTTTGACGCGACTGGTGGTGGTTTTGTAGTCAAGACGTGGAGCGCGTCATCGTAGGCGGCGTTAATGTCCGTCTCGGCGGTTGGTACAACAACTTCGACCTCATTCGCATTCTTGCCTGTCTTGACGACACCGAGATCCGTGCTGACTTTGTTGTCACCTTTTGTGCCCCAAGACACGTCATGCACGTTGGCAAACTGTCGGCAAAGGAACTGGTGAGCGGCACATCACGTTCGTGCGGTTCTGAGTCTTACCGCATACACGTTCAAAACGTTGATGTAAGCGGGCGCGATCAGAAGGTATTGGATAAAGGAGGTGATCATATGCCAAGGTTCAAGCTACCGCTTGGTCAGTTCGTATCCCGATAAGTGAGAGGTAGGATTCGTACGAAGATTATTGAAGAAAGCAAGTACAGTCCCGTTGTTGCGGCGATTGAGATCACGATGTTTCTGAAGAGTGAGTTCGTGAAGACGTCAGAGAAAGTAAGGCCACCCTTCTCCTTTGAGAGACCATCGATTCCCTTGTACGCGATAAATATGGCTGCGAACTGGAGCGTGTGACATCAAAACTGTGATCCCTCCACATTTCAAGGCATTTCCTCACCGTCATATAGACCGTTAGGATAGCGAAGCCCACGAAGGCAAGCGTGAATGTCCACTTGGAACCCTGAGGGCGATTTCCGAGAGCCAGGATGAAGCACATGATAACCATACCGACGTAGAAGTATTCCAAGATAACGTTTGCAATATGGATCCCCTTGAAACCAAAGGAAGGATCTTCCATGGCGTTCGTCAAGACAATGAAGGCAATGTAGTAGTTTCCCTGGGAGTAAGATTCATTGATAGTGGCCAGAGAAAGTTAAGGAAAATATGCCTTACGAGGGCGAACCAGGAGAAAATGAGATTGAAAACCTGGTAGATCAGCTCGACGTGGATCCAGAACTTGCGCATGAAACTGTGGGACGAGCGGTAGAGATAGTGGAAATGGACAGTGCTGTGGACGGCGGCGAAGAATGAACCGTTCAACCATCGTCTTCGCTGAGAAACAAGCTCAGGGATCTGGAAGGGGGGGTTAATTTATTGGTGGGTTCAAAGTTCAAAATGCCAAACCTGATCAGGAGTATCCGTTACACCATATGCGGACTTGACGTAGTGCAACGTCCAAGCAGCCCCTCGTTTTGATACAAGCTCCCAGCATAGAATCTAGCGAGCGCATGAGAGATAAGGGAAGAGGATTGCAGAGGATGAGGACATACACGATCCTCGGCCAGGTACATGTTTGCCGTGAAAATATCCGCTCCAGCGCCGTGCTACATGAAATCAGCGAGGAGTGGATAAGATGCTGTGTCCTTACCATAGTTTCACCAAGGAAATACTTCTGTAAAGGACCCTGCCCACTGACGTCGTTTTGAAGTGCAATGTATCTGTAGGCACTGAAGGCACCGGGAAGCACGGTGATGTAGCCAAACACGGATTCCCTAAATAAAAGCTCAGACAAACTCTAACGGGATGAGAAAATCTTCCTCCCTTACAGTGGCTTGTCCAAGATGTTGGAGATCTTATACTCGAAGTTTTGGGCGGCGACTGCCGGCGGGTGAGAGGAGGACCGGAAATGTGTAGCAGGGACATACCAAGGGGATTGAGCAAATGCTGCCCGTATTTTCCCTTCAAAGCAACGATCTCACCACAGGCACCACCGACGTTCGAGTTGATATCGAATGCCTTCCACAAGTGATAAATCGAAGTGGGCCCGGGCATAGTTCCAACGTCAATGAGAACGCAAACATTGGGTTGGAGGATCGGACCGAAGGCGTTGAAGAACCACCGATGGGAGTTGATCTTTTTTTGGTTCTTCTCCTTGAGACAGAAAAGGACTTGTACAGGGATGTGACCACGTTCAGACCCCTCGATGTTGAGTGAGGAAGGATTGATGGACACTGGGGATAACGTCACCCAGTTTCACGGAACTGGGTCAAGAGCAGAGATATACGTACCTTGGGTTGTGTACTCATAAACGTGAGCGGTGACAGGTTTTCCATTGACGGCGTTCTTGGCAATCCCTTCTTGATAGATGCCCATGGCAGCAATCCCACTCAGCGTACGAGAGTTGATTTTGGCACGTCCATCGGAAACGATGCACACGACGACCTTTTTCCAGCCATCCTTACCCCAAGTCTTACTGCGATCTCGTTTGCACAGATGAGCGACATTCTTCATAACGCCATGCATGGATCGAGCAAAGAGCTCCTCGTCTTCGTTGTACATGGTCAGAACGATGAAGAGTTCCGTTCTCCTGGGAGGATCGTATAGGACTTGACGCAAAGTGAATCCAGAGTCTTTGAAATCATTGGGATCGCAAGTGGCGGCCGAATATCGCATGTGAGTAAATTCCCTTTCGGTCTTGAGTGCACACCGATCGAGCAACTTGGTCGGGACCGGGGAATCCAGAACAAAGTTTCCGTGGAACAGCCTGAGATGAAAATCAAGCCTTGTTCTGGGAGGACGGTGGAGGGTATACTTACTCTACCTTCTTGATCGTCTTGTATCGTCTCGGAACTCTCTGGGGGATGCGACCATATCGGATATTGGTGTCTGACTCTGGTTCAGCGAAACCTCCGGGGAAGCTTTGAGGAACAGAGAAAGTTGAGGTATGGGAATTTCTTCTCAGTAAAGGCATATCACCAGGGTCCTCGCCGTCATCTGGAGAATCATACTGATTGTTGTTATAGCTGGACGACGGAGTGAAGGCAGGGACTTGAGGTACGGGATTGTGTGGATCTGGGGTGAAATAATTATCTGGGGGATGAGTGGAGGGATGTGGTGGTGGTGGGGAAGTAATTGCGACTACAGCCGCTGTCACGTACGGTCATGAGTTGCTGATCACAGTCTAGTGACGGGCGGCTAACTCACGTTGGGACCAGTAAGAGGTTGCGGGATGCGCTGATTGTTCCCCGTAAGGGTCGTGAGCAGGAGAATACGCGCTCTGACGTGGCGGAGGAGGGAGGGAGGTGTATGGGTCAGGGGTGTGGGAGATCTGGGGTAAGTACGGATGAGGTTCGTAACCTGCATAATGGGGTTGAGGCGGAGGAGGGGGCGAGCTATGGGATTCGTAGGGGTTTGGCGTTGTATATGGTGAGGCGTAGGGGTTGTGCCTTGGATCGTTCGGCTGGGATGGTTTCTGATGAACAAGCCGAGGGGTTTACAACGGAAAATGTGCACTCACATCTGGAGGATAGTGAGACATCGTGATAACCTCGGACTGGAAGGATTCGGTGGCGAAAAGCAGGAAGTATGTCAAGGAAGAAAAGCGACTGGGAGATTATCGAGGTGAATGGGCCGGGCGGTGCTCCTATTGGGGTGGTTTCCCACTGTGCCAAATCAGAATTGACTGCTGCGTAGCAACACAGGTTTGGAGAGGTTTCCTGTTTCAAACAGATAGATTCTCCGCTTCAGACGCAAGATTGCCGTGGATGGGGCGTGACTGAGTGCTGGGCAAGCTGCGGCACCTTGACGCGAAGTTGTAAGGATATCTCGGGCGAAGAGACACAGCATGTTGTTCCCGTTCCTTAGTCACGTGCCAGTTCGGCCATTGTTTAATTGAGGATTGGCACCGGCAGTTGGCAGCCAAGGAAACCGCTTGCATTGTTCTCCGTGGCGAGCTCACCGCTGGAAGGGGAGCGCACTCTTCTGCATGGTCACGGCCGTTTGGGGCTATCAGAGAACGCCCCATCTCGAATAGGAACGTTTTCAAACTTTCTAGGGACGCCTTTCTGGCCGGCGTACTATCAGTTCGGGTTCTCGTTCGCTTTTGGTACGATCTTCCTACTTTCAACCGCTTTCATGTCGATATCGACACTCTCTCTCGCTCGCTTAGCTGAATACACCGTCTTCAAAAGAGCGATCCTCCCATAGGACACCTGTTACTGCGCACTTGGCTTGTGAATCTGTGCCAGTGCCGTCGCTAGAGGATTTTCGACCGCCCCTCACATTGTTGAAAGGGTCATTGGTTTGTTCTAAAATGACTCCGGAGTTTGCGGGCGGCCGTCTAATTCCTTGATTCGTCCCAAGTCGATCTCCCCCAGTGGACCCTTACTTCTGCTCAACGTATCCTTCCGACTGCTGGCCGTGCTCAAAATGTGACTACCGGTACGACTTATTCCTCCTATTTCCGTTCTCTCGCATCGGTCTGGTAGCCTTGGTCCTCCAAGTTATGATCCCTCTTGCAAAACTTGCATATGCCCGATACCGGGGCACCCCAGACACCGGAAACCCTGACAGCTCACACCTTTCACTGCACACAGGTCAAAAGCAGCAAACCTTGGAGATCCCCACATGGAGGAGGTGGCTCGTCGTCCTTGGGGCCTTCCTAGCTATCTTCTGCACCGTTGGGCACTCAAGCTCGTTCGGGACTTACCTATCGTGGTACAGTCAAAACCAGCTCAGCTCCCATCCGCCCTCCACAATATCATGGATCGGCTCATTACAGCTCTGGGTGTTTTTCTTTTCTGTGAGCGCTTCGGTTATCTCCAACACCATAAAAGGTTTTAAAGCATTCGACTAGGGGGCAGTCGTGGGACGGTGCTTCGACCGTCATGGCCCACGACCACTACTTGTCGCCGGTACTGTAATCTACGTGTCAAGCGTGCTGGTTACCAGCGTGTGCAAAAGCTACCATCAATATTTATTGGCCCAAGGTATCTTATCTGGGTTAGGGGTTGGGATGATGTCAGTTCCCCTCGTCTCACGTGAAATAGAACTTACCCAACACGCCGTTCCGAAGGTTTTACCCATCGATATTCTCGGTCGCAACTCACTTCACAGAATACCGTGCAACCGCTCTAGGCATTGCAGCGGCCGGAGCTAGCGCTGGCGGAATCGTCTTCCCCGTCATGCTTCGTCATCTCTTTGTTCAGGTCGGGTTTTCCAACGCAGTTAGGATATCAGGTCTCCTCTGCCTCCTCTGTTGTGGGATTTCTATCTACTCCATCACCTCTATCCGCCCACCGTCCCCCACTCGCTTCAAATTGAAGGATTATACTAGCTGTCTCACGGACACTAGGTATCTAGTACTGCTCATCGGAAGTGGTCTGGTTTGTTTTGGTATGGATCTCGACATATCCCATGTCACGTTGAGACTGATTTAATACCAGGTCTTTACGTCCCGTTTTTCTACATCGTCGACTTTGTGCATGAGCAAACCGATGGTTCCGGGTCTCCCGAGGACAAACTTTCCACGTATGTTCTAGCGATCATGAATGCAGGTGGGCTGGTTGGTCGAATCGCGCCTGCGGCCTTGTCCGACAGCATCGGCCGTTTCAACATTCTTTTCCCATGCGCTTTGCTCTCTGGGGTCTCGTGCCTTGCGCTGTGGCTTCCAGCCTCATACGTTTCCGCACCAGGTGGGCGGATCGCGCTCGAAGTCACCTTTGCTCTTTCATTCGGCTTCTTCTCCGGCGGCTTCATTGCCCTCATCAATCCCTGCATCGCGGAGATTTCGAAAATTGAGGAGGTCGGAAGTAGAATTGGTCTCTTCTATTGTTTAATCTCTTTCATGTAAGTCTGCATCTCGAACCATCTCTGGGGGGGGGGAAGCTCACTGACTACTTAGATTTATGGCTGGTGAACCGGTGGCCGGGAAACTCCCAGGAATAAAGTCCAACGCTTACGTCGGGATGATCCTGTTCACGGGAACGACGACTGTAGTCGGCTCCTTGTTTATTCTATGGACTAAACTCCGCATTAAACCGCGCCTCTTTGCACGTGTTTAACAAACTGTTCCTTAGTTTTCGGATAACACGTACATATACGTATCTTAACCTAATGTATAACCACTGCCATGGCGGAGTTCGGGTAGGCCGGAGGCGGAGTGTCCATTTCTGTTGGCACAGGACTGAAAAAATACCGCGTTACTCTCCAAATGCGCACAAGTGAATGACTTGACTTAGTATTGCGGATACGGTCCTCACTAGTATAGAATGGCGACATATAAGTACCCGTTGTTGGGGTTGTTCATGAATGCCACACGGATCTCCGTCTGGACGAACGTTTGACGTCTTATGGACGTAATAAAAGGGGTGGGTGCACAGCATGTAGCCTTCAGCGTAATCTCTGAGATCTGACACCTAAGGAAAAAACTTGGCGTTTTCGTTTTCCAGACACATCCACACCACTCAGGTACCTCCGAATAGTCATTGTGGTCGATTGATTGACGACAGACCACTATGGTACAGCACGCCGACGATAGCTCCACAGCAGAGCCAGCGGTGAGGAACGAGTCGACATATCCAAGGTTCGAGTCCCCGACGCAAAATACGCTCGGCGGTCGGCGAACTATAGAAAACGGCCTTGGCGAGGTCAAGTCTTTTGTGGCTTTACAACTGGAACCCTACGCAAAGTTTACATCTTTGTTATCTGATTGGCGGCTACCAAGATAGAGAGAGAGAGAGTTGACCGACGCGAAACAGCCAAGTGCGTTGGGAAATGACAAGATTGTTGAATTGTAGGATCAGTTGTTATGTCAAAAAGGGAGATGGCAGGAGAAAGGAGGAGCTATTGCATCGCAAATGTATCTCCCAGTAAAGGCAACACATCTACATCAGGAATGACCAGGGATTATATCTTCTTACATACCAACTTGTGCTTCTTCCAATCCTCTTTCTGACATCCGGTCGAGCAATAGCTGGTGCTCTTGCAGGCCCCACAAACCAGTAACTTCGGCTTTCCCGGACCACCGCAGCGTGCACATCCATCACGGCGTTCCTGGGACTCCAGCTCCTGTCTCTTCGTGCCGAAGTCTCCGACACTCTCAACGTACGGTACCCCGAATATTGGACCAATGGCAATACGGGTAACGAACGGCGCCGCAGACTCCCATTTCTTTTCCTTCATAAACGCTTCGCTGACGTCCTTCCCTTTGCCACAACTACACAAGGGGTCGTTTTCGTGTTCCAACGAAAGTGGGATCGTATTTTTGGCCAGGAATTCGCAGTTCGGGCCATGTTTCCATGTTCTGCACCTCTCCGCCAGGACCGGCAAGAGTCGCTTCCACGTCGCAACCTCATCACCCCACAGTTCCACGTGGAGAAGTTCTCCGAGGATCGCTGCCAACGTTTTCTCGACTTTTCTCAAACGAGCCTGATTGAGGGGGAGTACGTATGCGCCTGCGACGAGGGTGTGCGATGCGAGATCGAAGCGGAGCGTTGGGACGAAAATGATAGTGTCGACGTTTCCTTTGATATTTAGCCCAAAAACCCGTGATCGACGCCCCTGTATCCCAGCTGCACCGACGAAGATGGCATGAATGGTTGCTTTGACATTTCTGAGAGTGTCCGCGCGATCATCGCGCTCCCTTAGATCTCGCTCCCTGTCAGTCATAGTGAGTCCTAGATGCGGGCCGATCCATTCCACGCGGGTTTTTTTTGAAACGTCCAGGATGGGGAGGCGATCCAGCTGCAAATGGTGTAGGTTCCAAGGCGCTCCAACCTTGTCAGTGAGTGGGATTGGGAACCGATCGAGGGCGAAGCCATCCGGTTGAAGCGGCTCTGCGATTGGGACGACAACCTACAGCATACACCGTAAGGTAGAACCCAAAATATGAGGATGCGAGTATAATACCTCCACATAAGATGATTTTCGAGCAATCTTGAGTTTCGAACGGCTGCCAATCACTGGGAGAGGGTAGACCAGAGATCGTTTCGCCTGACCAATTCTGACCTCCATAACGCATGGAGACGCTTGGTGACATGAAACTTCCGCGCCGCCAGAGAGAATGTCCCGGGTCGGAACGTCCGTGATGTTCGTTCGAGCGGTTAGGGTGGTGGCACGGCGGCTCTGCGGATCAGTTGTAACGGAAACTGTGCTTTCTTGGTGGTTATCGGTTGCGAAAATCTTGTCGAGTGACGCGTCCAATCCTCGAGGTTCGTCCGGGACAACGAAGACTTGAGAGCGATCCATCAACGGAGCGGTGAAGATGGTCAGAAACATGCCCAACTTTGACATGAACATCGTGCTCGTTTTAGGTGTCGAACGGAGGCCAAGAGTGATAGACATGACATCCGGGTGTTCGATGTGTAACGTACGCGATGGGACTGAGAATGAGACGATGAGAGGAGACGTTCCAGCCCAGGAAGATGGATCTGGCTCGAAGACGACCCCCGGACGAGCATCCGTTCCGGAGAGAGAGACCTTCCCAAATCCCACTCTTAAGGAAGCGAAGATGTTATGCGTGGTCCGGCCGAATAGGTTCCCGTGCAAAACGGGGGTCCCCACTTTGTTGGGGTCTGCATCAGATAAAACCCCGAGTTTGTTACGAGGGACTACCAGGATGACAGAAACTGTGAGGGGAACCCAGTCCCATCCGCGGAACCTGCCCACCTTCGCGAAAGGGGTGCAGATGAACTCGTGATCATACACTCCGGCCAGGTGCAGGTGAGTACAGAGATCTTGGCAGTTGGGCACACCCATAAATAGGGACCTGTCGGTGGTCAATCGGTCGAAAAAAGAAGCCATTGTGGAGTCCCAGTCGACGCTCACGCGCCGTTTGACAATGGCAAGGAAAACCGCAAACGCTTCCCGGATGTAATGCACTATCTCAGAGTCGTTCAAAGATTTGAGGGGGTTGGATAGGTGAGACATGGTGTCGTCGGACGCGAACATCTTGAGATATACATCGAATAAAAGCTTGCCGAGGTTCTCGGGTTCGAAGGAGATGGGAATGCGGAATGGGAGGTGGGGTTGTGAAGCGATCACCGAGTCGCCAGTCGTTGGCCGTTTCCAAGTGATCCGCTCGTGGTACTGTCTGAGGCCCATCGAAAACTTGGTCGCTATGATTTCCTCAGCGTTAGAGCGGGTGTTGAAGTTGGAAAGGTAGTTTATGGGAGCAAGGTCCAGGAGCAAACTCATCGTTGGCACGTCAGCACAAAATTGGATGGTAAGGCTTTTGGTCGCATCTTCTCCAGCGAACAAGAGAGCTTCGGTGAATAGGGTGGCGGACGGGTTTGGAGATAGGAGCGGAAGCGCGGCGATCAGAATGTTCAGCAGCCCGACGTGGTCCATGATGTTTGAGGTCTCGATGACATTGAAGGTCGTGGGAGCACCGTCGCTACGGTCATAATCCCCACCATCGAGGGCAAGGGGAACTGGATTCCACGGCGCGACGGTGAGGTTTGGGGGCATTTTCCCGGTAGCGGCGTGATGGAGGAGAGCTCTAGAAAGAAAGAGGGCATCACCAGCGAAGAGTCGGATAGAGAGCTTTCCCGGTTTATCATGAACAAACGCGCGAAAGTGTTTGATCCAACTGTAGAATTGTGATTTTGCGCGGTCGACGAGCTCTGGCATTGTAGGGGTATCCCGTTTACTGTCCAAAAATGCGGGAGCCAGATGAAAAGGTGAAATCGGAGTTGTACCATAATGCAAGGCGAAGCCTTCTCCAGTCAAGGAGTATATGAACGTTGGGTTGACGAGTGTCGCGGCTGAGACATCTGATGGGTTGAGAGATGTCATACCGGTCTTCCAGTAATGCTGGAAGACCTGACCGGCAGGCTCCCCAGATTTGAGGAAGTACGGACCGGCAGAACGAGATGGAAAGTGGCCTAGCCCCTCGTGTTTTGTGAGTTTCGTGGTTCTAATACTGGACAAGACCATCTCCTTCAATCCTTTCTTCTTGGCGGACGAAAGTTGGCTCGCCTGGAGATAAAGTTCCCAGTGACGGCGAAGCTCGAGAAGGGTGTTGACATTGCACATGCGAATGAGCCCGGAGTATTTTGAGTTTTTCCATGTCGCGATGGACTTGGAAACCTCGATGAGGGTTTGGCATTGTGCGACCAGGAATGAGTACGACTTTTCGTCGAGGAAGAAATGAAAGAACGAGTTCCAGATTTTAGAGAGCACTTGGTCGGACAGTTCGTTGTCCGTGATCATTGTCAAGAGAAGGACGTTACGAGCTAGCTTCTGTTAGATGATAAGTGTTGTGGCACAGGACAAAGGACTTACCCAGCACCGCGGGTTCGACATCGCAGCAAGTGAAATCCAACGGTCTCTCTGCTGGAAAATGAAGAATGAGCAGATTGAAGGGGAACCTCAGCACCGGTACTCACTGTCATCTGCCTGGTTGTAGACAGTGAAAAGGATGTTACGGGGGTCTCCGCAACCCAACAACAAAAGGTTTGCGGGTTCCTCCGGTGCGAGTGTGTCGGTTAGTACGACGGCTGAGGTATTCCCAATGGGATAGAAGAAGTTCTTGGCAGGGTACATGACGGTATGCGCCATGGTCGATGGTAGGGCAGAGTCGAGTGTACAATAATCCGCCACACTTTTGAGGGATGCCATATATAAATGGGCGGCAACCGTGACGAAAGTGGACCTTTTCGTCATCTCGTGCAAAGGCTTCCCCAAGTTTGGCATTCCCACTCATTATGACTGGGACCACACCGGGAACGAAAATCCTGTAAAATCGCGGTTCGTTTGCCTCGGGCTTGCCTTGGATTTGGATCTGTGACATCAGAGAGCTCGACCACGTGACGGAGATAATGGGATTGAACATTATTATAAGTATAGCGCCAGCACCGTAGGCACCATATACTTCCAAGTCGGTATCTACTTTAAGTACGGAGATGAAGAGTCAATCGTATAGAGAAACGACGGGAAACACCTATCGACAGCGTTCTAACGGCGAGTGCGGCTAAAGAGTCCTATGAGGAGATATGCAACACAAGAGTCCATCGTGATACTTATGCAGATAAGGTAAAACAAAAAACCTCAAAGGGGAGAGGTAACCCAGGGAGATCTATTGCACAGGGGCTACTACAGACCGCCTGGACATCCATGAATCGAGATCAGTTCCCTGTGGATTGTTAGCTAGAGGTGGGCTTGCTGGCGGGGAGGTTACGGATTCCGGGGGAGAAGGATATGATGCCTCGATAACGCCATCGTTGGGTGAGGATGGGTGGACTTTGATGTGGAGGTTGTGGGTATGACTATGCACGGGTGGTGCATAGTTATAAGGAGGAGGGACTATCTCGAATGGCTTTTGTGATTGTGGATGGACGGGGTGCGCCTGGACGGGGGAAATCCAGGATCGATCTCGGGCGGACGTGAGGGAGGTATTGAGGGCGGTGGGATGAAGGGCGGCGACCAAGTCATCAGCAGAACCCCTGGTGACCGGGAGGTTCATGTCGCGAGCGGCTTCAACTCTACGCATCTTGTGTTCACCCTTTTCCACGTCGCCCTTGGCCTGGTTATACATGTATAGGCCGGTGAATGTCATGACGATCCCGAGTGCCTGAACGGGGTGAACTGGCTGGGCAAACCACAAGATGGCGATGCAAATGACGGCGACGCGTTTTATCAAGGAAGCGATCGAATAGGTGACGGGAGAGGTGGACGCGAGGATGATGAAAGCGATGATATTTTGGGCAAAGTGGACGGACCCATTGAGGAAGAAATAGTACACGACCGAGTGGTTATCTGCAGCACGTTTTTCATCATCGCCTCCGAGGTAGGTGTAGTGTTTGGGGGCATAATATGCAGCCATGAGGTTTGGGAGGTCGTAGTAGAGCCAAACGGGGATCATGAGGACAAAAGCCATGCCGGATGAATAGAATAAGAGATTTAATTTATCGAGTTTGTGGGAGGATGTCTGGGTTCCGGAGGGCATGACCTTCTTGAAGAAGATGTTGGAACTAACGAAGATTATGGCAGATCCAAAGGCACAAGATAGGCCGAGGAAATTGGAACCGGAGACATCGAAAGTGCATACGAGCATGACGCCAATGGTGAGGGGTAGAAGGGAAATGTAGGTCTTTGCGGAGTAGCTGACGTTGAAGAGGAAGGCGTACGCTGCGACGGTGAACAAAGGAGATAACGCCTGAAGGAACGGTTAGAAATGGAATATGATCGTGGGGTGAGATCACCTTGATGGTATGAACGGTGCTGACGGGAATCCTGGAGATGGCCATACTAGAAAAGATATGACCGCCGACTTGGAAAGCACCCATGGGCAAGGTCGTATTAAAGATTGCGCGAGTGGGGGGGCGGAGCTTGGAGAAACCGACGAGGGGGGACATGAAAAGGGCGCAATAGGAAGCGACGAAGAAGAATTGGACGAAGGTGAGGGTTACGGGGTAGCGAAACTGATTCATGATGGATTTTCCGGTGTTGGACGACATGGCGGATGATGCATACCAGATGCAACACTGGAAGGTGAATTGTAGGGTGGCGTGAGAAGGAATGAGAGACAAGGAGGAGGAAGAGGTTGAGTGACGAGTGAGGGTTGTGGCGTTGGAAGGATCCCAGAATGCCAGCTTTCTGCGGATTGTTCGCATGAGGGAGGTGGGCGGTTTGTTGTCAGATTGCCAGCTGACGGAGCGAGAGGGAGCACGCGACCATTTGGAATCTTGGTGATACATCCGGCTCATGCGTCTCTCTCTGGATTGGAGGATTGAAGGATGGATGAGTGCCAGGGGGGAGAAAACTCGGGTATTTCCGGGTAAGCGCGGTGCCGAGGCTTGGCGTGATCCGGTTGTACGTCCAATCATTGGTTGAGCGGAGAAGAAGACAGCGCCAAGAGAAATGGAAGATGCCGAGCGATACTCATCCAACCCTTGTCTCCCTCAAGTGAAAGGTACGTGTTTGACGACGAATGTTTGTTTGGAAACCATATCGGGGAATTAGAGAAGCAACGGGTTAAATAGAAAAAAGAAAAAGAAATCGACCACTCGGCTCGTCCGTCTTCTTCCATGGTTCCCTCAGAAGAGGCACAGACGCCTCCTCGATTTTTGAAGAGACGTTCGTGGGCGATCTACGGTCCCAGACCTGGAAGTAGCGGTAGCACCTTCAGCTCTGCGAGTTCCGACTCCAAATCCCTCTTTTCTCTATCCCGAAAATCCCAATCATGCACGCTCACTCAACCTCACAAACATTTTCAGGAACCCCCTACGCCGCCGCCACCACCACCAAAGACCCCAATTCATCCGGAACCACCCCTGAGCCCTTCCTCGCCTAGTTCACCACGTAGGAGAAGGATGTCCGTCAGATCCATGATGGGTGCTCTTTCGCTCTTCCCTTCCAACGATGCAACTTCGGACAAGGAACGCGGCAGATCCTGGTCAAAGAAAGACAAGTTTTCCAACAGAGCCTCTTCCGTCCAGGACGACCCTGCCGCTGATAGCAGGGTTTCCAGTCGATCTCGCAGCAGCTCCCCGTTCGTTTTTCGAAGGTCTCGCACCAGGGAATCCTCCCCGGCCGTGGGTGCTCTCAAAACAGATGCAGATTCCGACTACGAGCCATCCA
>Ga0307514_10001018_pt1 | contig 40785 bp, 46 predicted proteins | sample 16_EM_MG_FD_203088 | JGI IMG/M metagenome (GOLD analysis project Ga0307514, IMG submission 203088) | Populus trichocarpa ectomycorrhiza microbial communities from riparian zone in the Pacific Northwest, United States - 16_EM | ecosystem: Host-associated > Plants > Roots > Unclassified | place...
TAACCTACAGTGCAGTCGCAACACTGTCCACGTCCTCCGGTTGGCCACAGGAACTGGTTCTGTCTTTTTCAAATATAAATCACGAGGCCATACGACTCCTTGGGTATAGCACCGCCGGAGCTCCAAATGTAAACAAAGATTGTGTACGAGCGAGAAGGCCGAGTGTGCCTATCGTCTGGAAAACAGCTGTAATCGTCTGCCGATCGAAAGCCCACGATATCTTTTGCCACCTCACACCGGCCTCCCCGTAGAGTCTCATTCTTAGTCCCTCGCATATCCAGAATATAGTCTCATCAGCGTTGTACATATTTCTGTCCTATCGGAATCGGTACTCCCGTTCCATTGAACTCCTCGCACCATTCCGATATCAATCACCGCAGTAATCAGGCTTGGCGGTCAACACCAAACCCGCAACGGAAAACCCCAATGGTCTCCAAGGCCTCACCACTACTGGGTAGTATCTATCCCTCACCCTGCTCACCTTTGTTCTCGTTGTTGACGTATTATAGAGAGTCACCTCGCCCCCAACACCGTTTGGCACTGGACCACAGTCGATAACACACTCACGCTCAGTATTCCGGATGGAGCACGTATCACAGTGGGTCGCCAGACGCACCGACTTCCTCACGAGCTTCTGGAAATGATCATCTCCAACCTCATCTACGATACCCCGAGCCTCAAAGCGTGCGCAGCAACCTGCTTCTTCTGGTATATCGTTGCTGCTCCCCACCTCCATCATACCCTAAATATCAGGCCACAGTACACCATGACAACACTCGCGAATCTCGCTCCACTCGTGTTGCACAAACTCGGCCTGTTGCCACTTGTCAAGAAAGTCCAATTCCTGGGCGATAGGCACAGAAGGTTTTTGGTGGTGCCCCAAGTTTTCGATTCCCAGGGTTTACGCCACTTCTCCACACTCGCGAACGTACAGGACCTTGTTATCACAGGTCTCGATTTGCACAAGTTCACCTCAGGAGTCGAAAACTACTTTGGCCACTTCTCGCCCACGCTGAGATCGATTGCTCTGTTGGATCCAAGTGGTCCTCGTCGACGACTTCTGGACCTCCTTGGGCTATTCCCGAAGTTGGATGACATTAAGATTGTGCGTTATGGCGGTGCGCTAGAGGCACTCGAGTCTGTTGATACCCAACGCGCCCAAATCCGTGGATCGTTGCGAGGGAAATTGGAGCTCGACGGGTTCTGGGACAAAAAACTTTTGGAGGAGATCATTACCTCATTTGGAGGTATGCGATTCGTTTCCATGGACCTGAATAACGTTGAAGGGGCGCAACTTCTGTTGGATGCTTGTGCCGAAACGTTGCAGACCTTGTGTTTCCGTCCGGAAAGCCTGTTCCGCTCAGGTAAGAGATTTCTCGGAAAAGATAGCACAGCCCATTAGCTGACAAAACCTGGGATGTATAGCCCCGGCATCGGCTCAAAACTTCAACCTGTCGCGCAACACTGTCCTTCGATCTCTGGAGGTTCGAGCTTCCAGCAACTCGTCAGAATTACGCCGCACTCTCAAAGAGTTCCTTCCCACCATCACATCCCCGATGTTCTCCGAGATCGTTGTCATATTTTCTGAGCAGGAAAGAACTCAGCCACCACGGGGCTTGGTTGGGGCGTTACGCGAAATATACAAAATCAGGAAGTTTCGTCTGGCGTTTTATTTGGAGACAACAGAACAAATCAGAGTCGCAAATTTCCGAGCCCTAAGGGTTGCGACACACAGAGAGGTGGAGAAAGGTTCTTACAACTTTTTACCTAGCCCACCGGTCGTTTTTTCCGTACTCTCACGAGGCACGATTGTTCCATGGGTAGAAGCTTTGAACTGTAGGTCCGGTCTGATTTCAAACTACAGGTGTCCCCATTGTTTAATGTATAATAAACGGGACTCGACATTAACAGTAAAGGGCAGAAGAACGATGAACCACGTCACCACAAGCATCATCTATGATTGTCACGGCCCCCTTCTCCCTAAACCCGGGCAAAACCTTGGTAAAATTGATCTCGCCAGGATAACCTTCAACCTGGGTGAACCGCAGCTCCACCTCTAGCGTGTGAGGGTGCCCCACCGCACGCAACCGGTCCACAACCTCACAAAACTCCTCGTCCAGTGAATCCCATAGCTCCGATTGTCGTGAGAAAACCCTACAATTATACTCCCTCCGCGTTTGAATGACGATCTTGCGGAGATCGGTGGATGTGATTGAAGGAAGGAGGTCCTCGTGATAAGGGTCTTGAAAATCTACGGTCATTTCCAACTCTCGCAGTTGTCGAAAGTGGCGGATCGTCGCTGCTGTTCCGGCTGGAACGTGAGAAATTGGGTTAGGATGTGTAGTGAAGATGAAGTCTCATAAGGATGCTCACGTTTAAACCCGACGGTCAGCCTCAAATACTTGACGGTGTTTGCACATAACTGAGGAAGACCCACAAACTTTTCCCCTGTGGAGAATCTTGATCCGAGTACCAGTTCCTCATACTCTGGGTCCAACCCGGCTAATTGATCGAAGAACCCCACGCGATTGGCGTGAAGGCATAGCTTTCCCCGAAGCGGTCGAGACAACGGTGGGACCACCCCCTCGTCGGATTTCACTTCAAACGAACCCAGTTGAAGGGTGGTGATGTTGGGGAAGTAATCGACCAGGGTCACGAACGCGCTGAACGACGTGTCGAAGTCTTCGAGGGTGAGATTTGTGAGGGTTTCCCGGAACGCCGAGAAACAAGGGTGGTATTCTGCTTTATTGATGTGCCCGATTTCAATATAGGACAAACCGAGGCTGCGGAGATTGTGGAGGTTCCGCATCCAGTAGCTGGTTTCGGTCACCGGTGTGAGGCAGTAGTGCTGCAGCGAACGGACATATTTGAGTGGCTGGGATTTGGATCTAGGGGAGGCGACGCCATTTATCCATCGTTGGTAGTTTCTGTAGTGTATCATGACCGAAGAAAAGAGGCGTCTTTGACTAGGTCCCGTCCACCAAGTAGCCACCGAAGCGCATGCTACCAACGTCTGGCGGCCTTTGTTGTCTATCGGTATGTGCCTCAGGATCATGTCCAAGATTTCCGGCGGAAGCGCCACGGCCGCCTTCGATTTTCGTGATTTGGATCCTTGGGGCGACTATTCAGTGAGTCTATGAACAAATGAGGGAGTAGACCGCGACGCACTCATCATCGTAGTCACGGTGTGTGGTTGCGGACAAACGTGAAACGTCCCGATCGAAGACGATCCCAGGATCGAATCCTTATGTAAGCTTATGAGTGTGCATCTTCGGACATTTCGAAACAGGAGGAGTTCACCTCAGCACTTCTGCAACATGCGCGATATCGAGGCACATGCCTATGATAATGGTCCCTTGACGCCGTCTCCAAGCAGTACGAGGACAGGAACCTCACAACTACTTCGTCGTCACCAACACTGCGAATCATACCAAATAAAAAATGAAAGGTTGAGACAACTGAAAGGGTCTTTAGGCATTTATACGATCTGATTATTGGAGGTTGCGTTATGCATACAGAGAAAGCACCCAGACGAACAGTTTTCTAACGGTGGTCAAACCGTCAACTTATATAAATTGGCCAACTCGAACATCGATCGTGTCCATGACTCTCCAGCAACTTCGAAAAGGGGCAAGCAGCAAGCAAATGTCTCAAGTTCGACCATCAAAGGGTGTGTCCATCCTCGCGAATTGGCTACGGGAGCTCTCTCTTTACAAAAAACTCCTGCGTAGGCCCATACGCCGGACAAGCCTAAGTAACACATCTCGCGCTCAGCTGGAATTGACATCCCCCTGACTCAATAATCTCTTGATAGTATTCCATTTACCCGATGAGACATTCGTCAGCATCCTCTCTAATTTCCCAACCTACCGACCGGAAGATGCCTACTACTTCAGAGTTGACATGCACGACAGGTACCCCTTGGATTCGAAGCACTTCAACGAGGTGTATGGATCGAGGCGCCGTGTGTTGTTTGCTTTCACCCAAGTGTGCCGTTCCATGAGGCAAAAGTTTCTTTCGTGGCTGTGGGAGCATTTGCAATACCTATACGTTCGTTCGCATAGATGGTGGTTCGAACCACGGCACCATTGGTTCGCGCAGGAGATGTTTATAAGCCAGTCCAGGATGCTAGTTGCGAAACCACTTTTGGCCGCACACGTCAAGTACGTACCTCCGCATCTTATGGTCTCTCCCATTTTTGCTCAAGCTGGCCTCAAGAACGTTCTCTATCTATGTATCGGACGCTCCGGACTTGGCAAATCTCCTCCCTCTCCTACCTAATCTAGAAACCCTCGAGGTGTATGCGGGTGATCGTTCAGACCCATACTTTGGGGTTTCCTTCGAGGCTGTGAACCTTCCACAGGTTCGCGTGCTGATTATAGACGTGTGGACCCACTTTCTCATGAAGTGCTGCACTAACTTCAAGAGGGTCGTAATCCAGCGAAGACAATTGCATTTCACGTACCGGGAATCTATCTCTTTCGTCGCTGACTCCCTGGTGCACCTCGCCCTTTGTTGTCCTGCGCCTCACCATATACGAGGTGGGCATGTTTCTTGCACGATTTTTGGGGTGATTCGAGTCAACGAGCAGAGGTGGTTCCATTATGCCCGAATCTCGAAGAATTTGGCATTATCCAGGTCAGTAGATTCCCGAAGTCCATGGTACCTTTCTTATACGCTCAGACGTGACACAGGCCGACAGCACCACACTCGCAGACTGTATCAGCGCTGTGCAGGGATTCAAGAAACTTCGCCTCCTCGAGGTCGTATCTCCCCACTACCCTATTTACCGTTGTCCGCAGCAGCTCGCTTGGGAATCACGAATGAACAAGCACGCCATAACCGTCCTAGGAGGAACCAGTGGACACACAAAGGCATTCAAAACGATCTTTTTAGGTCGTTCTTATCGTTTGATGGATAGTCGTGATGCTGGGATTCAGATCATAACGATCCCATGACGCCCGCGTCGAAACGAACAGGATGTATCTACAGATGAAGGTTCTTGGCGGATGAACCAAGTGAGGATGATGCCTGTGGGGCTACATCATGCACATCAACCCCGACCTATGGAAACACAGACTCAGATTAGAAGATGAGTAGTCGAACCCGTGCGATAGCAAGTAAGAGCAAAAACTAGATTAGACGCGACAGCCAAATACAATGAAGCGCTAGGCAAGAAGGGAAAAGGGCGAGGATTGTCAGTAATTGGTGGTTCGCAGAGTATGAAGGTGCGGTCCAACATAATTTAGACGAGAGATTTGGCTCTAGTCAGACAAAGCGACGAACGGGTGGTGTGGGGAGAAGGCCAGCATTTGTAGTGGAGCTCTCGAATGGGGATTGTGAACTACTCGGGGAAGCGCCAGCGCCACTCGAGGTACCAACGACGGAGCTAAAGGCGACCGTCAATGGTCCGCTTGCATTACTTGCATTGGTATTGCTCTTGTGAGCGACGGTACCGGCAATAGCACCTCCAACGACAGCTCCGACAGCGATAATTGCAGCGATCGGCATGAAGGCCCTCCATTTCTTCTGACGGTACCATGGAACGGAACGGGACGAGGCCTCGAAACTCGTATATCCGTCAACAATGGCTGGATGTCTCGCGTTTATCCGCGTTTCGCTATTATCACTCGCCAACAGGCCGACATCGTATCTTTCCTAAAGACAGGCCGTCCAGCAGAAAGTCGATTGAGGATGCGACATCAGAGTTGAATCGAGACCAAGGGTAGGAGAGGGGGGAGAACGAACCTCTTTTCCGTCCCCAGTTGCTTTTGGCGCGAGATAGAGAAGCCGTCTGTCGTAATCGCCAGCTGGCGGATAGGAAGACATGGTTCTGGGAACGACGACAGGGTGGATAGGGGGAACAGAATCGGTCGTAGAAGAGCGTGTCAATCCGTTCGCGGGCTGTCCGCTATATATCACGCAACATAAGGCATAGGTCAGGAGGTGGCACCGGGGCATTGCTAGTGTTATTTGCAGATCGCCCGGATGGCAATAAATATTGCTAGTCCGATCCTCGAGCGGACCACTGGCGATCGAGATCACCGAGGAGGGATGTAGCGATCAATCCCCAGAAGCAGCCCACTATTACCAATCCAGGGCATACGCTGGCTGTAAGCTCTTCCAACCTCTCTTCTCATCAGTAGGTGAAATACGAGGTGTCGAACGATCCCGCACCCCCTACTTCGAGGCGCTCAGGACATCTACAAAAAAATCAAAGACCGAAGGAATACCCACTCGCCACAAACACGCGCATATATCCACACCCGTCCGACCCCAGGCATCAATATTCAGTCCTGACATAAGAGCTGATGTGAACACTGGCTGTAAAGTACTTCGTCACGTCGCTTTGTATTGTGTGATCAGACTGGAGAGGCCATGCACCCAGCAGTCCAAGGAAAGGTTAACAACCCTTCCATTGGGCTTCGTGGTCAGAAGACCTAAATCATCTAAAATCTCGAATGGTCCTGTCTTAGAAGTGCTCATGCGCCCGGCTGGGATAATGAGGTTGGTGGATCAGGAGTGGGTCACGCGATCGAGACGGATCGACATGTATGTATACAATCAATGACTGCTTCTGTACTCCGACGCTAGATATAGAAACATGAGTGACGAGTAACCGGACTGTGCGATAGTCGCGAAAGCAATGTACAGTAAGGACGAAAAGAAGTAGATTGGACGTGACAGTTAAGGGCCTACAATGAAGCACCGGACAAAGAGGGAAAAAGGCGATAAGATCATCAGTACTCAGTAATTGAGAGTTCGCCGAGTATGAAGGTGCGGTCCAACGTACTTTAAGTTTGACACGGTGGAATTTTGAATCCAAAGGCTTTGCAGAGTATATGGCTACATGCGATAACCTGCTTCGGTTTCCGTCTTAGATTTTAGGAAAAATGTGTCGACCGGTGGACCAGGTTGCTACGTGCGTTTTACATGTGATGGTAAGTATATTCACATGTGCCGTCATTCGATAGTATGTACATCAAAGAAAGCCGACCATATCTTCAACCTGAAACATTGGGGGGAAAATAGGGTTTTCGTTCTCGTCGCAGCTGATGTGAACATTGGTTGTAAAGTACTTCCTTGGCACGTCGCCCCGTGTTATGCGACCAGACCGGAGAGGCCACATGTACCACTACCTCGCCCCCCCCCAGCATCGTCGTTTGAGCCTCACTGCACCTTCATAGTCTTGTTCAATGTCATCGGCGCTGTACCAAGAGTCTCACCCCGCCCGTGAAGTACCCTTCGTCGCCGCCTTAGCAGCACTCAAGTTCATCTGCACTATCTCGAGCCAATCCGCGTCTTCAGATGTCTTCAGGCTACTCATCACCGCGGGTCTTCATTGTTTCCGTTGTTATCATCACGCGTACGGGGGCGATGGTCCGAATTTGCGGTTCCAAGCCAGACCAATCAGCTCGTGGTCTGGTTCCGCGACCCTTCGGTAAACATCAAAGTTACATTCGACAAACTGGGAAACATGGTTAGTTTGACCAAAGTCGTTTCTACAGTGTACACTTCACAATCCAGGAACTAACAACCCTTCCATTTGGTTTCACTGTCCCGAGGATCTCATAAAAACCCCACTCATCGAAAATCTCGAATGGTCCCCAGTTCTCAGAAGTGGTCCAGTGCCGGATAATGGTGTTAAGAGTGGTCACGCGATCGAGACGGATCGACGCGTACATACTTAATCGATAACTACTCGACCCTGACGTATAGGAACACAGACTCGGATTAGTGACGAGTAATCGAACCTGTGTGATAGTCCCGAAAGCAGTGTACAAGAGCGAAAAGGAGTAGATTAAGCGCAGCAGTTAAATACAATGAAGCACTGGAGAAAAAGGCGATTGAAGACCATCAGTAATTGAGAGTCCACCGAGTATGAAGGCTCCAACATACTTTGGACGAAAGAACTGGTTCTATTTAAACGAACCGCCGGCTGGATGGGAACTGACCGCACTACTTTCTGTGGGACTGGGGGCGGTGCTTTGGGATGGGATTTCTGTAGGGAGAGCGGCAGAGCCGGAGGAAAGTGAGATTGGGACCCCCGTAGACGGAGTAAGAGTGACGGTCGATGGTCCGGTTGGAGTACTTGAACTGTTGGACTTGGAGTTGTTTTTGCGACTACCAACCACACCTCCAACGACAGCTCCAATGACGATAAGCGCAGCGATCAGGATGAAGAACCACCATTTCTTCCGACGGTACCATGGAACGGGATACGGTGAGAGGTAACCCTCTTTAGTAGGGGGCACTCCGGCCTCAAGACTCGTCGTATGTCCGTCAACGGTAGCCGGAGGTCTCGCGTTTATCGGCGTTTCGCTGTTGTCACTCGCCAGCAGGTTGACATTGTATCCTTCCTAGATACAGACCGCCCAGTAGAAAGTCGATTGAGGACAGGACATGAGAGTTGGATCGAAACCAGGAGGGGTAGGAGAGAGAACGAACCTGCCTTTGGGCTCTGGTTGCTTTTGGCGCCTTATCGAGAAGCTGTTCGTCGTAATCGCCACTTGGCGGATAGGAAGACATGGTTTTTTGGGAAACGACGGCTGGGCCGGCTGAATGAGGGGGTGGACGGGGGGAACGTAATTGGTCGCAGACAAGTGCGACGGTCAGTTCGCAGGCTGTCCACTATAGCGAGAATTGCGCACATTATTTCCTTTTAAAGTAACTTGTTCCTATTCTGGGCAAAAGCGCGCTCGGCAACTGCCGGTGAGATTGATGGCAAGTTACGGCAGACAAAGGCACCACTCATTCCGCCAGTTCCGGGTGGAGGTAAAGTGGTTTGTTGGTTCCTGTCTCACCGCCGGGCGAGCGAATAGCGTCGATTATCTGTGTATGCTTGAGCCCATCGCGAAAGGACTGTGGCTTTGCATCGGAGAAATTGCTGCAGGTGGCGGCGCCCTCAAAGTACGCGCGGGGACTCAAATATGACTTTCTTCCAACGCGATGTAAAGCGTGAAATACTTCTTCGGAACGGCATTGCATCCTCCGTGATCCGTTGCATTCGCACGTGATCCCAACACAACTTACCACGTCACTTTTCGGAGGGGATGGTGACTTGAGGCCTGGAATGCTGCAGTCCTGGTTATCTCATCGACCTGTGCAGCTCCTCACTTCCTCACTTCCACTTTTCACTCTCTCATACACTCGTGGAATTCGAACCGCCGCAACCCCCAAACATCTCCGCCACAGAATAAACTCACCTGGGATCGGCGCCGCCCAATTCATCCTCAAACGCAAAGAAACCGCACGTCGGGTCAAAGTCAACCGTCTTCTCTTGAACGTCAATAAACGTTTGTTCAGAGGCGAATGGAAGGACGCTTGGGAATGTTTGTATCGGAGGATGGAATTGCCAGCCATGGCTGACAGCAAAACGAGGTTCGACGCGTACGAACACGCCGTCACCTTGTTTTCGAGCTATGAGAGGTTTGGAGAGGCGACGCAGATTCAGACTATCATGATGAACGAAGGGTTCATCCCTTCTTTTTCTCTCCGGACCAGGATGGCCTGCATAGCCGTTCTGACGAAAGGAGCAGGGGAAGAGGACCTCCTACAACTGTTGCAGAACACCCTGGCCGACGCTGAGCTCACCGAACTCTCCCTTTACCAACTCATACGCTTCCTTGGGGACACTATCGGCTTCTCTCCTTCCACCATTGACGATATCGTTCAAACCTGGATAACACACCATGGCCAGATCTCGGAATGGAAAACCCTCTCCTACCTCATCCGGATCCACGTTAAACGTGGGCAACAAGAAGACGCCAAAGCGTGGCTTCAGTACAGCATTGAGCAAGGCACCACCAGCCCCGCTCTGTTCACTGACTTTATGGCCGGCTTGGTACGCCGCGAACATACCGATGAACTGACCGCTACGATCGCAAAAATGCAGGAGGCAGGCGTCGCTCCCGATCTCGCAGTTTTCAACACGATCATCTACGGACACATCAAGCGCGGCCACTTCAGAGACGCCGTCGCGGCATATAACCTCCTCTTCAGTTCCCGAGGAAAACGGTTGACGCCGGACAAGTACACCTTCACGAACATGTTCAGTATGTGCTATAAAGCGCGCGAACCGGGGTACCAGGTCCATTCTGTAAAGAGGGCACAACTTCCTTCTCCTCGACGACTGTACAACAATCTCATCGAGTGCCACCTCATCCGAACGGGCGGACGGCTCCGTGGCCAATCGGAAGCCCTTACTACGAGCGTCCTTAACTCCGCGTTGAAGCTCTTCATGCAGATTCAGGATTACGAAGCCGCGCATACCCTCCTCCAAACTTTCGATCTCTGTGAAGTCCCTGCGGATTCTACGACCGTCCTTATAGTCTTGCGACCTGTGCTCGCGATCATTTGGAAGGAGAGACGGAAGGCATCCAAGACCGATACATGGCTTCGTATCCTTCTCGGATCTGGTTGGTACGAGAATATTGAAGCGCACGGGACGTTATTCTCCCTCACCGGAAGCGATATCCTCAAGAGGTTATGGTTCGTCGGCCAATGTGATCCCGCGACCGATTTCCAAACGCGGTACACCAAGTTAAAATCCCACGCGAACTCGAAAGCTCGAAGGGTCATCTCTGGAAAAACCGATAAACTGTGGACGAACGACGTCAAGGTCCTGAAAAACATCGTCATGAGGTTGTTCTTCGCAGGGGCTCACAGGAGGTACTTTAATCCTTCGAATCCGACGACTTTGATTTGGACGAGGAGGGTGTTAAAGGCTAGGGAGGTTATGATACCGAACGGGGAGGCGATGAGGGAGTATTTCGCGTCTGGGAAGGCTGGGAGGAAGTTGAGGTTGCTTTCGGAGCCTCGGGGCGATAGCGATAAGAGGGATCGGTGTGATTTGAGGTATCTCGATGGCGGGTTCGTCTCTGACATTGAATCTCGTAAGCGTCGTTTGCTCCGTCCCCCCGTTCGTGAGTTGGCTTACGAAAACTTGGTAGACCTACCGTCACCTCATGCACTGGGGAACTCCCGCCGGCCAACAGGGACGCGTATAGCCACCCCCTGAACGCAGTCACCCTCTACGCGCGCTCATGGTCATTCCACCGCTCACTCGGCTTCACGCGGATTGCCACATGCACAACACAAAGCACGGTATCATACCTCACACTAATACGCACATGTAAAAAACCTAATCACCGTCATCCAATTTCCTCGCGATATCTAAAACGCTCGCAGAATGTGTAGATGTGTAATTGACGTATGATTCACCCTTCTTTCTGACCCAATCGAGTATAAGATGCTTAGGCGTAGGGAGGTCCGAGAGCTACAGAACGTGAGATGCATCACAACGGACGGAAAGGAGTGAAAGGGGACGAACCCTTGCGGAACATTTCCAAAGTGAGTTCTACGACGAGCAAAAGGACACCACCTCCAGGTGCGAGTCGGAGGACCTTGGGAATAAAGCCCTTGTAAAGCGCAGCAGGACCCTCCTCTTTCATGATGATAAACAACCTAGAATGTCCCCCAGTTCATCAAAAATTGGGAAACAAAAGAATCTCAGGGTAGGCATTTACGCAGGGTATGACCAGTTGTATTTGGGAACGAATCCGGGAGTTCTTGTCGCGCCTTGGATTCGCGACTTGACGACATCGAAGCTAACGAACGAACAAAGGGGTGGCGGGGAGTCAGCAGGTAAGGGTGTTTCGGGATGGGGTAAACACGTACGGGGTATTCAAAATTGTACCGACCATACCTCCAACTGTACCAGACAACAAGTTGTTCCGCATTTCTGTAGCTTTGTCCTAAATACCTCGTCACATGAGCCCTGAAATAGGCGACGGGATGCATGGAGACAGACCGCTGGTTTGGGTAACAGAGCCTTGACTTGGAAGATCGCTCCAAAGTACCCTCCGTTCCACCAGAAGTGCCTCCAGAAGGTGGACTCCATTCCGGCGTAAAGGCCGAGGACGCCCTCTTTTCTAACAATCGTCTTTAGGACGTCCATCGGTCCAGCGAACGTACTCGACTTGTCTTGAAGCCTAGAAAACAGTGTATAAGAAACGGTGGTTTCTCGAAACAGGTCGGCCGATGCCAACGTACTTGATTTTGACGAGCTCGAACGGAACGACAACGATTGACTCGGTGGCTCTGAAAAACAATAGAAAGATCTGAGACGTGGGGAGCTTCGTCGTTTGTAAGGGCTCTTACCCCGCCGCACATCCCGTCATGACAGAGAGTTGTTGGTTCATCCTTTTCTCTCCAGAGAGGTCGAGAAGTCTCTTGCCCCAGAAGTCATTCGCAGCGCTCGAAGGAAATCAGTCCCAGAGAGCGCAACCACGAAGAAATGCCGGCGCATACAATTTGGTAGCACGCTTGGGAGCTTCAAGCAACAGAGGAGGAACGAGGCCTGTGTGTCATCCGCAATACGTAAGTTGCGCAGATCCCGACACGAGGAGCAAGCGCATAAAGTCAGACCTCGGTATAACCGTCCAAACCTGAGAAAACCAGCGTGAATCGCGAGGAAAAAAAATAGGAATGTGAACGTGCGCGTACCCTTCTTGCGCGATGATCGTCCTGAAGCTCCCGACAAGCTGCACACGACCAGGGTCAGCTTAATCTCCCGCACTCGAGCCAAGGTGCACGGTAACGAGGCGATTTACTCCCTGAGACTTGCCGGTATCTAGTTGCATACGTGTCTTGACGACATCTACGAAGAGGTGGATTGTTCTGCGTGAGTTGGGGGCACGAGGTGTTGGGCGCGGGGCAGTTTGGGGATAACGTACCGAGAGGATAGAATGTCAAGATTTCCGACACGCCTGTTATTGACCGAGCTCGTAAGAAGACTTTCAAGAAACAACTGTTAGAAACGTACCAGCAATGGCACCCGCAATGAAGTTATAGACGAATGGTAAAGCTAAGTTGCAGAACAGGGCATCAGTGAGTCGACCGGGGTACGAAAGGTAGCAGGACAGACGTTTCCTCTGATCAGTGGCCATGATTCGTGGCAAGAAAAGAGTGAGAGGAAAGAGTAGAGGCTCAAACAACCGTCAAGTGAGGGGAAGGTTGTTGATCAGAAAAGATGGCGGGACCCGGATAATCCCTGGGTCGGTCTCGCACTCTATATCCGTGCTTGCGGCGGTGGTTCTCCCCCTCTGAGTCTCAAGCACCCCCCGGCAAATGCTCAGATGGTCTTCATCCCTTCCTGGCAAGAGTTTCAGGAAGCTGCAGAAAATCTCTACGAAAAATCTCCAAATTCCGTCAGTTTGCAAACCTCTGACCTCGCTCTCTCTCTCTCGTGCTGATTACGGCCGACGCAGACTCGGTACTGTGTAAAATGGAAGTCATCCGAGGCAAAGCTGGTTTTGAAGATAACCGATAACACGACGGTCAGTTAATTCCTTTCTTCTCTCTTTTACGATCTGACGCGCCCCTTGGGATCTTGTGATATCCAGTGTCTCAAATTCAAGACGTACTCCTCCGTCTATCTCAACAGATTCGAAGCTCTGAACCTCACTCTCATGAGGAAGATGCAAAACCGCAAACGTCCCGACCCGTCCTTGGTTCCCGCTACAGGTAACGCGACGGCATCCACAAAAGGCGAAGGAGAGTCCCTCCCAACCCAACCGGCTCAAGGCGGAGGCGTGAAGAAAAAGAAAGCCAAGAAGAAGAAATAGATGCTTTCCCCATCGCGATGAACCGACGGGTTACATTTGTGTTGCGAAAAAAAAGCTGTACTAATTATACTCGACCCGTTCAATCGATTCTAGCACCAGCGCTTATCTTCCAGAAAATACGCTCTTGAACCACCCTACTGGATGCGATTAAACTAGGATCTTAACCTGGAACACAGGAGGAAGCGATTCAGCGGAGGAAAGACTCTCAGTAAAGTTTGCCTTCACTTACTTCACAGAACTGACGAAGGAGCATCGTAACAATCCCACCCTTTCGATCTCCGGTAATCTCGTCTTGAACTCTCGATACAATGTGTCCCGATGTTTGAGAAAAGAACCCCCCTCTGGCGGCCGCTTGTATTCCACCAAAATTTCCACCCGGTCTAAGGATCGGAATTGCGTATTCTGAGGGTCCGTAACGAGCTCATCGACGAACCCCCACGGCACCGCATCGAGTTGAAAAATCTCCCTTGCGGAAACTTCGAACACCAGCCTGCGGATCGGTGAGGATAACCTTCTCAACACAGCTGGTATCCAAGCGAGGCTATAATGTATCGAATAATGGTCGGCGTCGACGTCCAACCCTAGGTTGTCCAGCACAAGGGTGTCCAATGATGCAAATTTCCGGACGAATTCAGATATCCCTGTTTCATACTCAGAAAACACTGTGAAAAACCATTGGGAGAGTCACATACTGATGTCGAAGGCTGATGGCCGTCGATACCTCTCGTACTCTGTCCCCGAGTGACATTTGGCACTAAACCTCAGCACCTTCACATTCCCTTGAATAGCCTCCGCGACCATCATCAACGCCGTCTGCCTCACATCCTCATACAAAATCCCAAACTCTTCAAGCGACTTGAGCACGTCCGCGTACGCGAGAAGGCTGTCGATGACGAACCCCATAGACATCGTATCTATCCGAATAGTGGACAGAGGGATATTCTTCAACCCAGGTTGAGGTGGTAGCCTATTATCTCCTTGGTGATGGAACGCCAGGTCTATCACTTCGAGGGAGCGGAGGTCCGGGAATGAGGATACGAACGGCCAGAGATCGTCGCGACGGGATAGGATAGGGCTCGAAAACTCTAAATGAGTGACCTTATCTGAAATCCGGGAGAGCGAAGGGAGGATCCCTTCCTCCCCAAGATCACAATGTCTCCTCCCGATATACAAGTGTATCGTCGGTAGATCCGGTGTTGACGTCGAGTCATCGGACTCGGACAGCCCGCGTTGGATCCGCTGATACAACGAAACCGCATCCCGGAGTCGGCGCACTCGCTGATCCGAGTGCATCGACACGATCTTCACCGTCCGAATGTACGAAAGGACCCGTATTCTCCTGGCCGTAAGACCCAAAGCTTCGATCCCATCATCGGCACCGCCGTCGCCATCGATGGTGATGGTACCGAAGAGGTGGAATCTACTGGCGGCGAGCCACGTCGGGTGCGTCAGCGCGCATGCGCTTAGAGCTTTTTTGTCGTCGTACAAGAAGTCGATGATGTGATCTGTGAGTTCGGGTGCGAGTGCGGGCGGTCCCATCATGAAGGTCAGGATGACTTCGACCTTGGTGGACTTAAACCGGAAGCGGTATATTCGTGATCCGTGCTAATATGCTTATCGATATCTGCGAAAGTGTCCGTTGTCCATAAGAGTCCATAGGTATAAGTATAGGTATCCGAAATAAATGTCCTGTTAGTGTCCTTCTTTGAACGTCCTTAAGGTATCGTCTTCCACATGTCCTCTCCCATTCAACCCGCCCAAGGGTTCCCTTCGCTAATCTTAAGTGTTGGGGGACTCTCGAGAAAATTCAACCTCCTCTGGGTCATTTCATATTCCATCCTCTGCCTCATCACCTGGAATCCCGGATTCCTGTACTTCTTTAAAACCTCCAAACAAAACACCAACCGAAACTTCCTCTTCGAGTGCATCTCACGAAACGTCTCGAACGAAATGGAGTAGGGACGATAGAGATCCGGGCGTTGAAAGACCAGAACAACTTCGGAGAACATTGGGGAATTGATCGTGGAGATGATATCGCGTAGGAGATCTGGGTCGAGTCTGCTACCATGGGATACGGAGGATGCTGTGACCTCAAGTGATCGAAGGGAGCGGAGGTGCGATAGGTCGAAATCTTTGAGCATTTCCTCACGAGTTTCTACAAGATAGGTCAGCATAAGCGTCCGAAAATGTCGGGACGGATTCCTCACTGCATGGGACGGCTTGGTAAATCCTCAGGGTCTGTAAAGTGTCGGCGCAAGCTTCCAAGAGGAGTCGCGACCCCTCCACGCTACACAAGTCCATGGATCGGAACCGTAACCCCCCAAACAATGTTATCATATCCCTGAAAATAGTCTCGCTAGGGAAATGCGTGAGCTTCAACTGACCCTTCAGGCTGGGTGCGGAAAACGGGACCGCCACTTCGGAACCGGAACTCGTGGCATCTGGCTTCGTGGTAGGATAGTACTCGATCTCGATATCATCTAGGTTTGGAAAAAGCGCGAGAAGACACAAGAGCTGTCGTGATGTGCCAGATGAAATCGTGAGGGAGATGGAGCGTAGCGCCGGCGCGAAGTGTCCGAAATACCGTTCGATGCCCGGCATGAACTTGGATAAGTCGAACCTTTCGATGCGAAGTTGTTGAACGTTAGTGAGAGCGGAGAAGTGTCGTAATGTTTGTCGGTCGAATTTTCGGGGTGAGAGCCAGGGTTCAAAAGACAAACACCGGATCGAAAGTTTCTTCACGAAGGGTAGCAGATTCATTTTATACAGTTTTGCGAGCGGTTTGAGCTCAGCGCGGGTAGGATCGGAGGGTCGTTCCTCGAGCGTGAGGGTACGGTGGAGGTATGGTGCCGCAGCGAGGTACCATGAGTAACATGTTGCTGAAAAGGTCTTGAGGCTTGAGGTGTCGTCACAGAGATCGGCGATGATAATCTCTAAAATGTCTTGTGGGAGATTCGCTGTCTGCGCTCGTCGTTGCTCCGCTATGGTGGCTTCCGCTGCACTGCTGCGGATGGCGTTGAATTGGTTCGTTCTAGCTTTGGTCTGAAACAAAACGGTGTGTGCGAGGGTCCCAATCCCTACACGCAATTTGGAACAGGGTCAAGTTTGAAATTTGGGGGTGAATTTGGAAAGGTACTTACGGGTACCGGGAGGGCGTACGCCCTTGGTTATTTGGGGCATGTAATGGTGTGTGGAAGGGTTACAGGGCACTGCCATCAATAGGGGGATCAACGGAGGGCGCTTGGATCCCCAAAGCGGCCAAGCTGCGGGCGCTTCCTACGGGAAGCCCAGTTCCGGAATTCGATCATCATTCTGACGCTTTGCATATCAGCGAAGGCATACAGAATCTCCGTGATCACACAGATCTGAAATGGATCGGATCTGAAGCAGAAAATCTGTGTCATGAGATTTCCTTAATGCATAAGTGGTAAACCCGTTTGCCTACAGTTGATCCGAAGGGGCACCTTAGAGATCTACAACTTTCATCCGAATTCCAAGGTGATTGGTTCATTGTTTCGAGTTCTATCGAACCCTACCCCTCTCAATACGTGGGGCCGGAGTTGCGATTGATGGTGGGTGATTCGTATTGATCACAGTTGCATATGCACCCGCACAATGAGGGCGTTGGCCCTTGTGATCGACGACTCTGCAAGTAAGCTTGATTTGAATCTTCTTCCCGGGGTGATTCATCTTTTCCCCCACTGATTTTTGAGCGGCAAACCAGAGAGGCTTGGAAGGTGAAACTCACCCCGTGGGTATAACCGCCGGTTATAAATGAGCATGGGGATCGTTTCTTGCGTAAAGCAAGCATATCAGAAGGGTAATAGTATAAGAACGCCTGGGGTGCTTATATGTATATGCATGACAGAGAGCGAGAATGAAATGAACGAGAATAAATATCCAGTGCATGGAGAGGTCGCTCCGCTGCATAGAATGTTATCCACCGATAGCATTTGATTTGTCTTCACCTTCAAACGGTCGGTCCCGCAACGTTCATCCGAATTCAACCCGAATTTCAAAACAGCCTTTCCCTTTGTCTGGGCCACACCATTGGGCGCCCCCTATGACCACTTAGCAGAGATTGGGTTGAGTACAGAATTTGTCGAACCAGTGATCTCGTTCATCGACGACCAGGTTGATTGACCTGGTGTACTGCATACGGTAACGCTCCGCTTGTCCTCCGCCCTTTAGTTGGTTGCACTATTCAGTTGAACGATTCAGGCTGGGGTTTAAAATTACATGTTGCCTACCCGCCTCCCCCAGTCTCCCTTCCCTCCCCAGCCATGTCCAAAGAAAAAGAACAGACAAAGACCGGTGGGGTGAAGCTTTTCCATGTGGTAGAGGTGGACGGGGAAGCGGTCAACGAGAAGAAACTCTTGAGGAGACTCGATTTGCACCTTGTTCCTGGGTTGTGTCTCCTTTTCCTTCTCTCGTTTATGGATCGGACCAACGGTAACCCTTCTCTCTCCTTTCCTTGACTTACCTTCTGCTCACCTCGTTTCAGTCGGAAATGCTCGTATCGAGGGTCTCGCCGCAGATACACATATGAGTACGTTCTATCCAAGCATCCACATTTTGCACGGCCCTCATCGCTATTGGAAACAAGCTGGAAACCAGTACCTCACCACGCTGACCATCTATTTCATTGGCTACGTCTTATTCGAAGTCCCGTGTAACATCGTTCTAAGACTCACCACTCCGCGATTCTGGCTCCCGACTCTCACCCTCGCCTGGGGCATCGTTTGCACCCTCATGGGCCTCACTCAAAGTTTCGCCGGATTACTCACCGCCCGCTTCTTTTTGGGCGTGACAGAAAGTGGATTCTTTCCCGGGGTCGCGTTCTATCTGAGCATGTGGTACAAGCGAAACGAACGGCAATACCGTATTGCCCTGCTCATGTCCGCGGTCACTCTTTCTGGTGCATTCGGTGGATTATTCGTAAGCTATCCTCCAGCTTCTTCTTCAAAATAGCACTCAAAGAGCTTGAGGCGTTTGCCCTTGCAAAAATGAGGGGAATTGGGGGTTTGGGAGGCTGGAGGTGGATCTTCATAATTGTGAATCTTTCTGCTCCAGTTCTCAAAATGGGGGGTTAACATGTAGTTGTTCTAGGAGGGTCTTTTGACTGTGGTCTGCTCCATTGCGGCATACTTCTTCGTCTATAATTATCCCGCAACTGCAAGATTCCTCACTCCAAAGGAGAGGGAATACATTCTTGCACGACTCAAGGACGATAGCGACGCTGCTCGAGACGAAAAGTTTGCCTGGGATGGTGTCATGCAAGCACTCAAAGATCCAAAAGTCTACCTCTACGGCCTCTGTTTCCACACCCTAAACCTCCCGTGCTATACGCTCAACCTCTTCATCCCTGGCATCCTAAACGACTTGGGTTATACCGCGACTCAAGCACAACTGCTCTCAATCCCACCCTATGTTTTTGCTTTTATCACCACTATGTCTGTCGCCGTGCTAGCAGAGAAGACAAGGCGAAGGGCGCTATTCATCATCCTCAGTTCCGCTGCGGGGATTGTTGGATACATCTTACTCCTCGCCACCAACAGACCAGGACTGTCATACGCAGGAACGATTATAGTCGCCGGAGGGATCTTTCCCTCCATTGCGGTCGTCCTGAGCTGGCCTGCGGTCAATGTTTCGGGTCAGACCAAGAGGGCGACAGCAACCGCGATGCAAATTTCTGTCGGAAATCTCGGGGCGATTCTGGGCACACAATTATATCGACCCAAATGGAGCCCAAGGCATTTTGTTGGACACGGCACGGTATGGCCTTTTGTGACCCGACAGTATTCTCCATCGCTTAGCCCTTACGTTAGGCTTTGGGCTACCTCGTCATGAACATCGTCGTTGTCAGTATCTTATGGTACATCATGAACAACGAAAATGCGCGTAGGGATCGAGGGGAACGAGACAATAGGTTGAAGGATGCGGGTGAGGACGCATTTTTGGGTGACGAGGACCCCCGTTGGAGATTCCAGACTTAGGATGTGTGGAGATTCAATAGGTAGGCGGTTTGTGAAACGCGGTGGTGTGAGATTGGCGGCGCGGTTAAGGAACAAAAGGGGCCTTTACGCTGCCAGAAACGAGAGCGGAAAACTCACTTCGATGTACTGCTATGAATACTAGGATCAGTGTTTACTTAATATTTTCGCCCGTCGAATCATGAGAGGCAGGTGAACGCGTGTGTGAGTCAAACAGGTTTGTAGCGGAGCCGCAGGTTGTCTGAGTCGCTCAGAGTTTTGTTACATATTTGAAGTCGATCAAGATTCAAGACGGCGGCTTCCCCGCACTTGCATCCTCCACCAAGCCCTTCAGGTGAGTTCCGTTTCACCCAACATAGGTGTTTGCCCCTCATATCCAAAAATCCCACCGCCGTTCTCTTTTTCGATCTTCCAGAACTAATTCCGTATGGCGGGAGGCCCAGGCGAGGACTCCGCTTCCGCTGCTGCCATGCAGTTACCCCATGGCCTAGACTCGCTCCGCATCCAAAACACAACCTCAACCGATGGGATGAGGAAACGGTTCCGTCCATCGTCCAGTTTATTGTCGTTAATCACGAAGAATACCGCCCACGCACTTGACCAAGACCATCTTGACAGAGTTGCGGCCGCGGTCTACCCAGGATGCATGGGTCTTCCTCAAGAACTCATCGAGCGCATCACGGACACACTTCAAGATGATATGACGACCCTTAAAGCATGTTCGTTGACTTGTAAATCGATGTACGCCTCAGCGCGTCACCTGATCCACGAAACCCTCTACTTGACGGCAAGATCCATCCGAAGGGTCCGGATGGCCAAACCTATACCTTTTCCAAGACGCTGGGACGAAGGTCCTGAATCGCCGCCGGCGAATTTCTGGGATCTCTTGACCAGAACCGGTTTTCTCAAATATACCCGACACGTCTATATCAATATCACAAACACAATCGCTCTTTCCCCTTACTTCGAACGCCTAAGCACGTTCGATAGAGTTCACACGCTCACAGTGCACTCTACCGATATACACCCGCTCACACTGCTCCCACTGCCCCCCCTTTCCCCGTTATACACCAACTTGAGCACGCTTTCCATCCACTTCCCCCGGAATCCGCACATATGCTTGCCCGCTTTCATCGCCCAGTTCCCAAACCTTGAGAACCTTACGCTCGAGCTCGCCCCCAGAGGAGGAGGGTTTTGTGACCACCACCATTATCCGACACGTTCTCCCCCTCTGCGTGGGCACCTGCGGTGCAGTGGCATCTCCCAACACGACTACATTTTTACCAGAGCGCTCGCTTGCGATCTCCCGGATGGAATAAACTTCCGATCGGCAGAGTTCAAAGAAGTCCATCGGAAACGGTGTCACCAACTATTGGGAGCGTGTAAGGATACCCTTGAGGAGTTCATCGTCACTATCTGTGGAAACGGTATGCAGATATCCACCCTCCAGGTTGGCTTGTACTCATCTCTAGTCTCGATCGGACATCCAGGAATAATGGAATCGGGTGGACTTACACTTAAGCAGAACCTCGCCCTCCGTCGATTCGTAGTCCGTGTCGCGTTTACGGACTTGACCAGAATTTCTCTTCCCGTTCTGCAAAGGGTGCTAAAGACGATACGGTCCCCGATATTCTCTGATTTCGTTCTCGAGTTGGGAACGCCGAAGGCTAAGCTCACGTCAGACATCCGGCCGCAGATCTGCGGACGCTGGACGGCGATCGATAGACGGCTCGCAAGGTGTGGTAGTGTGAGGCTGGTTATCCGGACAGCTGGGGCACATGAGGACGAGGCATTCAGAGAGAGGACAAAGGAAGTTTTTCCGTTGATGGCGGAGAGCGGGCTGATCTTGTTCGAAACTTCGCCCTCTGTAAATGAATACTGGGGTTGACAACGTCGAAACGCACCCGATTGTATTTCCGCAGGTTAGCGACATACGAGAGGAATGCGAGCACGCAGGAAGATTGACGAACGTATTTGTTTCACCAAAAGGCCTATGTTTCTTTTACGGTGATACGTCAATCGTAGTATCGCCCCGCTCGCAAACCTGAACGTTATCACATATGTTGTGAGGCTCGACGCTAGCAACTAGTATCGATCCGATCAGATGACCACCAACACGAGGGGGATAAAAGGTAGGTTGTCTCGCAACGGTGGGATAATCTTGATACCTGGCGAGGTGGAAATTACCATGCAATGGGTTTTGTGCCTGGCTGTACAAACCGTTCCAACGTTCAATAATGGGTCGCTTCTCTCTCCTCAAGTCGCTTGAGGATTTCGCATTCGAAAACTTGCACTGCCCAGTACGGGGTGGGCGGGCTGCGAGATCTTGAGACATCGGAACAATTGAGATCTTCAGCTTCATCACCCGGTTCCCATGGATCGGCATTGCGCTGCTTCCTGCTTCGCGTTTTGTATATGCCAGACTGAGTCGCCGTCAAAGCCACCCAAGTCTGGCTCCGTTTTTAACAACGGAAGATCATCGATGATGTTGAACGTTACCTAATTCGGGGTTAGTGCAACCCACTATCTCTCCCCGTTACCTCCATCATGTCCCTCAGCGCCGGCGTGAGGAATGTTTGTCTTTTTACGCTCGTTTTCGGGATGTTTGCGCCGTGCGCGTTGGCGGCCTTTGCTCAATGCCAGACTGGTTGGGATTGGGTGAGCATTCCCTTAAATTTCTCGATTCCGGGACGATTTAATCTCCGGGGGCGGCCGAACTGATTTTTTCTCGTCCTCTACCCAGGCAACCAACTCGAAAGAACAAAACCCTTGTGAAGTCGCCGGTGCATTGGAGGCACAATGTCGGGGATACTGTGCGTCCAAATCTATCTTCCGCTTCCCCTTCAATGGCTCATGGTACCCAGCTGTGTACGAATTGGGTCCCCTAGAACAAGACACGAACTACGTCACACCTCAGAAGAATAGCACTACACAAAATTGCCAGTGTAACACCGTGATGTATAGGTATCCGGCCCAAACTATCTGCATATGCTGGACAAGTCCTAATTGTTGACTCACGGCAGTTTGTACCAGCTGTGCACTGCTTGTCAAAATGTGACCACACAGTCGTGGTCGTTTTGGAGCCAGTTTTGTACCCAAGTTTACGTTACTCAATACCCTGAGGACATCCCAGCGGGTACCGCTGTTCCGCATTGGGCTTTCTTGAACTGGACCGTACGTGCTCGATACTTATCGGTGGTGGGATGCCGAGCCCTTCATATCTCATATTTCCGGTTGACAGACCCCCAACAAGTTCGATTCTGCGACCGCAAAGTCCGCCGGCGGTCAGCCCGAGGTGCTCACACCGGCTCCGTCCACCGTTTCACTATCTAGCACCTCTACTGGTTCGAGTTTAGTATTACCATCGATGTCGGCAATGCCGACTAGCACTTCGACCAGCCAATACAACAACAACACAAAGAAATCGTCGAATGTTGGCGCAATTGTCGGAAGTGTCATCGGCGGCCTGGTGATTTTGGCAGTGACTGGCGCCGGTGTTTTGCTACTCCTCCGCAGACGCCCGGTCATCCGGATAGAGGAGGATTTCGACCACCCCAAGTATTCCACCTCTTCCATGAGCGGACATCGTGCGACACCCTCACAAATGCGACTCTACGTGGGCTTTTTTTATCCTCGTGTCCGCCTCGTATTCTGATAAACGTCGATAGGACCCGTCCGACCCATCCACATACCCCAGCCTCGGTGACTACGACAATACCATAACACACACCACCCCGCTCAACAACGGTCGTTACTCCGGTGCCGCGGAACTGTGAACAATCCGGAAAGACTGGGCTATTCCTACGTCTTGGGATACTCACTGTCTTATGGCCCGGCAGTGTGCTGTATTATTTTGCTGTCTTGTATGCCTACGGATGTAATATTGCTTCCTGTTACCGTGTCACACAGCATTTTGCGAACACTTTTAATCAGGGTTCTTATATACATATTTAGCACCAGTGAATCCCGACGTCCATTCATCTGCTTACGACCCGAGTACGTTGTCGAGTGACAGGATCACAACTTCCAGCATGAGCCACTTCAGTCGATGTCGCTCAGGGAACGTGCTCAGATCGCATGCGATAGTCTTGAATTATGGGCATCTCGGATCAGCACGCGATCAACGGAACCTTGTTGCCGTCGCAACGCGGGCGCGATCGTCTGTCAGGAGGTGCTGAGATTCACAGCGCTGATTTTTCGGTCGAGACTCTGAGCCGGATGAACTTCGCTGTTTGCGCTCAGAAAGAACTTCACAACTCTCCGGTAGCCTGTGGGTTGTGAACTCGGAGGGGTACGGGTCCAACAACGTCTCCAGGACTTGGCGATGCCTCTCCCAACGATCAAGTTCATGGATAACCTAGTCGGTTTCGCCTTCCTCTAATACACTCTGAACCACAGTTTGGTCTTTTGCTCTCAACTTCAGGCTCTTATCTATCGGTAGATCGCATCGCGCGTACTATAAAAAGCGGATGATGAGCTCGCGACATCTGTGTGAACTTCACCGCCTCATTGATAGTCACTCATCGGCTCTGTTTCACCACTGCGTACTTCTCGGCCTCACCGCCTGTGTGCCCGCTTTCTCCGGGAATGCGGCACCTCCAGTCAGTGATGGTGATACGGTTCGACTCTCCGGTCGTCTTGTCGAAGGCGGAGACGTTCAAGATACCGTTGGCGTCACTGTCGAAGGTAACCTCGATCTGGGGAACACCACGGGGAGCAGGGGGAATGTCAGAGAGCTCGAATTTCCCGAGGAGGTTGTTGTCCTTGGTGCGGGCGCGCTCACCCTCGTAGATCTGGATGAGCACGCTGGGCTGGTTGTCGGTGTAAGTGGAGAAGATCTCGGACTTCTTGGTGGGGACGGTAGTGTTTCGCTTGATAAGGGCAGTCATAACACCACCAGCGGTCTCGATACCGAGGGAGAGAGGAGCAACATCGACCAGGAGCAAGTCCTGAGTCCTCTCAGAGGTGTCACCGGAGAGAATGGCGGCCTGGACGGCTGCACCGCAAGCCACGACTTCATCTGGATCGGTTGCGTACATTGGCTCCTTTCCGCCGAAGAAGGCGGAAACGAGCCTGACAATACGTGGGATACGGGTGGAACCACCGACCAAGATGATTTCTTGGATCTCAGCCTTGTGGACTTTGGAATCACGGAGGACTCTTTCGATGGGGTCGAGGGTGCGTTGGAAAATGTCGTGGCATAGCTCCTCGAAATGTTCACGAGTGAGGGAAGCGACAAAATCGATGCCCTCGAAGAGGTAGTCGATTTCGATGGAAGTGGAGGTGGTAAAGGAGAGGATTCGCTTTGCACGCTCACAGGCAGTGCGGAGACGACGAAGAGAACGAAGGTTGGAAGAGAGATCCTTCTTGTACTTTCGCCTGAACTCCGTAGCAAAATGGTTAACAAGCCTGTTGTCGAAATCTTCCCCGCCCAAATAGGTATCGCCCGCGGTGGCTATGACCTCGGCGACGCCCTCGGAGATGTTCAAGAGGGTGACATCGAATGTCCCCCCGCCAAGGTCGAAGATGAGTACTTTGCGCATATCTGGTATTTTGTTGTCGAGACAGTGGGAGATGGCGGCAGCACCTGATTCGCTGATGATGCGAAGGACGTTCAAACCACAGAGATCACCAGCCTCCTTGGTGGCTTGGCGTTGGGAACCATTGAAGTGAGCAGGAACAGTAACGACGGCGTTGGTGATGATTCCACCAAGGTACGACTCGGCGGTCTGCCTCATTTTGGCCAAGACCATGGAGGAGATTTCCTCGGGTGACTGGGAACAAAGTTGGAATCACGATCAATGTGGATCGGTCGAGAAACGGTGAAAACCTACGAATTCCTTATCCTCGCCACGGTATTGGACCTTGATGTATGGTTTGCCGCCCTTGTCGATGACATCAAAGGGGAAATGCTTGATGACGGATTGAACTTGTAAATCGGAGAAGTCACGACCGATGAGCCGCTTGACGTTGAAAACACTAGGAACGGTGATCAGTGCCTGTTGATCGACCTATACGAGCTACGAGTCGATAAGGATCGAGGAACACACACGTATTTTGTGGATTCATCTTTGCTCGATGTTTTGCAGCGTCACCGACGAGACGCTCAGTGTCCGAGAAAGAAACACAAGAAGGGGTTTTCCTGTTACCGTGATCGTTGGCGATGATCTCGACATGATCATCTTGCCAGACACCGACACAGCTGCGTGGGACGAGATGAGTACACGTACACGTGCGAACGTGATGTCGGCCAGTAACAAACAACTCACGAGTAGGTGGTTCCCAGATCGATACCGATGGCCTTGCAAGGCATCGCGTTTCGGAATGAGTTTTTGTACGTCGGGACGAAGTTGAAATATCCCGCTACTTTTCGTAATGTTATCTCCGTCTCACACAGACACTCAACGAAAATATTGGGGTCTAGATCCCGAGCGTCATTGTGACGGGGGTTCCGGCAGCCGAAGCGCCCCATTCACGTCACGCCCCAACCCAAATGACCCCCCGGGTGGCACTCGGTAATTTATATCCATCCGGATGCACGTGCCCAACACCTCTGATTCGACTCGAAAGTAAACAGTATGGGTTGGAATACTATATGTGATTATCAGAACATGGCAGAGAGCGAAGCAACATCCCCCTCACCATTCAATGAGGGTAGGGTAGATTTGACGCATCTTAGCGAGAACGGTTACCAGCTACACATGGCCAGAATTACTGTGAGCCACGTCCGTACAAGCGAAAGATCGATGACAAACGCACCAGTCATCTGGGGGTCCAGCAATGGCAGAACATCGCAGCACACCTCTCCGAGCAGCCAAAGGCAATCTCTTCTCCATCTCCTCGTAGACGTTCTCCAACAAACAGCCCATTCCGATAGGTGTCGCGAGGAGAATTTCCACGGCGGTCACAGATTGAAGTCGGTGAGCAAGCTTTTCGTCTATGGCCGTCCACGGGATAACGTCCAGGTACGATAGACTACTAGAAGTTATTTCCATCGTTAACTTCCGTACCGTAGGAGACACACCGTCTAATGTGACAGGGATCCAATCATGGGTGACGGGAAATGGTCGGATTATGGATGTAAAGAGACCCTGAAATGTGAGGGTCTCGAGGTTGTTGAATCTGGATATGAACTCTGCGGTGGCTTTGACAAGTACTTAGGGTCGTGCGAGATGTAGGGTAAGTTACTCAGAACTTACGGGCAAGTTTATCCCACTTGTTCTTCAGATAGCGAAGGACTGCGGCCCCGAATCTGAGTTTTTTCACCGTCGCGCCGTACCTCCCCGCGAACCGTACAGCGGTACTATCTAACGCCGTAGGAAACCGCACGTCAAGGGATGTCAAATAGGGGAGAGGTAGGGGATTTTCAACGAGGAACAAGCAGATATTGCAACTGCCATCCAACGCTGTATGCTTCAAAGAAATGTGGCAAATTTCTAGCTCGTGGTGGGAGGAAATGGGGACCTCCGCTCCCCCATCGACACACCCCAAGATCAAGGATTTGAGCTTAGGAAACTCCAGGACGAGATGCCAAAATTGAACGCCCTTTGAGAGATCTAATTGATCGAGTTCAAGGGAGGTCACCCAATGTGCCACTGGATCCAGGGGCGGCAGGGATGGAGGCCCGAGCCGTTGGAGATGACTCAGAACTTTGGGTCGTATCGCAATTTTGAGCGCTGGAGGGGCGTCTTGGACGGAACGGTGACCCATGATCTGGGATAGGACCCCAATGGTATGCAGATCCATGTCGAGGTCAACAGTTGGAATGGCCACGTCAATCCTCTTGATCAATGACAAAAGTTCCGAGCCCGATTTTAAAAGGCATTCCAATCGATTCGGTGGGTGGGTGGGGCCTGCGCGAAGGGTGTGAAAGAGGAGCGGCCTGCAAAAAGTGGCCAAGGCCGAACAACAAAGAGAGCAGGTACACAAATCGGCTTTGTTGTCCTGTAGGAAGCTGATTATGTAGAATATGAGCTCAACTGGAATCCTGGTCGTCATGTCCGGAAACCGCGTCCGTAATGATGAGTGTTCGCGTTTAATGATGGTAGTCGCGAGTGCTGTCACCACGGTGCAGGAATTCGGGGTAAGCGCCGGAGTTTTTTTCTCGTTTTCCCCAAATTACGGTCCAGCCTCCACTGTGGCCGCTAGCCCACGCACCGCGGGTGCAGCCTATCTGGCATGTAGTGCCAATAATCACAGTACACACAACCTTGTCAATGTCGTAATTTTCCTACTGATTCTCGGGACCCAGTCAGCAGTCGGGTCAGGAGTCCAACACCCAGCTCTACCAGGCGTGTGATTATACAATGGCCACGGTCTCCGGGCTTTGACCTTGCGAAGGGACTCATCAAAGGTTGTGACCGCCACCATGACGGGCCCACTGACAGAGATCAGCATATGTGCGGCCTTTTTGTAATTACTTAATGCGCTGGTCCTGGATGTTGCATATTCAATAAGAATTGGCCGTATAGGGACATGGGCGAAGAGGGGTATTGGGATTCTGTCTCACACGACTTCAACATCACTACCCCGCTTTAGATCCGTTTGAACCTCATGGCGTACGGGAGCTAAGGATGCTTACTTCAAGATTCTGAACCTCGTTGCGGTACCCAGAGGGAAGAATTGAACCGGGGGGAACGGGGTTGGATGTACTTGTAGACACGAGACCGGGAGGGAGTGGCACAACGAAATCCGCACCATAGTATGGGGGTAAAGATAACGGGTGGTGGGTTGGGACCAGACGTACATGCGGTACAAGAAGTACCCTATTTCTTGTCGACGCCTTCGACGATGCGCTAGCCAGCGGTTTCTGGTTGGGAGGGGCTGACGGACATCCCTGTGACAACAGCCAATCTGGCAGGCCGCGAGTTTTGGAGCAACAATGCTCCTTGGGAGTTCGGAGACTTGGGACACTGAACTGCCTCCTCCTATTAAAAGAGTTGTAATAATCGACTGGCCGTAATTTTCAACGAGAGCCAGGAAGCGAAGAGAGGTCCTCATCGCCATTTACAATCGGATAGAAAAAAACGCGTTAAAGCGCCACATCCGGGAGCGTCAACGACTAAGTGGGGGTCCCGCACATGTGCGGCAATGTGAGGCGGTTCGGCTGGACCAGATGGTATTGGAATGCCCCAGCAAACGTAGCCATGAGTTCCGCAGCTAATCATAGGGCGACTAGAATTCTAATCGGGAGGACTCAATCGTGTTACGGTGGTATGGCTGTGTCCGAGGAGAGGGATACCTATGATCGACCGCACATCCATAATATGGCGCCGAGGACGAGTGCTTGGATGCTGATCATGGGCGCGTAATGCTGAATGGGCGCCATGGGATTGAAAATCAAGCAGTGCCCAGCGCGTTCCAGCTCCACCGAGATCGCCTGAAGTGGAACCGTGAGGAGAACTTGAAGGTTTTTTGCATCCTGGAAACTCCGTGACTTCGGACACCGAATAGTCGCGGTGTCGATGTTCTCCAGATATCTCCTAAGGCTGTGGATGTTGTACGACGTTCAGTTCGGCTGTTCTTTACGACGGATAACTGGAGGAGTTTAACTGAATTTCCCTATTTGGAATCCTCATTAGGGCTTGCTTTCTCGTTAGAGCCCAGAGCGCTCAACCCTTACAACCCTTCGACCCAAATCCACATGCACCGTATTAAAATTAAAATTGTCCGTACAACATAAGTCGTGTTTAAATTATAGCTAAAAAGTCCGTTCTTATACGTATGTACAACTAACCAGGAGAAAAAAAAAACAGGAAAAGGGGTATTTTTAGTAACACAGTCGCTACGCGGATGGGTTCCACACACGGGGGTATACTTCTAACACGGGGGTGCTCGTCAAAAATCCAAACATACCATTGCCAACAGCACCATCCAAAGCCGTCTTGATGGCTGCGCGGTGGTCTTCCGCCTCGTCCCCCTCGATGTCCAGGCCAAACGTTACCTTCACGTCCCTCTTTGGCTTCTCCTTCTCTTTCTTCAGTGTGGAGTCGTCCTTGGGTTTGGGAGTTTTGAGGAGAGTCTTTTTCAACTCGTCTAGGTCGTTATCGTAACTCAAGATGAGGCACTTCTCGAGTTGGTGTGGTGCGATGGCGGAAATGAAGTCGTGGAAAGGACGGTCGGGCAAAGCACGGTTGATGGAGTGGAAGTTGACCTCGACTTGGCGGAGGGAATCGCAACGCGACAGGTCCAAGCTCTTGATATCTATCAACAAACATCAGCGGGAACCGCGGTGAAATACATAGAGTTAGACCTACCACGGAAGTCAGAAGGCTGAAAAATGAATCGTTCCATGGTCCCCGCACAACCATCAACAATCACCTGTGCTTCTCCACAAAACTGCAGGTCGACGGTGCGGAACTTGATTCCCTTCTGCGAAGAGACCAAACCGGCCATGAAGTCCTGATCAAAGATCCCCGTCAACGTCAACCGTCCCGTCAGAGGCGGCGAGGTCTCTAGGACTGGAGTGCAATCTTCGGTAGTAAAGTCTCTGTCGATACTGTCCACAGCAAGGTTCTCCAGGCTCGTGAACAAGCTGATGAAGGAGAGTAGTTGTTTGATGCTGCCCCTGGGGTATCGCAGTGTGAGGGTCCGAACGGTGGACTTGAGGATATCACAATGCTCGCGCAACCACTGGAGCGGCTGTCCAACATTGAGATACCTGATATCAAGCTCTTGAAGGTTTGTGAACGTGTGCAAGCGGATCATCGTTTCGGGTAACAAAAAGTCCGCCTGATGGATCTGTCGGGAGACGGCAATCTTGCGAACAAGATCAATCATCCCCATGCTCTGGAGGTCATCAGCAGCTTTGAACCCTTCCGAGTCCAAAACTGTGAAATCCCGGTGAAGGTGGATCCGGGCGGCGATGCACCATGTGCGAGAGAGGTGTGTGCAGGCGAACAGGGTGGGCCGGTCATCCGAAATATAGCCGACAATTTGATGAACGAGTTCTTGGGGAAGTCGTACACTGGGTCTGGTCACCCCCAAGGCCCTTCCTATCTTCCTGTTTAGGCGTTTGCACCTAAACCATAGCTTGCGAGTTGCTTGCTCGACATCTAAGAGCAGTCGGCGAAAAGGAATCGGTACGTTAATTAGCGTATAGGCGAAACCCCACGGAGGAACGTCCATACCCAAGCGAAACGCACGAAATTTGCTGAGAGGTCCAGAACGGTCAGACTTCATTGTCAACGGAGGCTCGGTCGGTGTCGGGGGTGCAACTGAAAGATGGAGTGATCTTCGACAACGAGCCTTTTATACTTGTTACGCCTGTTTCCTCCGGAGTAGAAAGTCGGAGACGGGGTATAAGAGTACAGCAAGCAGTGCCTCGTGGATTGAAGATTCGACATTTGGCAGTGTCCAAGGAATCAAGCTGATCATCGCAGTGTGCGTCCTTTCTCTGGTCCCTAAAATTTCCCACGATTAAAGACCCCGAGGTATTATACCGGACCTCTTCCGGAAAGAGACGCTTGGGAGGCAGAGGTGTATTGTGAGGGTACTCATACAAGGTAAAGATGATACAGATCTTGGTTCCACAGAGTTTAAAATGGGAGACGGATACAGTAGGTAAGGCGGTACATCGATACAAATTTTGATGATTACACCGATATCAGTTTGGCTCTGGGTCGGAGAGCGCGAACCACGGAACTTTCAGAATGGGTGGTTGTTGAACATCGTGGCACGCGGGCGAGGGCTGGAGCCTTGAGTGAAGAGCTTTTTTCACCTTCACCAAAGTTCACCGTCCGTTGGGGGTCATTGGATACAGTCGAAAGTGGTCGCCCGGGTTGGGGATCGTGGTTTAGGGTTTCGAACAAGGGTTTTGGGGGCGCCCACGGGAAATCGAAATGCGGTTTCCTCCACCATGGCATACCGAACCAAGACTTGGCATCCTCCCAAAAATCCAAGCTGGTGGTCAACTGATTGTACACAGTAGCGATATTCGCAGCTGTGGGTTCAAGATCGAGAGGTGATCGCTTCCTGACCCGCTTTGCCGCCTCTGTGTAGAGGCGTCGTTCGTGTTTGTGTCGCACGATAAGTGTGTCTTGTTTCGTTTCCGGCGATGGACATGCCGTAGGGAATCTGTGAAAGGTGAAAATATGAAAGAAGTGTTTTGACAATTCAACAGTGGAGCATACCTCCTACGGCGGCTTTCCAGCAGTGACTGGTCCTGGGGGTGGAGGGTAGCCCTAAGCTTCTCCGCCATCAACGCGATTGCTGACATGAGTCGAGACTGACTGTCGAGCAACTGTGGCGAAACGACCATGCAAAATACTCCAGACGCATAAATCCCATCGAAGTGGAATAAAATCCGATCAATAGAAGGAGGATTCCAACTACTCTCGGGGCGGTGGGTCATGTAGATGCTGGAAGACGATGGAAGCGATCCCTATGCCAGGAAGACCACAGAAGGCCGGATATAAGTACCCAAGCGACAAAGGGTATTTGCATCCCAAGGACACGCGGTCACAACAAGGCTGTGGAAATAAGTGTAACGTGTCATTCACGGTCGAATGGGAGAGGACAATCCATACCTTCAATGGTCCTCGTTAAGAGGACCACGCGCTTTCCGATACAGCTTTGACTTACATGGCTAAGGTTAGCGAATACAATTGTGGGCGTGTACACAGCCAGATTTCACATTTGCATCAGCGTCTCCTGATTCATCCGGATATCGGCAAGGAGACCGTCAGGACCCAGCGCTATTTGCGAGCGGCCCATAGCGTGAGTGGCGCTCAGATCTGCGTACACGGCAACTGGGAAAGTTGGATAGCCCCTTACCCTGACAATGCGTGTAAATGCAACCCTTTGACCCCGAAACTCACCTTGTATGAGTGTAAATCGAATAATATTCGATATCCATGGTCGTCTCCCGTCCCCAGCAAAGTAGACGTTGCCTATCGTAAACTTGGCCACGGCACAGGGAGCGAGGTGCAATCCGCGGTCATTTGGAGCATGGGTAACATCGGCGGAGATTGGTGTCCGGAAAAGGAAGGCCATGGCTTTCTCCGGAGCATTAGTGAGCGCATCTCTGTTCACCTCCTCAGTACACAGCAACGCATTAATCGCACAGCAAACACCAGACGCTAACCGACTTGAACGATTACATTACACCATCTCAAGCATGTATTAAACCCGTAGAGACCAAAAACCCACTCGAGGGGGATGCAGGAGCTGCTTCGGTATGTGACTCCGATCATTTTTCGTTCGGCTTGACGACTGAAACCTTTCGACTCCCCAGACGCAGATACGTGTGGACCAAGACGGGTCGTACTATGAGGTGTCGGTCTCCTCCGATCTCACCGACGACAAGCCCAAGGGCGGCGGAAAAAGGCTGGAAACGGCTCAGGTCAGCCTGAATGATTGCCTAGCATGCAGGTGAGTCGTGAGGGAGTCAACGCCACTCTTTGCTCAATCCTCGCCGTCCACAGCGGATGCATAACCTCAGCAGAGTCCGTCCTAATCACAATGCAATCCCATATCCAAGTGCTCGACTTCCTCGCGGAGAACGCTGCCCATGAGCCCACATCCGGAAAACGAAAGGTACCCGTCGTATCAATCGCTCCCCAATCCCTCGCGTCCCTCGCCGCATCCGTGTCATCCTCTTCAACCACTCCCGTAACTTCCCGACAAATACTCCACCGTATCGAAACGTTTTTCGATCAAGCTCTCGGGATCGAACATGTCTACGATACCACATTCGCCCGCCATATCTCTCTCTTGGAGCATACAAGAGAGTTTTGGGAACGAAAAGCCCAGTCGGCGGGCGGTACGAAGGGTGCTTTACCTATGCTTGCTAGCGCTTGCCCTGGATGGATATGTTATGCGGAGAAGACCCACTCGGAGATGTTGCCTTTCATCAGCCGGACGAAGAGCCCTCAGCAAGTGATGGGAACCGTTGTAAAGTCTTGGCTGGCGTCAAAGTGGGACAAAACGTGAGTTTCGTCTTTCTCGGTTCCATCGGGCTCATGGTGAATGGTCTACAGTCCCGACCAGATCTACCATGTCGCCGTGATGCCATGTTACGACAAAAAACTCGAAGCTTCCCGACAAGACTTTTACAACGACATGTTCTCGACTCGAGACGTGGACTGCGTCATCACCACAGGTGAACTCGAACTTCTGATGAAAGAAAAATCATTCGACGTCTCTGTTCCCGTCTTGAACGAACTAGTTCCGACTCCCCCGCGCACGCCACCCTCAGGAAAATCCGGAACCCACTTGAACACTACTCTCCCTCAACTGATTTCGCATCCTGGCACGAGCTCTGGATCATATTTACATACTGTCATGGAAGCCGTGCGGACCAAATATCGACTCGATGCTTCCCAACAGGATCCTCCAGATCTGGAGTTGTCCATCAAAGCACTTCGTACTGCTGATTACGAGGAGTACACTCTCAGAGATAAGGAGACCGGAAAGGTCGTATTCAAGGGCGCAAAGTGCTACGGATTTAGGAATCTCCAGAATATCGTTCGAAGGGTGGGTAAAGAGGCGGGTGTGCAGACAGGGAGAGGCGCAGCTGGGAGGTTGGTCGGAGGTCGGGCTAGGGCGGTAAAGAAGACCGCAGGCGGTGGTGAGGATGTGAATTTGGATTACGTTGAGGTTATGGCATGTCCAGGGGGTTGCATCAATGGCGGCGGTCAGCTAAAGCGAAGAGAGCCGACCAGGGTTGATCCGGAACAGAAAGACTCTGAAGGGTATCAAAGGGACTGGACCGAAGCCGGAGTTGACCTTGGATCTGATCCGGGAGCGAGGTGGGGAGATAAGGAATGGACGAGGGAGGTAGAGAGGGTGTACTGGGCGGAACGGGACTCAGATTTTCCGACAGATCCTAGGATCGATGCTTTCGCGGTCAACGTTCTTTACGAGATTTGCCAGTCCAACGCTGTCATTGGCTTCTCGTGGGCAGAATCTATGGATGAGAATGCCGAAGCACGACGGAGGGCGTTGTTCAGGACAGAGTATCGGGCGGTGGAGAGTGAGGTAGACGGGTTGTTTGTCAAGTGGTGAGGGCCGCAACAGGATGCCTGATACGCGACCAATCGTCGTACCTCATGGGAAGATCTGAGTTCTGCTCTGTGTTGTCCCATGGAGAGATTAACCCATGTACTTACTTCCAGGGCGCTTCCCGTAGCATACATCACCCGTTCGTCAACCGGTAGAGTACTTCAATACAACTTCAGTCCCATCGTCCCCTGTCCATACTGGAGTGCGAACTTCGACCACGACAGCGTATAGCACAACACATTTCAATGAACACAAGGAAGATTGGATCAGGCATGAAGCTTGAGGTCTTGAGCGGTTGAGCCTCGGGGCCTGTGATACTGACCGACCACCTGTGCACACCAATGTATCGCAATGAAGCCCATGGCATTTTGGAGGGTTGTGTTGTAGATCGCGTCACGTCGTGTTTACAATCCCCGAACCGCACTCATAATTCTCGCGCTGGGTCTGGCACTCTGTAGGGGTGATTGAGTAGTGTATGAGCATTGAACGCGCCTCACTGTACCCGCCAGAGAAATGATTAGGTCCACCAAGTTTGCAAGTGTCTAGAGAGGTACGCTCTAGATCTCCCCATCCGCCGGGACCCGCGCAGTGGATCACACTTATCCGCTTGCAAGTTCACTGCCCTCGGTGTGCCTCCACGTGCCTTGGTAGGCATGTCCGCTCATCCAAGTGTTTTCAGGTGTTTTCAAGCTCACAAGAACCGGTTCGGTATTAGGTTTGACGCCAATGCGAACGTGGGCCGCTCACAGAAGTAGGTTTCGAGGGACTCATCGTCGGAACGGCAGTAAATGTGTCTTCACGTGAACAGGAGGTACGATTTAAAAAATAAAAAAAACGCGAACAGGAGGAAATGATGTCGCACCCTGTGCGGAAGATAAAGCGAATGAAGAAACTGTAAGTCACGCTAGCCAATGAGAGGGACTCCCGTTGGCACTGATTCAAATCACCGCCACGGCCACTGCTCAGGCTCCTACCCACGGATACGCTTGAACTTCCCGATTTAGCCTGGAAGCTCCGAGCGGTTGGCGGACGTATTTCAAACCACTCACTCAGTCTTTGCATAAAACCCAATGCAACATTCCGACTTGTGTGCCTCTGCGACTCAGCTACCCACGCCGACTAGGGCACTCTTCCTTAACCCTGCCCGGCCTCTCAAAATTGGAACGATACGCACGGTTGAGAATCATTCTCAAATGATCTTCTCTCAACAACGAACCCAGCCGTCCGGGACCGCGGGCTCTTCTTCATCAGCAGTCACTTCCTACAAGGGCCTCCACACGGGGGATATGTCCGTAATCGAGTCCGTCTCGAACATTCGATCCTTGATACATTGCCCATACCGGATCGCCGTCGCCAGAAACCTTCGGGGTAAAGAGGCCCAGGAAGTCATCGAATTCATCGACCAGGTAGGCGATACTCACTTTCGATATTGCGATGGTTCTCGGCACAAGGAGAACTGATCGGAGGATACAGGTCATTGGATTGCCGCAACTGGACGAGAGGCTTCGAAAACAATGTTTACATCTGTTGTACAAGATGTGCAAAGCGTGCGAAGTTTTGCCTGCCTCATACGTCATACAGCAGGAGTCTATGTGCGTCGGCAACCTCCGCTTTTATGGTGGGTTCGCGGACGTTAATGAGGGGGAGTACTTGGGGCGTCATGTGGCTATCAAGAGCCTCAGGATCGGAGAGAAGGATGGGTCCGGCAAGATTTTCAAGGTGCTGAATTTCTCACCTACCTACCACCCTACCGTGACTTACTTCCCAAGCAGCGGTTTTGCCGGGAAATCATAGGTTGGAAACGATTATCTCATCCCAACATCTTGCCTTTGATGGGTGTTTCGGTCTCCACGAACCCCTACTCTTTCCGTATCGTCTCCGCCTGGATGCAGAATGGGAACGTGATGGAATACGCGAGGTCCAATCCAGGAGAAAACCGTCTACAGCTGGTGAGTCCACTCGATATTCTCCTCAAAAACCCCGTTCTTAGGATTCGTAATGACTTTCAGCTCTCTGAGGTCATGTCCGGTATGATCTACCTTCACGAACTCGGGATTGTTCATGGAGATCTCAAAGGGGTACGCTCGAACTTTCGCAACCGAGTGTCCCGTCTCACTGATCATTTGAATAGGCAAACATTCTCGTTGACGACAATGGCACCGCTCTCCTCGCGGATTTTGGCCTTGCAACAATGTCGATCGACCTTAGCACTATTCCCCTGTCTGCGACTACTGTTTCTTCTGCGGGAACGGTCCGTTGGATGAGCCCTGAGTTATTATTCGGTCAGAATAATCCACCAAGTCGGGAGTCGGACCGATACGCGCTTGGGATGGTCATCTACGAGGTTGGTCCGTTACACTCACCATGACGTCCCTTCGCTCACCCGCCATCAGGTCCTCACCGGTCTCTGTCCCTTCCACCACCTCGGTATATATACAGTAGTGGTCGCTGTACAGAAAGGGGAGCGCCCAAGGAAGCCACTTAACGCCGAGTCTCTGGGTTTTTCTGACAGGCTATGGGGGTTGGTGCTGCAGTGCTGGGATGAATCGTGCTCAGCTCGACCAACTGCCCAAGAACTGTTTCATTGTCTCCAAGACGCTTCTCATACTTGGGTACCTCCCCCTGAATACGGAGCAGGACTCGATTTTACATCTGATGACGAGTGGAGTATGGCGACGGGCGCTTTGGAAAGTGGTTTTTTCGTTCTCATGATAGGTATGTTGTGCATTTTATCGCTCTCTTGAGCAAAAAGTACTCCCTGTCGTATGGTACTTATGTAGCCGTGTTCCTTTTATCGACGTTGACATACGATCATGTAATATATCTGCAATACCACTGCCAGTGGTGGATTGGCCGGTACTTGAGCAAAATATCCACGTCCATGCCAAACTTTCGGGAGTCGTTGAACTTCTGCGAGGTTCTATCAGTTTCCCCTCGACTTGAGGCCCCCGCCCCAGCACCCGGAAGAGTTTGCAGTTGCACGTTGAAGGTCATACGCGGTGATCTGTCCATCGTAAATCGAATTCTCTGGACGCCGGTGAAAACGTGAAATAAACTCAGGTATTTCCCGCTTCGGATCTGGAGCTAGGGCGTTGAACTGAGTGTAGTGGAGTGAACGTTCGCAGGATCTTTCGATCACGGCTGCAGGAACTTGGAGAGATGCATGGTCCGGGGCCACTTCGCAGATGTCCCATGTCGTGCCTCCAAAATGCGCCACATTTTAACCATGCAGGCGTTGGGCCAAAAAGGTAGCTCACAAGTCGAAAGTTGGAGCGGCGTCCACTTCCTATTATGGAAAATCCCATCCGTGGGAAGTCTTTCGATCAAACCTCGAGGCGTCACAAGACATAAACCGAGTTTCATTAGTTTCAAGTTCAGCGTCAAATTGTGCACACATACAACACCCAAATTTTACTTTCCATGTCGCCATTATCCGCGGTTCAGCACCTATCTCCCACCCACTTTCACTCTGTATTGCTTTCATGGATGCGACCCTCTACATCTACTCTGCCCACAATTCCACCTGGAATCCGCCCTATCCTCACCCTCTCCGTACACCACCACAACACTTTCATACTCAACTATCAGCGATAGGTCAGGAACAGACATTCGGCACCATTGTGCCTCGAGACGACGGGCACGGGCATCTCTACAGTCACCATCCAAGTCCCCTCACGTCACGCTCCCCCCCACAATCTATCTCTCCCATCGTGACCAACCCCCATCTGTCCAACAGTTATCGTGCCTCAGAGTGCAAAGTATCCAAGGGTTCTCGGTCACCATCGGGGTCAGTCCTGCATTGGCGCCAGTGGAAGCCCCCGCCTCTACCCACCCCCTCAAACAACATTCCGTGGGTATATGAGCTGTGGCCTACATCCCCTCAGGAATCCAGTAAGACAATCATGCCCTGTGGAGCACGCCTATCTGGTATTATTTCCCTCATTTATTCACAGTAAATAGATCACTGGCTCATCGAACCGCTAGACGTCCAATTCCTGGCCAACTTACTCTCGATGGAGACCGCTTCAGACGAATGTATCTCAGAAGTCCAGTCCCTCTTGAGCTGTCCGCCCAAAATCGCTCTCGTAAAGCACATCAAGGAAAGTCAAGCCCGACTGTTTATTGACTTTCTTGACCAGGTGAGTGGAGTATGTGTGTCATTCTTCCGCAACTTAAGGCGTGGGACACAGGTCCTTGCGCGGTCGTGTCTCGATGATAAACTCCAGCAGCGAGGTCTACGACTTCTGCTGAAGGTTTGCAAAGCACACGGGATCATACCCTCCTCGTATATCCTTCATAAAGAGTTCATACACGTCAGGTGGTGTTACTGCAGGGGCGGATTTGGGGTCGTGAGTAACGGAGAATACTCAGGACGTCCCGTGGCTATAAAGGATCTCGAGATGGGCAAGAGGAATGGTGACGCGATGTTCAAGGTACCCCCGATCAACCTCGCCCATTATTATCATCGCTCACCTGTCAACCAGCGATTGTGCCGGGAGATCATCATCTGGAAACACTTTTCCCATGCGAACATCCTGCCCCTGTTAGGGGTTTTTGTGTCCACAGATTTACGTTGCTTCCGCATTCTCACTGAGTGGATGCCCAACGGAAATGTGATGCAGTATGCAAAAGTCAATCCAAAGGAAAACCGGTTGCGATTAGTGAGTTTTCTTACTGTTTTCCTGTGATTTTTTCTGTTGTTCACCGATACTCCCCAGCTCTCCGAGGTCGCGGCCGGTGTTACCTATCTCCATGAGCGCAAGGTTGTTCACGGGGATCTCAAAGGAGTAGGTCTGGTATTGTTGATGTGTCGTTACCTCGCTGACAAGCGAGGCAGGCAAACGTCCTCGTTGACAACTTAGGCACTGCTCGTGTTGCTGATTTCGGCTTCATGAGCACAGTTTCTTCGAGCACTGTTCTCTTTTCCGAAAGTGCTGTTTCCTCGGGGGGAACATTGTGTTGGATGAGTCCGGAATTGCTTGATCCGACGCGCTTTAGGTCTGAGGGCCGTCCTACTTGCGAATCGGACAGTTACGCGCTTGGTATGGTGGTATACGAGGTGAGATAGTTGCACTCATCACGATGATCCCAGGTTCACCCATTTCAGGTTCTCACTGGCCTCCGGCCATTCTACCAAATGTGTTCCTTCTCGCCCATATTCGCTGTGTTGAAAGGCGAGCGCCCGGAAAAACCTGCGGACTCTGAATCTCTAGGTTTCTCCGACATACTTTGGGGATTATTACGGTTGTGTTGGAGCGAATCGAGTTCAGATCGTCCGACCGCTCTGCAATTCCTCGACTACTTTTCCCCCGCCTCTCTTAATTGGGATCCCCCTCCGGTGTACCCGATCAAAGTGACCGACACTTCCAGCGCCATCGAATCAGAGTCATCTACCTCCTCACTAATGTCCAGGCGGATTCAGCGTGGGGAATGGGGGGACTAGTAGCTTGGGAGGAGGTCCAGTTATTTATTAGCTGCACTCTTTTTCTTCCTGTCCACTCACTCCTGTAACATCCTGTTTCTTCCTCTGTGCATGATAGGATTGTGAGATTGTCGTTGATCATTCTTTGACGTGTGATATCGCAAAACGTCCGCAGCCAAATTGCAAACTTGAGGAGGGGCATTGACCAATCTCGGATCGGTTCGTTTGTGCGATGAGAGCCAGGGGGATCGTAGGTTTACCCACGGGCGAGATCGAGGAACGAACTTCTGATCTGTTCACGGATTGCGTTGAAGTCTGGGTTAAAAAACCCTTGCCGTTCACGTTCGGTCCCAACGTTGGACATGCACACTATTCTGTTGTAGAAAGCGAGATCAGAAATCGCAAGGTGATCGGAGTCCGAATGAAAAACGACGATAGATACCGCTAGTGGCCATAGATGGAAACATCTCTCTACTACTAATCCTCCCGCCCTCCCTCAAATGCTGCACCGATCGCCGCTCGGTTGTCAGTCCTCGACGACGACCACCCATACGTCGTGCACACCATGGAGGTAGACTCGAAACTTCCTCTCCGCCCGGGCGGACACCGGTTGACGAACAGCGCGCACAGGTCGATTCCAAGAAACCCTCGTTTCTCTCCAGGTTGAAATCCACGCTCGACAGGGACATTTTCACGATGTTCCCTCAGAAGAAACAACCCATCCAACCCCCTGCGGGGA
>Ga0307514_10001019_pt1 | contig 40708 bp, 33 predicted proteins | sample 16_EM_MG_FD_203088 | JGI IMG/M metagenome (GOLD analysis project Ga0307514, IMG submission 203088) | Populus trichocarpa ectomycorrhiza microbial communities from riparian zone in the Pacific Northwest, United States - 16_EM | ecosystem: Host-associated > Plants > Roots > Unclassified | place...
GCATCACTTCATGCACCCGGCCTTGCGGCGAGTCCGCCACCTCGAGGCGCACGTCCTTGCCGTCCAGCGCGCCGCGGGTGAGCAGCCAGCGCAGATCTTCGAAAGAGCGTGTGGCAGAGAGCGACTCGCCATCCCAGCCGGCACGCAGCACGGTTTCGCCACCGGCCAGGCCAGCCTTCTCGGCCACCGAACCGGCCACCGGGCTGGCCAGGATGGCGCGCGGCTCGTCCACACCGCCCCAGTTGACCATGGCATAGAGCAAGGTGGCCAGCAGCAGGTTGGCAATCGGCCCGGCGGCGACGATGGCGGCGCGCGAGCTCAAGGGCTGGGTGTTGAAAGCCAGATGCCGCTCTTCGGGCGCGACCGGCGCCTCGCGTTCGTCGAGCATCTTCACATAGCCGCCGAGCGGGAACGCGCCGATCACGAATTCGGTGGGCGAATTCTTAGGCTGCCAGCGCCACAACACCTTGCCGAAGCCGACAGAGAACCGCAGCACCTTCACGCCGCAGGCCACAGCCACGCGGTAGTGCCCATATTCATGCACCGCGATCAGCAAGGCCAGTGCCACCACAAAAGCCACGAGGGTCAACATCAGGGTCGTCCTTTCTGCATCATCTACATCCTGGCACGGGCTACCGCCTGCTCGGCCGACGCACGCGCCAACGCGTCGATAGCGAGCAGATCGTCCAGTGTGCCGGGCTTGGAGGGCTGTACCGCCTCCAAAGTTGCAAGATTGACATGATGAATCTGATCGAAGCGGATACGGCGGTCCAAAAAGGCCGCCACCGCCACTTCGTTCGAGGCGTTGAGCACCGCGCAGGTGCCCGAAGGCGCGCGCAGGCTGTCCCAGGCCAGGCGCAGGCCGGGGAAGCGCTCGGGATGGCCGAGCGTGTCGCAGGCTTCGAAGCTCATGGCCGAGAGATTGCGAAAATCGAGCGCGGCGGCACCGGACGCCATGCGCTCGGGCCAGGCCAGGCCATAGGCGATCGGCACCCGCATGTCGGGTGTGCCGAGCTGGGCCACTACCGAGGTGTCGCGGTACTGCACCATGGAGTGGATCACGCTTTGCGGGTGGATCACCACCTCCAGCGCCTCGGGCGGCATGTTGAACAGGTAACGCGCCTCGATCACCTCGAGCGCCTTGTTCATCATGGTGGCCGAGTCGACCGAGATTTTGCGGCCCATCACCCAGTTCGGGTGGGCACAGGCCTGCTCGGGCGTGACCTCGCGCAGGCTGGCCGGATCTCGCGTACGAAACGGGCCGCCGGACGCGGTCAGCACGATCTTCTCCACGCGGTCGGCCCAGGTGGCCGGGTCTTCGGGCAGCGACTGGAAGATGGCCGAATGTTCACTGTCGATGGGCAAGAGCGTCGCCCCACCCTGCCGTACCGCCGCCATGAACACGTCGCCGCCGACCACCAGCGCCTCCTTGTTGGCCAGCAGCAGGCGTTTGCCGGCACGGGCCGCCGCCAGGCAAGGCGCCAGCCCGGCCGCACCGACGATGGAGGCCATCACGCTGTCGACCTGCTCATGGGAGGCGATCAGCTCCAGCGCTTCGGGCCCAGACAAGACTTGCGTGGCCAGGCCGTTGGCCTCGAGCTGGCGCGCCAGTTCCTTGGCGTGTGCCGGGCTGGCCATCACCGCATGGCGCGGCTTGAACTGCGCACACTGCTGCAGCAGGAGCTCGACCTGGGTGTTGGCGCTGAGCGCAAAAATCTCGAAGCGCTCGGGGTGGCGCGCCACCACGTCCAGCGTGTTGCTGCCCACCGAACCGGTGGAGCCCAGAATCGTCAGGCGTTGTTTCATGGAAAGCGTCAAGCCACCAGGGCGTAAAGCATCATCGCCAGCGGCAACGTGGGCAGCAGCGCATCGACGCGGTCGAGCACCCCGCCGTGGCCCGGCAACAGGCCGCTGCTGTCTTTCACGCCGGCGCTGCGCTTGATCAAGGATTCAATGAGATCGCCAACCACACTCATCGCGGCCATAAAAACCACGGCCAGGATCAGCAGCAGCCAGTTCTGCGCGGCCAGCCGGGTGTAGAGGCTGGCCACCGGCGCTTGGCCGGCCTGGTCGGCCCAGATCCAGCCGAGCGACAACACCAGCACACCGGCCATGCCGCCCCATACGCCTTCCCAGCTCTTGCCGGGGCTGATGGCGGGCGCGAGCTTGACCTTGGTGAAGCGCAGGCCGAAAGCCCGGCCGGCAAAATAGGCAGCGATGTCGGCCACCCAGACCAGCACCAGTACGGACAGCAGGAAGTTCACACCGATGACCCGGGCCTGGCCCACGGCCAGCCAGCTCAGGCACAAGGCAAGCAGACCCACGGCCACGCGCAGCGGCGCGGCGATCGGCGCCCAGCCGGGCACACCGCGGCGGATCAACCAGCCGCCAATCAGCACCCAGGCTGCGCCAACCGGTGCCCACAGCGCCACGGTCGGGTTGACCAGCCAGCCGCCCTGCCATAACCAGCCACACACCAGCACGGCGATGAAAGCCAGGCTCAGCGAAGCCGACTGGCCCAGGCGGTTCAGCCGCCCCCATTCCCAGCTGCCGGCGGCGATCAGCACCAGGGCCACGCCGCAAAACGGTTCGGGCGAAGGATAGAACAGGGCCGGCAACAGGATGGCCAGCAAAACGATGGCCGTGATGATGCGCTGCTTGAGCATGAAGGAGGATGGCCCGAAGGGGTCAGGCCGATTAAGCCGAAGAAGCCGCGGCCGGCGCGGCCACCTGGCTGGAGGTTTTGCCGAACCGGCGTTCTCGCTGGCCGAAGGCGGCGATCGCCGCGTCGAGCGCGGCCTCGTCGAACTCGGGCCAGAGCTTGTCGCTGAAATACATTTCCGTGTAGGCCGATTGCCACAACAGGAAGTTGCTGATGCGGAATTCGCCGCCGGTGCGGATCAGCAGGTCCGGGTCGGCGCAATGGGCCAGCGCCATGGCGCGGTCCAGGCTTTTCTCGGTGACCGGCTCGCCGGCGGCCACCAGCTTGCGCGCGGCCTGGGCGATGTCCCAGCGGCCGCCGTAGTTGAAGCAGATGTTGAGCACCAGCTTCGAATTGCCGGCCGTGGCCTTCTCGGCCTCGACCAGACCGTTGCGCACTTTCTCGGACAAGGCGCTGAGTTCACCGACGAAATGCAGTTGCGCGCCGTTGGCCTTGAGGCGCGGCACTTCCTTGGCCAGCACGCTGACCATCAGCGACATCAGGCCGGAGACTTCTTCGGCCGGTCGGTCCCAGTTTTCGGAGGAGAAGGCGAACACCGTCAATACACCGATGTTGCGGTCCAGGCAGGCCTGCACGCAGCGGCGCAGCGATTCCACGCCCTGGTGGTGGCCGGCCACGCGCGGCAGGAAGCGGCGCGTCGCCCAGCGGCCATTGCCGTCCATGACGATGGCGATGTGATGGGGAACGCGTGGAGAATCAGCCATGAACAAGGAAAGGTAAAGGCAAGAGCTTAATCAAATCGGTAAAACAGCCATCACGGACATACCCTCTTCATCCAGAGGCACCGCGGAACTGGCTTTGCCAGGCTGCAGATGCCGCCCCCAGCAAGGGGGTTGGAGCTACACGAAGTGAGCGACTTGGGGGTGCGCCAGTCTATACCGCCATGATTTCCTGTTCTTTACCAGTCACCAACTGGTCGATGCCGACGATATGGCGGTCGGTCGTCTTCTGGATATCGGCTTCGGCGCGCTTCTGGTCGTCTTCGGACGCCAGCTTGTCCTTGACCAGCTTCTTCACCGACTCATTCGCGTCGCGGCGAAGGTTGCGCACGGCGATCTTGGCGCTTTCACCTTCGTTGCGGACCAGCTTGGTCATTTCCTTGCGGCGCTCTTCGCTCATGGCGGGCAGCGGCACACGGATCAGCTCGCCCATGGAGGCCGGGTTCAGGCCCAGGTCGCTTTCGCGGATGGCCTTTTCGATCTTGGCACCCATGCCCTTTTCCCAGGGCTGGACACTGATGGTGCGCGAGTCCAGCAGCGACACATTGGCCACCTGGCTGATCGGCACCAGCGAGCCGTAATAGTCCACCTGCACACTGTCGAGCAGCGCGGGGTTGGCGCGGCCGGTGCGGATCTTGGTGAGGTTGTTCTTGAACGCGGCGATGGACTGGTCCATCTTCGTTTCGGTGTTGCTTTTGATCTCAGCAATCGTCATGTTTCTTCCTCATAGGCCCGCGCGGCGCAAGGCGCTTGGCGCGGGGCGTCATCGGTGGCAGCAAGCCGGTAAAAAACGGGTTCAGGCGTAGACCAGCGTGCCTTCGTCTTCGCCCATGACCACACGCTTGAGCGCGCCATGCTTGAAGATCGAGAACACCTTGATCGGCAGCTTCTGGTCACGGCACAACGCAAAGGCGGTGGCGTCCATGATGCCCAGATTCTGCGACATGGCTTCGTCGAAAGACAGTTTGGTGTAGCGCTTGGCCGTCGGGTCGAGCTTCGGGTCGGCAGTATAGACACCATCGACCTTGGTGGCCTTCAGCACCACTTCGGCACCGATCTCGGCACCGCGCAACGCGGCCGCGGTGTCGGTGGTGAAGAACGGGTTGCCGGTGCCGGCGGCGAACACCACCACCTTGCCTTCTTCGAGGTACTGCAACGCCTTGGGACGCACATAGGGCTCGACCACCTGCTCGATGGCGATGGCCGACATCACGCGCGCGACCAGGCCGGCCTTGTTCATGGTGTCGGCCAGGGCCAGGGCGTTCATCACCGTGGCCAGCATGCCCATGTAGTCGGCCGTGGCCCGGTCGATGCCGGTGGAGCCGCCGGCCACGCCGCGAAAGATGTTGCCGCCACCAATCACCACCGCCACCTCCACCCCCAGCCGGGTGACTTCGGCCACCTCCTCCACCATGCGCACGATGGTGTCACGGTTGATACCGAACTGATCGTCGCCCATCAGAGCCTCGCCGGACAGCTTGAGCAAAATACGCTTGTGGGCTGGCTTGGCGATGGTCATGGAGACTCCTTGGAATGGTGGAAGAGGATTGAAGATGGGAGGGATGGTATCGGCAAAACGTGTCGCTTATGGGTCAGTACGTCGCAAAAAGAAACGAAGGATCAGGCTGCTGCCTTGGCAGCGGCCACCTGGGCGGCCACTTCGGCGGCGAAGTCGTCAACCTTCTTCTCGATGCCTTCGCCAACCACGTACAGCGTGAAGCCCTTGACGCTGGTGCCAGCGGCCTTGAGCATTTGTTCGACGGTCTGCTTGTCGTTCTTCACGAAGGACTGATTGAACAGGGAAACTTCCTTCAGATACTTCTGCACACCGCCTTCGATACGCTTGGCGACGATTTCGTCGGACTGCACCGGCTTGCCGGCGGCCACGGCGGTTGCCGCATCTTCGGCGGCCTTGGCAGCCGCGACGGAACGCTCCTTGGCAATCAGTTCGGCAGGCACGTCGGCGCTGGTCAGGGCCACGGGCTTCATGGCGGCGATGTGCATGGCCACGTCCTTGGCGGCGACTTCGTCACCTTCGAATTCGACGACCACACCGATACGCGTACCGTGCAGGTAACTGGCCAATTTGCTGCCGGTGAAGTACTTGAAGCGGCGGAAGCTCATGTTCTCGCCGATCTTGCCGATCAGGCCGGCGCGCACGTCTTCCAGCGTCGGGCCGAAACCGTCTTGCGTGTAAGCCAGGGCGCTCAGTGCGGCGACGTCGGCGGGCTTGTGCTTGGCGATCAGTTCGACCGCACCCTTGGCCAGTGCCAGGAAGCTGTCGTTCTTGGTCACGAAGTCGGTTTCGCAGTTGACTTCGAGCAGCGCGCCGGCGTTACCTTCGATGAAATTCACGATCACGCCTTCGGCGGTCACGCGGGAAGCAGCCTTGCCAGCCTTGCTGCCGAGCTTGACGCGCAGCAGTTCTTCGGCCTTGGCCATGTCGCCGCCGGCTTCGGTCAGCGCCTTCTTGCATTCCATCATCGGGGCGTCGGTCTTGCCACGCAGTTCAGCGACCATGCTTGCGGTAATTGCAGCCATTGTGTTCTCCGTCTTCAAATCATTTAAATCGAAACTAAAAAAAAGGGGGCCAGAGCCCCGCTTTCCTCTTTTGCCCCCGGTGCAGCGCGTCGCAACGCGGTGCCGGGAGCCTGGAACTTAGGCCGCAGCCTCGTTAACTTCCACGAACTCGTCGCTGCTGGCTTCGGCCACGGCCTTGACCACGTCGTTGACCGCGTTGGAGCGGCCTTCGATGATCGCGTCGGCGATACCGCGGGCGTACAGCGTCACGGCCTTGGAGGAGTCGTCGTTGCCGGGAATGACGTAGTCGATGCCTTCAGGCGAGTGGTTCGAATCAACCACGCCGATCAGCGGAATGCCCAGCTTCTTGGCTTCGGCAATGGCGATCTTGTGGTAGCCCACGTCGATCACGAAGATCGCGTCCGGCAGCGCGGTCATGTCCTGGATGCCGCCGATGTCTTTTTCCAGCTTGGCCATTTCGCGGGCGAACATGAGCTGCTCTTTCTTGCTCATGCTGTCCAGACCGCCTTCTTGCTGGGTCTTCATGTCCTTCAGGCGCTTGATCGAGGTCTTGACCGTCTTGAAGTTGGTCAGCATGCCGCCGAGCCAGCGTTGGTCGACGAAAGGCACGCCGGCGCGGGTGGCTTCACCAGCCAGAATTTCGCGGGCCTGGCGCTTGGTGCCGACCATCAGGATGGTGCCGCGGTTGGCCGACAGTTGCTTCACGAACTTGGCCGCTTCCTGGAACATCGGCAGCGATTTTTCCAGGTTGATGATGTGGATCTTGTTGCGATGGCCGAAGATGAACGGGGCCATCTTGGGATTCCAGAAACGGGTCTGGTGGCCGAAATGAACGCCGGCTTCCAGCATTTCACGCATAGTGACTGACATGGGATAACTCCAAAAGGTTGGGTCTAAAATTCAGTCCGATTTGCAAATTGCATACACCAACACATTTTGAAACTGCGCTGGCGCAAAAAATGCAACACCTTGAATGGACTGCTTTGCGATTGGTTCTGCCTCAGCCTTGAATGAGGGCCCAAAAAATCTTTGAAATCTTTGGAAAACCTTCAGGCTGATCAGCAAAACCCCGGGATTCTACCATAGGCGCCACACCCAACATGATCCAAGACCTCACCGCAACCCGTGAACGCCTGCTTGCCGGGCAAGGCACACCCTCCGCCGAAATCGAGAAGTCGATCGCCGCCGCCCAATCGGCCGCCTGCAAGAACGTTTTCCTGCTGCCGATGTTCGACACCGCCCGCGCCCGTGCGGCCGCGCCCGGCATCGGCAACACACCCCTGGCCGGCCTGAGCTTTTCGGTGAAGGACCTGTTCGACGTGGCCGGCCAGGTCAGCACCGCCGGCTCGCGCGTGCTGGCCGGCGAAAAGCCGGCCCATGCCGACTGCCCGGCCGTGGCCCGGCTGCACGCGGCCGGCGGCAGCCTCATCGGACGCACCAACATGGTGGAGTTCGCCTTCTCGGGCGTGGGCATCAATCCGCACTTCGGCACCCCTTCGGCCTGGGACGGACGCCATGAAATGGCACCCGGTCCGATCCCCGGCACCGACCATCCGGTGCCGCGCGTGCCGGGCGGTTCGTCATCGGGGGCGGCGGTGTCGGTGGCCACCGGCGCGGCCTTCATCGGCCTGGGCTCGGACACCGGCGGCTCGATCCGCATCCCGGCGGCGCTGAACGGCATCGTCGGCTTCAAGAGCACGGCCCGGCTGGTGCCCACCACCGGGGCGATTCCGCTGTCCACCACGCTCGACACCGTCTGCGCCATGGCGCGCTCGGTGCGTGACGCGGTGCTGGCCCATGAAATCCTTAGCGGCACCCGCGTCGCGCGCCAGGCCCGGCCGCTTGCCGGCGTGCGGCTGGCCGTGGCGCAGACCGTGATGCTCGATGCGATGGACCACACCGTGGCCACCGCCTTCGCGCGCAGCCTGCAGCGCCTGCGCGACGCGGGCGCCGACGTGGTGAACGTGAAACTGGCTGAAATCGGTGAGCTGGCCGGCATCCAGGCCACCGGCGGCTTCTCGGCGGCGGAAAGCTACGCCTGGCACCGGCGCCTGATCAGCATCGGCGACAGCGTGCGTTCGCAATACGACCCACGGGTGCTGGCCCGCATCGAACGCGGCGCGCAGATGCGTGCCTACGAATATTTCGAGCTGGCCGCGGCGCGGCGCGACTGGATCACACGCATGGAAGCCGCGCTGCAAGGCTTCGACGCGGTCATCTCCCCCACCGTACCCATCGTCGCCCCGCCGATCGCCAACCTGGCGCCCAATCCGGCGCATGACGACGCCTTTTTCCGCGTCAACACCATGCTGCTGCGCAACCCGAGCACGGTCAACATGCTCGACGGCTGCGCCATTTCGCTGCCCTGCCACGCACCCGGCGAAATGCCGGTGGGCCTGATGCTGTGGCATGCCGCGCTGCACGACGAAGCCTTGCTCAACCTGGCCCTCGACATCGAGCCGCTGCTGCAGTTTCGATAGCTCGTTCGCCAACTAAAATGTGTACCAGCGGCCAATATGAGTGATATGGGCCATCGAAGTACAAGGCTTGCATGAAGTTATCGAGTTGGCGGGCATGGTCCGCAGGGACGGCCGCATGAAGATCGCCGTCATCGGCGCCGGTGTGATCGGCGTCACCACCGCTTATGAACTGGCCGCCGACGGCCATGCGGTCACGGTTTTCGAGCGGCGTAGCGCCGCGGCCGAAGAAACCAGTTTTGCCAACGCCGGCCTGATCGCGCCGGGCTACGTCACGCCCTGGGCCGCGCCCGGCATGCCAAAGAAGGTGCTTGGCAGCCTGTTCAGCCGCTACGCACCGGTCAAGCTCGGGCTGCCCTTGTCGGGCGCCGACATCGGCTGGATGTGGAAGTGGTTCCAGTCGTGCAAGCTGGAAACCTACCTGGCCAACCGCGCGCGCATGCAGCGCCTGGCCTTCTACAGCCGCGAGCGGCTGCACACCCTGACCGCCGAACTGCGCCTCGAATACGACCGCAGCGACGGCTACATGGTGCTGCTGCGCGCCGAGAAGGACCGCGCCCTGGTGCAGCCCGGCCTGCAGGTGCTGCGCGACGCGGGCGTGAAGTTCAAGGAACTCGATGGCGACGCCGCACGCCAGATCGAGCCCGCGCTCAGCAGCGACACGCCCCTGCTCGGCGCGGTGCACCTGCCCGACGACGAAGTCGGCAACTGCCGACAATTCACCATGTTGCTCAAGGCCGAGGCGCAGCGCCTGGGCGCGGCCTTCGAATTCAACCGCACCGTGGCCCACATCGACACCACCGGCGGGGCCCAGGTCGCGATCGCGGGTGAGCCCGCGCCGCGCGGCTTCGATGCCATCGTGCTCTGCGCCGGCGTGTCCTCGCCCGGGCTGTTGCGCCCGCTCGGCGTACGGCTGCCCATGGCCGCGGTCTATGGCTATTCGATCACCGCCAACATCCGCGAGCCGCTGAACGCGCCGCGCAGCGCGGTGATGGACGAACGCTTCAAGGTGGCCATCTCGCGCATGGGCCAGCGCGTGCGGGTGGCCGGCAGCGCCGAGATCGGCGGCCACCTCGGCCGCAAACGCGAAGCCGCCGTGCAGACGCTCTACAAGGTGCTGCACGACTGGTTTCCCGGCGCGGCGCAGCTTGCCAACGGCGTGCAGGTGTGGAAAGGCGCACGCCCGATGCTGCCCGACGGCCCGCCCATCGTCGGCGCCTCGCCCGACGCCGGCGGCCAGCGCCGCCTGTGGCTCAACCTTGGCCACGGCTCCAGTGGATGGGCCCTGAGCTGCGGCAGCGCCCGGGCCATCGCCGACCTGGTGGCCGGCCGTACGCCCGAAGTCGACATGGACGGACTCGGCTTCGACCGATTGATGCGCTGACCGATTGATGCGTTAACCGAGGGGGCCATCCCCCACAATCGGTCCCATGCAACGGATCGAATTCAACACGGCCCATGGACTGTTCGACAGCGCCGCCACCCGCCGCATCGAACAGGCGGCGATGGCCACGCTTGCGCCGCACACCCTGATGCAGCGCGCCGGGCTGGCCGTGGCCCGGCTTGCCCTGGCGCTGGCGCCGCATGCGCGCAGCATCTGGGTGGCCTGCGGCCCGGGCAACAATGGCGGCGACGGGCTGGAGGCCGCACTGCACCTGCACCGCTGGGGCAAGACGGTGGTCGTGACCTGGCTCGGCGACGAAGCCCATGCGCCGGCCGACGCGCTGGCGGCCCTGGCACGGGCCCGCGCTGCGGGCGTGGTGCTCACCGATGCCCCACCAAGCCGTCTCACGGCGCAGGATCTTTGCATCGACGCCCTGCTCGGCCTGGGCAGCAGCCGCGCGCCGCAGGGGCGGATGGCCGAGTGGATTGCGCGGCTCAATGCCGGCCCTGCGCCGGTACTGGCCGTTGACCTGCCAACCGGCCTGAACACCGACACCGGCTCGGCCGCAGGAGAGGCCGTACATGCCCGGCACACGCTCAGCCTGCTGACCCTGAAACCCGGCCTGTTCACCAGCCTGGGCCGCGATACGTCGGGCCAGGTCTGGCTCGACACCCTTGGCGTCTCGCCCGAAGAAGAAACAAGCGCCACACTCAGCGGCCCACCCGCATTTGTGCAACGCGCCCACGCCAGCCACAAAGGCAGTTATGGCGACGTGGCCGTGGTCGGTGGCGCGCCGGGCATGACGGGAGCGGCCCTGCTGGCCGCATCGGCCGCGCTGCATGGCGGAGCCGGCCGGGTGTTCGTCGCCCTGCTCGATGCGCGCACCGATGCCGCAAATCTTGCCGCAACCTATCCCGAGCTGATGCTGCGCACGGTCGAATCGCTCAAGGTGTCGGCCCAGACGGTGGTCTGCGGCTGCGGCGGAGGCCAGGCGGTGGCGGCGGTGCTGCCGCGGCTGCTGGCCGAGGCGCCGCGCCTGGTGCTCGATGCCGACGCGCTCAATGCCTTGGCCGCCGCCCCCGCGCTGCAGCAGCAGTTGCAGGCCCGTGCCGACCGCGGCCAGGCCACCGTGCTCACACCGCATCCGCTCGAAGCCGCGCGCCTGCTCGGCATCACCACCGCCGCGCTGCAGGCCGACCGCCTGCAAGCCGCGCATGGCTTGGCTGCGCGCTTGGGCTGCGTGGTGCTGCTCAAGGGCTCGGGCAGCGTGATCGCAGCGCCTGGCCAGGCACCACACATCAACCCCACCGGCAACGCGCACCTGGCCACGGCTGGCACCGGCGACGTGCTGGCCGGGCTGACTGGCGCACTGCTGGCCGCCGGTCGGCCGGCCGACGAGGCCGCGCGCGACGCGGCCTACCTGCATGGCCGCGCCGCCGATGCGTGGCCCGTGGGCAGCACGCTGACCGCGGGCGCGCTGGCTGTGGCCCTGCGAGCGGGCTGAGCATCCTTCAAAATAGCCGACCTTTCGTCCCCCCTCATTCAACACGGAGTTCCCGCATGACACTTTCCGCGCGCAACCAGGCCATCGTCCAGCACCTGCTCGAAGCCCGCCGCTCGAACCAGCCCTGGCAGGCGCCGTTCGACGAAACCCCGACCGCGGACGAGGCCTACACCATCCAGGCCGCCGTCGGCGCGGCGCTGGGCTGGTTCCCCGAAGGCCCGAAGGCCTGGAAGGTGGGCGGCAAGGGCCAGCAGATCAGCGCGGCGGCCTTGCCCGAAGTGCTGCAAAGCCCTGCCGCCTGGCCCGCCACCGGTTCGGACGAAGTGGTGATCGAAGCCGAAATCGCCTTGCGCCTGGCGCGCACCCCGGCCAACGCGCAGGACGTGGCGGCCTGCATCGGCACGGTGTGTGTGTCGATCGAAATCGTCGGCACCCGGCTCGTCGGTGGCCTCACCGCGCCGTCGGCCTGGAAGCTCGTCGACCAGGGCCTGCATGCCGGCCTGGTGATCGGCGCGGAACTGCCCTATGCGCCGTTCGCGGCCTTCACGCTGGACGACTGGGCGCGGCAGAGCTGCAAGCTGCTGGTCAACGGCCAACTGGTCACTGAGAAGCGCGGCACCCACCCGACCGGCGATCCGCTGTCGGGCCTGCCGGGGCTGGTCGAGCATGCGGCGAAATACACCGGTGGCCTGCGCGCCGGCGACCTGATCACCACCGGCGCCTGGATCGTCGAGAAAGTGCGCCCGGGCAACAAGGTCGAGGTGCAGTTCGAAGGTTTCGGCAGCGCACAGGTGCAGCTTGCGAATTAAGCTGGAACTGAAACCAGCCAGGCCAGCGCCTCGATGAGCGCGGCTTCGCTGGCTGCGGTGGCCGTCGCCACGTCGAAGTGCCCCGCATCCGGCAAGGCCCACAGCCGCACGGCGTCGCCGGCCCGGGCCGCCGCCTCGGCATAACGCTGCACCGAGTCCACTGATACCGTGTCGTCCGCTGTGCCTTGCACCAGGGCCTGCGGCACGCCCAGGGGCAGGCGGCGCAGCGGCGAGGCGTCGGCGTAATGTTGCGGCACGGCCTGCGGGTCGCCCTGCATCAGCGGCTCCACCGCCGCATGGCAGCTGTCCGCCGGGCCGATGCGGAAGCTGTCGAGGTCGGTGATCGCGGCCAGCCCGAGTACACCGGCCACCGGCAGCGGGTCGGGCTGGGACAGCGGGCTTTTCGGCCCGAGCCCGGCGCGGCTCGCCAGCCAGAGCGCCAGATGGCCGCCGGCCGAATGCCCGGCCGTGACGACACGGCCCAAATCCAGTGGTGCGTCGATGGCCAGGGTGCGCAGCGCGTCCAGCGCCTTGCCCGCGTCGCGCAGGGTGCCGGGCCAGCCCCCGCCCACATCGCCGAGCCGGCGGTATTCGATGGTCCAGGTGGCCCAGCCGCGCTGGGTGAGCCACGCCGCCAGCCGGGTGATGTGGACCAGGTCGTAGCGGTTGCGCCAGCAGCCGCCGTGGATCAGCACGATGACCGGATGCGGACCGGTACCGACCGGCAGGCGCAGTTCGCCAAACTGCTGCGGCGCCGGGCCGTAGGCGATGCGGGGCGCGGCCGCGGGCAGCGGCATGGCATCGAATTGTTCCCAGCTCAAAGCTGACGGCGCGGTCCCCATGGCTCAGGTCACCGCGTGTTTCTGGTTGAACTCGGGCTTCTGCCACTCGCCGGTCTGCAGCACCTGCAGCAGATGCTCGACCGCATGCCACACGTCCGCGAATCCGATGTACAGCGGCGTGAAGCCGAAGCGCAGGATGTCCTTGTGCCGGCCGCCCTCTCCGTCGCCCGCGCGGAAGTCGCCGATCACACCGCGGGCGATCAGCGCCTGCACGATGGCGAACGCACCCTGGTCGCGCGTGAGGCACACCTGCGAGCCGCGCGCCGCATGTTCGCGCGGCGTGGCCAGGCCAAGGCCGTAGCCGCCACAGCGCTGCGCCACGAGCTCGATGAACAGGTCGGTCAGTGCCAGCGACTTGGCGCGCAGGGCCGCCATGCCGCCCTGCGGCTCGGCCGCCAGCACGGTGTCGAGGCCACACTCCAGTACCGCCAGGTTGATGATCGGCTGGGTGCCGCAGAGGTAGCGGCCGATGCCCGGCGCGGGCTGGTAGTCGGGCGTGAAGGCGAACGGGTTGGCATGGCCCCACCAGCCGGCCAGCGGCTGCCAGAAGCGGTCGGCATGGCGCGGGTTGACCCAGACGAAGGCCGGCGCGCCGGGGCCGCCGTTGAGGTACTTGTAGCCGCAGCCGATGGAGAAGTCGGCCTCGGCGCCGTTCAGGTCCACCGGCACGGCACCGGCGCTGTGGGCCAGGTCCCAGACGGTGAGGATGCCGGCCGCATGCGCGGCGCGGGTCACGGCCGCCATGTCGTGCATCGCGCCGGTGCGGTAGTTCACATGGGTCAGCATCAGCACCGCCACCTCGGAGGTGAGTGCCGCGGCGATCTCTTCGGGCTCGACCAGTTGCAGCCGGTAGCCGCGTTCCTTGCACAGGGCCTCGGCGATGTAGAGGTCGGTCGGGAAGTTGCTGCGTTCGCTCACGATGAGCTTGCGCGTGGGCGCGTCCTGCGCGGCGATGTTCAGCGCGGCACTCAGCACCTTGAAGAGGTTGATCGAGGTGCTGTCGGTGGCCACCACCTCGCCTGGCCGGGCGCCGATGAGGCGTGCGATCTTGTCGCCCAGGCGCTTGGGCAGGTTGAACCAGCCGGCGGTGTTCCAGGAACGGATCAGGCCCTGACCCCATTCCTGGGCCACGACTTCCGCGGCGCGTGCGGCGGCGGCCTGGGGCATCACGCCGAGCGAGTTGCCGTCGAGATAGATCACACCTTCTGGCAGGGTGAATTGTTGGCGCAACGGGGCCAGGGGATCGGCGGCGTCGCGGGCTTGGCAGCTTTGGAGGGTGTGCATGGTCGGGCGTGATGAAGTGAAAAGGAAACGGATCAGGAAACAGTTGATTTGGCAGGCCGGCCGCGGCGGCGCGCAGCCAAAGCCGGCGCGGGGGCTTCGGCCTGCTGCGAGCGGGCGAAGACCTGGCTCTTGTAGTTGACGTGTTCGGCCATCAACGCGGCGGCGCGCGGCAGGTCGCGGGCGAGCGTGGCCTGCATCAGCTCGGTGTGATGGTCTAAGGTGATGGCTTCGCGCAGGGCCGCCATCGCGGAGTTTGCGGGGTTTGCGGGATTTAAAGCGTCCAGGTCATTGGCCTCTTCCTGCAGCAGCGGCACGATCATCAGCACCCGGTGGTGCCGGCGTTCCTGCTCCATGGTCTGGCGGTAGAAATGCATCAGCCAGATGTTGCGGCCACCGCCGAGCAGGGCCAGATGGAAGGCCTGGTGCAGGTCCAGCCAGCGGTTGATGGCCTCGTCGGTCCAACCGCTCGCCGGCAGGGCTCCGTTCTGCAGCCGGTAATGCGCCAGGATCAGGCTGTCTTCCCAAACCTTGTCGCCATGGGCGATGGCTTCGGCCAGCAGCGGCGCCTCCAGCGCGCGGCGCGCGCGGGTCAGGTCTTCAAGCTCTTCCAGCGATACCGGTGCCACGGCGAAGCCACGGTTGCGCTGGGTGGTAACCAGCCGCTCGGCCTCCAGCCGCGACAGCGCCTCGCGCAGCGGCGTCCAACCCATGCCGTAGGCCTCCTGCAGCGCGGCGGGCCGCAGCGGCGCACCAGGCAGCAACTGCGCGCCAAGAATGGCCTGGCGCAGCCGCTGGTAGGCGGCTTCGGTTTTGTTGCCGTCGGACGAATCGACAATGGCGCTTGAACTTGGCATGGGTCAAATAATATATTAAAAATTCAATTTAATTAAATAATATATTCTTTCAGCACCTCGATTGGCCAAGGAAACCAAGAAAAAAGGCTGGTGAACCGAAGCCCACCAGCCTTCCACATTCAGCACCTTGCGGTGCCCCGAAAACACTCAACCGCGGCCCACGAACGGCATCTTGGTGGCCATCACCGTATGGAACAACACATTGGCCTCCAGCGGCAGGTTGGCCATGTACAGCACCGACTGGCCGACGATGTTCACGTCCATCAGCGGCTCGATGGCGATTTCGCCATTGGCCTGCGGTACCCCCTTGGCCATGCGCATCGCCATCTCGGTGGCGGCATTGCCGATGTCGATCTGGCCCACGGCGATGTCGTATTTACGGCCGTCGAGCGCAGCGGTCTTGGTGAGGCCCTGCACCGCGTGTTTGGTGGCGGTGTAGGCGATGGAATTCGGCCGCGGCGCGTGGGCGGAGATCGAGCCGTTGTTGATGATGCGGCCGCCGCGCGGGCTTTGCGCCTTCATCGTACGGAAAGCCTGCTGGATGCAATAGAACATGCCGTTGAGGTTGATGTCGACCACGTTCTTCCACTGCTCGACCGTCAGGTCTTCGAGCGGCACGCCAGGCGCGTTGACACCGGCGTTGTTGAACAGCAGGTCGACCCGGCCGAAAGCCTTGACCGCGCCTTCGAACAAGCCCTGCACCGAAGCCGGATCGGACACGTCGGTCGAAATCGCCTTGCCGCGCGCGCCTGCGCCGGACTCGGCAATCACCTGCTCCAACGGTTCGAGGCGCCGGCCGGCCAGCACGACGCTGTAGCCGTCCTTCAGCAGGGCCATCGCGGCCGCACGGCCGACACCGGAGCCTGCGCCGGTGACGATGGCGACTTTGTTGCTTGAACTCATTCTTTGAATCTCCTCTGGGTGGATGAACGTGAACGGCCGGCCGCACGCCTGCGCGTGGGCCCTGCCTGTTTTTTCAAAACCGGTGAAATCCTACCGCCGGTTGCGGCTCTTTTTCTGCGCGGTGGCCTTGCGGCTGGCCGACTTGGCCGGCTGGGCCACGGGCTTGCGCTCCTGCGACGACGACGACGACTCCTTGCGCCCGGCGTGCTTGCCGGTCGACTTGGAAGCAAACCCATCGCCATGCCCATGGCTGCGACCCGAGCCCTCGCGGGATTCACGTGGCGCACCTTTGTCCTTCATCGCGCGGGCCATCAGCTCCTCGCCCTCGCGGATCAGGCGGAAGTCGATCTTGCGACCATCGAGGTCGACGCGGCTCACCTGCACCTGCACCCGCGTGCCGATGGCGTAACGGATGCCAGTGCGTTCACCGCGCAGTTCCTGGCGCGCTTCGTCGAACTTGAAGTATTCGCCGCCGAGCTCGGTGATGTGCACCAGGCCTTCGACATACATCGCGTCGAGCGTCACGAAGATGCCGAAGCTGGTGGCCGAGGTGACCACGCCGCCGTATTCCTCGCCCAGATGCTCGCGCATGTACTTGCACTTGAGCCAGGCTTCGACGTCGCGGCTGGCCTCGTCGGCACGCCGCTCGTTGGCGCTGCAGTGCAGGCCGGCGGCCTGCCAGGCCAAGGTTTCGGGGCTGACCTTCTTGATCTTCTGGTCTGGCTCGGCCACTTTGCCATTGAGCCGCGAGCTGTTGTTCTTGAGCAGCCGCTTGGCCAGCTTGGCATGCGCCTCGCCCGGGATCGGCAACACCGGCAGCTGGTACTTGCGGTGCGCCAGGATGGCCTTGATCACGCGGTGCACCAGCAGGTCGGGGTAGCGCCGGATCGGGCTGGTGAAGTGGGTATAGGCCTCGAACGCCAGGCCGAAGTGACCGCTGTTCATCGGCGTGTAGATGGCCTGCTGCATCGAGCGCAGCAGCATCGAATGGATCTGCTGCGCGTCGGGCCGGTCCTTGGTGGCGGCGGCGATGGCCTGGAACTCGCCGGGCTTGGGGTCGTCGCTGACCGTCATGCCCACGCCGGTGGCCTTGAGGTAGTTGCGCAGCATCTCGATCTTCTCGGGCGTCGGGCCTTCGTGCACCCGGAACAGGCCCGGTTGCTTGCCCTGGGCGATGTAGTCGGCGCTGCAGACGTTGGCGGCCAGCATGGCCTCTTCGATGAGCTTGTGCGCCTCGTTGCGGGTGCGCGGGATGATCTTTTCGATGCGGCCGGATTCGTCGCAGACGATCTGCGTCTCGGTGGTCTCGAAGTCCACTGCGCCGCGCGCCTGGCGCGACAGCAGCAGCGCGCGGTACACGTCATGCAGGTTCAGCAGGTCGCTCACGCGGTCCTTGCGACGCAGCGCTTCCGGACCGCGGGTGTTGCCCAGGATGGCGGCGACCTCGGTGTAGGTGAAGCGCGCATGGCTGAACATCACCGCCGGATAGAACTGGTACGCATGCACCTCGCCCTTGGTGTTGACCAGCATGTCGCAAACCATGCACAGGCGCTCGACGTCGGGGTTCAGCGAACACAGGCCGTTCGACAGCTTCTCGGGCAGCATCGGGATCACGCGGCGCGGAAAATACACGCTGGTGGCGCGGTCGTAGGCATCGATGTCGATGGCCGAGCCGTTCTCCACATAGTGGCTCACGTCGGCAATCGCCACCAGCAGGCGCCAGCCCTTGCCACGGCCGACCTTGGCCGGCTCGCAGTACACGGCGTCGTCGAAGTCGCGCGCGTCTTCGCCGTCGATGGTGACCAGCGGCACGTCGGTCAGGTCGACGCGGTTCTTCTTGTCCTGCGGCCGCACCTTGTCGGGCAACGTGCGCGAAAGCGCGATGCAGGCGTCGGAAAAGATGTGCGGCACGTCGTACTTGCGCACTGCGATCTCGATCTCCATGCCCGGATCGTCGACTTCGCCAAGCACTTCCTTCACGCGGCCCACGGGCTGGCCGAACAGGGCCGGCGGCTCGGTGAGCTCGACCACCACCACCTGGCCCGGCTTGGCGGTGCCGGTGGCACCCTTGGGGATCAGAACGTCCTGGCCGTAGCGTTTGTCTTCGGGGGCGACGAGCCAGATGCCGCTCTCCTGCAGCAGCCGGCCAATGATGGGCTGGGGCGGGCGCTCGACGATTTCAACGACGCGGCCTTCGGGGCGGCCCTTGCGGTCGCTGCGCACGATGCGGACCTTGACGCGGTCCTTGTGCAGCACGGCACGCATTTCGTTCGAGGGGAGGTAAATGTCGGATTCGCCGTCATCGCGGAGTACGAATCCGTGCCCGTCTCGGTGTCCCTGGATGGTTCCTTCGATCTCGTCCAGGAGACCACTGGTTTGGCTAGTCGTTTTGATAGATATTCTTTCTTCTGCATGCGCCACGGCGGGCCACGGGGTTGAGGTCAAAAAGCTTCATAGGATCCGCCAAGTTTTTTTCGCCAGGTCCAAGAGTGCGATTTCACTATGTTATACTCCTTCTCGTGGGCCCAGATGGCGAAATTGGTAGACGCACTGTGTTCAGGTCGCAGCGCCGCAAGGCGTGCTGGTTCGAGTCCAGTTCTGGGCACCACACCTCATCTCGAAGAGAAAAAGCCGCTGAGAAATCAGCGGCTTTTTTGTTGTCCGCTCATCACAAGCAGATGGGTAAAACAGGCAACAAATGCAGTGGGCATGAAGTTTCCAACATGCCCACTATCGTGGTCAGATCGGCAACGCCACCAGGTCATGCCCTTGTGTGCCAACGATACGGGCCTTGGTGAATTCACCAACCTTCAGCGTCTTGCTGATCTTCTCCGGCGGCAGCAGCTTGACCACACCGTCGATCTCCGGCGCGTCCGCATAACTGCGCCCCACCCCGCCCTTGCGGCCGAGGCCCGGTGCCGAATCGACCAGCACCTGCATGGTCGCACCCACACGTTTTTGCAGCTTGGCCGCCGACACTTCTTCGGCTACCGCCATGAAGCGCGCGCGGCGTTCTTCGCGCAGTTCGAGCGGCAACATGCCGGGGATGTCGTTGGCCGCGGCGCCGTCCACCGGGCTATAGGCAAAACAACCCGCGCGGTCGATCTGAGCTTCACGCATGAAGTCCAGCAGATGGCTGAATTCTTCTTCCGTCTCGCCGGGAAAACCGGCGATGAAAGTACTGCGGATCACCAGCTCGGGGCAGACCTCGCGCCAGCGCTGGATGCGCTCGAGGTTCTTCTCGCCGCTGGCCGGGCGCTTCATGCGCTTGAGCACGTCCGGGTGGCTGTGCTGCAGCGGCACGTCCAGGTAAGGCAGCACGCTGCCGGTGGCCATCAGCGGCAGGATCTCGTCCACGCTCGGATACGGATAGACATAGTGCAGGCGCACCCAGGCACCATACGGCCTGGCGATTTCGCCCAAGGTCTGCACCAGTTCCAGCATGCGGGTCTTGACGGGCTTGCCGTCCCAGAAACCGGTGCGGTATTTCACGTCGACGCCATAGGCCGAGGTGTCCTGGCTGATCACCAGCAATTCCTTCACGCCGCCTTCGAACAGGGCGCGCGCGTCGTTCAGCACATCACCGATCGGCCGCGACACCAGGTCACCGCGCATCGACGGGATGATGCAGAACGTGCAGCGGTGGTTGCAGCCTTCGCTGATCTTCAGGTAGGCGTAGTGTTTGGGCGTGAGCTTGAGCCCGGCGCTGCCAAAGGCATTGGGCACCAGGTCGAGAAAAGGGTCGTGTGGCTTGGGCAGGTTCAGATGCACCGCGTCCATGACTTCCTGCGTCGCATGCGGGCCGGTCACGGCCAGCACGCTCGGGTGCATCTCACGCACCAGGTTGCCGCCACCGCCGCCCGACTTGGCACCGAGGCAGCCGGTGACGATGACCCGGCCGTTGGCCGCCAGCGCTTCACCGATGGTGTCCAGGCTTTCCTTGACGGCGTCGTCGATGAAGCCGCAGGTGTTGACGATCACCAGGTCGGCGCCCTCGAAGGTCTTGGAGGTGCGGTAACCCTCGGCACTCAACTGCGTAAGGATCAGCTCGGAATCGGTCAGGGCTTTGGGGCAGCCCAGCGAGACCATGCCGATGCGTGGGATTTTTTCGATTGTTTCAGTCATGGGGTGCAGTTTGATAGGTCTTGTGTACAGCTAAATTGGGCTCAGCGCGAGCGCCAGAAGGCCTATCCAACCACCCTGGATTGTAATTGCAGGCCTCGGATACCGTGGCTCTGGCTAATTTACCCGGCTTTCCAGCATGCCCTGAAACGCCTCCAGCGGCATCGGCCTTCCAAACAGGTAGCCCTGGAAAGCATGGCATCCGATCCTGGAGAGAAAGTCTCTTTGGGCCTCGGTTTCCACGCCCTCGGCGATCACCGACAAACCCATGGTCTTGCCCAGGGCCACGATGGTCTGGGCAATGGCCGCGTCGTTGGCATTCGTGAGCACGTCTTTCACGAACGACCAGTCGATCTTCAATTGGTCCAGAGGCAGCCGCTTCAGGTAGGACAACGAGGAATAACCGGTGCCGAAATCGTCGAGCGAAAACCTCACGCCACGCGCGCGCAAGATCGTCATCTTCCCAATGACGTCCTCGACGTTGTTCATCAGCATGCTTTCGACAATTTCGAGCTTCAGCATTTGCGGCCTGGCCCCGGTGCATTCCAGTGTCGCCAGCGTCTGTTCGACAAAATCCGGCTGCTGGAATTGCACGGCGCTGACATTGACGGCCAGCGTGAGGTGAGCCGTGTCTTCCCGCGCAGCCCAGACCGCGAGCTGTCGGCAGGCTGTCTCCAGCACCCACTGCCCCAAAGGCAGAATCAGCCCGGTTTCCTCCGCCAGCGGAATGAACTTGCCTGGCGCCACCATGCCCCGCTCCGGGTGGTGCCAGCGTATCAGTGCCTCGGCGCCAACCAGGCCGCCATGGTCCATCTGCGGCTGGTAGTGAAGCTGGAACTGCCCTCGCGCAATGGCGCGGTGAAGATCGCCCTCCATCACCGCGCGGAAATTGATCGCCGCCTGCAATTCCGGAGAGAAGAAACGCAAGGTGTTGCGGCCAGCCGCCTTGGCCTGGTACATCGCAATATCGGCCTGCATGAGAAGCGCTTCGGGACTGTCGTTCTGCCCGCCAAACAGCGTGATGCCTATGCTGGTGGTACCCCGGAATTCCCGGTCGGCAAGAAGAAGATAAGGCTGCCGCATGGCAGCCAGGATTTTCTCGCCGACCTCTTCCGCCTGGGTGGCGGCCTCGCCAAGGTTCTCGCTCAGCTGTTCGATCAGAACGATGAATTCGTCTCCGCCAAATCGAGCGACCGTATCGGCTTCGCGTACGGCGGCCTTGAGGCGCTTGGAGACCTCCTGCAGCAAGAGATCGCCCATGGCGTGGCCGCTGCTGTCGTTCAGCATCTTGAAGTTGTCGAGATCGACGAACAGCAAGGCGCAGTGCTGCCGGCTCCTGGCGCTGACGGCCACGGCATGGTGCAGGCCGTCGGTCAGGAGCCGGCGGTTGGCCAGTTGCGTCAATGGATCGTAGAACGCGAGCTTCTTGACCTCGCCTTCGGCCACCTTGATGTCCGTAATGTCCCGGGTGACCGAGAGGATGCAGAGTTCGCCGTCAAGTTCGATCAGCGACGCCGACATCAAGCCCCAGAGCAATTCCCCGCTCTTCTTTCGAAACTGGGCTTCCACGTTGCGGCAACTCAAGGACTGCTTCAGCCTGTCGATCAGGCTTTGCCGATCGTCGAGCTTGACCCATATGTTGAGCGACGCCGCCGAGCGTCCGATGACTTCATCACGGCGGTAACCTGTCGTTTCGATGAAACCGTCGTTGACATCCACGTAGGTCGCATCGCTCAAGCGATTGATCGAGATGGAGTCCAGGCTGGTCTGGAACGCGAGGCGATAGCGCCTTTCGCTGGCCCTCAGCGCATCCACCGAGCGCTGGCGATCGGCTTCCCGGGCGAAATTGTCGAGCGCAAAACTGATCGTCATGGCCATTTCGACCAATAGCTTGCGCACGTCCTCGTCAAACGTATTGACCGTGTCCGAATACATGACCAGGCCGCCGACCGAGACCCCTCCCCGGCACAGCGGCATCGTCGCCGAAGACCGCCAACCCGTCTTCTTGCCGAACGCATGCCAGGGCGCAGTCGTCGGATCGTTCAGGTAGTCCTGGCTCCATTGCGGCTGGTTATCGCGAATGGCCGTGCCGGTCAGCCCGCGGCCATGCTGGTCATCGGGGTCCACCGTCATGGGGATCTGGTCCAGGAATTCCTGACTCAACCCTTCCCCGTACCAGGCAACCGGCCTGACCTTTTGACTGCCCTCTTCCACAAAGGCGATCCAGGCCATTTTTGCGAAACCGTACGCCACCACGCAGGCACAGATCTTCGGAAAGAGTTCGGCTTCACTCTCGCAGTGCACGATCGCCTGGTTGCACTGGCTCAATGCCGCGTAGAGATTGGACAGTCGCTGGTTCTTGAGCTCGACCGCCTTGCGCTCGGTGATGTCGCGAGCCGAGCAGAAAAGCATTTGCTGGCCGCCCACCTTCAATGGGCGAGTGGTTAATTCGACATCCAGGCTGCTGCCATCCTTGCGGCGATGCCGAGCCTCGAATGTGGATATTTCGGATTGATCTTCGACCCGGTCCTCGAAATCAACGGGCTCATCGCCCGCAAAAAACCTCATGTCCCACGCCTTCACATTCATGCCCATCATTTCGGCGCGGGTGTAGCCGAGCATGTTGCAGAACGCGTCGCTGACCTCGATCAGGTTGCGCCGGGAATCCAGGATGTGGATGCCGTCACTCGCGTTGTGCAGCAACAGGCGGCGGCCTTCGTTGGCGATCTCGGCCACGCGGGAAGACCGCCACAGCAACCAGGCCAGACCCGTTGACGCCACCAAGAAGAACGCAGCGAGTGCAATGGCCTTGGCGACCAGTTCGCGCCATTCGGCCAGGTAGTCCTCGGTGGCCATTCCCGCCACCACGTGAAAAGGCACGGTGGCAAGGCGCCGGTAAGAGAGGGTGCGCTCAACGCCATCCCCCGATTGGGGCGTGTGATAGGTGCGAGCCGTGTCACCCGAGGCGACAATGCTGGCCAGTTCCTTGGAGTACACCTTGTTGCCAGTCCGCAGGGACGGCTCCGTTGTCGGCGGAAAGCGCACGATGAGGGCCAGATTCGCATCGCGCAACAACGCGGTGCCACGGGGACCGAGGTCGATTTTGGAAAGAACCTGTCCGAAGACCTCGATCGGCACGGATGCCGAAACCACACCCGCGAGACGGTGGTCCGGAAAATCGTAGCGCCGCGAAAACCAGACAGCCCAATCGTCGGCGCTGCGATGGGTCGACACGCCGCCAACCATCAAACCGCTGTCTTTGGCGCCGAGGTGGCCAGCGAAGAAGTCGCGGCCCGCCAGGCCGCCTTCGCTTGAGAGCTCGCAGCCATTGCAATATTTCACCGTACCGGAAGCATCGATCACGCGAAAGCTGACGGAGAACCCCGTCAGCCACTTCTGCCGATTCGACAGGGACGCGTTGATGTCCTGATCGTCAAGACGTCCATGCCGCTGCAGCTCCCCTTCCAGTTCTTCCACGGTGGCGCGCAGTGAAAGATCGATCTTCCCGACCGCTTCGGTCACAGAGGCGTCCAACAGCAGGGCCACGTTTTCCGCCGCCGTGCGGACCTCGCTCTCTCTTCGGTCCTTGGCTGCATTCAGCATGTAGGCGAGCAGCCCGACCACGAAAATATTCGCAGCCAGGACGGTCGTGATCAGGACAGGCCGCAGCCGTCCCGATATGTGAGCCATGTTCATGGAGGGCATGGGATTGAAGAACGGGTAGTAGGGTGTACTCCCACATGCTCACATATACAACTTCCCAGTTCACTATTTCTTGGGCGCCGCCCAACTTAATACGGCAAACAGGCTCTCGAACGCCAGGGTGGGCAGGAATCGTAGCGAGCGGGCCGCAGGTACGAGATCCGCCCGCGCAGTAGATTCATGCCCGTCCTGCTAGGGCTTGATGCCGAAGCTGCCAAGCATCTGCTCGGTCTGTTTCTGCATCTGCTCCTGCATCTGCACGAAGATGTTTTTCGACTGCTCGACGTAGTTGCCCATCATGCCCTGCATCGCTGGTGACTGCAGCTTGAGCAGGTTGGCCCAGGCCTCGGGCGACAAGCCCTTGGCCTGTTCGCCCATCTTGCTCTGCAGGTCCATGAACGTCTGCACGTTTTTCTCGAGGTAGGGCCCGAGAAAGCTCTGCATGGTGTTGCCGTAGAAACGGATGATGTTGGCCAGCGCCTGCTCGGTGAACATCGGCGCGCCGCCGGCCTCTTCTTCCAGAATGATCTGCAGCAGGATCGCGCGGGTCAGGTCCTCGCCCGTCTTCGCGTCGCGCACCTGCACCGGCGCGCGCTCCATCACCAGTTTCTTGACCTCGGACAAGGTGATGTAGGTGGAGGTATCGGTGTCGTACAGACGCCGATTCGGATACTTCTTGATGACACGGTGCGCCGGTTGGTCGCCGGCGGGAGCTTGACTTGGCACTGCGTTCCTTGATGGTGGTGTAACAGCACTTTACTGCACCGCAGCATTCTAGAAAATCATCCGGCGCCATGCGTCAAGGAATACCCTCAAGACCGAGACAAGCCCGCAAAATTAATGCGGCGGGTCGTCCCGCGACGGCACGGCCAGCCCGCGGCAGTAGCGCTCGACCCAGCGCTGCGCGTTCGCAGCCGTGTCCTTGTCGAAGCCCTCGCGGCCGGCGAGCCAGGACGCGTCGCCAAGCTGGGCCAGCGCCTGCCAGGCATCGGCCGCCATGGCACTTGCCGGCGCGGGAAGGCGTTCGAACGCGCCGAGCGACGCGAGATGCACCAGAACTTCGTGCAGCGTTGCCTCTGGCACCGCCTGCGGCCCCATGAGCTTCACCGTCTTGGTGGACGCGGGCACCAGCTTCTCGACGGCTTTGCCATTCTGAAAATGCAGCGGCATGAAATCTCCAGAAAGAAAAAGCCCCTTTCCATGACAGAAAGGGGCTTTTTGCAGTTCGACAATTTGGTAGGCGCGGAGGAGATCGAATCCCCGACCCTCTCCACGTCAAAGAGATGCTCTACCACTGAGCTACGCGCCTAGAGAAGAATTGCCTTGGTAGGCAACTGATCAGCCTCGAATTATAGCAGAACTATTTCGGCATTCCGAAATCCGCTGCCAGTTTTCAGCGCCGCCGGGCCGAGCGCACGCCCGCCACCTCGGCCACCACGCCGAGCACCCGCGTCAGCCGGGCCGCGTCGGCCACCTCGACGGTGAAGGTCATCCAGGCGGTGGCCTTCACGGTCTGGGTCTGCACGCCGATCACATTCATCTTTTCCTTGGCGAAGACTTCGGAGATGTCGCGCAGCAGGCCTTGCCGGTCGGCCGCCTCCACCGACACGTCCACCGGATAGACCGCGCCCGTCGCCTGCTTGCCCGTGCCCCATTCCACCTCGATGATGCGTTCACCATTGCGCGCGGACATTTCGCGGAAGTTGCTGCAGTCGGCGCGGTGGATGCTCACGCCCTTGCCGCGGGTGACGAAGCCCATGATCGGGTCCGGCGGCGCGGGCTTGCAGCATTTGGCCAGTTGCGTCATCAGCGAGTCGACGCCGACCACCAGCACGCCGCCCTTGGGTGTTTTCTCGGTGTGGCGCGCCTTCTTCAGCAGCAGTTGTTCGTCGGGCGCGAGCACTGGCTCCGGCGGGCGCAGCACGGTCTCGATGGTGCGCAGCGAGAACTCGTCCTTGCCCACCACCTCGAACAGGTCGTCGGCCGTCTTGAAACCCAGTTGCCCGGCCAGGTCGTCGAGCTTCATCGCCGTTTTGCCCTCGCGCTGCAGTAGTTTTTCAACCGCCTCGCGCCCGCGCGCCACCGTGGTGTGCAGCGCCATGGCGTTGAACCAGGCCCGCGCCTTGGCACGCGCGCGGTGGCTCACCAGGTAGCCGAGTTCGGCATTGAGCCAGTCGCGCGAAGGCCCGCCTTCCTTGGCCGCGGTGACCTCGACCGTCTGGCCGTTTTGCAGTGGCGTGTTCAGCGGCACCATCGCGCCATCGACCTTGGCGCCGCGGCAGCGGTGGCCCAGGCTGGTGTGCACGCTGTAGGCGAAGTCGACCGGCGTGGCGCCCGCGGGCAGCTCGACCACGGCCGCGTCCGGCGTAAGCACGTAGATGCGGTCACTGAGCATGTCGTGGCCGCTGTCGTGCGCCGCGTCGTGCAGCGCGCCGCGCGGCAGCGCCCCCGACAGGTCGCGCTCCCAGGCCAGCAGCTGGCGCAGCACGGCGATCTTGGTGTCGTATTCGCCGCTGGCCGAGACGCCGGCATAACCCTTGGCGCCGGCTTCCTTGTAGGCCCAGTGGGCGGCCACGCCGTGCTCGGCATGGTCGTGCATGGCCTGGGTGCGGATCTGGATCTCGATCGGCAGGCCCGCGCCCTCATTCGACCCGGCCAGGCGCGGCCGCACCACGGTGTGCAGCGACTGGTAGCCGTTGGCCTTGGGCTTGGCGATGTAGTCGTCGAACTCGTTGTCGACCGGCGCGAACTGCGTGTGCACCCAGCCCAGCGCCGCATAACAGTCGGGCACGCTCGGCACCACCACCCGCAGTGCGCGGATGTCGAACACTTGGTCGAAGTCGAGCGACTTGCCGCGCATCTTCTTGACGATGCTGTAGATGTGCTTCGGCCGGCCCTGCACCGTGGCGCGGACGCCCTGCGCGTTCAACTCGGCCTCCAGCGTGGTGCGCAGCTGCGCGATGCCGGCTTCGCGCTCGACCCGCTTGGCGTCGAGCAGCCTGGCCACCTGCTTGTAGGTGTCGGGCTCGAGGAAGCGAAACGACAAGTCTTCCATCTCCCACTTGATCTGCCAGATGCCGAGCCGGTTGGCCAGCGGCGCGAACACCTGCAGCGACTCGCGCGCCAGGTGCGGCGCCACCGGCGTCTTGCTGGCGGCATGAAAGCGCAGGGTCTGCAGCCGCGAGGCCAGGCGCAGCATCACCACGCGCAGATCACGCGAGAACGCCAGCAGCATCTTGCGCACGGTTTCGGTCTGCACCGCCGGGTCGTCCACCAGGTGCGCCGAATGCGCCGCGCCGCGCGACAGGCGCTGCACGCGCATGAGCTGCGTGGTCTCCACCGCCAGCGCGGCGAAGTTCTCACCGAAGGCCTTGGCGATGACTTCGCGCGGCTTGTTCAGGTGCACGCAGGCATGCACCAGGTAACCCGCGGCCTGCATGGCCTCGGAGCCACCGACGTCACGCAGGATGGCGGCCACCGCGTCGGCATGGGCCAGGGTGTTTTCGCCGGAATCGAGGGTCTCGTCGGCGATCAGCGGTTCGGCAAAAGCGCGCGCGCGCGCGAGCGCCAGCTCGGGGCCTTGCTGGCCGGCCGCGGCCACGATGAGGCCGGCGGCGGGGGCGGCGGAAAGCGTGGTCTGGGCCGGGTCTGGTGTGGGCGTGAGCGAATGCTTCATGCCGGGTCAGTGCAGATCGACGGGCGGGCCGTCGGCCAGGAACGCGGTCACGGCCGCCACCTGTTCGCTGGCCACCAGCGTGGGCGCATGGCCCACGCCTGCGAACTCGACCAGCCGCGCCTTCGGGCCGCGCTGCGTCATGGCATGGGCGGTGGCCGCGGACAGCAGGTCCGACTGCGCCCCGCGCAGCAGCAGGGTGTGGGCTGTAATGTGGTCATACAGATCCCACAGCGCCTTCTCGCCCTGCGCCGTGCCTTCTTCGGTGACACCGCCGAACGGCACGGCGATGGCCGGGTCGTAGTGCAGGGTCAGCGGACCGCTGACTTCCGCCAGCGGGTCCATCGGGCTGCCGCCCGGCAGTTGCAGCGGCCGCACCATGTGGCGCGACAGGGCCAGCCACTGGGCCGGGGTGTGCGGCCCGAAGCTGCTGGAGATGGCCCACATCGCATCGGCCGCCTGCTGCAGGGTCTCGAAGCGCCCGGTCTGGCCCAGGTAGCTGCCGATGCGGCGCAGGGCCGACCACTCGAGCGCGGGACCGACGTCGTTGAGCACCAGCCGGCGCAGCCGCGTGGGCAGCGGCAGGCCGGGTGTGCCGGCAACGGCCAGGCCGATCAGCCCGCCCATGCTGGTGCCGACCCAGTCCAGCGTCTGGACCGCGGCTTCGTGGTTCAGTTGGGCCAGCAGCGCCAGCATGTCGCCGGCATAAAGGGGAATCTGGTAGCCGGCCGGGTCTTGCAGCCAGTCGCTGTGGCCGCGGCCGACCACGTCGGGGCAGATCACCCGCGCATACCGGCTCAAGGCACCGGCCAGCACGTCGAAGTCGCGGCCCTGCCGCGTCAGGCCGTGCACACACACGATCACATGCGGGTTGCGGGCGTCGCCCCATTGCCAATAGGCCATGCGGTGCCCGGTGTTTTCTGCGCTCGCGTTCTTGGCGCTGGCGCCTGGGCAAAGGACATGGTGCAACTGGGGTTCGGACATGGCGGCTTCAAACAAAAAGGGCATTCGGGACGGCAAGACGACTGGTTGGTATCAGCGATGCAATGACGCATCGCGTTACACGGCGTCCATCCTAAATCATCCAGAGTAACCCCTATGCGCGGCCGAGCAAGTCGGCCCTGGTTTACACCGCGCAGGAGCGAAAGCCGACGAAGCGCACGTCGTCGCCCGGCAGCGCGAAGCCGCGAAACTTCGGGTGCTTCATGCGCGCGCGGGTGGCGAAAGACGCGCCGCGCAGCACCCGCGCCCGGCCGAACCAGGGCACGGAATAGCCAGCCCAGGGATCTGCGCCGAAGCCGTCCCACGGCCGGAAGCTGCTGGCCGTCCACTCGTGCACCTCGCCCCAGCGGAAGCCGCGTCGCCCGGCGGTCAATGCCGCCATCTCCCACTCGGCCTCGCTGGGCAGGCGGCGCCCGGCCCAGCGGCACCAGGCGTCGGCCTCCCACCAGCTCATGTGCATGGCCGGCTGGTTGCCGGCCAGACGCACCGGCGTACCGAAGCGCGTCTGCATCACGGCACCGCTGGCCACGCCGATATGGTCCACATAGCGCGGCCCGCGCCGGCCCTCCAGCTCGGCCAGCGCCTGCAGCCAGGCCCAGCCTTCGGGATGCCACAGCGCGGCGCGGTCGTAGCCACCGTCGTCGACGAACTCCACGTACTGCGCCCAGGTCACGGGCTGCGCATCGATCTCGCATTCGGGCAGGGCCACGGAATGGGCCCACTTCTCGTTGTCGAACACGAAGCCGCCCGGTGCCGAGCCCAGGCACCATTCAGTGGCCGGCAACAGCAAGGGGTCGCGCAGATGCGCCCCCATGGGCAGGGCCATCGCCAGCGGCACGCCGCGCGCCTGGGCCAGGGTGATGAGCTGCTCGCCGCGCAGATCTTCATGGAACAAAGCCAGCCGGTAGAAATACAGGGCCTGGTCCTGCTCGGGGGTTTTCTCCAGCAGTTCCAGCGTGCTCTCCAGCGTCTCCAGCAGGAAACTCTTGGTGGTGGCGAGCCCGGGCAGGCTGGGCAGGCTGGAAGCCCCGGTGGTCGGGCGCTGCATCTGCTCAGGGTTCCACCAGCGGTCGGCATGCGGCTCGATGGAGCCGAGCCGCATCGGCTGCGGCGGGCAGGCCGTGCCCAACGCACGCTGCGTGTTGCGCCCGAGCCAGGCCTCGGCCATCCAGCCCACATGGCCGGCCAGCCAGAGCGGCTCCGGCCCTGCGGCCACGGCGTCGGTCGCGCCGGAGCGCCGGGGCGCCGACTCGAACTGGTCGAGCAGGTGCAGCGTGTGGTTGCGCGCATCCATCAGCGCCAGCGACAGCAGGTCGCGGCCAGCCCGGCGCATGTCGGGCGAGTCGATGGCGGCGGGCGGGGCGGAGAAGATGGAGGACATGACCCACATTATTCATCCACGGCCTGTACCCGACACACAAGGCGACCGCCATGCCCCGGGTTTTCCCTTGTCGATGGCACAGGGCAAGCCCGACCCCTCGCCCTACAATTCCGGCTCGGCAAAACAACACGCAGCACGGCCTCGGCGCATGTGCTGCGTGTTTTTGTATCTGGGGCCCGTCCTTGCTGACGCGGCGCTTACTTTTCGAACTACACGGGACCGACTCAATGCGCGCATTACTGAAGTTCTCCAATGCCGTGGACTGGCTGAACGCCCAGATTGGCAAATACGTGATCTGGCTGATCCTCGCCTCCACCGTGATCAGCGGTGTCAACGCCGTCGTCCGCAAGGTCTTCAACATGAGCTCCAATGCCTATCTTGAAATCCAGTGGTACCTGTTCGCCGCGGCCTTCCTGTTGGCGGCCGGCTACACCCTGCTCAATGGCGAACATGTGCGGATCGACGTGGTGTCCAGCCGCTTTTCCAAGCGCGGCCAGATCTGGCTCGACGTGATCGGCTTCACGCTGTTCCTCACGCCGCTGTGCCTGGTGATCCTGTACTACGGCATTCCCTTTTTCCTCAAGGGTTACGCCTCGGGTGAAATGTCTTCCAACGCCGGTGGCCTGATTCGCTGGCCGGTGTACGCCATGATCCCGCTGGGCTTCGGGCTGCTGCTGCTGCAAGGGCTGTCCGAGCTGATCAAACGCATCGCTTTCCTCATGGGCCTGATCGAGGATCCCACACTCAAGAAGGTGGAGAAGACGGCAGAAGAAGAACTGGCCGAGGCGATTGCGCGGCTGGCCGAAGCCAAAGCCACCAAAGCCGATTGATCCAGGAGCCGACATGGAATTTCTGACACACAACCTAGCCCCGATCATGTTCGCGGGGCTGATCGTTTTCCTGCTGATGGGTTTTCCGGTGGCTTTCAGCCTCGGCGCCTGCGGCCTGTTCTTCGGCTTCGTCGGCGTCGAGCTGGGGCTGCTGCCCCAAGCCCTGCTGCAGGCCCTGCCGCTGCGCATCTTCGGCATCATGCAGAACGACACCCTGCTGGCCATTCCGTTCTTCACCCTGATGGGGCTGATCCTGGAGCGCAGCGGCATGGCCGAAGACCTGCTGGACACCATCGGCCAGTTGTTCGGCCCCATCCGCGGTGGCCTGGCGCTGGCGGTGATCTTCGTGGGCGCACTGCTGGCCGCGACCACCGGTGTGGTCGCGGCATCGGTGATCTCGATGGGCCTGATCTCGCTGCCGATCATGCTGCGCTACGGCTACGACCGGCGCATCGCCTCGGGGGTGATCGCCGCCTCGGGCACGCTGGCGCAGATCATCCCGCCGTCGCTGGTACTGATCATCCTGGCCGACCAGCTCGGCCGCAGCGTGGGCGACATGTACAAGGGCGCTTTCCTGCCCGGCTTCCTGCTTACCGGCTTCTACGCGGGTTACGTGATCCTGCTGGCCATCTTCAAGCCGACCTGGGTGCCGGCACTGCCGCTGGAGGCCCGCACCATCCGTGAAGACAATGGCAAGGGCGGCCTGCTGTCGCTGCTGCTGCTCACCATCGCATCCACCCTGGTCGCCGTCTACTTCGGCGAACACTATGCCGACGTACTGAGCTGGTGGAAGGGCGAAAAGATCGAGACCGTGGCGACCGACGAGACCATCGTCGTCTCGATGTGCGCCGGCGTGATCCTGGCCCTGGTGCTGGCGCTGATCAACAAGGCGACCCGCCTGGGCCTGCTGTCACGCATGGCCGAGCGCGTGACCTTCGTGCTGATCCCTCCGCTGCTGCTGATCTTCCTGGTGCTGGGCACCATCTTCCTGGGCATCGCCACGCCGACCGAAGGCGGCGCCATGGGTGCGCTCGGCGCGTTCCTGATGGCCATGGCACGCGGCCGGCTGAGCTTCGCACTGCTCAAGCAGGCGCTCAACACCACCACCAAGCTGTCGTGTTTCGTGGTCTTCATCCTGATCGGCTCCACCGTGTTCAGCCTGGTGTTCCAGGGCGTGGACGGCCCGCGCTGGGTCGAGCACCTGCTCGGCAGCCTGCCTGGCGGCCAACTCGGCTTCCTGATCGTGGTCAACCTGCTGATCTTCTTCCTGGCCTTCTTCCTCGACTTCTTCGAGCTGTCGTTCATCGTGGTGCCGCTGCTGGCGCCGGTGGCCGAAAAACTCGGCATCGACCTGATCTGGTTCGGCGTGCTGCTGGGCGTGAACATGCAGACCTCGTTCATGCACCCACCGTTCGGCTTCGCGCTGTTTTACCTGCGCAGTGTGGCACCCAACAAGGCCTACACCGACCGGCTCACCAAGAAACTGATCCAACCCGTCACCACCATGCAGATCTACTGGGGCGCAGTGCCCTTCGTGCTGATCCAGATCGTGATGGTGGGCCTGATCATCGTCTTCCCCGGCATCGTCTCGAGCGGGCTGGACAAGAAGGTGGTCTACGACCTCGACAAGGTACAGCGCGAAATGGAAGCCAACATGCCCGCGCCCGACGTCGACCAACCGGCCTCTGCCCCCACACCAGAGACCGGCGCATCTGGAGCGGAAGGCGCGGCGCCCCCCGAGGGCAAGGCCGAAGACGATCCAATGAAAGCCTTGCAGGACTCCATGTCGACCGAGAAGAAATAAACGCGCCGAGCGGCGCGCCAGAAGCGCCGCCACACGAAGGCCCTGTTGACCATCGCAGCAGGGCCTTTTTTCATGTGGACCGGGCCCATCACGGCCTTCCAAAAAAAAGTCCTCCCGAAGGAGGACTTTTCAAGAAAGCGCAGGACGGCCGCGGGGCCGGTCCATGCGGTCGCTTACAGCTTTTGCGTCGCCATGAAGGAGTCGAAACGGCTTTCGGCGAAGCGGAACCACAACACCTGGTCGCGCTGGAAAGCGCGCAGGTCGGCGTAGATCTTCTTCCATTCCGGGCTCTTGGCATCGTTTTCGGCAAACACTTCCATCGAGGCCTTGAACGAGGCTTCGAGCACGGCTTGCGAGAACGGCAGCACCTTGGTCTTGGCGGCCACCAGTTGCTTCAGGGCCGTGGGGTTGAGCGCATCGTACTTGGCCAACATGTCCACGCTGGCTTGGGCCGACGCGGCTTCGACGATGGCCTTGTTTTCGGCGGACAGGCCGTCGAAGGCCTTCTGGTTGACGTAGAAATCGACCTCGGGGCCGCCTTCCCACCAGCCAGGGTAGTAGTAGAACGGCGCCACCTTGTTGAAGCCGAGCTTCTGGTCGTCGTAGGGGCCGACCCATTCCGCGGCGTCGATCGTGCCTTTTTCCAGCGCCTGGTAGATTTCGCCGCCAGGGATGCTTTGCGGCACGGCGCCGAGCTTTTGCATGACCTCGCCGACCAGACCGCCACCCAGGCGCATCTTCAGGCCCTTGAAGTCGGCAACCGACTTGATTTCCTTGCGGAACCAGCCGCCCATCTGCGTGCCCGTGTTGCCACCGGCAAAGCTGATCATGTTGTAGCCGGCGTAGAACTCGTTCATGAGCTTGCGGCCGTTGCCATGGGTCATCCAGGCCGTCATCTGGCGTGCATTCAGGCCAAACGGCACGGCGGAACCCAGCGCGAACGCAGGGTTCTTGCCATAGAAGTAATAAGGCACGGTGTGGCACATCTCGACCGTGCCGTTCTGCACGCCATCGACCACGCCGAACGGAGGCATCAGCTCGCCACCAGAGTGCACGGAGATTTCGAACTTGCCACCCGACATGGCCTTGACAGCTTTGGCAAACACTTCCGCGCCGCCGTAAATGGTGTCGAGCGACTTCGGAAAACTGGAGGCCAGGCGCCAGCGGATGGCGGCCTGCGCGTGCACGGCCGGAGCGATGCCGGCGGCGATGACGCCCGCGATGCCGGAATGCTTGATAAGGGAACGACGGTCCATTGAGTTTTCTCCCGTGAGCTGAATGAAAAAAGCCGTCCCCCTTGTGGAGAGACGACTGACTGATGGGTCCGACGCATTGTAAGAAGCGATCGCGGCTCGACAGCTGCGGGTTTTCCCCCGCAAATCGGCGTTGCCGCCGGTGCAAAAACCGGGCTTTTTATGCTACCAATTTAAGAGCGGCCTGCGCCTTTTCAACGAGTGCGGGAAATCGCGCCTGGATGGACTTCTCGATGCCTGCAGCATCGAGCCCCTGCAGCGCCATCAGCTTCACCGGATCGCCGTGTTCGATGAACTTGTCGGGCAGGCCGAGCTGCAGCACCGGCAGCACGGTGCCCGCGGCCTGCAGCGCTTCCAGCACCGCGCTGCCCGCGCCGCCCATGATGGCGCCGTCTTCCAGCGTCACCAGGGCTTCATGGTCGCCAGCCACCTGCAGCAGCAGGTCCACATCGAGCGGCTTGGCCCAGCGCATGTCGACCACGGTGGCATCGAGCTTTTCGGCCACGGCCAGCGCGGGATGCAGCAAGGTGCCAAAGGCCAGTATGGCGATGCCCTTGCCCGGTTCGCGCGGCTTGCCCGCCAGGCCGGCGGTACGGCGGATCTCACCCTTGCCGAACGGCAAAGGCTCAAGGCCCGCCGCCACGGCCACACCCGCACCCACGCCGCGCGGGTAACGCACCGCCACCGGATGGTTCTGCGCAAACGCCGTGCTCAGCAGGCCGCGGCACTGGTTTTCGTCCGACGGGCAGGCGATGCTCATGTTGGGAATGCAGCGCAGGAAAGGGATGTCGTAGTTGCCCGCATGGGTGGCACCATCGGCCCCGACCAGGCCGGCGCGGTCGAGCGCGAACACCACCGGCAGGTTCTGCAGCGCCACGTCGTGGATCAACTGGTCGTAGGCACGCTGCAGGAAGGTCGAATAGATCGCCACCACCGGCTTCAGGCCCTCGCAGGCCAGGCCGGCGGCAAAGGTCACGGCATGCTGCTCGGCAATCCCCACGTCGTAGTAACGCTTGGGGAAACGCTTCTCGAATTCGACCAGGCCCGAGCCTTCGCGCATGGCCGGCGTGATACCGACCAGCCGCGCATCCTGCACCGCCATGTCGCACAGCCACTGGCCGAAGACCTGGGTGAAGGTCGGCGCCGCCGGTACGCTGGACTTTTGCAGGCCGACCGCCAGATCGAACTTGCCCGGGCCGTGGTAGGACACCGGATCGGCCTCGGCGCGGCCGTAGCCACGGCCCTTCTTGGTGACCACGTGCAGGAACTGCGGGCCGGTGAGCTGCTTGATGTTTTCCAGCGTAGGGATCAGCGAGTCGAGGTCGTGCCCGTCGATCGGGCCGATGTAGTTGAAGCCGAACTGCTCGAACAACGTGGCCGGCACGACCATGCCCTTGGCATGCTGCTCGAAGCGCTTGGCCAGTTCGAACAGCGGCGGCGCGGCGCGCAACACCTGCTTGCCGACGTTCTTGGCGGCGGCATAGAAATGCCCGCTCATGAGCTGGGCCAGGTAGCGGTTCAGCGCACCCACCGGCGGGCTGATGCTCATGTCGTTGTCGTTGAGGATCACCAGCAGCTTGCAGTCGCACACGCCGCCGTTGTTCAAGGCCTCGAAGGCCATGCCCGCGCTCATCGCACCGTCGCCGATGATGGCCACGGCGCGGCGGTCCTCGCCCTTTTGCTTGGCGGCCATGGCCATGCCCAGCGCGGCCGAGATCGAGGTGCTCGAATGCGCCGTGCCGAAGGCGTCAAAAGGGCTTTCGGCGCGCATCGGAAAACCCGACAGGCCGCCGAGCTGGCGCAGCGAGGCCATGCGGTCGCGCCGGCCGGTGAGGATCTTGTGCGGATAGGTCTGGTGGCCCACGTCCCACACCAGCCGGTCTTCCGGCGTGTTGAACACGTAGTGCAGGGCCACCGTCAGCTCCACCGTGCCCAGGTTCGAGCTCAGGTGCCCGCCGGTCTTGGACACGCTGTCCAGCACATAGGCGCGCAGCTCGTCGGCCAGCGGCTTGAGTTCGCCGCGCGGCAGCCGGCGCAGATCGGCCGGGTCGCCGATGGACTGCAGCAGCGGATAAGACGATGGGTTGGCAGTAGACATAATTTCCGTTCTTCTGAGGCGCTCTGTTTTCAAGCGCCTGTTTCAAGCTCAAGCGCATCAAGCGCGTACACCCGCGTGGGGCGGGTTGGCAAGGGGCGGCCGGACATGGCGCGGGCCAAGCTTCAGCTTCCCCTGTTGACGACCATGTCGGCCAATGCGCGCAAGGCACGGGTGTCGGCCAGGCCGCTGGTATCGAGCGCCTGCAGCGCCTGTGCCAGCAGTTCCTGGGCATAGACCAAAGAGCGCTCCAGGCCCAGCACCGACACATAGGTCGGCTTGTCCTGGGCCGCGTCCTTGCCCGCGGTCTTGCCCAGCGTGGCCGAATCGGCGGTGACGTCGAGGATGTCGTCCACCACCTGGAAGGCCAGGCCCAGCGCCGCGCCGTAGGTGGCCAGGGCTGCCATCGCCGCGGCCGGCAGGCTGTTGCGCGCGAGGCTGCAGGCCGCGCCCAGCACCACGCTGCCCTGCAGCAGGGCGCCGGTCTTGAGCCGGTGCATGCCGCGCAGCTGGGCTTCGGTGAGCTGCAGGCCGATGCTCGCCAGGTCGATGGCCTGGCCACCGGCCATGCCTTCGAAACCCGCGGCCTTGGCCAGCAGGCGGCACAGGCGCGCCTGCACGGCGGGCAAGGCCGGGTCGTCGGTCTCGGGGGTCAGCAACTCAAAAGCCAGTGCCTGCAGGGCGTCGCCGGCCAGCAGGGCCTGGGCTTCGCCAAAGCGCACATGCACCGTGGGCTTGCCGCGGCGCAGGATGTCGTTGTCCATACACGGCATGTCGTCGTGCACCAGGGAATAGGCGTGGATCAGTTCGGCCGCACAGGCCGCGCGCAGGGCGGCGTCGTCGAGCCCGGCATGGACGGCGTCGGGCTCATGGGCGCGCACGGCTTCGCGCGCGGCCAGCACCAGCAGCGGCCGCAGGCGCTTGCCGCCGTCGAGCACGGCGTAACGCATGGCCTCGCGCAGCGCCGCCGGCGCCTCGTGGCCCAGCACATGGGCGTCATGGCCCAACGCGTCGCGGGCGGGATGGTGCTGACCGTCGGGCACGTCGGCCGCAACCCAGCAGGTCAACGCCTGTTCGACGCGGTCGAGACGGTTGGCGCTCCAGGCGCGCAGGTCGAAGTCCGTACCCGTACCACCTTGTGCATCTTGCAACACTGCGCTCATTCCTGCCCCCAGGCCTTGAGCCCGCCCTGGTCCAGCACCTTGATCTGCTCTTCCACGGCTTCGAGCTTGCCACGGCAAAACTTCAGCAGTTCGGCACCACGCTGGTAACCCGACAGCAGTTTTTCCAGCGGCATCTGGCCCGATTCGAGCTGGCTGACCAGTTGTTCGAGTTCTTCCTGCGCCGCTTCAAAGCTCGCGGGTACGGGCGAAAGCGCCGGTACGGCAGCCGATGGGGCGGAGGAGACGGGGGCCTTTGGCATGGAAATGGTGCAACCTGTGCGAACAATGGGAAGGGTAGGATTTTAGGGGTTCGCGGGCCGGACGGTGTTCTCCGATGCTATGCACAGGCCTCGCACGCCTGCAAGCTCGGGCCCCGGCGGCTACAATCGCCCCTCCCCCACCGGTTCAGAACATGTTCATGTGTGTTCATGGCCGGCGTCTTTCCCCGGTTTTTTAATTACCCTTCCCGCGCGATCACGCGCCTAACACCTGCCCCTTCATAGGGGGAGTCTCTAGGTCAGGACATCCCATGTCTGATTTAAGTCTTCAACTGCAGCAGGCCGCAAGCCAACTACCAGTTTCAAGCTATTTCGATGAAGCGCTGTTCCAGCGCGAGTTGACAACCCTCTTCCAGCGAGGGCCACGCTATGTCGGGCATGAACTTGCCGTGCCCCAGGTGGGCGACTACCACGCCCTGCCCCAGGAGGGCGAAGGCCGTGCCCTGGTGCGCACGCCCCAGGGCGTGGAACTGGTCTCCAACGTCTGCCGCCACCGCCAGGCGGTGATGCTCAAGGGCCGCGGCTCGCTGAACCATACGCAGCAAGGCAGCTCGGGGGGGAACATCGTCTGCCCGCTGCACCGCTGGACCTACAGCGGCAGCCACGGCAACGGCCCGGCCGGCACGCTGCTGGGCGCGCCGCATTTCGCGCAGGACCCGTGCCTGAACCTGAACAACTACCCGCTCCAGTCATGGAACGGCCTGCTGTTCGAGGCGGGCGGCCTTGATGTCGCGCATGACCTGGCCCACATGGGCCCGCGCGCCGACCTCGACTTCTCGGGCCACGTGCTCGACCGCGTCGAGCTGCACGAGTGCAACTACAACTGGAAGACCTTCATCGAGGTCTACCTAGAGGACTACCACGTCGGCCCGTTCCATCCGGGCCTGGGCGGTTTCGTCACCTGCGACGACCTGCGCTGGGAATTCAAGGACAACTACTCGGTGCAGACCGTTGGCGTGGCCAACCGCCTCGGCAAGGCCGGCAGCCCGGCCTACGAACGCTGGCAGAACGCGCTGCTGCAATACAGGGGCGGCCAGCCGCCCAAGCACGGTGCGATCTGGCTCACCTACTACCCGCACATCATGGTCGAGTGGTATCCGCATGTGCTCACCGTGTCGACCCTGCACCCGATCGGGCCGCAGAAGACGCTGAACATGGTGGAGTTCTACTACCCCGAGGAAATCGCCGCCTTCGAGCGCGAGTTCGTCGCGTCGCAGCAGGCCGCCTACATGGAGACCTGCGTCGAGGACGACGAGATCGCGCTGCGCATGGACGCCGGCCGCAAAGCGCTGATGCAGCGCGGCGACAACGAAGTCGGCCCCTACCAAAGCCCGATGGAAGACGGCATGCAGCATTTCCACGAGTGGTATCGCCGAAGGCTTGAATAAACCTGCTGCGCACCCCGAGCTCGCTACGGTTTCTTCATGCCTTCTACACCCGCGCTGCGCGGGCTAACTCGGTCCTTTTACTCTTAACTTTTTCGAAAGTTTCCCCGCATGCAGGCGTTATGGATGGTGTTGGCCGCGTTCTTCTTCGCGAGCATGGGTGTGTGTGTGAAGTTCGCGTCGGCCAGTTTCAATTCGGCCGAACTGGTGTTCTACCGCGGCGTGATCGGCGTGGCCTTCATGGCGCTGCTGGCCCGTTCGCAAGGCATCCGGCTGGGCACGGCCTACCCCGGCATGCACGCCTGGCGCAGCACCATCGGGGTGTTTTCACTGGCCTCCTGGTTCTTCGCCATCGCCCATTTGCCGCTGGCCACCGCCATGACGCTCAACTACATGAGCAGCGTGTGGATCGCCGCCTTCCTGGTGGGCGGGGCCCTGCTGAGCTGGCGGCCGGGCCGGGGCGAATCCGCGCCGATGCTGCAAGGGCCACTGGTGTTGACCGTGCTCGCGGGTTTTGCCGGCGTGGTCATGATGCTGCAGCCGTCTCTTGACGGCGGGGACGGATTCGCCGGCCTGATCGGCCTGTTGTCGGGCTTCAGCGCCGCGTTCGCCTACATGCAGGTGATGGCCTTGTCGCGCCTGGGCGAGCCCGAGGCCCGCACCGTGTTTTATTTTGCTGTCGGCTCGGCCGTGGCAGGTGCCCTGGGCATGTTGTTCACCGGCCTGTCGCCCTGGAACTGGCACGCCGCCGTCTGGCTCGTGCCCATCGGCCTGCTGGCCGCCGGTGGTCAACTCAGCATGACCCGCGCCTACGCCCGGGCCGGCAGCCAAAGCGCCATGCTGGTCGTGGCCAATCTGCAGTACTCCGGCCTGCTTTTCGCGGCCGCCTACAGCATCGTGTTGTTTGGCGACAAAATCACCGCGACCGGCTGGACCGGCATGGCGCTGATCGTTGCCAGCGGCATTGCCGCCACGGTGCTGCGCGCCCGCGCCGCGCCCGACGCGCCGGCCGAGGAACATTGACCCCTTTACGGAAGGAGCGAACCATGTACACCACCCTGATCTCCGTCACACAACTGAAGGCATTGCAGGAAGGCGGCCAGCCGCTGATGGTCTTCGACTGCAGCTTCGACCTGATGAAGCCCGAAGCCGGCGAACAAAGCTACCTGGCCGCCCACATCCCCGGCGCCGTCTATGCCAACCTCGACACCGCGCTCAGCGCCAAACACGGCGCGCCCGGCCCGGCCGGCGTGCTCACCGCCCATGACGCCGATGCCCCCGCCTCCGGCGGCCGCCATCCGTTGCCCAACCGCGAAAAGTTCGCCACCTGGCTCAGCAGCGTCGGCTTCGCCAACGGCATGCAGGCCGTGGTCTACGACCGCAACGGCGCCAACTACTGCGGCCGCCTGTGGTGGATGCTGAAATGGGCCGGCCACGACGCGGTCGCCATGCTCGACGGCGGTCTGCAGGCCTGGCAGGCCGAGGGCGGTGCCGTGGCATCGGGCACCGAGCCCACCCGGTTCCAGACCAATTTCACCCTCGCCCCCGAACGCGCCAAACTGGTCACCACACAGACCGTGCAAGACGGCCTGGGCGGCCCCGCGCAGACCGTGATCGACGCCCGCGCCGCGCCGCGCTACCGCGGAGAAGTCGAGCCGCTCGACCCGGTGGCGGGCCACATTCCCGGCGCGCTGAATCGGCCATTCAGCCAGAACCTTGGCGAAGACGGCAAGTTCAAACCGGCCGCGCAGTTGAGGGCCGAGTTCGAGGCGCTGCTGGGCGGGCGCGATCCTGCGACGGTGGTGCACCACTGTGGCAGTGGGGTGTCGGCGAATCCGAATCTGATTGCGATGGAGATTGCGGGGTTGGGGAGGACGGGTTTGTATGCGGGGAGTTGGAGTGAGTGGTGTAGTGATGCATCGAGGCCGGTGGAGCGGGGGTGAATTGGCTGGGGGGGGGTTGAGCACCGCCGCTGGCCGGG
>Ga0307514_10001020_pt1 | contig 40660 bp, 38 predicted proteins | sample 16_EM_MG_FD_203088 | JGI IMG/M metagenome (GOLD analysis project Ga0307514, IMG submission 203088) | Populus trichocarpa ectomycorrhiza microbial communities from riparian zone in the Pacific Northwest, United States - 16_EM | ecosystem: Host-associated > Plants > Roots > Unclassified | place...
GGGCTTCCATGTGGTGCCCGACCCTTACTTCAACGCCTCGTACTGGACGCAGGTCGCCGCGAAGATCAACAAGCAACTGCCCGGCACCGTGGACGGCGTGCACCTGCAAGCGTATGCAGGCGGCACCGGCAACAGCCCCTGCGAGGGCTGGGACTTCGGCGACGTGCCCGTCTTCCCGTTCCTGTGGGACGCCGACGACAGCCCGCGGCAAGTGGGCCGCCAGATGCAAAGCTGGCACACCGAATGCGGCATCGTCGGCGGCGGCCTCTGGCTGTATGACGACCTCGTCGGCACCGGGAAAACCGCGAAGTACGCCCGGGCCATCAACGCCGGCGTGAAGTAGCCGCGTCAGGCGCCGGCCCCAGCCAGGGCCTGGCGCTTTTTCAGATCTTCCAGTAGGCCTTCGCGTCGACGACGTCCTGCTCAATGCCCGCCCGCAGCGCGTCCAGCGACTCGTACTTGCGTTCGTCGTGCAGCTTGTGCATCAGGTCGACCTGCAGGATGCGGGCGTAGCCGCCTTCGATGGCGACGTCGGCGGGCCAGTCCAGGCAGTGGACTTCGAGCAGCACGCGGCCGGCGTCTTCAATGGTGGGGCGCACGCCCAGGCTGGCCACGCCGGGCAGCGGCTGGGCGCCCAGGCCGTGCACGCGCACGACGAAGATGCCTTGGGCTGCGGGGCGGTGCGACGGGAAGCGCAGGTTCAGGGTGCGAAAGCCCAGGTCGCGGCCGAGCTTGCGGCCGTGCACCACATGGCCGCTGATGCTGTAGGGCCGGCCCAGCAGCGCGGCGGCGCGCTCCATCGCGCCTTCGGACAAGGCCTCGCGCACGGCCGAGCTGGACACCCGCATGCCGTGCACTTCGTAGCTGAGCATGCGGGCCACGTCGAAGCCCAGCGCGTTGCCGGCGTTGTCCAGCATCGCGTAGTCGCCGGCGCGCTTGGCGCCGAAGCGGAAATCGTCGCCCACCAGCACGTAGCGGGCGTTCAGCTGCTGGACCAGCACCTGCTCGATGAAGTCCTGTGGCGTCTGGCTGGCAAGGCGGCGGTCGAAGCGCATCAGCACCACGTCGTCCACGCCGCAGCGCTCCAGTTCCTGCAGCTTGTCGCGCAGCGTGGCAATGCGCAGTGGGGCCAGTTCGGGCTTGCCGGCCTGCTGGGCAAACCAGTCGCGCGGGTGCGGCTCGAAGGTCATCACGCAGCTGCGCAAGCCCCGGTGCTTCGCTTCGTTGTTGAGCAGCGCCAGCATGGCCTGGTGGCCCCGGTGCACGCCGTCAAAGTTGCCGATGGTCAGCGCACAGCCTTGCGGGCCCTGGGCAGACGGAGGAATGTGGCCGCGGAAGACTCTCATGAGGAAAACGATTATCCGGCCTGTGCCGGCAGGTCCTGGTGCGGCCGGCCCAGTTCGGTCAGCGACCAGCCGTCGATCCAGCACCATTGGCCGGCCGCCAGGGTCTCGGGGATGTGCAGCGGGCCAAACGAACTGCGGTGCAGCGTCTCGACCCGGTTGCCCACCGCAGCCAGCATGCGCTTGACCTGGTGGTACTTGCCTTCGGTCAACGTGAGCCGCAGGTGGGTTTCGCTGACGGCCTCGCAGGCGGCGGCGCGCACGGGGGCAGGGTCGTCATCCAGCACCACGCCAGCCAGCAGGCGTTCGACCTGGCTGGCATCGACGGGATGCTTGCACCCCACCTCGTAGACCTTGGGCACATGGTGCTTGGGCGAGGTCAGGCGGTGGATCAGCGTGCCGTCGTCGGTCAGCAGCAGCAGGCCGGTGGTGTCTTCATCCAGCCGGCCGATGGGCTGGACCTCGCGCTGGCGCAGTGGCGCCGGCAGCAGCGTCATCACGCTGGGGTGGTGCTTGGGCTTGCGCGAGCACTCGTAGCCCGCAGGCTTGTGCAGCAGCACCAGGGCCTTGGCGTGGTAGGGCCAGCGCTGGCCTTCGACCGTCAGCACCAGGCCTTCGGTTGGCAGATCTTCATCCGGGTCGTCCAGCTCTCGCCCGTCCAGCTGCACCAGCCCGGCGTAGACCATGCCAGCGCAGACGCGCCGGGTGCCGAAGCCTTGGGAAAACAGGATCTGGCTGAGTTTCATGGGGGCCGATTGTCCGTCAGCGCGTGCGCGCCGCGATCTCCGTGCTCAACCAGGCGTTGCTGCACCCGGCCGCGCCCGGCACTGCGCTCAGTCACTGGCGCCTGGCCACGCAAGGGCTGGACTACGCCTCGCGCGGCGCCTGCCCTGCGCTGCAGGCGGACGGCCTGTGCCGCGTGCACGTCGAGCGCCAGCCCGGCGCATGCTGCGCGGTGCCGCTGGAGCCGCTGTGGCCGGACCGGCTGCAGCAGGTGGTGCTGCTGCAGCGGCGCGAAGAAGCCGGTTTCCTCGGCGCCGACTGCCTGACGCTGGCCGATGAAGGCCCGCGCGAGGACTTGCTGTGCGACGGCCAGTCCTTGCCCCGCGACGCCGACCGCCGCGCGCTTGCCGACCAGCGCGCCGCCTTGCTGGCCGACCGGCTGCACTGGGGCGACGCGGTGTTCGCCGACCTGGGGCCGGCACTGGGCCGGCAAGGCGCGCCAGCGGCTGGCTACCTCACGCTGCCGATGGTGCTTGTGCTGATGGCGCTGGCCGCGGCTTCGCCGCGCTGCCGCGCGCGTTGCCAGCGCTATGCGCAGCGCCAGCGGGTGCTGATCGAAACGCAGGTGACGCTGGCGCTGGCCCGCCGCCGCAGCGAGGACCGCGCGACCACCGAGGAACTGCGCCGCTTCGTGCGGGCCTACGAGGCCTTCGAAGCCTGGGCCAGCCAGTCTCGAGGCACGGCAGGGGTGAATGCTGCCGCCACCGAGGCCTACCTCGGGCTGGCGGTCTGAAGCGGACCGCTGCTCACTGCCGGGCGACCGTCATGCCGCTGGCTTCCCATTCCGGCAGGCCGCCGCGGAACCAGTAGACCGTCTTCATGCCCTTGCTGATCGCCACGCGGCTGGCCTTGTACGACTTCCAGCATTCCGGCCCGTTGCAGGCGAAGATGGTGGGCTTGCTCAGGTCCAGCTTGGCCAGGCCGGAGAAGTCGTCCTGCTTGGCGTCGAAGGCAATGTCCTTCAGGCTCTTCTCGACATAGGGAATCAGCACCGCGCCGGGGATGTGCTTGGCGCCGTACTCCTTGTCGTTGCGGGCGTCCACCAGCACGGCGCCCTGGGCCACCAGTTCCTGTACCTCATTGGCGTGGACCAGCTTGGCGCCAGGCAGCGACAGTGGCGTGAACACGCCCAGCTCGGCCACCGACTTGTATTCCCTCAGGTCGTCATGCACGGTGACCGGCTTCAGCCCCATGGCCGGCGCACTGTTGGCAAACCAGGCCGTCATCTTGGTGCGCATCTCCGGCGGCAGCTCCTTCTTCACCACCACCGACAGGCCGCCGGGCACCGGCGTCGAGGTGGCCAGCACCTTGGCCATGCCGGGGTTGCCATTGGCCCATTCGTCCCAGTCGCTCTGGCGCACCACCGTCAGGTCCGAGGCGCCAATGGCCAGTGCGGTCAGACCCGCCTGCGGGTAGCGCTCGTAGCGCACATCGGACAGGTCTTTCAGCGACAGGCCGTTGGCGTTCAGCATGCCGCGCGCCATGTAGGTGTAGATCGAATCCTGCTGCGGCAGGTAGATGCGGGCGCCGCGCGCGTTCTTGGCGGAGGCCAGGCTGTTGCGGCCTATCAGCAGGTACTGCTCGGCCCGGTCGGTCGAGCCAACCAGCTCGTAGCCATGCTGCAGCGCCGACGCCGCGACCTGCGGTGGCGCGACGAAGACGTCGTAGCCTGCGCTGCGCGTGGCGCGCATCACGTCGGCCAAGTCCTCGCTGGCGCTGACCGTCATGGGGCTGCCGACCAGCTTGCCCAGGCTGGTCGCCATGCCGGTGCGCGACAGCATCATGCCGTCCTTCTTCGACGTGGGCTCCAGGGCAATGATGGCCGTGAGGGCAGGGGATTCAGCGGCCCTGGCGGTGCCCGACAGGGCCAGCACGCAGACCGCAACCAACGACAGGATCTTGTTCATTTTTGAGTCACTTCCAGGGTCATGAGGGACGGCCCGGACCGGACTTCGCGGCGTTCCGTTCAGGCCGTGGCGATGAAACTCATATCCATAGGCGGAAGGATGTTAAGCGTAAGTTCCGTGTCATATTTCACGGAACCTAGGGGGCCGTGCCGGGATGAGGCGTTGGCGCCACGCCGGGCCTTTCAGGCCCGCAGGCGCCGGGTGCACGAGCCGCGCGGCCGGCCTGCTAGCATCGCCGACCGCCCTTGCGCCAGGCCGTGACCCGGCTGCGTGGGGTCAGAGGCCGGCTGCGACAGCCCGCCGACAAAAAGACAGGTGAGGCGGCCCATGAGGTCCTGGTGGAACAACTTTCGCGAGCGCCTGCGACTCGCGCCCGACGACTTGCTGCGAGACCGGATCTACCGCCGGCTCTGGTCCTCGATCCTGATCAGCTCGCTGGGCGGCCAGGTCACGATGCTGGCCCTGCCGCTGACGGCGGCGGTGCTGCTGCACGCCACGCCGACCCAGATGGGCACGCTGACGACGATGGAGCTGTTGCCCTTCATCTTGTTTTCGCTGCCCTCGGGCGTGTGGCTGGACCGGGTGCGCAAGCTGCCGGTCTACATCGCGGGTGAACTGACGCTGGCGGCTGCCGTGGCCACCGTGCCCATCGCCTGGTGGCTGGGCTGGCTGGGCATGCCCTGGATGTACATGGTGGGCTTTTTCATCGGCCTGGTGCACACGACGGCCGGCTCGGCCTCGCAGATTGTGCTGACCCAGGTGGTGCCGCGCGAGCGCCTGGTCGAGGCGCATGCCAAGAACGCGCTGGCCAGCTCCGGCGCCGAGGTGGCCGGGCCGGGTGTGGCGGGGGCCTTGATCCGCGTGTTGGGCGCGCCGGTGGCCTTGCTGGTGGACGCGGTGCTGCTGGTCGGCTCGTCGTGGATCCTGCGCGGGCTGAAGGTGGAAGAGCAGCGCGGCAGCACGCCGCCTGGCCGCTTCTGGGCCGACCTGCGCGCCGGCCTGCGGTTCGTCTGGCGCCAGCGTTTGCTGATCACGCTGGCCAGCTGCGTCGGCCTGTGGCAGATGTGCCATCAGGCGGCGACGGTGGTGCAGATCCTGTTCGCCACCCGCACGCTGGGCATGAGCGAGCATGCGGTGGGCCTGAGCTACGTGGGCCTGGGCGTGGGCACGGTTACCGCCAGCTTGCTGGGCGGGCGCATCAGCCAGAAGCTTGGGCCGGGGCCTTGCCTGGTGACAGGTTTTGCCGGCACCGCGGCCGGCTGGCTGCTGCTGGCGGTGGCACCGGTCGGGCCCTGGGGCGTGGCGTGTTTCGCGCTGATGCTGAGCTGCTTTGGCGTCGGCGCGATCCTGATCTTCATCAACTTCATCTCGCTGCGCCAGGCCGTGACGCCCGAGCCGCTGCTGGGCCGCATGACCAGCACCATGCGCTGGCTGATCCTGCTGCCCGCAGCACCGGGCGCAATGATCGGCGGCTGGCTGGGCGAGCACATGGGTTTGCGCTGGTCGCTGGGCTTTGCCGGCATCGGCTGCTCGCTGCTGGCGCTGGTCGCCTGGCAGCTGCCCATCATCCGCGGCGTGCGGGAGCTGCCGCGGGCGGTGCATGTGTCAGGTACCGAGGTGGTGGAGGAGGGCACCGTCTGAAGGCGGCGCCCTCGCTCGTCACGGCACGATGCGGAACACCGTGCCGGAGGTGCCGGCCGGGCCGTGCCAGGTGCTGCCGTAGAGGCTGCCGTCTGGCGCAGGCGTGAGCCGGTCGTAAGGGGCGTAGCCGGCCGGGCTGGTGGTGTCGAAGCTGTGCAGCTGGGTGAAGCTGCCGTCCAGCGCCAAGCGGTAGACCGTGCCCACGTCGGCGCTGCCACCTGTGCCGCCGTGCAGCGTGACGCCGTACAGCGCGCCGTCCGCCCCTTGCGCCAGCCCCCCGTTGGGCCACGCGCCATCGCTCGCCGCGCCCGAGAAGGCATGCAGCAGCGTGAACTGGCCGGCCGGCGTGTAGCGGTAGACGGTGCCGCCGCCCAGCGGCCCGCCTTGCGTGGTCACGCCGTAGAAGTTGCCGTCGGCCGCCAGCAGCAGTTCGCCGGTCGGGAACGCACCGTGCGTGGCGCGCTGGAAGCCCAGTAGGCGCTGGTAGCCGCTGCCGTCCTGCCGGATGCGAAACAGCGTGCCTTCGTTGCCGGCGGTGTCCGAGCTGATGCCGCTGTTGGCGGTGCCGTAGAGCAGGCCGTCGGCGCCCAGCGTGAGGCCGGCGGTGGGGAAGACAGCGTCGCGCGGGCTGCGGAAGGTGATGACCTTGACCAGGCCGGCGCCGGCGCTGTAGCGGAACAGCGTGCCGCGGCCGCCCCGGCCGCCGCCCTGGTTGGTGATGCCGTAGAAGCTGCCGTCGGCGGTCTGCAGCAGCGGGCTGGGGAAGACGCCGGTGGCATCGGCGCTGAAGACGGCGTTGAGCTGGAAGCCGCTGCCATCGGTGCCGATGCTGTAGAGCGCACCGCTGCTGTTTTCGCCGCCGCCGCCGCTGGCGCTGCCCCAGATCCGGCCATCGCTGGCCAGCATGGGGCCGGGGCCTGGCTCGGAGGCGTCGGTCGCGCTGACGTAGCTGAACTCGTGCAGCAGGCTGAAAGCCCCGTCCGGTGCCAACCGGTAGAGGATGCCGGCGCGGTTGGCGCCGCCGCTGAAGCAGGTGCCGTAGAGGCTGCCGTCAGCGGTGCGCAGCAGCGAGCCTTGCGGCAGGTTGCACTGGCCGGCGTCGAAGCTGTGGGCCACGCTGAGCGTGGCGGCCGGCGCTGCGGCCGAGCACAGCACGGCGAGCATGGCCGCGCCGAATTTGAAGCAAGCGTGAGACATGGGGTTTCTCAAGGGACGATGCGGAAGATCGCGCCACCGGCGTATTCGTCGCTGGCCGAGTGGTTGGTGACGCCGTACAAGGCGCCATCAGCCCCCAGCGTCAACCCGCCGGTGGGCTCGAAGCCCACCGCATCGGTGGCGTTGAAACTGCGCACCAGGCTGAAGCTGCCGTCCAGTGCCATGCGGTAGACGGTGCCGCCGTTGCTGGTGCGGTTGGTGCCACCGAAGCGGCTGGTGCCGTAGAGCGCGCCATCGGCGCCCTGGGTCAGCGAGCTGTTGGCTTGTTCGGCATCGCCGGTGCCGCCGGTGAAGGTGTGCATCACCGTCAGCCCGTCGCTGCTGCGCCAGCGGTAGATCACGCCTTTGCCGGCCGCGCCGTCGGTGGTGTTGACGCCATAGACCGTGCCGTCGGCCAGCACCGTGACGCCATAGCGCGGCTGTGCGCCCGAGGTGCTGCGCTTGAACAGGGCCAGTTGCTGGAAGCCGCTGCCGTCGCGGTTCATGCGGAAAAGCTCGCCGTTGCCGCCGCGGTGCGGATCAGCGGCGGCGCCGTAAAGCATGCCGTCCGGGCCCAGGGTCAGGCCGTTGGTGGGGCTGATCGGGCCAAGCGCGGTGGTGTAGCGCGCCAGCGTGGTCTGCGTGCCGCTGCTGGTGCTGAAGCTGTACGCGGTGCCGTGGCTCTTGCCTCCGCCGCCTTCGTAGTTGTTGCCATAGAGCACGCCAGCGCTGTCGATCGCCAGGTTACCCTCCGGGCCGCTGCCTGTGGTCGGCGTGTCGAAGCTGAAAGCCAGCGCGAAAGTGCCGCCGGTGGTGAGTGAGTAGACCGTCCCGACGCCCAGTTCGCCGCCTTCGTGGGTGGCGCCCCACAGCTTGCCATCCGGCGCCATCACCAGGGTGCTGATGGGCAGCTTGCCGTCCTCCGACTGAAACGAATTGTCGAACTCGTGCAGGAGGATGAACTGGCCATCCGGGTTGAGCCGGTAGGCGATGCCGGAGCCATTCACGCCGCCGCCGTAGCAGGTGCCATACAGCGTGCCGTCTGGTTGCCGCAGCGGGTTGCCCAAGGGCTGGTTGCAGGTGCCTGGCACGAATGCGTGCAGGACCTCGATGGTGGCCGCCTGGGCCAGCGGCGCGGTGAGCACAGCGCACAGCGCGGCCACGGCTGTCAGGGGAGATGCGAGGCGGAGCGTTGGAGTCTTGGACATGTTGCCTTCCTGGGGCTTGGGTGCGGACGCCGAGGGCGTCTCAAGGAAGGCCGCGCAGGCAAGGCGGTTGCAGGGCGGCCGAAGGGGGCTGCTGCCGGCCTGAACAAGCGCGTGGCATTGGCGGTGAGTCGATGCGCAGGCTTGTGTTTGTCTCCTGGCGCATTTGGTTATGAGCTTGATGCTCGCAAGCTTGCGCCGCGCCCGCAAGCGCCCTGCGGCCTTCAGTCAGGGGATTGCGCGTCGGGATTCGTCAATCGGATTGACGATCTTTCGGGCCCAAACGGTCGACCGCATCCGTCACCAGGCTGTCCAGCCCCACAGCAAAAAGCTCGGACGCACGCGCCGCGTCGTTCACCGTGTAGACCATTGCCGCCCAGCCGGCTTCGTGCAGCTGCGCGACCAGGGCTGGCGTCATCAGCTTGTGGTTGATGATGACGGCGCAGCAGCCCAGCGCGCGGGCGGTGTCGGCCCAGCCGGCCCAGAGTTCATCCAGCAGCAGGCCACGCGGCAGGTGTGGAGCGGTTTGCATCGCACCTTCCAGCGCGGGCACCTCGAACGAGCTGAGCAGAAGCTGGCCCGGGTGCGCGGCCCACAGCTTGGTGGCCTCGGCGGCCACGGCGCGGCCGGTGGCCAGCTCGGTACCGGGGCTGGGCTTGATCTCCAGGTCCAGCCATGCGCCATGCGCCTGCAGCAGCGTGGCGACCTGGGCCAGCGTGGGCAGCGGCTCACCGGCGAAGGGCGCGCTGTGCCAGCTGCCGGCGTCCAGCGCCTGCAGTTGTGCCCAGGGCAGTTCGCCGGCCACGCCGCGGCCGTTGCTGGTGCGTTCCAGCGTGTCGTCGTGCAGCAGGAAGGCGGTTCCGTCAGAGGAAAGCTTGACGTCGCATTCGAAGGCCCGCCAGCCGCGCGCCAGGCCGTCGCGGAAGGCGGCCAGTGTGTTCTCGGGCGCCAGCTTGCCGGCACCGCGGTGGGCAATCCAGCGGGGGAAGGCGGGAAAACGGGGCAGGGCGGCTGGGTCTGCAGGGTGTGGCATGGGGCGCCAGCATGCCATGGCCAGGCAAGCAGCCATGCGCAAACGACGAAGGCTGGGGCGGTTTGCCGCGCCCGTGTCGCCCCTGCGGCTTCTGTTGGACTGCAATAATCCGGTTCCACGTGCCCCAGCCAGGCGCGGGGCGGCCCGCCGGTCGCTTCGCGATGCCTGCCCGCCATGAACGCGCCGCTCCCCCTTTCCTCAGTTCCTACCGTGCCTGCCGCGCATCATCCCGATGCGGCCGCCCCCCGCCTGCGCGAGATCCCGTACAACTACACCTCGCTGTCCGACCGGGAAATCGTCTTGCGCCTGCTGGGCGCCCGCGCCTGGGAGGTGCTCAACAGGCTGCGCGAAGAGCGCCGCACCGGCCGCTCCGCCCGCATGCTGTACGAGGTGCTGGGCGACATCTGGGTGGTGCAGCGCAACCCCTACCTGGAAGACGACCTGCTGGACAACGCCAAGCGGCGGGGCCTGCTGATCGCGGCCCTGCACCACCGGCTGACCGAGGTCGAAAAGCGCCGCACGCCGGACGCGGACGCGACGCGCGATGCCTTTGTCGGCGAACTGCTGGCGCAGGCGCGCGAGGCGGTGGACCGGTTCGCGCAGCGCTTCGACCATGTCGGCGCCTTGCGCATCCGCAGCCGCAAGCTGTTGGGCCGCCACACCGCCAAGGACAACATCAAGTTCGATGGCCTGTCGCGCGTGTCCCATGTGACCGACGCGACCGACTGGCGCGTCGAATATCCGTTCGTGGTGCTGACGCCTGACACCGAGGCCGAAATGGCCGGGCTGGTGGCCAGCTGCGTCGAACTGGGCCTGACCATCATCCCGCGCGGCGGTGGCACAGGCTACACCGGCGGTGCCGTGCCGCTGACCTGGAAGAGCGCGGTGATCAACACCGAGAAGCTCGAACAGATGACCGAGGTCGAGCTGGTGCCGCTGCCCGGGCTGGCGCAGCCGGTGGCCACCGTCTGGACCGGGGCCGGCGTGGTCACGCAGCGTGTGGCCGATGCGGCCGAACGCGCGGGCTATGTGTTCGCGGTCGACCCGACCTCGGCCGAGGCCTCCTGCGTGGGCGGCAACGTGGCGATGAACGCCGGCGGCAAGAAGGCCGTGCTGTGGGGCACCGCGCTGGACAACCTGGCCTCCTGGCGCATGGTCACGCCGGACGCCAAGTGGCTGGAAGTGATCCGCCTGGACCACAACCTCGGCAAGATCCATGACGTGCCGGTCGCGCGCTTCGAGCTGCGTTATTTCGAGGCCGACGGCAAGACGCCGATCCGCACCGAGCTACTGGAAATTCCCGGCCGCATCTTCCGCAAGGAAGGCCTGGGCAAGGACGTCACCGACAAGTTCCTGGCCGGCCTGCCCGGCATCCAGAAGGAAGGCTGCGACGGCCTGATCACCAGCGCACGCTGGATCGTGCACCGCATGCCGGCGCATGTGCGCACCGTCTGCCTGGAGTTCTTCGGCAACCCGATCCAGTGCGTGCCGTCCATCGTCGAGATCAAGGACTTCATGTTCGGCGAGATGGCGCGCCCGGGTGGGGCCATCCTGGCGGGCCTGGAGCACCTGGACGACCGCTACCTGAAGGCGGTGGGCTACGCCACCAAGAGCAAGCGCGGCGGCCTGCCGAAGATGGTGCTGGTCGGCGACATCGTCGGCGACGACGCGGACGCCGTGGCGCGTGCCACCAGCGAGGTGATCCGCCTGGCCAACGGCCGTTCGGGCGAAGGCTTCGTCGCGGTGAGCGCCGATGCACGCAAGAAGTTCTGGCTGGACCGCAAGCGCACCGCAGCCATCTCCAAGCACACCAACGCGTTCAAGGTGAACGAGGACGTGGTGATTCCGCTGGAGCGCATGGGCGAATACACGCTGGGCATCGAGCGCATCAACATCGAGCTGAGCCTGCGCAACAAGATCGCACTGGCCGACAAGCTCGAAGACTTCTTCGCCGCCGGCAACCTGCCGCTGGGCAAGACCGACGATGCGAGCGAGATCCCCAGCGCCGAGCTGCTGGAAGACCGCGTGCAGCAGGCGCTGACGCTGATCCGCGAGGTGCGCGCACAGTGGGCGCACTGGATGCAGAACCTGGACGCACCGCAGGAAGGTGGCCGCTCGTTTTTCGACGAACTGCAGGACCATTCGCTGCGCGCTTCGTGGAAGACGCAGATCTTCAAGCCATTGCAAGACGCCTTTGGCGGCGCGGCCTTTGGCGCCATCCTTGACGAGTGCAAGCGCATCCACAAGGAAGTGCTGCGAGGCCGCACCTGGGTGGCCCTGCACATGCATGCCGGCGACGGCAATGTGCACACCAACATTCCCGTCAACTCCGACAACTACGAGATGCTGCAGACCGCCCATGAGGCGGTGGCCCGCATCATGGTGCTGGCGCGAAGCCTGGATGGCGTGATCTCGGGTGAACACGGCATTGGCATCACCAAGCTGGAGTTCCTGACCGACGACGAGCTGGCCAACTTCACGGCCTACAAGCAGCGCGTGGACCCGGAAGGCCGCTTCAACAAGGGCAAGCTGCTGCGCGGCGATGCGCTGACGCGCCTGGGCGCGGATGTGCACGCGGCCGACCTGTCGCATGCCTACACGCCCAGCTTCGGGCTGATGGGCCACGAGTCGCTGATCATGCAGCAGAGCGACATTGGCGAGATCGCCAATTCGGTCAAGGACTGCCTGCGCTGCGGCAAGTGCAAGCCGGTCTGTGCCACGCACGTGCCGCGCGCCAACCTGCTATACAGCCCGCGCAACAAGATCCTCGCCACCTCGCTGCTGGTCGAGGCCTTCCTGTACGAGGAGCAGACGCGCCGCGGCGTGTCCATCAAGCACTGGGAAGAGTTCGAGGACGTGGCCGACCATTGCACCGTCTGCCACAAGTGCCTGACGCCTTGCCCGGTCAACATCGACTTCGGCGATGTCTCGATGAACATGCGCAACCTGCTGCGCAAGATGGGCCAGAAGACCTTCAGGCCCGGCAATGCCGCGGCCATGTTCATGCTCAACGCCACCAACCCGCAGACCATCAAGCTGGCCCGCGGTGCGATGGTGGGCGTGGGCATGAAGGCCCAGCGCCTGGCGCATGACGTGCTGAAGCTGGCGGCCCGCAAGCAGACCAATGCACCGCCGGCCTCGGTGGGCACGGCTCCGATCAAGGAGCAGGTGATCCACTTCATCAACAAGAAGATGCCGGGCAACCTGCCCAAGAAGACGGCGCGTGCGCTGCTGGACATCGAAAACGCCGACTACGTGCCCATCATCCGCAACCCGGTGACGACCACGCAGGAAACCGAGGCGGTGTTCTATTTCCCCGGCTGCGGCTCTGAGCGGCTGTTCAGCCAGGTCGGCCTGGCCACGCAGGCCATGCTCTGGCACGCCGGCGTACAGACCGTGCTGCCGCCGGGCTACCTGTGCTGCGGTTACCCGCAGCGCGGCTCGGGCCAGTTCGACAAGGCCGAGAAGATCATCACCGACAACCGGGTGCTGTTCCACCGCGTGGCCAACACGCTGAACTACCTGGACATCAAGACCGTCGTGGTCTCCTGCGGCACCTGCTACGACCAACTGCAGGGCTACCAGTTCGACAAGATCTTCCCCGGCTGCCGCATCATCGACATCCACGAATTCCTGCTGGAGAAGGGCATCCGCCTGGACACCTCCACTGGCGCCGGCTACCTCTACCACGACCCCTGCCACAGCCCGATGAAGCTGCAGGAGCCGATGAAGACGGTCAAGGCGCTTGTCGGCAACCAGGTGGTCAAGAGCGATCGCTGCTGCGGCGAGAGCGGCACGCTGGGCGTGAGCCGGCCAGACATCTCGACCCAGGTGCGCTTCCGCAAGGAAGAAGAGATCCGCAAGGTCGAGACCCAGCTGCGGGCCGACGGCACCGTGACGGCGGACCAGAACCTGAAGATCCTGACCTCCTGCCCGAGCTGCCTGCAGGGCCTCTCCCGCTATGGCGACGACCTGAAGAGCGGCTTGCTGGAAGCCGACTACATCGTCGTCGAGATGGCCCGCAAGATTCTCGGCGAGGACTGGATGCCCAAATACGTGGCGCGCGCCAACGCCGGTGGCATCGAACGGGTGCTGGTGTGAGCGCGGCGACACCTGCGCTGTTCCGTCACCCCGGCTGCGCGCTATGCGAGCCGGCGGCTGCCGGCACCGCGCTGCGCATTGCCGAAGATGCGCGGCTGCACGTGATCCGCGTGCTGGACGCGCCGGATTTCCCGGCCTTCTATCGCGTGATCTGGCACAGCCACGTCGCTGAATTCAGTGGCCTCAATGCGACCGACCGCCTGCACTGCATGGACGTGGTCGCTGCGGTGGAACAGGCCTTGATCGACACGCTGGCGCCAACCAAGGTCAACCTCGCCGCCCTGGGCAACATGGTGCCGCACCTGCACTGGCACGTGATCGCGCGCTTCGACTGGGACGCGCAGTTCCCGCAGCCGATCTGGGGTGTGAAGCAGCGCGAGGTGGCGGATGCCGCGGCACGCCTGGCCGTGCCGCTGGCGACGCTGGACGAGCGCGTGCACGCGGCAGTCGCGCCGCTGCTCGGCCGCTGATCAGCCCCGCTGGCCCATCTCGGCCAGCACCGCCAGCACCTGCCGCGTGGCGGCATCCAGCCGCTCCGGCACCCGGTGGGCCACGCCGAGGTGGCGCGTCAGCGGCGGGTCCAGCGGGCGCAGCTGCATCAGCTCGGGTGCGGGCAACAGCGTGTCGGCGCTGCGTTCCAGCGGCAGCACCGCCGCGCCATAACCGGCGCTGACCAGGCTCTTCATCGCCTCGGTGTAGTTCAGCTCGATGCGCGCCCGCGGCGCCAGCCCGGCCGCGCCGAACCAGCCGGCCACCAGGCCGTGCATCATCGTCGTCTTGTCGTTGGCCACCAGCGGCTGCGTGGCGAGCCAGGCGGGTGTGACGACTTCCGGCACCGGCCAGCGCGGCGGCAGGAAAGCCATCATCGGGTCGCTGCGCCAGGGCTGCAGCAGCAACTCGGGCAGCTCGGCTTGCGGCAGCGCCACGATGCCGATGTCCAGCGTGCGCGCCGCCAGCCGGTCCATCGTGTCGAGCGAGCCGAGGATGGCGACCTCCACGTCTATGCCTGGATGCCGCTCGTTCAGCACCGCCAGCACGCGCGGCAGCAAATGCACCAGCACGCCGGTGGACGTGCCCAGCCGCACCTTGCCTTCGCGGCCTTCGGCGAAGCGCCGCACCTGGTCGACCGCATCGTCCGCCTCCTTCAGCAACTGCCGGCCGCGCTCGATCAAGGCCGCACCAGCCGCGCTCATGCGCACCTGCTTGCCGCCGCGTTCCAGCAGCGGCGCGCCCAGCCTCGCCTCCAGTTCGCTGACATGCAGGCTCACGGTGGGCGCGGCCAGGTGCAGCGCCTGTGCCGCAGCGGCGAAGGTGCCCAGGTCGGCAATGGTGACCAGCGTGCGCAACTGGTCCAGGTTCAGGCTTCGCATCAGATTTCCTGAATGGTTTGCTCAGTTCTTTCAACTTTTCAAATCTTAAGCCCGCCGCGAGCATGGTGAGCCGGCCTTCAAAGGCTTTTCAACGGAGCTCACCATGTCCACGCAGGCCTCCCGCATTGCCACCCAACCGTCCTTGATCGAGGCCTTGCGGCGGCGTGTGGCCGCGCTCTGGCGCCGGGCCCGGCAGCGGGCGGAAGCCGCCCGGGCCCATGCGCTGCTGCGGCAGATGAGCGCGCGCGATCTGGCCGATCTCGGCATCGGGGCAGACCAGGTCGACTGGTTCTGCCATGGCCAGGATCGCTGAAGGCCGGCTACCCGGTTCTCACCGCCGCTGCTGGGCGGTGCGTGATTGCCCTTGCATTGCGGGTTTCCACTGGCAAGCAAACGTTTGCGCAAACGTTTGCTTTCGGTACGATGGCGTCCGCTGACGATCCTGCACCGCCAGACCCTGGGCGGACGGGCGATCAGCCAGGCACACCAAACATCGACCAAGGAGACACCATGTCCTTCACTCGCCGCTCCCTCCACATTGCCGCGGCCCTGGCCGTCACCGGCCTGCTCGCATCGCCCGCGATGGCGCAGGACAAGCCCAAGGTCGCGCTGGTCATGAAGTCGCTGGCCAACGAGTTCTTCCGCACCATGGAAGACGGCGCCAAGGCGCACCAGAAGGCCCATGCCGGCGAGTACACGCTGGTGACCAACGGCATCAAGAACGAGACCGACACGGCCGCGCAGATCAAGATGGTCGAGCAGGCCGTGGCCCAGAAGGTCAGCGCCATCGTCATCGCGCCGGCCGATTCCAAGGCCCTGGTGCCGGCCATCAAGGCCGCGGTGGACAAGGGCATCCTGGTCGTGAACATCGACAACCGGCTGGACACCGACGCGCTGAAGGAAAAGAGCCTGAACGTGCCTTTCGTGGGCCCGGACAACCGCATGGGCGCCAAGCTGGTGGGTGACTTCCTGGCCAAGTCGCTGAAGGCGGGCGACAAGGTCGGCATCGTCGAAGGCGTGTCCACCACCTTCAATGCACAGCAGCGCACGCTGGGCTTCCAGGACGCGATGAAGGCCGCCAACATCACCGTGGTCGGCGTGCAGTCCGGCCAGTGGGAGATCGAGAAGGGCAACACCGTGGCCGCCGGCATGCTGCGCGAGCACCCGGACCTCACCGCGCTGCTGGCCGGCAACGACAGCATGGCGCTGGGCGTGGTGGCGGCCGTGAAGGCCGCGGGCAAGACCGGCAAGGTGCAGGTCGTCGGCTACGACAACATCACCGCGGTCAAGCCGATGCTGGCCGACGGCCGCATGCTGGCCACGGCCGACCAGTACGCCGCCAAGCAGGCGGTGTTCGGCATCGAACTGGCGCTGAAGGCGCTGGCCGCCAAGACGCCGCAGGCCCAGCTGCCCGCCGAAGCCAAGACCGACGTGGTGCTGGTCACCAAGGGCAGCAAGTGAGCCAGCGGCGAAGTTGCTGAGAACACCATGTCCCAAGCGCCATCCACCACTGCCCCGCTGCTCGAGATCGACAGCGTCGGCAAGGCCTACGGCGGCACGCCGGTGCTGCACGCCTTGAGCCTCTCGCTGCACGCTGGCGAGGTGCTGGCGCTGACCGGCGAAAACGGTGCCGGCAAGAGCACCTTGTCCAAGCTGATCTGCGGGCTGGAGCGGCCCACGCAGGGCCGTCTGCGGCTGGCCGGCCAGGCCTATGCGCCGGCCACGCGGCAGGAGGCTGAGCGCCTGGGTGTGCGCATGGTGATGCAGGAGCTGGGCCTGGTCAGCACGCTGACCGTGGCCGAAAACCTGTTTCTCGGCCGCATGCCCAGCCGCGCTGGCTGGCTGCGCCGAGGCGTGCTGCGTGCGGCGGCCAGGCAGCAGCTGGCCAAGATCGGGCTGGACGACATCGACCCGGCCACGCCGGTCTCGCGCCTGGGCATTGGCCAGCAGCAGATGGTGGAGATCGCCCGCAACCTGCAGGACGACACCCGCGTGCTGGTGCTGGACGAGCCGACCGCAATGCTCACGCCGCGCGAGACCAGCCGGCTGTTCGAGCAGATCGCGCGGCTCACCGCGCGTGGCGTTGCCATCGTCTACGTTTCTCACCGGCTCGAGGAACTGCGCCGCATTGCTGACCGTGTCGCCGTGCTGCGCGATGGCCGGTTGGTGGACTTGCGGGCCATGGCCGGCCTCAGCGAGGCCGACCTGGTACAGCGCATGGTGGGCCGCTCGGTCAGCGAACTGGAGCACCGGCCGCGCCGCAGGGCTGGCGCTGTGCTGCTGCGCGCCGAAGGCCTGGGCCGCGGCACGGTGGTGCAGGACGTGCGCCTGGAAGTGCGCGCCGGTGAGGTGTTCGGCATTGCCGGGCTGGTCGGCTCCGGCCGCACCGAGCTGCTGCGGCTGCTGTTTGGCGCCGACCGCGCGGATAGCGGCACGCTGGTGCTGAATGACGATGCGGGCGAGGTCCAGCGCCGCATTCCGCGCGGCTTTGCGTCGCCGGTGCAGGCGATTGCGGCCGGCATTGGCCTGGTCGCCGAGGACCGCAAGTCGCAAGGCCTGCTGCTGTCGCAGTCGATCCGCATCAACGCGACGCTGTCGGATCTGGCTGCCGTCTCGCGCGGCGGCTGGCTGCGCAGTGCGCACGAACACACGCTGGTGCGCGGCTTCATCGAGCGGCTGCGCGTGCGCTGCCGCGGCAGTGAGCAGCCGGTGGGCCAGCTCTCCGGTGGTAACCAGCAGAAGGTGGTGTTCGCCCGCTGGCTGCACCGCAGCACCCGCGTGCTGCTGCTGGACGAACCGACGCGTGGCGTGGACGTGGGCGCCCGTGCCGACCTCTACGCCGAGCTGGACCAGATGGCCTGCGACGGGCGCGGGCTGCTGATGGTCTCGTCCGACCTGCGCGAACTGATGGCCATGGCCGACCGCATCGGCGTGATGAGCGCCGGGCGCCTGGTGGCCGTGTTCGAACGTGGCGAATGGACCGAATCCTTGCTGCTCTCGGCCGCTTTCTCCAAGTCTTCCGAGCCCGGCAAGGCCGTGGCCACAGAATCCCCTGCTTCATGAACACCTATGTGACTTCCCAAGCCGCCGCCGCCCCTGTCTGGCGCACCCAGCTGGGCACCTTCATCGGCCTGGCCGCGGTGCTGGTCGGCATGGTGGCGCTGTTCTCCTGGCTGTCCGAATACTTCTGGAGCCGCGAGACCTTCGTGACCATTGCCAACGAGATTCCGGCACTGGCAGTGATGGCGGTGGGCATGACCTTCGTGCTGATCATTGCCGGCATCGACCTGTCGGTGGGCTCGGTGATGGCCTTGTCGGCCGCCACCTCGGCCGCCGCCATCCTGCAGTGGCACTGGAGCGTGCCGGCCGCTGCGGTGCTGGCGCTGGCCACCGGGCTGCTGTGCGGCGCGGTCACCGGCGCGGTGTCGGTCGCCTGGCGGCTGCCGTCCTTCATCGTCTCGCTGGGCATGCTGGAAGCGGTGCGTGGCAGCGCCTACCTGGTGACCGACTCGCGCACGCAGTACGTGGGCGATGCGATTTCCTGGCTGGCCGCGCCCGTGCTCGACGGCGTGTCCTCGGCCTTCGTGTTGGCAGTGCTGATCGTCATCGTCGCGCAGCTGGTGCTGTCGCGCACGGTGTTCGGCCGCAGCATGGTCGGCATCGGCACCAACGAAGAGGCGATGCGACTGGCTGGCGTGGACCCGCGGCCGATCCGCATCGCGGTGTTCGCGCTGATCGGCCTTTTGGCGGGTCTGGCGGGGCTGATGCAATCGGCCCGGCTGGAAGCGGCGGACCCGAATGCAGGCACGGGCGTGGAACTGCAGGTCATTGCCGCGGTCGTGATCGGCGGCACCAGCCTGATGGGCGGGCGCGGTTCGGTCATCACCACGGCCTTTGGCGTGCTGATCATCGCGGTGCTGGAGGCCGGGCTGGCGCAGGTCGGCGCCAGCGAGCCGAGCAAGCGCATCATCACCGGCGCGGTCATCGTGGCTGCCGTCATCGTCGACACGCTGCGGCAGCGCCGCGGTGCTGCCTGAAACCGGCCAACTCGCCATGGCCACCATCAAGGACGTCGCTCGCCAGGCCCAGGTCTCGGTGACCACGGTGTCGCACGTCGTCAACGGCACGCGGCATGTCAGCCCCGAAAGCCGCGAGCGCGTGGAAGCGGCCATCCGCGAACAGGGCTACGTGCCCAGCGCCATCGCGCGCAGCCTGAAGAGCAACAACACACGTACGCTGGGCATGCTGATCCCGAACAGCTCGAACCCGTATTTCGCCGAGGTGGTGCACAGCGTGGAAGACCGCTGCTTTGGTGCCGGCTACAACCTGATCCTCTGCAACACCAAGGACGAGGCAAACCGCCAGGGCAGCTACCTGCAGGTGCTGGCCGAGCGCCGCATCGACGGGCTGATCGTCGTCTCCACCGGCCGCGATGCGTCGCTGGCCCAGCAGCTCGCCGGGCTGTCCATTCCCACCGTGCTGGTGGACCGCGAGATCGAGGTCGGCGAGCAGCCTTGCGACCTGGTCGAGACGGCGCATCGCCAGGGCGGGCTGCTGGCCACGCAGCACCTGCTGGACCTGGGCCACCGGCGCATTGCCTGTATTGGCGGGCCCGAGGGCCTGGTGTCCAGCGAGCAGCGCATTGCCGGCTGGCGCGAGGCGCTGGCGCAGGCCGGCCTGGCCGCGCCCGAACTGCTCACGCACGGCCAGTTCACCAGCCAGGGCGGCTTCGAGGCCATGCAGGCGCTGCTGGCGCTGACGGCGCCGCCGAGCGCGGTGTTCGTCTGCAACGACCTGATGGCAATGGGCGCGCTGTGCGCCGCGCACGAGCGGCACCTGCGCGTGCCGGAGGCGCTGTCCATCGTCGGCTTCGACGACATCGAACTCGCCGCCTTCACCAGCCCGCCGCTGACCACCGTCTCGCAGCCCAAGCAGCGCATCGGCGCGCTGGCGGTGGACATGCTGCTGGAGCGCATCCACGGCAAGCGGCGCGAGCCGCGCAAGGTGCTGCTGCAGCCCGAGCTGCGGCTGCGCGGCTCGACGGCGGCCTTTCAGAATTCGGAATCCTTGACTGCATGAATGACGCTTTGACAGATCGACCTCGCATCGTGGTGGTCGGTAGCTTGAACATGGACCTGGTGCTGCGCGTGGCGCGGGCACCCGAGGCCGGTGAAACCGTGATGGCCGAGTCGCTGCACCACCTGCCCGGTGGCAAGGGCGGCAACCAGGCGGTGGCCTGCGCGCGGCTGGGGGGCGAGGTGCAGCTGTTCGGCCGCCTGGGCAACGACGGCCATGGCCAGGCCTTGCGCGCCGCACTGCAGTCCGACCGCATCGATGCGATCGGTGTGCAGACCGATGCACAGGCGCCCACCGGCGTGGCCACCATCCTGGTCGACGACGCGGCGCAGAACCGCATCGTCGTCGCCGCCGGCGCCAACGGCCGCTTTGCGCTGGACGCGTCGGCGCTGTCGCCCGCCCTGTCGCAGGCCGACTGCCTGGTCGCGCAGCTGGAAGTGCCGCTGGGCGAAGTGTTGGCTGCGGCGCGGCTGGCGCAGGCCGCCGGCTGCCGCGTGCTGCTGAACCCGTCGCCGGTGCAGGCCTTGCCGGAGGCGATCTGGTCGCTGGTGGACACGCTGGTGGTCAACGAGACCGAAGCTGCGGCGCTGGGCGGCGGCGAGGTGGGCACGCCTGCCGAAGCCGCGCTGGCGGCGCAAAAGCTGCTCGGTCGCGGGCCAGCGCGCGTGGTGGTCACGCTGGGCGCGGCCGGGGCCGTGGCTGCGGACAGCGCCGGCTGCCGGCACCACCCCGGCATGGCCGTGCAGGCGGTGGACACCACCGCCGCGGGCGACACCTTCATGGGTGCGCTGGCCGTCGCGCTGGGCCAGGGCCAGTCGCTGGACGCTGCCGTGCAGCGCGGCATCCGCGCCGCGGCGCTGTGCGTCACCCGGGCAGGTGCCCAGCCTTCCATTCCCACCGCGGCCGAGGTCGATGCCTCGCCGCTGCCTTCGCCCTGGAGCCCACTGTGAAACGCACCGCCTTGCTGCATGCCGAGCTGTCTCACGCCATTGCCAGCCTGGGCCATGGTGACATGCTGGTGATTGGCGATGTCGGCCTGCCGATCCCGCCCGGCCCGCGCCGCATCGACCTGGCCTTGACGCCTGGCATTCCGGCCGTGGCCGACGTGTTGAAAGCGGTGCTGAGCGAGATGCAGGTCGAGCGCGCGGTGATCGCCAGCGAGGCCGTGGAGCGCGCGGGCGGCGACCTGCCAGCCTGGTGTGCCTTGCCCCTGAAGCCGGAAACGGTGACGCACGCGCACTTCAAGCAGCTGTGCCGGGAGGCGCGCGTGATGGTGCGCACGGGCGAATGCACGCCGTATGCCAACGTGCTGCTGATCGCCGGTGTGACGTTCTGACATTGGCTGGCGGCTAAACTGCCGGCTGTGCCTGCACCTACTCCCACCGCCCTCACATTGCACCAGGCCTCGCGCCAGCTGGAAATCAGCTTCGACGACGGCCAGGTCTTCCACATTCCGTTCGAGCTGATGCGCGTGATGTCGCCGTCGGCCGAGGTGCAGGGCCACGGCCCGGGCCAGGAGACGGTGCAGACCGGCAAGCGCGAGGTTGGCATCAGCGGCGTGGCGCCGGTCGGCCATTACGGCATCCAGCCCCAGTTCGACGATGGCCATGAATCGGGCATCTTCACCTGGGCCTACCTTTACGAGATGGGTTCGCAGCAGACTGCCTTCTGGGCCCGCTACGAGTCGCAGTTGAAGGCCAACGGCGTGGACCGCGACAGGCCGATGCCGCCCAAGCCGGGCAGCGCCTGCGCGTCGCATTGAACCGAGCTAACGAGAGTCCGCAAATGTCAGAAACCCACTTCGGCTTCCGCAAGGTCGACGAGGCCGAGAAGGCCGGCAAGGTCAAGGGCGTGTTCGATTCGGTCGCGTCCAAGTACGACGTGATGAACGACCTGATGTCCATGGGCATGCACCGGGCCTGGAAGGCTTACACGATTGCCGTGGCCAACCTGAAGCCGGGCGACAGCGCGCTGGACATTGCGGGCGGCACCGGCGACCTGGCCCGCGCGTTTGCCCGCCAGGTCGGCCCGACCGGCCTGGTGCTGCACACCGACATCAACGAAGCCATGCTGCGCACCGGCCGCGACCGGCTGCTGGACGAAGGCCTGGCGCTGCCAACCACCTTGTGCGACGCCGAGAAGCTGCCGTTCAAGCCGGGCACATTCGATCTCGTCAGCGTGGCCTTCGGCCTGCGCAACATGACGCACAAGGACCAGGCGCTGGCCGAGATGAACCGGGTACTCAAGCTGGGCGGCCGGCTGCTGGTGCTGGAGTTCTCCAAGGTCGCCAAGCCGCTGCAAAAGCCGTATGACTGGTACTCCTTCAACATCCTGCCCAAGCTGGGCCAGTGGGTGGCTGGCGACGCCGAAAGCTACCGCTACCTGGCCGAGTCCATCCGCATGCACCCGGACCAGGCGACGCTGAAGGCGATGATGAAGACGGCCGGATTCGGGCATGTGGACGTGCACAACATGACCGGCGGGCTGGTCGCCCTGCACGTCGGCATCAAATGCTGAACTGAATGCCCCCCATCCTGCTCACCGGTGCCACCGGCTACATCGCTTCCCACACCTGGCTGGCCTTGCTTGCCGCAGGTTATGACGTGGTCGGGCTGGACGACTTTTCCAACAGTTCGCCCGAGGTGCTGAAGCGGCTGACCGAGCTGTCGGGCCGCGAGCTGGTGTTTGTGCAGGCGGACGTGAACGACCGCGCGGCGCTGGACCAGGTGTTCAGCCAGCACAAGATTGCCGCAGTGATGCACTTCGCGGCCTTCAAGGCGGTGGGCGAGTCGACCGCGCAGCCGCTGAAGTACTACGCGAACAACCTGGGTGGGTTGGTCAACACGCTGCAGGCCATGGGCCGGGCGGGCGTGAAGACCTTTGTCTTCAGCTCCAGCGCCACCGTCTATGGCGAGCCGCAGTTCCTGCCGTACACCGAAGCGCATCCGCTGGCGGCCATGAACGTCTACGGCCGCACCAAGCTGATGGGCGAGCAGATCCTGCGTGACCTGGAAGCGGCCGAGCCGGACTGGCGCATCGGCTGGCTGCGCTACTTCAACCCGGTGGGCGCGCACGAGAGCGGCCGCATCGGCGAAGACCCGCAAGGCATCCCGAACAACCTGATGCCGTTTGTGCAGCAGGTGGCCGTGGGCCGGCGCGAATTCCTGTCGGTCTTTGGTGGCGACTACGACACGCCGGACGGCACGGGGGTGCGCGACTACCTGCATGTGATGGACCTGGCCGATGGCCATGTGGCGGCGCTGCGCTACCTGCTGGAGAAGCAGACCTCGGTGACGGTCAACCTGGGGACCGGCGTGGGCTACAGCGTGCTGGACCTGGTCAATGCCTTCAGCCGCGCGGCCGGCAAGCCCATTCCGTACAAGATCGTGGACCGTCGGCCCGGCGACCTGCCGAGCTATTACGCCGACGCCACCTTGGCCAAGTCGCTGTTGGGCTGGGAAGCCACACGCAGCCTGGATGACATGTGTGCCCACAGCTGGCGCTGGGCCTCACAGAACCCTCACGGCTACGCAGCCTGAAGTTGATCGCGGCGGCCGACCTGACCCAACGGACGGCGGCGGCCGACCGCTTCCCTACAATCCGCCGATGCCTGATCCCCTGACCGCCTTGAGCGACCTGGTGCTGCCCGCAGCCACCGCCCGATTTGTCCTGCTGGCCAACCATGTGCTGAGCGCTGCGCCGGTGGCGCCGGCCCGCCTGAAGGCGCATGCCGGCCGCGTGCTGCGGGTCGAGGTCGAGAACTGGCGTGGCCCCTTGCCGCCACCGCCAGCCCTGACGCTGCGGGTCAGCCCGGCCGGCTTGCTGGAAACGCTGGAAGAGGGTGCCGAAGTGGCCGTGCCCGATCTGCGCCTGCGGGTCGACGCTTCGCAGCCGTTTGCCGCTGCCACCAAGCTGGCGCAGGGCGAACTGCCGCCGCTGCAGATCGAAGGCGACGTGGCCTTTGCGGCCGACGTGAACTGGGTGATTGCCAACGTGCGCTGGGACATTGCCGCCGACCTGGAAAAAGTCGTGGGTCCGACGCTGGCCGAAGGCCTGTCGCGCGCCGGCACGCAGGTGCTGGGCGCCGCCCGCCAGGTGGCGAACGGCGTGGCCAGCGTGCTGCGCCGGCCCTGAGCGGCGGGCACGTCCAGATGCGGTATTTCGCACGGCTGGTTTTCATCGTCGTCACGCTGCTGCGGCATGGCGTGGACGAACTGGTGCTGTCCGGCTTTCGCCATCGCTGGATCCGCAGCCTGTCGTGGGTTGTCACGCTGGGCCGCAATTTCGACCAACCGCGCGGCCAGCGCCTGAGGCTGGCGCTGGAATCGCTGGGCCCGATCTTCATCAAGTTCGGCCAGGTGCTCTCGACCCGGCCGGACCTGGTGCCGCCGGACATCACGCGCGAACTCTCGCTGCTGCAGGATCGCGTGCCGCCGTTCCCGGCCTCGCAGGCGCGGGCCTTTGTCGAGGCGGCGCTGGGAAAGCCGATCGAGGCGATCTTCAGCCACTTCGAGGCCGAGCCGGTGGCCAGTGCGTCCATCGCGCAGGTGCACTTCGCCACGCTGCACGACGGTCGCGAGGTCGCGGTCAAGGTGCTGCGCCCGGGCATGCGCGCGGTGATCGACGACGACCTGGCGCTGCTGCACACGCTGGCGCGCTGGGTCGAGCGCCTGTCGGCTGACGGCAAGCGGCTTCGCCCGCGCGAGGTGGTGGCCGAGTTCGACATGTACCTGCATGACGAACTGGACCTGGTCAATGAGGCCGCGAATGCCGCGCAGCTGCGCCGCAACATGGCCGACCTGCCGCTGATCATGGTGCCCGAGATGCACTGGGACTGGTGCACCTCGACCGTGATCGTGATGGAGCGCATGCACGGCGTGCCCATCAGCCAGATCGCGCGGCTGCGCGAGGCTGGCGTGGACATCAGGAAGCTGGCGCGCGATGGCGTGACCATCTTCTTCACCCAGGTCTTCCGCGATGGCTTCTTCCACGCCGACATGCACCCCGGCAACATCCAGGTCAGCCTGGCGCCGGCGACCTTCGGTCGCTACGTGGCGCTGGACTTCGGCATCGTCGGCACGCTGACCGAGACCGACAAGGAATACCTGGCGCAAAACTTCATCGCGTTCTTCCGGCGCGACTACAAGCGTGTGGCCGAGCTGCACGTCGAGTCCGGCTGGGTGCCGCCGGGTACGCGCATCGAGCAGCTGGAGCAGGCCATCCGCGCGACTTGCGAGCCGCAGTTCGACCGGCCGCTGAAGGAGATCTCGCTGGGCCAGGTGCTGATGCGGCTGTTCCAGACTTCGCGCCGCTTCAATGTCGAGATCCAGCCGCAGCTCGTGCTGCTGCAGAAGACGCTGCTGAACGTCGAAGGCCTGGGCCGCGAACTGGACCCGGACCTGGACCTGTGGTCCACCGCCAAGCCCTTTCTCGAACGCTGGATGAACGAGCAGGTCGGCTGGCGCGCGATCTGGCGCCGGCTGAAGGACGAGGCACCGCTGTACGCCAAGCTGCTGCCCGAACTGCCTCGCCTGCTGCACCACCGCCTGGCTGCGCCGCAGCAGCAGGACGCACCGCTGCTGGCCGCATTGCTGCGCGAGCAGCGCCGCACCAACCGGCTGCTGTCCATGCTGCTGTGGAGTGGCGCGGGTTTCCTGGGCGGCGTGGTGCTGGCCCGCTGGCTGCTGCACTACGGCTTCTATTGAGCGGCGCTTCGCCTTCTTGAGTGCCGCGCGTCAGCCTTGCCTGACATGAGGACCCGCTGACGGCCTACCCCCAAGAGCGGTGGGGCGATGTGCAATGCATGCATCACCACTCATCTCAAGGGATGCCCAGATGCTCGGCACCATCCTCCTCGTTGTCCTGATCCTGCTGCTGCTCGGCGCACTCCCGACCTGGCCGCACAGCCGAGGCTGGGGCTACTACCCCAGCGGCGGCCTGGGCCTGGTCGTCGTCATCCTGATCGTGCTGTTGCTGATGGGCAGGATATAGCGCTCGATTGGCTCTGACCGCGCCAATGAAAAACGCCACCCCAAGGGTGGCGTTTTTCATTGCTGAAGGAGGCGGCTTACTTGCCAGCCTTGAAGCGCGTGAACAGCCGGGTCTGCACGCGCCGGATGTCCTGCGGCACGCTGTCGGGCGCGGTCATCTTGGCCATGTCGGTGGGGCTGAGGAACACGCTGGGGTTGTCGGCCACGTCCTTCTTGACGAACTTCAGCGAGGCCTTGTTCGGGTTCGCGTAAAAGACCTGGTTGGTCAGCGAAGCGTGCACTTCCGGGCGCAGGATGTAGTTGATGAAGGCTTGCGCGTTCTTCGGGTGCGGCGCGTCGGCCGGGATGGCCATCGAGTCGAAGAACAGCGTCGAGCCCTTGGGGGGGATCAGCGCCTGCAGGTTGACCTTGTTCTTGGCCTCGATCGCGCGCGACTTGGCAATGTTGATGTCGCCCGAGTAGCCCATCACCACGCACAGCGCGCCCTGGGACATTTCCTCGATGTAGCCCGAGGACGAAAAGCGCGTCACATAGGGGCGGATCTTCATCAGCATGTCGCCCGCGGCCTTGTAGTCGTCGGCCGTGCGGCTGTAGCCAGGCTTGCCCACGTACAGCATCGCCACCGGCAGCACTTCCGAGGCCGAGTCCAGGAAGTTGATGCCACAGCTCTTGAGCTTGCTGGCGTACTGCGGGTCGAACACCAGCGACCACGGATTCTCCGGCATCGGCGTGCTGCCCAACGCGGCCTTGACCTTGTCGACGTTGATGCCCACGGTCACGAAGCCCCACAGCCAGTCGACGAGGTACTGGTTGCCCGGGTCCACGCTTTCCATCTGCTTGAGCAGCGCCGGGTCCAGGTTGGACCAGTTGGGCAGCAGGCTGCGGTCCAGCTTGCGGAACAGGCCGGCCTCGATCTGCTGCTTGGCGAAGTGCGCGCTGGGCACGACGATGTCGTAGCCGGTCTTGCCGGTGACCAGCTTGGCGTGCAGGATCTCGTTGTTGTCGTAGTTGTCGTAGCGGACCTTGATGCCGGTTTCCTTCTCGAAATTGGCAATCGTGTCCGGTGCGATGTAGTCGGACCAGTTGTAGATGTTCAGGACCTTGGGTTCATCTGCGGCTTGCGCAGCCGGCAAGGCCGCCAGGCCGCTGCAGAGGACAGCCAGCGCCGCCGGCCACAAGCGGTTCCACACCATGCGCTTCACATCGTTCTCCTCGGGTGTCGGGTTCAGGGAATTCGGGGGTCAGGGGCGACGCGAGCAGACTGCACGGCCGCGGTCCATTCAATTCTAGGATGGCGGCCACGCTCCGTATAATCACGGGTTTTCGCTTTCTGAATCAAAGATTTAGCCATGCCGATCTACGCCTATCGCTGCGCAGCCTGTGGCCATTCGCGTGATGTGCTGCAAAAGATGTCCGACGCCCAGCTGACGGTGTGCCCGGTCTGCGGCGCCGAGCAGTTCCAGAAGCAGGTCACTGCGGCCGGTTTCCAGCTCAAGGGCTCGGGCTGGTACGCCACTGACTTCCGTGGCGGTGGTACCAGCGCCCCCGCGCCTGCGGCCGGTGGCGCAGCTCCGGCGGCGCCTGCCGTGGGCGACGGCTCTTCGGGCGGCGGTGAATCCTCTGGCGGCACGTCGGCCAGCGCCTCGTCTTCGTCCACCCCCTGCGGCGGCTCCTGCGCCTGCCACTGAGACCATCCCTTCGTGAAAAAGTACCTCCTCGCCGGCCTGCTGACCTGGCTGCCCATTGCCGTCACCATCTGGGTGCTGCTGTGGGTGCAAGGCCTGCTGGACGGCATGTTCAAGGGCGTGCTGCGTCCCGTGCAGGCGCTGGTCTCGAAGGATGCGGCAGATGGCTTGGCCGGCTTCAGCCAGTTGCCTGGCGTGGGCGCGCTGGTGATGGTGCTGCTGCTGCTGCTCACCGGCATGTTCGTCGCGAACATCTTCGGCCAGTGGTGGCTGCGCCAGTGGGACATGCTGATGGGCCGCATCCCCATCGTCAAGTCCATCTACAGCTCGGTCAAGCAGGTCTCCGACACGCTGTTCTCCAGCAGCGGCAATGCCTTCCGCGAAGCCGTGCTGGTGCAGTACCCGCATGCCGAATCCTGGACCATCGCCTTTGTCACCGGCCGACCCGGCGGCGAGGTGGCCGAGCACCTGGCCGGCGAACATGTCAGCCTCTACGTGCCGACCACGCCGAACCCGACCTCCGGCTTCTTCCTGATCATGCCGCGCGCCTCGGTGCGTCCGCTCAGCATGAGCGTGGACGAAGCCTTGAAATACATCATCTCGATGGGCGTGGTTGCGCCCCCGGCCGGCCTGCTGCCGTTGCCGGAGGGGGCCGACCCCAATCGGGTGGGCTGAACGCGCCGACACGCCCCGCGTTCAGTCCTGAGGGTTGATCACCCCACCCAGGCCACCCCAAGCTTTTCCCTCCCGGTCCCCGGCGCATCTCGCGCCACGGTAGACCGCTCCCCCGATACCGACGCACAGGAGTGCACTCATGAGAACCGAATACTGCGGCAAGGTCAGCGAAGCGCTGATGGGCCAGACCGTGACGCTGATGGGCTGGGCGCATCGCCGCCGCGACCATGGTGGCGTGATCTTCATCGAACTGCGTGACCGCGAAGGCCATGTGCAGATCGTCTGCGACCCGGACCGCCCGGAGATGTTCAAGACGGCAGAACTGGTGCGCAACGAGTTCTGCCTGAAGGTCGTGGGCCTGGTGCGGGCACGCCCGGCCGACAAGGAAAACACCAACCTGGCCAGCGGCAAGATCGAAGTGCTGTGCCACGAGCTGGAAGTGCTGAACGCTTCCGTCACGCCGCCTTTCCAGCTGGACGACGAGAACCTCAGCGAGACCGTGCGCCTGACGCACCGCGTGCTGGACCTGCGCCGCCCGCAGATGCAGAAGAACCTGATGCTGCGCTACCGCGTGGCGATGGAAGTGCGCAAGTTCCTGGACGCCAACGGCTTCGTCGACATCGAGACCCCGATGCTGACCAAGTCCACGCCTGAAGGCGCGCGCGACTACCTCGTGCCCAGCCGTGTGCACGACGGCCACTTCTTCGCGCTGCCGCAGTCGCCCCAGCTGTTCAAGCAGCTGCTGATGGTGGCCGGTTTCGACCGCTACTACCAGATCACCAAGTGCTTCCGCGACGAAGACCTGCGCGCTGACCGCCAGCCCGAATTCACGCAGATCGACATCGAGACCTCGTTCCTGGACGAGGAAGAGATCCGTGGCATGTTCGAGGGCATGATCCGCACCGTCTTCCGCAACGCGATGAATGTGGAGCTGCCGGTCTACCCGGTGATGACCTACGCCGACGCGATGTTCAAGTACGGCTCGGACAAACCGGACCTGCGCGTCAAGCTGCAGTTCACCGAGTTGACCGAGGTCATGAAGGACGTGGACTTCAAGGTCTTCTCGACACCGGCCACGACCAAGGGCGGCCGCGTGGTGGCGCTGAAGGTGCCGGGCGGCGGCGAGATGAGCCGTGGCGAGATCGACGGCTACACCGAGTTCGTCAAGATCTATGGCGCCAAGGGCCTGGCCTGGATCAAGGTCAACGACGTGGCCAAGGGCCGCGAAGGCCTGCAGTCGCCGGTGGTGAAGAACCTGCACGACGCCGCCATCGCCGAGATCCTGGCGCGCACCGGCGCGTGCAACGGCGACCTGATCTTCTTCGGCGCCGACAAGGCCAAGGTGGTCAACGACGCCATCGGCGCGTTGCGCGTGAAGATCGGCCACAGCGACTTCGGCCGCAGCAAGGGCTTGTTCGAGGACAAGTGGGCACCGCTGTGGGTGGTCGACTTCCCGATGTTCGAGTACGACGAAGGCGAAGGCCGCTGGAACGCGACCCATCACCCGTTCACCTCGCCGAAGGACGGCCATGAGAACCTGATGGACACCGACCCGGGCGCCTGCATTGCCAAGGCCTACGACATGGTGCTCAACGGTTGGGAACTGGGCGGCGGCTCGGTACGGATCCACCGCGCCGAGATCCAGAGCAAGGTCTTCAGCGCGCTGAACATCAGCAAGGAAGACGCCCAGGTCAAGTTCGGCTTCCTGCTGGACGCGCTGCAGTACGGCGCGCCCCCGCACGGCGGCCTGGCCTTCGGCCTGGACCGCCTGATCACGCTGATGACCAAGGCCGAATCGATCCGCGACGTGATCGCCTTCCCCAAGACCCAGCGCGCGCAGGACTTGCTGACCGGCGCCCCGTCACTGGTCGACGAAAAGCAGCTGCGCGAACTGCACATCCGGCTGCGCAATGCGCAGGCGGCGGTCTGATGGCCTGATGGCCAACTGCACGGACCAAAGAAAAAGGGCCCTCGGGCCCTTTTTCCTTGCCCGCGCAGCGATCGGCTCAGGCTGGCTTGTCGATGTTGGCGACCGTGCTTTCGAGTGGTGTGGCGGCAGGGGCCGCTGTTGGCACCGCGGCTGGCACGCCACAGCTCGGGTCGACCGTGCTGCCGGGCGACTGCCGCTGTGGAACAGACATCAGCCAGCCACGCAGATTTCTCAGCACGACTCGACCGCAGTGCTCGCTGAGCACCTGGCCGCGCTCGGACCTGAGGACCGAGCCTTCCTGGTAGCGAACTGTTCGGTCCGATGATGCTGGTTGCCCAGGCCTGCGCTCGGAGGCCAGGTCAGCCAGCAACGCCTGCATGGCGTGCGCCATCAGTGCAATGCTGTCCTGCTTGAGGCGCAGGTTCCTGGCTTCGGCGGCTGCCTCGCCAGCGGGCACAACCGGGCGCGGGTCGGAAACCACGTGCACCATGTTGCGATAGCGGGGCTCCGTCGGTTGGTCGGCGGCATAGACCAATACCGGCGCGTCCAACACCATCGCCGTGACATCTGTGTTCAGCGAGAACCGCGTGGCAGTTTCGATGACCCAGCCGCTTTCGGCGGGCTCTGTCGCTGCGAGCACCTTGCGGGTGCCCGCACCACTCAGACCGTCAAGGGCCTGCTGCATCATCGCGCGCTGCGAAAAGCCGGCAATCGCATCACTGTAAGGCGTCAACACCTTGTCGGCAGACGCTTGCAGTCGGGAGCGTTCGCTGTTCTTCGAAGCTTCGACGATGATGCCGTGGGTCGCCACGGCTGCCAACGCGCCGATCAGGCCAAACGCCGGATACAGCATGGCGCCGGCCTGACCTGCGCCAGCGTCCTTGTCGACCATGCCCTGGTAGGGCACGGCGTCCGAGACGGGCAGCTTCAATGCATAACCGACATCGGCCAGCACCAGCGCTGGCGCGTCGGGCAGCAAGACCTGAGTGGGCGTCTCAGCCAGCAATAATGTGGCACTGCAAAGCAAGGCCAGTGCCGCGACCGGCCTTGAGAGGGTGATGCTCATCGTGTCCTCTGGATGGGCGGATCACAGGAAGGGCTTGCTGAAGGCATCCTTGCCCTGTTCGATGGCCTCGAAATAGGCATTGGTCAGCCCAGGAAACTTCGGCGGCTCGTCCCAGTTCTGGTCGGTGCCTTTCTGCACGTTCACCGGCAGGTACCACTCCAGCATGTTGGTGCTCAGGTTCACGATGTACCCGCTGCCCTTCAGCACCGCCTTGGGATCGCCGGTGGGGATGTAAGCCGAATAGTTGCGCCACGCGCCCAGTGCCGCGATGTCGATCACGACCAGCTTGTCGACCTGATAGCGGTTCTTCAGACCGCGGAAGTCCTGCCGGGCGGTGTTTGGCTCCTTGCCGTCGTATTTGGGGATCTGCTTCAGGTCCAGCGGTTCGTCGATCACCCGCACCTGCATGCCCTTGGCTTCGAGCAGGCGAGCGATGTCGTTCTTGAGCTTCGGCAGGTCTTCCGCGGTCAGTGTCTGCACATGCTTGGTCAGGCTCTGGTTGGCCACTGACGCCGCGGCAAGGCACAGCAGGCAACCTGCGCCCGGGAACTCGGTGTCGACCTTGGGCAGGGTCGACATCACGACGCCGACCTTGGTGGTGCTGGCACCGGTGAAGTCCTTGGAGATGCTCAGCGGCTGTTGAGGGGCGACGGCACAGCCGGTCAGCAGCGCTGCGGCAACCGCGAGGATGGCGGCAAATTGAAGTCTCATGATGGTGGCGTAAAACTGAAGATGAACATGAAAGAAGTCATGCCGCAGCGCGACCCGCAAGATCGCAGGTCATCGGCAATGAAAAGGGGTCCCTCCCCTGGCACAGGCCCGCGGGTCCGCGGTGCCTGGCAAATGCTTTTGTTTGAATTTATGTTATCACCTGTAAATGCAACTTTACAAATGGCCGGCGGCCGGCGGCGTGTGTTCTGCTCGGGTCTTTCTTCGTCTGCTCTGTAGGCGCCGTCCGGCATGCGCAGAGACAGGCTCGCGCTAGCATCACCCCATGACCGAAGCAGTCGATAAAGCGGTGACGGCTCGGCCGGCCAAGATTCCGGAGTCGGTGCTGGTGGTGATCCACACCCCGGCGCTGGACGTGTTGCTGATGGAGCGGGCCGATGCGCCCGGCTTCTGGCAGAGCGTGACCGGGTCAAAGGACAGCCTGGACGAGCCGCTGGTGGCGACCTGCACGCGGGAAGTGGCGGAGGAGACCAGCATCGTGATCGGCGCCGCTGGCGTGCCGGCCAGTGCGCTGCGCGACTGGGGCCTGGCCAACGTGTATGAGATCTACCCACGCTGGCGCCATCGCTATGCCGAAGGCGTGACGCACAACACCGAGCATGTGTTCGGCTTGTGCGTGCCAGACGGCACTGCAGTGTTGCTGGCGCCGCGCGAGCACACGGCTTTTGTCTGGCTGCCCTGGCGCGAGGCGGCGGATCGCTGCTTCTCGCCATCGAACGCGGAAGCCATCCTGCAGCTCCCGAACTTTCTGCTGAATTCCCACGAGACCCGATGACGCCACCGCTGCAAGCCCATTCCTTCCGCTCGTCCGCTTTCGCCAGCAGCTACCTGCCCGGCAGCACGATGGTGGGGCCGCTGCGCGTGGCGACCTACAACATCCACAAGGGTGTGCGTGGCATGGGGCCGACCAAGCGGCTGGAGATCCACAACCTCGGGCTGGGCATCGAGTCGCTGGACGCGGACCTGGTGTTCCTGCAGGAGGTGCGCCTGTTCCACGCCCGCGAGTCGCGGCAATTCCAGCGCACCCATGGCGGCTGGCCGGAGCAGGGGCAGGCCGAGTTCCTGGCACCCGAAGGATACGGGGCCGCTTATCACACCAACTGCGTGACCCGCCACGGCGAGCATGGCAACGCGCTGCTGTCGCGCTGGCCCATGGGCAGCATCGGCCACCATGATGTGTCGGACCACCGTTTCGAGCAGCGCGGCCTGCTGCACGTGCCGGTGAAGTGGCATGGCATGGAGGTGCATGCGGTGGTCGCGCACTTCGGGCTGATCCATTCCAGCCGGCTGCGCCAGGTGCAGCGGCTGGCGGCCTTCATCGAGCAGACGGTGCCGGCCGGTGCGCCGCTGCTGGTGGCCGGTGACTTCAACGACTGGGGCGAGCGGCTGGACGGGCCGATGCAGGCCATGGGCCTGCAGCGCGCCACCCCGCCGCAGGCCACGAACACGCCGACTTTCCCGTCACGCGTGCCGGTGTTCGCGCTGGACCGGGTCTACATGCGCGGCTTTCGTTGCGTGCGCACCACCGTGCCGCGCGGCAGTGCCTGGGCCCGCATGTCGGACCACCTGCCGCTGCTGGTGGAACTGGAGCCCGCCTGATGGCCGTGCAGCCGGCCGCGTCGGTCTCCGATGACGAGCCTGCATCCGATGGCTTCCAGTTTCCCGGTGCCTGGTACACCCAGTCCACGCCGGTCTTCCTCAGTGGCAACGAGGCGGCGCTGCTGCGCGGCGGCGACGAGTTGTTTCCCGCCATGGTCCGGGCCATCGAGCAGGCGCTGCACGAGGTCTGGCTGGCGACCTACATCTTCCATGACGACCCCGCCTCCGAGGCAGTGGCCAAGGCGCTGATCGCAGCGGCCCGGCGCGGCGTGCGAGTCAGGGTGGTGGTCGACGGCTTTGGTAGCAGCCACAGCCTGACGACAGTCAAGCGCTGGTTCGGCGACAAAGGCGTGGACCTGGCGGTGTTCCGGCCGCTGACACGCTGGTGGAACTGGCTGCAGCCCGGTCAGCTGCGGCGGCTGCATCAAAAGCTGTGCGTGGTCGATGGCACGCGCGCGTTTGTTGGCGGCATCAATGTGATCGACGACCGCAACGACCTGCACCACGGTTTCAGCGATGCGCCGCGGCTGGACTTCGCGGTGGCGCTGCACGGCCCGGTGGTCGCGCCCATCGAGCAGACCGTGCGTGCGGTATGGACCCGCGCCACCTTCGGCCGCGACTGGCGCAAGGAAACGCTGCAGCTGGCCCGCAGCGCCGAGCCGGTGCGGGCCGCGCGCAAGCTGCTGCGGCGCATGCACCTGCTGCCGGCCACGCCGCCACCCTTGGCCGACGACACACCGGTGGTCGCCGCCTTCGTGGTGCGCGACAACCTGCGCCAGCGCCGCACCATCGAGCGCTGCATGATCGATGCGATCCGCATGGCGAATGTCCGCGTCCAGCTGGTGACGCCGTACTTCTATCCCGGCCGCAGTTTCAGGCGTGCGCTGATCAAGGCTGCGCGGCGGGGCGTTCAGGTGCGCCTGCTGCTGCAGGGCAAGCTGGACTACCGGCTGGCCGGCCTGGCGGCCAGGGTCATGTACGACGAACTGCTGACCGCAGGCGTCGAAGTCTACGAATACATCCCGGCCTTCTTGCATGCCAAGGCGGCCGTGGCCGACGATGAATGGGCCACGGTCGGCAGCTCCAATGTGGACCCGCTGTCCCTGCTGCTGAACCTGGAAGCCAACATCGTCGTGCGCAACACTGGCTTTGCCGCCGCACTGAGCGAGGAACTGGACCAGGCCATGGCCGTGTCCAGCCGCATCCTCGTCGCCCCGCTGCGCACCGGCCTCGGCGCGATGCTGGGCCGCGGGCTGGTGGCCTGGCTGGCGCATTGGTATTTGCGCCTGGCGGGCTCCAGCGAGAAGTATTGAAGGTCCGGGTCAGCCCAGTCGGTCGCGCCATGGCGATGGCAATGGCGGAGGCCCGAACCGGTTGTCGCCCTTCATGCCCGGCAGCAGGCCGTTGACCACCAGCAGCCACAGGAAGCCGACCACGGGGATCAGGGCCACCAGCACCCACCAGGCGCTGCGGTCGCGGTCGTGCCAGCGCTTGGCAGAGACGGCGAAAGCGGGCCAGGCCAGCAGCAGGTTGACCAGGCCCTCGACCCGTTCACCGTGGAAGCCGGCGATGTTCAGCAGTGCGCCCAGCACGATGCCAAGCGCTGCCAGCCCCAGCATGCCGCCCCAGAAGCCGCGGCGCGAAATGCGGCCTTTCGGACTGAAGAACAGCTTGCCGGGCGGCATGGCCTCGGCAATCGGCGGCATGGCCTCGGCGGCGAGCAGGTCCCGTCGGATTTGCTTGCCACTGGGTGGGTCCGCGCGACGGGTTTCGGGCAGGCCGTAGGCGCCGAGCGGCGAGGCGTAGGGGGCAGAGCTGCTGGACATGCGGCAAGTATTCCACGCTTGCCGGCGGTGCAGGCTCCGTCGCGCTGCCTCGCAGGTGGTGTGACGGGCCCTCGCAACGCAGAATCGGGTGGTCTGTTGCGCCCATCGCGCAGCGAAGTGCCGTAGCGAGTTCGCTGGAGACCTGCATGAGATCCGGATCGCCCAATGATGCAGACACGGCCGCCGTGGCTGCCGCCTGCTGGCAAGCCGCCGCAGAGCCCATGGCCGTGGTGGATGAGCATGGCCGGCTGTTGCAGGCCAACCAGGCCTTCGCGCGAGCGGTGGCCCAGCCCGCCGAAGCCTTGCCTGGCCAGGCCCTGGCCGATTGGGTCGCAGAGCCCGCCCAGGCCCTCGATTCGCTGCTGGCCATGCCTGGCAGCGCAACGCCGCCAGGTGCCGGCGTGGCTGGCCTGCGCATGCGCGGCCCTGCCGGCCCGGTGTTGACCGGCCCGCTGCAAACAGGGCCCTGGGTGGCGCGCGAGGGCGGCTGGATGCGCTGCCTCTGCTGGCCTGGCGGCAGTGCGGCGGCCGATTGGGCGGTGCTGCAGCAAAGCGAACAGCATTTCCGCCTGTTCGCCCAGGCGACCGGTGACGCGATCTGGCTCAGCCGGCCGGGTGAGCGACGCACGCTGTATGTCAGCCCGGCGTTCTGGCGCATGTGGGGCCAGGAATGCCGGCCGGATCTGTCGGACTGCCATGCCGTGTGGCTGGCCGGCATTCACCCCGAGGACAGGGGCCAGGTGGCGGCCGAGTTCGTGGCCGCCGCGGCAACCGGCCAATACGAGACCGAGTATCGGGTGCAGCGGCCGGACGGCTCGATGATCTGGGTGCGCGACCATGCCTACCCGGTGCGCGATGCCACCGGTCGCATGACCCACATGGCCGGGCTGATCGAGGACATCACCGCGGCGCACGAGGCCCAGCAGCAGCAGCGCAAGCGCCTGGCTGCCGAGGCACAGCTGCTTCGCCTGGTGGCCACCGCACCGGGGGTGCTGATGACCTACCGCCGCGCCGCGGACGGCGCGGTCGACGTGCAGTTGGCCAACGCCGAGGTGGCCAAGGATTACGGCCTGAACGCCGACGCGAGCGGCGGCGTGCGTGACCCGCACGAGGTCATCGTGCCCGAGGACCGAGCGCGCCTGCGCCAATCCATGGAAAGCTCGGCGCGCAGCATGGCGCCTTGCCGCGACGAGTTTCGCGTGCACCATCCCGTGCGCGGCCTGTTGTGGATCGAGATGCACCTCACGCCGGTGGCCGAGGCGGATGGCGTGATTGCCTGGCACGGCTTCCTGCACGAGGTCACCGCGCGCAAGCAGGTCGAGGAGCAGATCCTGCGCACCAACGCCGAGCTGGAAGCCCGCGTGGCCGAGCGCACCGCCGAACTGGAAGCGCGGCACCGCGAGATGGAGGCGTTTTCGTATTCCGTCTCGCACGACCTGAAGGCCCCGCTGCGTGGCATCGACGGCTACAGCCGGCTGCTGCTGACCGACCATGCCGAGCAGCTGGACGAGGAGGGCCGGTTTTTCGTCGATACCATCCGCAAGGCGACCGTGCACATGGGCCAGCTGATCGACGACCTGCTGGCCTACTCGCGTGTCGAACGCAGCCGGCCGACGCTGGGCAGCATCGACCCGGCCGCGGTCATCAACCGCCTGGTGGGCGAATACCAGCGCGAGCTGGACCAGGGCCAGGTCACGCTGGAACGGGACGTGAGCTGCAGCCAGGCCACCGGCGAGCGCGAGGGCCTGGCGATGGCGCTGCGCAACCTGCTGGACAACGCGCTGAAGTTCACCCAGGGCCGGCCCGAGCGCCGCATCTGGCTGCGCTGCACCGAGCATGCGGGGCGCTGCCGCATCGAGGTGCGGGACAGCGGCACCGGCTTCGACATGCGATACGCCGAGCGCATCTTCGAGATCTTCCAGCGCCTGCACCGCGCCGAGGACTATCCCGGCACCGGCGTGGGCCTGGCCATCGTGCGCAAGGCCATCGAGCGCATGCAGGGCCGCGTCTGGGCCGAGAGCGTGCCTGGCGTTGGTGCGCACTTTTTCATCGAGCTGCCGCTCTGATGCCGGTGCCCACCCTGCTGGCGAGCAGGGCTTGGCTGTATTCTCAGGTTTTCCAACCTGGGCCCTGGGGCCGGAGCATGGGCAATGAGCGGTAACCGGCCTATCTTGCTGGTCGAAGACAACCCGATGGATGTCGACCTGACGCGCCGGGCCTTTGCCAAGCGGCACATTGCCAACCCTTTGGCCGTTGCCCGGGACGGTGAGGAGGCACTTGATTGGCTGCCGCGCTGGGAAGCCGGCGAGCCGCTGCCCGTGGTCATCCTGCTGGACCTGAAATTGCCGCGGGTCTCCGGCTTGGAGGTCTTGCGGCAGTTCAAGGCCCACCCGCTGTGTTCGCGCATCCCGGTGGTCGTGCTGACCACCTCGCGCGAAGACGCCGACGTGGCCACGGCCTACGGCCTAGGCGTCAACTCGTACATCGTCAAACCGGTCGAATTCGAGAAATTCATCGAGGTCGCGGCGCAGATCGACTTGTACTGGTGTGTGCTGAACCAGAACGTGCCCAGCCACTGAAGCCGCCCGGTCGCGCATGAAGGTCCTTTACGTCGAAGACAACGCGCAGGACGCCGACCTGACGCACCGCAGCCTGGCCCGCAGCGCGCCGCACCTGCAGCTCACCACCGCCGGTGACCTAGCCGGCGCCCGCAGCCTGCTGGATGCGGGTGAACTGCCGGACCTGCTGCTGCTCGACATGCGCCTGCCCGATGGCAATGGCCTGGAGCTGCTGCAGCACGTGCGCGAGCGCAATCTGCCGCTGACTGTCGTGATGCTGACCGGCTCGGGTGACGAGGCGACCGTGGTCGCCGCGCTGCGAGGCGGGGCCGACGACTACATCGTCAAGCAGGGCGCCTACCTGGACCGCCTGCCGCTGCTGCTGCAGATCGCCTGGACCCGCTTCCGCTTTGCCAGCGAGCAGCGCGCACGGCCCATCCGCGTGTTGTACGCCGAGCGCACCGCCACCGACGTGGACCTGCTGGCCCGCCACCTGATGCGCTTCGCGCCGCACATCCTGGTCTCGGCCGTCAGCACCGGCGAGCAGGTCATTGCGCGCCTGGATGCGGGTGGTCCCGAGATGCCGCAGGTGCTGCTGCTGGACTTCCAGCTGCCGGGCATGAACGCGCTGGAACTGGTCAAGCTGCTGCGCCAGGAGCGGGACCTGGACCTGCCCATCCTCATCATCACCGGCCACGGCGACGAAGACAGCGCGATCCAGACCCTCAAGCTCGGCGCCACCGACTACCTGGTCAAGCAGGACGACATGCTGCGCCGCCTGCCCATGGCCATCGAGAGCGCGCATTTCCGCGTGCAGCTCGAGCGCGAGCGTGGCGCGCTGCGCGACAGCGAGGCCCGCTTCCACCAGATGGCCAACGCCATCGGCGACACCTTCTGGCTGGCCGACCCGCAGCGCCACAGTGTGCTCTACGTCAGCCCCGGCTTCGAGCGCATCTGGGGCGAGCCACCCACCGTGCTGCAGCAGAACTGGATGGCCTGGCAGCGCGCGGTGCATCCGAACGACCTCGGCATGGTCACGAAGGCGCTGGCCGCCGCGGTGGACGGGCACTTTTCGCTCGAATGCCGCATCCAGCGGCCAGACGGCCAGTTGCGCCACATCGCGATGCGCGGCTACCCGGCCAACGACGAATCCGGCCAGCCCTTCCGCCGCGCCGGCGTGGTGCAGGACATCACCGAGCGCAAGGCCCAGGAAGCGCGCATCCAGCACCTGGCGTACCACGACGCATTGACCGGCCTGCCCAACCGCAGCCTGCTGATGGACCGCCTCGCGCTGACCTTGGCCCATGCGCAACGGCAGCGCGGCCAGATGGCGCTGTTGTTCCTGGACCTGGACCGCTTCAAGACCATCAACGACACGCTGGGCCACCTGGTCGGCGACGAGATGCTCAAGTGCGTGGCCGAGCGGCTGCGCGCGGTGCTGCGCGACGACGACACCGTGGCCCGTCTCGGCGGCGACGAATTTGTCATCGTGCTGCCGGACATTGAAGACGTGGCCGATCCTGCCCACGTCGCCGAGAAGCTGATGGCCTCGCTGTCGCGCCCGTTCCAGATCGATGGCCACGAGCTGCACGTCACCTGCAGCCTGGGCGTGAGCCTGTTCCCGCGCGACGGCGAAGACGCCGAAACGCTGCTGAAATTCGCCGACACGGCGCTCTACAAGGCCAAGGGCGCCGGCCGCAACGACTACCGCTTCTTCAGCCCTGAGATGGATGCCCGCGCGCACGACAAGCTGCGCCTGGAGAACGACCTGCGCCGCGCCATCGAGCGCCACGAGCTGCTGCTGCACTACCAGCCGCAGATGGACTTGCTGACAGGCAAGGTGCGCGGCGTCGAAGCGTTGGTGCGCTGGCTGCACCCGCGCCTGGGCCTGATTGCGCCGAATGACTTCATTCCGCTCGCCGAGGAAACCGGCCTGATCCTGGAGATTGGCGACTGGGTGCTGAACACCGCCTGCCAGCAGCTGCGCCGCTGGCGCGAGCAAGGCCAGACGGACCTGGTGCTGGCCGTCAACCTCTCGGCGCGCCAGCTGCAGCGCCCCGGGCTGGACCTCGGCGTGGCCCGCACCTTGGCCGCCAGCGGCGTGCCGGCGCATTGTCTGGAGCTGGAGATCACCGAGTCCAGCGTGATGCAGGATCCTGAGCAGGCGCTGGCGCTGCTGCGCCGGCTGCACCAGATGGGCGTGCTGTTCGCCATCGACGACTTCGGCACCGGCTACACCAACTTCGCCTACCTCAAGCAGCTGCCGCTGCAGGCCCTGAAGATCGACCGCAGCTTCATCCAGGGCATCTCGCAAGCCGGTGGTGACGACGCCGCCATCGCCGAAGCCATCATCGCGATGTCCCGCAAGATGAACCTGCGCGTGATCGCCGAAGGCGTCGAGACCGAAGAACAGCGGCTTCGCCTGCAGTCCCTGGGCTGCGATGGCATCCAGGGCTACCTGCTGGCCCGGCCGATGCCCGCCGAGGCCTTGATGGCCTGGCTGGCCGGCCACGCGGCCCACCACGCGTCCGCAAGCGACATGGCCGACACGGAGCCCGCGTCCCTTTGAAGCCCCATCGGGCTGACGGTGCTCCAATCGGCCATGCTCCGAATTGGCTTGATCTCCGACACCCACGGCTTGCTGCGCCCTGAGGCGCTGTCCTTCCTGCGCGGCAGCGACCACATCGTGCACGCGGGCGACATCTGCGAGCCGTCAGTGCTGGAGCGGCTCGCCACCATCGCGCCGGTCACCGCCGTGCGTGGCAACAACGACCGCGGCGCCTGGGCGGAAGCCTTGCGCGCCATCGAATACCTGCAGTTCGGCGGCGTCACCATCGCCGTGGTGCACGACCTAGGGCGTGTTAACACTATTGAACCGTGATCGCTGCGCCGGCAAACTGCAGGCATGGAGATCACGCCAGAGCAATTCGCCAGGATCGAGCACTGCCT
>Ga0307514_10001021_pt1 | contig 40609 bp, 40 predicted proteins | sample 16_EM_MG_FD_203088 | JGI IMG/M metagenome (GOLD analysis project Ga0307514, IMG submission 203088) | Populus trichocarpa ectomycorrhiza microbial communities from riparian zone in the Pacific Northwest, United States - 16_EM | ecosystem: Host-associated > Plants > Roots > Unclassified | place...
TACATATGCGATAGTTGAATCAGACCACCATTATGGGCACGGCCTGTATTTGTACTTCAGTATGGCTCCCGTTACTACATATGTTATAGTCTGACGTTGATCCACAGGTTCACTGCTTAGTTTGTAATAGATGTGAGGAGGTCAAAACGCCATTTATGCTGTCCCACTACTCCGTACGTCCAGTACATTGTAGATGTTATAGTCTGACGTTGATCCACAGGTTCACTGCTTAGTTTGTAATAGATGTGAGGAGGTCAAAATGCCGTTTATGCTGTCTCACTACGTCCAGTACATTGTAGATGGATCTAAGAGCTGTCTAGTCTCTGCCCGTGATGCTGGAATAAAAGCTCAACGCTGAATATATCAGCATCCGTCTAGATCTGATAGGTAACATGAATTTACAATAGCAGTGAACCTGTTCTCGTGCCCAGACCGATGTGAACCTTAAAACCATGGCATCAAAGAAGTAGCATGGAACATGATGGGGATTGAGGTGCCCAACCAGAAAGTGCCGAGCCGAGGTACCGAGGCCAATTCTTTTGGGCTTTTTGTGTTACCCACACTAGCACCAGATTTATACTAGCTCCCGTATATCTCTAGAGGGTGTTGTGCGTGCCGTGTGCAGGTGAAATGCGGTGCGCAATACAGGGTATGATAGCACACACAATAATGGCCCGCGAGAGCTATTTGGGGTTCAATATATAGTGACATGATTAGAATCACCACTACAGATGTGGGCCAAGAGTGAACACAACGTGCTAAAAATGAGGCTAACAAGGCCGAGGTTCGCAAATAAAATATCTTTTGGAAGTAATTGATGGAGGAACAATAATTATGTCTAAAATATTGTCTGTACAGTAGGAAACATCCGAGGAGTACGTACCATGTTCAGGGAGCTCACATTTCAAATTTGGAGCCAATTGGTGGGGAATTGAGGCCGTGACATTGATCTTTCGTTTGTGTCCCTTCTCTCACAACTTCCTAGCTTTCATGGGTACGAGTCATAGTTCGAGTCCCATATTCAAGTCCCACGTTTATGTAGGTGTACCCACTGAAAACTTGGGTAGCTACTTGAGTAATACAGTGATGTTGCGTTATAAGAAACGGAGCTCCGGTCCCGTCGAAATTTGTATGGGAAAATAAGAAACTCTCGTTATAGGCAGGTTTCTTATAACGAAGTGGTCGCAGTCAAGTGAAGGTATATAGTCTGGCAATTACCCCAAGCAATGATACTGAGGAAGTTGGAGAGGAGATTCATGACTGTATCCGTATTGCCCATCCTGGTTTCCCTTGAGCAAGCCTTCCTGAGTTTATTGATTTGGTGGATGAATCGGTGGAGAGCAGGAGGAGCAATTTATTTTAGATATTTATGAGCCTGCCCCTGTCTATGAGTCTGATCCTGATGGAAACGACATTCAGGATATAGCTGTTGTTTCTTATCAGGTTGCACTGGAAGTCCTTGAACTCCTTCGTCTCTTTCGTCTTCAAAATCCTCGTCAATTTACAGCGAGGTGAGCAGATAGAGGGTCTTTTGCATTGAGAAAAGCAGGATATTGGGGGTCTACAAGGTATGGCTCGCCGGACACAGCATTAGACAGTCATTACGGAATTCCCCCCCACCCTGGGACATTTCTTAGTTTTTGTGTAAATATCTCGTTACAAGAAATCTCGCGTTATAAGAAACTCCATGGTGGTCCCGAGCAGTTTCTTATAACGCGACATCACTGTAGAATGGCGTGTGAAATGCTAATAGGCCTCCCTACTCTCAACTAATTTCATCGCCAGGGTTCGCTCTGTGGGCTGGAAGCAAGGTACATTACGTGACTAGGAGCCATCACACCATGGGGGATATAGCGCATTTATTGTAGTGTGGAAGTATTGAACAGTCTGTCTGGCCTGCTTGTAACCAGAAATTCGGTAAATAAGCTATCCACCTTGTTGCAGGAGCCGTGTAACCATACTAGTCTGGTTGCACGTAACTATACTGGGATATTGATTGCTGCAAACAGCTTGTATCGAAGCTTAAATAGGGACGAGAGTTTATTTCTGCTTACCTAGTCTGGTTACACGACCCTCCAGCTATGTACAGTCGTCGTCGCCCCAGGAGCATAAATCACCGATGTAATTTACCTTAATAATTCCGGTGCCTAGTACCCCGAGTCACCGTATTTTGAACTCCCGAAAATCTCCGGTGTATCTATGAAATGTTGTCTCCAGGGTAACACCGGACAATATTAATGTTAGCATCGTGTTAAATATTTAGAGGCACCGTATTTCTTTCGGTAGCACCAAGGATGTTATCCGGTGCATCTCGTACTCAATCACGATGATACTATGCGTATGCGCCTACTAACTATAGTCTAGTGTATCTCTATGAGGGGTTGAAAGAGGTGGTGGAAGAGGTGCGGAAGAGGCAGAAAAATCTGGGACCAAATGCTGTCATATTTGCCTGGGTCAAGGCACATGTCGGGACCAAAGGCAATGAAAAGGCAGACCAGATGGCCAAATCCGAGGCAGAGCTGGGAGGTGAGGATGAGGGGATGGAGAAGGTAATCACGGAGGGGGGGTTGAGGCAGGAGTGGAAGCGGAGGAGAGCGGAGGAGAGAAAGGTCAAGGGGACGTGAATGGGGAGGGTAGTTCGCTGGAGCCGCAAGGCTCGGTCAACTACGTCCACTGTCGCACCGGGGAAAGCAATCTACAAGCCTGGCGACATGTGTTGGACAAAGACATTCCAGACCAATGACGAAAATGCGGGAGGTATGCGGAAACAAGGAAGCACGTAGCCCTGGTCTGCATACATGGAGTGGATATTGGTAAGCGGTGGGGGACGTGGGAGCAGATGGGCGAGCTGGAGAGGTGGAGGAAGAAGGTGAAGGATCCCGATGGGGAATACGAGGTAGATATGGTGGAGACGTTCTTCACGGATCTGGACCTGCGTTGAGAGGGGGGGGGTGTTTAACGAGTCTCTCTTTGTCAATTGTATTTACTTCTAGGGGACGATAGGCCGGCGTGGAGGAGGAAGAGTGTGCAGCAATTTCCGGGGGATGTGGGATGTGGGCCGAAGTGGGGGCATGGCGGTGGGAGCCGGATAGGCGAAAGCAGCCGGACACTTCTAGATCTCGGGGTTTGTTTTCATAGGTTCGGAAAGCAGGGCGCATAAGCAGCATCTTGTCCCGTGTGTAAACCCAATCCTTTAAAGGTGCGGGAACGGGGCCGCCTCATAGCCTAAGGCTCCCTTCGGGGGAAAGGCGTATAGACTCAAAAAAAAGCTGCGAAAGGTTGTGCAACTAAGGAAATTCAATTCCACATGATATGGTTTATGCATATAAACTGGATTCAGAGTAACCATGTCTCAATCACACCGGATTAATTCTAAGGAATTTCGGAATATAATCTGGTTTGTCGCTGTAAAAGATACAAGATACCACCGGAAAATACTTGGTAATGCATGGGTCAATTCATGGTGCTTACCCTCAGTAATAATTCCGGTGGGCAAATCACCAGAATTAACACAGTGCAAATTATCCTTTGCAAATCCCTGTGTAGAGATACTCAGGTGCATTTGCCCCGGTAAAAAATCCAGTTTGGGGATACAGGATTTTTTGCCCGGTGGGCATCCGGTGCAAAACATGACCCAGTATTTTTTCCAGATATTCTTAAGGTTTTTGACGGTGCCACTACTCCATGGGAGTCGGGCAACACTAAACACGCCACACAGGCAGGGTGTGATACTGGAATAATAGGTATCAAGTACACCCCTTTGCTGAGGACTATTATTCGACTACCTCACTTAGGCTGGGCAAGCGCCACTGCCCGATCACTAAAGGGCATGACTACACTCTGCAGCTCAAACTCAAACCCCCTGTATCCTATCGAGTCTGGGGGGCACGCTTGTAGGTACTGCACTGACTGAGCATGGGAAAACATCCTTTGTTGTTAGGAAATGTTGGTGTACAATATATCATTGGTGTCTAGGCAAACTGGGCACCTAGTGATCACGTTTTGTTCTAGTGGTTATACTGAAATCCAGGTATTCTCTCTAGCCTGACGGGGGAGGCAGGATTCGAAGATTCGAACCCACGAACATTTGTTTAAGTGGCTTCCCTATAGGCTAACTCTCGATTTGAATTTACAAGTCCCTGTTTTGTTTATTATAGAGTGCCCGCATGTAGCGTAGGGCCAGCGCAAGTTCTTCGCAGGTCAATTCCGGGCCCCAGTTCCTTGTGAGTCGATTCAGGTTGCGAGGGCAAAGTTTAATATACCAGAGGTCAATGACAAGTGAATTACAAGAAGTATTACTATTCACCATTATATGGTGGAAAGCGGATATCTCCTACCAAGGTCATCACCGATTTGGATGCTCGAAGCACTGTGTGACATTTTCGACCAGTGTTCCAGTGGCAAGCCAGTGCCCCTGGGTGTGTGGAGGAAGCTTAGTTCCAGCGCGTAGAGTAGTACTTTGTTCAGCATACTCTCGATATGAGTTTCTGATCTAAGAATATATTTGACATAGAAATGAGGTGCCATATAAAATAGGAATATATTCGTGACGACTTATATTACAGTTACTGCTTTTGGTAGCCATTTCCTGATTAGGCAAGCTTATTCAGTAGGACACATCTTGATACAATTAAAACCAACATCCAGGCTATAGTTTAAGCGGTATGGGAGGGAAATCATGCCAATGAAGCAGTCAGTCACGGTTAGGTCAGCACCATCAGATAGTAGCGCAGTGAATGGAGCTGGTAGGTTGCGGGGCAAGTTCGAGTGTAAGAGGTTCGCCCCAGCTACTTGAATCTTCCATTCCTACAAGTTTTTATATATACTTCTGTATCTCTTGATACCTAAATATATTCTATATAAGAATGACTCCCGATCGCCTGACGACATTCTTATATCGAGAGTATCAGAAATTAAATTACCAGACAACTTGTCATCGCTGGGCCACTTGGGCCACCTACTTACAGTGCATACTTTATTCTGGAGTCAGCCTAAATGCTATTTCTATCCTGATGGTAGTTAGAGCTAGCCTCGGGTCCGCCCCTTCAAGTTGCTCTTTTTTTTTGAGGGGGGGTAACTCATTAGTGATTCGTATAGTATTTAGACTACAATCTAGCATATGGCGAGGGGCTATGTTCTTTGGACTTCCTCTTCTGGGCCGGTCGCATCCCATATAGTTGCGTACAAATTCCGTCACCCTCTTACACCACTATGGGTTTTTCCATTTGTCTTACACCTTTCTTCCTTTACCGGCCCCCACTCCCAGGCACTGCAGTAGGTATACTGCATTCTGCACTATCCTGCATTGAGTGCGGGGACTGGGGACCCCCCCCACTCCCTAGTTGGTGTACCTACCACCTCTGCAGCCCGCAGTTCATTACTATTTAAGTCAGACACCCTCATTGCCTCCTTATTCCACTCCATCTGTTTCACATTTCTGTGTCACAATTCTCCCCTCTACCTCTGAGTCTGTCGCAACCCATGATATTGGTTGTGTATCTTGTAGATTCAGGGTCCTCATGATGACTCCTTGATTGCTTAGTACTACAACTCTCGCCCCTTCCTTTGCCACTCCCACCAACTCTCCACCCGCTATGCTGCCATCATTCCACTGCCTACTTTGTTCATTTCTAGTCTTTCCACGTTGGATTGTCCACCTCTTCTGTGCCGCCTCTCAATCCACCTGCACTCCATTCCTGCTCCGCGTGCTTCCTCCAATATTTCTTGGGCTACCGACTTCAATTAGATACCTCCGCATTGCCTCCTCAGCCCCTGTATCCCTACTATCGATATATCTCCGCTACCTAGCGCTTTTCCCTTGAAATGCCATTATCATTCAATGAGCACACGCTGGAACTAACTTAGGAACTCAGGAAATCAGTGATTTTTATTTGATAAGTATTTCTTGCAGCGTTTTGGAGACCTTCAATATGACGCCTAGACGTATGTTACGTGTACTTGAGTTGCCCATCTATATCTCCAAGCTGTAGCTTAACATCTCAATAGCATTTAATGCTGCTTGGTGTGTAGTTGGGGGAGGTTTCTTATCAATGGGCTTACCTGATTGGGAAGCGACTACTCATTTAGGAATTTCATTCAATAGAGGCTTGGCACATTGTGGTATGTGGTGACACTAAGCCAAATCCTAAGCCTTATGAGAGGGCCGATGCCCAGCAGGTTAATATTGAGAGCCTACTGTATATAGATAACACTCTGGAATATCCTAGGATTAGGCGGGTATATTCAACCTGCCCCGCGCATGGCACAATATCCAATAAGTGCATACTGCTTAATGGCTTATTATGGGCAAAGTGTAGTTTGTACAGAAGGCATGCATGTACACCGCCGGCATTCAGTATTTGAGGTTCTGTCCTTAGAAGCGTACCTATATGAGCTGTGGTTGGTTATATATCATGACAACGGACGTAGAGTACCTTATTTCAAAATTAGAGATGCATGTCAAGGGCCACGATGTATCCTGGCTCCATGCACGTAAGCTTAGAATTTAACGTAAGGTTATGGAACATGCGAGGTAGCAAAATAATTAAGAAGCAAAAATATATTAGATGACCCGTGAAAGTAGGAGGAATCCCAAGTGCGCGAAATCTTGCAGGTGATTATGATCGGAAGACATACAAGAGTATACACAGATGTAGGTGCCACCCACAGCACACGCACAGTCATCTGTCAAAAGTCTCTCGTTTTCCACCAAATTCAAAAGTCCCGTACAATTCTGCAAGCGAACTATAAACCATTCCCCTTTGGTCATAATTATTCTCTATCACTCGTGCTTATCCCTTGGGCCGGTGAGACACCCACCGCTCTTGCATGAGTGGCAGTGGCAACGCTAAATCCATTGTTCAGGGCAATGGAACACCATAGATCATGCAAAAGTGGTGGGTGCCTCACCGGCCCAAGGGGATAATATCTGAAACAACTCACTTCTGAAGAAATCTTGGCACTAAATACGCTCTGTATGGACCTGCCCAATGAAGAAAGTATCCAAAGATGGTTACTTAGAACACAGTTCCCAAACTCTGGTTACCCTGAACTCCCCATCTAGCACTCGGGATCACATCTACCCCACGCATAAAGTTTGCCAGATATGGTATTCCTCGTACTGCAACGTGATTACCATACCGATGTGCAATCTCGCTGCTGGAACTCGCCGAAATCTGCAAGGGCATGAGAGCATACTAGTGGGAGCTAAGTAGCCTGCGGTATGTGTTGATATTTGTTTAGAGTCTGAGCTAGGTATTCATATTGTCAGTAGGTACTTTAGGTTGGCATATAATAGGAGATTCTTTTGGCCATAAATTTTTGGATATATTTAGCACCATACTCGAGCCTAATTACCACTAGCTGGGGAATTGGAGTCTTCTGACATTCCCCATTACAATTCATGGACATTTTCTGTCACTCAGTCTGACATACGAGCTTTTGGCTTTTACAAAGCATCTTGTTGTTACCCCAGCGCTGATATATTGATTTGGCTGTTGTACTAAGCTTGCATGCCTCATTGCACGGTTCGGAGTCTTAAAATTTTCGGCTCCGAACTCCAATGCACGTTCCGAAGTTTTGCGAAATCGGAATGCCTTGCTCCTACGTTATACGCACCGCGGCGCTGGTACTATACTATACCAACACTGAAGCATGCACATCTCTGCATTCTACGATATGGATACTCATACTCGAGCTCGAGAATCACTTGAGTCGCTTCTGTTACTGCAGTTCTGCCAAACAGCCTGTGGAGATCATGCATGTAATGACAGAAATCTATAAAAACATGCTTCAAACGCCCCAAACCCGCGCTTTCCTTCCTATCCTCACACACTCATCTAATCACTGTCATTCGCTTAATAACACACCTCCCTTTCCATAAATCAATCTATTCAATCTACTCCACGATCAAAATGCAGTTCACCACCATCATCACGGTTCTCGCTCTCCTTACTTCCACCGCCTTCGCTGGTGCTCTTAACCGCCGCCAATTCGATACCGGTGTTGCGTCCTCTGATGTCAGCAGCCATATCAATAAGGGTGGTAACAATGGTCAAGCCAATGCCAACAAGGGTGTTGTGAAGGGACATTACACCGTTGCCCAAGCTGCAACATCTTGTGGTAACGCACAGCTCAACTGCTGTAACTACATTGAGCAGAATGATGAGAATGGAAGTGGTCTCATCGGCGCTGTCCTCAACGTTGCTGGTCCAATCGCTGTTGGATGTGCTCCAGTCAACCTTCGTGGGTATTCCTTATTCCCAGTTCTATCTCACAGTCTTCTTACCAAGCATACTAATAATTCCCCCCGTGCTAGTTATTGCATCAATGGACGATGCTTGCAAAAAGTCGACAGTCTGCTGTATGGGTCCCAGCAAGCCAACTCAGGTAATTATCCCTTCACACTCCCATGCCGTACACGCAGGTTTCCCTAACGGCTCCGTAGTTTGGACTGGTGAATGTGGAATGCACCCCAATCGATATTGGAGTCCTCTAGATATAGAACTCTACACACCAAAGCCACCCCCTCCCCCACCTCCACCAATATATCGATTAGAGCGGGTTTTCTACGACAGCCCAACGGGGAGGCGATCGAGGTTGGTTCTTGTTGCATGGATTCAAGCCCCAAAGGGACCAGCTAATAGTTTGTACGATTTATATAATGGTGTTTTCTCGCGGGGGTTGTGGTGAATTTGGCGGATTGGTTTATTTTTAATATTTTATTCACTTCTATACTCTTCCATTTATTCTTTTATATCCAGTGGCTTTCCCTGCAGTGGATGGTCGCGCCTATTACTAACCTCATACTACAGCAATGGCTTCACTTGACGAGGTGTATGACCCGATGCTTGGCTTCTAAACGGTTTCATTTGTTGTCTCTTCAAAAATCTATCCATATATTTTAGTTAATTTTATCCAATATTCTTCCCACTCACATTGCTGGAAGTCCGACGTAAATGAACTTACGTATGTAACTACATTCCTCCAAAGCGCACATTTTCCCAGGACATTGGTCAAATTCTAAAGCGCATTCTGAGATGTCTGCTGCATCCTTACCCCTTGCTCCAACTTATCTTAGCCAAAAGCAGGTCTCCTGCTCATTGTCCATGAAGGGAGTGCTCTTACTGTGACGCGGGGTGTACCTGATATAAACAAACTCGCATCATGTATGCGATCACTTTGAGTGACATTAGGTTGGTCACTCCTAGTGCCTTTACCTATCAAATATAACAAGACTACCCTTAAATGCTTATAGTGATACTTGGCAGGGAGGGACTGTAGGCCAGACGATAACAATTCATGACTGGATCGCAAAAGTGGCAAGTGGTGATAAGAAAATGAAGGATAGGATTGCATGTATTTAGAGTTCTCGCTCTCTAGAGCAGTAAATGTAGAGGATTGCTCGCATGTTTTTGGTGCCTGCGTGGTATTATGAACATATCCTGAGTGGTCTCAAAACCTTGCGCAATACATGCTGGATAGCAACTATAAGGGTTGCGTATATGACAATACAGCAGTTTGGTGTTCCGCAAGGGGCAGTTTATCTGATCCATGGAGCTACATAAGACCTTCATGCCAACCTCCCAATTGGGATATTACCATTCTAATAATGTCCTGAACCAGACTAGTACCCTTTGCGAGTTGTTCTTTTTTCCAAACGTATTCTCACCCTCGACCTCGCCTAATTATAATTGAAGGTTGGTAGTGGACTGCTGAGTATAGATTTTTTTTCCATTAATAGATGTAAGAGTTTCTTGAAGAGTTCTCACGGGGTGCAATTTGCGTACCTTGGGTTGGAATGGGATGTGGTGCTGACTTGCTCCACACTGACAGTGGGGGTCTTGGTGTGCATGGACGGCAAGTGCACGGACAGAAGGTAGGAATAACTTGGGAATAGTTGAGGAATCATTGCAGAACTGTACACTGGCGGTGGAGTACTGCCCTTGAATATATTACGGGATTCGGCTTTGATTCATGATATATACTAGGAATATTTCTTCCCCGGGGTATCTGCGCGTCATGATGGGGAAATGAGGAGGTGAATTACAGGCTGCATGGGAAGGAAAGTGAATGCATCAGCCTGAAATTTAAATTACAACACCGGCAGGAATTCGTCAAGCCTTTCCCAATGTCCATGCGTACAAAGCCGAGACACAAGATAAACCTAATGACTCCTACATTGTGCGGTCCTTCCGGCACAATCTCTGTGCCCTTAAGGAGTATATATCCGCAAAAATGATGCCCAAGCGGTCAAAGTGTGTATCTAAATGAATCGTTTACCACTCCCCCTTCGCCCTCTTTGTCCAACATCTTATTCTCTCTTCGTAGGAGCCACCACTGCAAAACCGTGCCCACTGCTGCCATCATTAAAAATCCAAGGGCCATTCCGTGCCCGAGGAAATAACCAGGCGCATTAGGAGCTCTATAAATGTATGCTGCTGCAACACCACCCAGCTGCCCCGTTGCAACTTGTACCGCACCTCCAACAGCCCTTCTTGTGTGTCCTCGGAGGTTGTTGCCTAGCCAAGGTATATTCAGGCCTGATGCAGCGAAGAGTCCAATGGCGCATAGAAATGTTGCAAAGTACTTCACATCTTGTTGGTGTTGTGGTAGGGTAAGCTGCAGGATGTACCCTACCATTGCAATTCCTGTGAAGAGCAATAGTGGCATTGCCCGGGACTTTTTGCGGTCACTGTACCAGCCGGCACTGATGGTAAAGATAAAAGCTGCGGCATATGGTGGGACTGTCATGAGCTGAGAATCGGTGGCTTTAAATCCCAGTCCCACATTGATGATACTGGGTAGAAATAGAGCGAACGAGAAAGTAGGAAGCGCAATTCCTAAACAGATAATCCCGGCAAGGTAAACTTTCCATTCACAGAAGGCAGCGCGGGCTTCGGCCCAGTCGAATTCTTCGGGTTCATTGAGAGAATCGTGTTTGAGGAGAGTTTGTAGGGCTGTGGAATCCTCAGGAGATAGGAAGCGGGACGTTGCTGGGGAGTCCTGGATGAGGAAGTAGCCGAAAAGTGCAACAACGGTTGTGATAAGCCCTTCTATGATGAAAATCCAGCGCCAACCTGAGAGACCACCCGCTCCATCAGCAGCTACCAAGCCTCGAGCAATTAGGCCGCCAAAGGCACCTGAGAGTGTGGCAGCGCTGAAGAAAAGGGTGAAGCGGAAGACGACGGCATGGCGGGGGTACCTTGGATGAAATTAGTCTCAGATATAAAATAAAGAGAGGTATGTATCGTACCATACGGTCAAAAGAAAATTAACACCAGGCTAGCGTTGAAGTTAGCAGCCTATCTCGGGGGCTAAACAAATTGGCTATACAACTTACAAATAATCCAGCTTCCATGAATCCCAGCAGTAGTCTGACGGCTACAAGTGATTCGAAGTTCTGCACAAACCCAGTACACATAGTCACACTATTCAGAATTAGCATCAGGCATTCTCTTTCCCTTCACAATTCAATATATCAAGACGTACATTCCCCAGGCCAAACAAATTGATGGCAACCAGACGCTTGGCTTTAGCTTCTTGAGAATTATATTACTGGGAATCTGATTATTTGTTAGCTATTAGAACAAGTAGCCACAACTGTCTCGCCACAGACAAGCCCCACTGACGACCAATTTGATACACTCCACTTACCTCAAAGCTGACATAGCTCACAAACATGACACTAAGGGCAATATTATATTGCCCTGGAGAAAGACCCAACTCCTGGTCCATTTTCGCGATTTTGGCATTTCCAATTGAAGTTCGATCCAAAAAAGACATTAGATACAGGAGGGTGAGAATTGGGAGGAGTTGCCAGTCAATCTTCTGCAGTAGGCGGGCCTGCTCTTCAGGTGTGATGGGTGGCATGGTGGAGGTGAGAACTGGAAGGTCCTGGGAATGAACCACCTTCCCTAGATCTCCCTCCATAGACTCCATTCTGTTGGTATATGTGTATACAAATGGAGCAGATAACAAAAGCTCCAAGAGGAGTCCGAGAACCTTATACCAAGCTGGGGGTGGTTCGCCATTCTCTGATTATACCCCAACTATTGATTTTCCACGATTTTTTTGTCAGGCTCTTAGTTCTCATTTTTAATTTATATATTACATAACAATGGGGGGCTAATGTACCACACACTCATGCAGCCATTGTATGATTGGTGGGTATGGTGGGGGGGTTCTTGATGGGGTCGGAGATGCAGGTGGGGTAAATTTGTTGGGCATTTTAGAAAATTGACTATGGGGAAAAAAGAAGGTTCTTTTAGTCCTAATCTAACTTGATTTGGGGATTACGTACTACTTATTCTCTTTCCATTCCATGGCTTAAAAGGGTAGTCTACCTATCAGATGTATATGCAAGTATTTAGCCTAATTTTTTAGTTGAGACAAGGCCTAGACTGCATGCTGTCCACCCAATCCTTTGGGAAAGGTGCAGAAACTTCTGGCTTAGGGGATGGACCCGAGCTATAGCGATATGTATGCAGAAATGGAGTTTCTGTACTACGAAGGCAGGGACCTCTGCACTATGTTTCCACCAATACCAAACCCCTTACTGGAGAAGCCAGTCTCTACCAGTTTTCCATCAGTTCATCTCAATGGATATTTCCGGTCACGGTTATCTACATGTACGCACATACTCGTCTTCATAGTTAAAACGCCACGGTTGAATTCACAAATATTGAGACAGGGAGTCGTAGATGCATCACTGGCATGGATGGTGTTTTCTTTGGAAAAGATTTTCTGGGCCCATATTACTCGTATGCGTCTCTAGTAGGGGGGGGTATGACAAACCTGGGTGGATTTAAGGGCATGGATGGCACTAGCGCACTGTACATGATATTATTCTTTGGGACTGGTGGCGGCACGGGTACACACGGCCACTGTGGAAAAATCCGACCCCAAAAACAGACTGGTTGAAGTGAAATGCCGATATGCTGAGATCCAGTGCTAGTTACCTTCAGGTACCGTTCAACTCTGTGGGTAATTCCGCCACTGGACACCTAGTCGGTCTTCGTAACTCCAACCCCTGATAAAATCAAACAAAGTCTCCCTACATCAGGACAGCGAATCCTGGACAGGGGGACACTCATGTGGGTGAGGGGGGCACCAAGGGGAAGTTGGAAATTCGGTGGCAGGCTGGAAGGCGGAAACGAGTGCACTGCTGGGGAAGCAGCAATATCGGCCCGACATAGTGACACTGGCTGGAATTAAGCAGCCTTACCACTGCACCGGAGAAGCGGGATCCTGAGGTGGGACAGGGGCGCCACAAATGGCTTGGCTTAACGTGGTGACAGACAGAGCTACAGAAAGGGTGGTAACACACGGTTGGGAGGGGAAGGAGGCAAGAGGAGATATGGCGGGACTGGGAATGGTGCAGAGCAGTGACGGACTTTGTAAGTAGATAGAAAGTGCACGGACTGGCTCGACAGGAAGCCCGGAAACAATCCCCATAAATACGAGTAATGATTTACCCAAAAAAAAAGGACTTCTTTGTCATGTACATCCGTATAATCCCCACCAAAACCTCGCTGCACTAGCCTGAGCACAGGCATGGCCATGCAGTAACCACCAGGTATAAGCACAGAGCCTACTCCAAAAGTAGTCTGGTTGCCTTAAAAAGGCAAGGTTGCGCAAAATCTTTCAAGGACAAAATTTTTCCGTGGGGCCACTGGGCACGAGATCAACCAGACTAGCAAAATGTAGATATTGTATGCATAATTTCCAACGTTGGTTAGTCAGGTGTGGGCGGTGCTAGTATAAAAATCCCATTATCAGGTCACCTGGGGTCACAAACAGTATAGCGACCAGGCCAGAGGCCTGAAAAGCCATATGTGGATCTGTGGTACCTACTGACCGACTCTAGGCACCTAGAAAGGGTTAAAAAAAACCCAAATGCCAGTCAGTAGATTGTAGGGATCTACTAGAGTCGACAGGGCAGGTGCCGGGGTCTCCCCTAGCGACTTCCATGCTAGGAAGCAACCCATGGTTAGTTTAGTCTGGTTGCATAACCCACTAACGGAGGAGGTGGGGTTCCCCTTAGACCCTGTTAGTTAGAAGTCTGTTACACTTATTTTTGCGCTTGCCTTGCATCAGGGACGCAAGGAACTGTGAGGGCCTAGACGCATCAGACAGCAGGCCATTAGAAGGAACACATCTTGTACTTAACGGGTGTCCTATGTAGTGTGTGGGGCGGCAGATTAACTTGTCCTCCATGAGCTTGGATTAGATAGTCTGCATACGAGTGATGGTTCCCCCCCATGGCAAACGCGAACGTCATGGCCTAATACTAGCACTACTGACCCACTGGGACAGACCTCCACCGCAGCCTGAGACTGGAGGGCCTGTCGGCAGAGGCCAACTCACGATCCAACATCGAGCCAACTCCAGGAAGCCCCCACGGCACAATCCTAGGAAGGCCTCAACACTGCGATCTCCTGGGTCCACAGCCATACTGGTATCCCATGAAACGGGCGAGCGGGCCAGCTGGCAAGTGACGCGACTCAACAACGACGGGACCAGGAGATCAGCACCTACAGCGAAATACACAGACAGGGGATTTTTCTGGTAAATCATTACTCGTACTCAGTCTATCTAGGCTATGGCGAGAGACCACATCACCTGCGCGCAGCAGCCCGCACGGGCATGCAGGCTTTGTGCTCGACAGATCGCCATGACATAGTCGGGCCTACGAATCCGAATAGAGAAAGGGCCTTCAACATCTGAATAGACAAGCTAGGGCGAATAGACTCACCAGCATGCGAAAACAGTAGAGGGGCTATCTCCTCATCCTCGAATTCCCCCACCATCCAGGCGACCAAGTGGGAGGGCTAAATGGGAGGATCTGGGTAAGCCATGCTGGAGAAAGGAGGAAGGAGGGCGAATCTAACGAATCTCCTTTGCAGATAGCGGAGGAATATATATGTAGACTCCCCCTTTGTAGTGCGTGGGTCGGTGGACTAATTTGCCCTCCATTATTTTTTTATTTTTTTGGGGAATCATTAATCGTATTGAGCCTATCTAGACTATGACGATGGACTGCAGCCCCCTGGTATGCCAGGTGCCTCTCTCCCCTCCCGGGCCAGTCCCTGCCCCCCCCGCTTTTACAACTTTTAATTACATCTCTTCCTGCTCTCCTCATGCCACAAACCTCGCTACCGCCGCGCACCATTCCGCATCCTCCCTCGCCTGCTCCCTGGATCTTCCAACTCCATCTCCCACCCATGGACACACATATAGGTGGGCAGCATTCTGTGGCGTCCAGCCATCATAAACACAACTCGCATCATCCACTTTCCCTATCTCTCGGAGCCATTGTCGCTGAGGGCCCTTGTCCGTCTCCAGAAATGTGAGCCCCCAAAGTGCTTGTCCAGGCCATCTCAGATGTGCGGGTGCTTTGCTGTGTAGAGGATAGGCTTATCGAATACCTGCCGGTGTTACTATATCAGGCCAGTGCATCCGTTCCCCTATCATACTTCCTTCTTCGCCCTCCTATCTGCTTGTTCGTTCCCTTCCACTCCATCGTGGCCCTTTACCCACATTAGTACTCTTGGGCGTTCTATCATCTGCCTCGCCAACTTCTCTTCGATCCAGGATCTTGGCTGCTGATGTCTCAGCCCCAATATCCTCTCTATCACCCCTTTGCTGTCCAACGCTACGACATCGCAACTTTCCCACGCCATCGATACCCCCAGTTCTTCTGCATTAGCTACTGTAGCCATCGTCCCCAGGTATGTTGCTCTCATTCGTGTCGCCGCTGCCGCCCTGCCTTCCATTCTGCTGCCATCCGTCCACTCTTCTACTCTTTCCGCGTCTAGGTCTTGCATCTATACCCCTCTCTCGCCTCTTATCCCCTCCATCCATCGGAGCTCTGCATCTTCCTCCACCCATTCTAGCAATATGGGCTCTGCTATTTTCCTCAACTCCGGTAGATGCCTACCATATACTGACGCCGCCCACCTTATCCTCTTGCACAGCATCAATCTTCCCAATTCTGCGATGCCTGTCAATTCTTCTTTGCCCTCCATTAAATCCGCCCGAGCTTCCAGGTAGCCCATCATGCCCCTCTTAACACTGATCTCGTATCCAGGCCGACACAGTCTACATAGGCTGAATGCGATTAATGATCACTTAAAAAAAAGTCAGCGAAGGGTCGATTAGAGGCTGGGCATGAGATCATCTTAACACGCGTAAAAAAAAAAGGGAGGGGGGGGAACTAAATACGGGTAGTGCGAATTTCGAGAAAAAAAACAGCAATCGTATCCTGAAGCAGCAAAACGATTTATTTATATCAGGTTGTAGAGGTACCGTCACCAACTTGAATATACAAATAGAAAAAGTACATGATATTCGTAGGTTAAGTATGTGAGTAATTAAAGCAGTACCCTTGGCGATCGGCAAGCCGACTTCACGTGGTACAACAGACATCCATGTGCGGTGAAAAAAAATGGGCCTATCTCTCGGCCACGCTTACACGTCAATGAAAGATATCTATTCTCCTGACATACGAAGTCAGAGACGACTATAAATAAGTACGTAGACCCATAGCTTCTTAGCCAGTATGGATCAGTGTGGTTGACCTAAGTAATTAATCCATGCCCCGGCGATAACATCTACAATCTTTCCACTCGCCCATCGGAGCAGGTCCTCCATACCCTCGTGTCCTGGCTGCAATTCAACTCCTTTACCCTTAGGACCCCATTCATCAGTCAATGTACCAGCATCTACATCTCCCTCCACGAATAAGTGACGATGGTACTGAACGTAGTTCGGCCATACTATACCGTCAAAGTATCCCGGCGGGTCAGTCCAGAACCCGTCAGCGGTATGATAGCCGTTTCGAGATTCTCTCCTCCCCTTAGCCACAGCATATGGTGCTCGGAGGAGGAGCTTCAAGTCAAGGAGGGACGCCAGAGTAGGGCTGGTTTGCTCGGCTTCGTCACCGTCACGGTGGTAGAGCATGAAGCCATCGACTAGGATAAGGTTTATCCAGAAGCTTTTTCTGAGAGTTTTCGGAATCTGCTCCACATCTTTATTCAACTTGCTAATGATAACTTTTCTTATCTCGGCCAGTGCCGCCTCCGATATCACGACACCTCCCTTCGGCGCCGCGTCTGGTTGAACTTCCACTGGCTCTGGCCCTTCCGTCTCCTTAATACCCATACAGTGGAGGACCTCAGCATACGGAACACCTTGGTTGAGCAGACGCAAAGCTTTCTTTAATGCCCGGAAATTTATTGCCCCCGGAAAATCCCAGTCCACCATGTCGACAGTTTCCTCCGGTTCCTCGTGTTTTGAACCCTGATGCTTTATTGCCACCCTCCGAACGGGGAGGGACGATTCAGGAAAGAAGAAGTCGTCTTCGTGAAGTAGGGAAATATTGAAAGAAATTTTGCCGACAACGTTACTGGCAGCCCCAGGCTGGCTGATGGGAGATATGGGGATCGTGAGGTTGGTGAACAACCTCTGGAGGTGTCGTGCGAGGGTGGTCTTTCCCGATGAAGAGATGCCTGAGATGCCGACGACGTACGTATATCCGATGCCCTTCAGTTCTGGTTCCAATTCCTCCATTGCTCCACAGAAATTTGATTCCGACCAAAGTCACGACAATTTCTTTGATGTTGGCGTTGCAATCGGGCGCTGTTTGGCGCTGTCACTGCAGTGGCCACCCCGCACTTAGACTGACTATGGCTGCTATTAATAGCTCAAGGCTGGGTTTTGTGTACACTAGACCGCACAGTAACCCACGAATCTCAGACAGGCACTGCCCGCCAGACTATCAAACAGATTGTAGCAGGAATTAAAAAATGGCCATGAAGTGCTAAGTAACCATTGCCGTTGCTGATAAAGTAGAAATTAAAATGGATATGAAGGAAAGCTACCTATCCCATCAATGGTCAGTTTACAATGCTAATAAGAGACGCTTTACGTCAGGAAATCGGCTCCATGTCATCCTCAGGGTAACCCAAAAATGAAACTACATATTAGAAGGCGATTCGCTCTAGGAGCATCCTGACCAAACCCTCTTTGAGCCCGCTTCTTGCAATTGGGCCTTTCGCTGTTGTATTAATTTCCATAATAACGCCGTAAGGTGTTGCTTGCCAGAAATGCACCCACTACAGCAAATCCAGATGCATTCAAAAATAGTATCCTCCTACTAGCAATGCTTTACTGCGGGCTCTTTCGACTCTACACCAATGGCTAGCCTAAATGGCGCTGGTGATAGTTTATCAGCCGTACGGTCGTAAGTACCAGTGGCATTTAATCTCAGGCAGCATGAATATCCCGCAGCATCCAAGCTCGATGGCGTAATACTCAATACGACAGTCAGCCCAGGGACACTCTAAAATTAGGAAGATGTGACGAATGCCCAATCTATCGACCCTCAAAGCACTGGTCAATCGATCAATCTCAATATCTGGGATTGCCAAGCTGGCGCGCCATCAAGGTTTCAGGGACGGAGAGCTCTAACAAAGGGGATTCAGCCTTGGAAAATAGGAGGGTAGGGGATATGTGCTATTCCCGAGTCTTGCTGCGTCATGACTGCGTCTTTTTTTTTCGAAAAAAGAAAAAAATCCACTGTACCCGTGTGCGGCCCTCTTGAGGGCATCATGGCTAGCCATCCAGGACTCAGGTGGATTGAAAGGAGCCACAACTGCGCAGGCTGCTAGGTAGTAAACACACGGGACGACTGTCAACCTCATGGCCATAGGTATGGATTGAGCTTTGATGAAGCATTGTGGAAGTATTGTGGAAGCTCTGTTACTTCCAATGGCTTGAATGGAAGACTGGGGCATTCGCGAATCTTAGTGGTACACATCCAGGCTCGGTCATTGATACCCCATGGCTCTTGGGTGGGAATGAGGAATCTGACGAATGACCATGTCACTGAGGCAGCAGTGGTGCATATCATTCAGCCTTAAAGGCTTCTGCTGGCTATGATATTTGACACTGTTCTAGTGTGCGTAATGAGAAACCCTAGACAGATCTTCGCGTTATCGGGCTGAGCTCCAACAATAGCCACATCACAAGGTAACCTGGGCAAGCTTCATCTTCTACGCCTTGCCCCTGTGGACGTAAGCTTAAGATTAGTGAAGCGACGAGGGGCTTGTGCCAACCAGACTAAGTGGAGCGTACTATCTTGCCAAACCCTCACGTACCTGGGAATTAGCCTGGTTGCCTGGGAATGAGGCTACAGTGGGTGCGAACCTCCATTCGACATGTCACCATGGTCTTGGGATCGCAGGTATCTACTCTTATGCCAAGCCCACACAGTCATATCATGAGCAAGTAAGTATAGAGTACGTAAGCCTGTACTTAGTCCTGTGCCAAGGCGGTGCCACCGATACTTTGGCAATCACGGATTAAGTAGTTGCTAAATTTAACCCGGTTCAGCTAGTCCGATCAGCGACTCAACGGTAACTAGCTGAGATCTCTTTCGCAAGGCTAAATGAATGAACGAGCAGAGGTACTGCCCATCGAGAGCAGTACCCGGTGGGGACCACAAAAACAAGTATTAAGTACACCTACTAAGCTATAGATGAAACAGAAACGTATATAATTTCCGCATGGCCTGGTTGATTTGAGTTGTGCATCATGGGAAGCCCCGAAGTGCAACCACCGCATAATATCTAGGTAGTCTACAACACCGTCTGGTTGGCACGAATTTCTGCCTTGAGGTGCTGCGGCTCTCACGGGAAATAGTAATCCCGGTCGGAAGTTTGCAGGCCAAACTGCAAGGCACGAAGTCTATAACAAATCAGAGAACATGACCTCAAGTGGTGTCGCATGTGCGCAGGGATCACCTTGTCTAAATTTAAAACTGGGTTATACATAGCACGCGTGAGTGGTCCTTCAGATTCTAGATTTATTTCTCACATGATGAAAAAGAAAAACCCTGCCTCGGTTCAGTAAAGATTCTGGATTTATTTCTCACATGATGAAAAAGCAAACCTCGCTAAATATTGGAGGGATGGAACGCCCAGACGCAATTCCACTAGACAACCCAATTTCATGATGATTACATACAGGTGCAGCCAGATACCAGACTTCTCCAAGACACCAAGCTCTGGACGTATCGTATCTATCATGATGTATTTCAGCGCACTGGTTTTGATATGCCATATAGGGAACCAACCGTAGTTAATAAGAAGGCGAGTGCCTTGTAATTGCCGGGAAAAGGGCCCACTGCAGCCGTTGAAACCTTATTTCGGACGGGTTTTGGCTAAACAGAGAAATGTTCCCCGGGCTCCTCACTGATTCGGCTGGACTCTCGGAACCAATTGCATGAAGGAGTAAGCGAATCCTAGATGATTCGATATGACCGCAGGATATGTAGCTGCCGTACTTGTGCACTCTCGCTCCCTTGATGGCTCGAAGCCAGTGGCCAGTGAATGCAATCTGGGGCTGTGTTACCCACCTGAATAGGGCTCTGTCAGTGGGCCTATCCCTGTCTGAAGTATAGAGTAAGCTACTTCTATTCGAAACCGCAGGCGAAAATTGAACATTCGCTACGGCTTCCATGTACCTGCCAGAGAGAGGCCTACCTAAGTTGCCATGCCAGGCTGGGGTATCTGATTCGGTTTAGCTATCTTCACAAGGATGGGTGAGTCTTAAGCATGTTTGCGTTCATGTAGAGTACAAGTTGATTTTATTCCACACCCTTGACTGGATCAAGCTTTCTATAAAGCGGAATTATGCCCAGCAGAGTTACGGGCACTTTTTGAACACTCAAAGGGGAGCTTGAGGAAGCAGGTTATTTTTCAAAATCAGGATTTGATAAATAGCTTGCAATTTGCATTTCTGGGGTCTCCGAGGACCAGGCCCTGTTTTATAACCTTGTCGCTATTCATTGTGCCCCGCAATTCGTGGCCAGATCCACCCCTACCAGCTCCGGATCCTATATCATCCATAATGTCGCAGTCAGGAGATAACCAGGTGAGTTGACAGACCCCCTGGCCCTGGCTTTGGCCTCCTACGGCGACCTTAGTCGTCGAGAGTATGAACTAATATGGAAGGCAGGATATACCGAAAATACCTGCATGTGATTGGTGTAGAGAGAAGAAAATCCGTTGCGGTAGGGAGAAACCGCAGTGTAGAAACTGTGTGTCGCGGAGAATTCAATGTGTCTACTCTGACCGACCAAAGCGGGAAAATGAGACCACGAGAACGTCAGTACAGGCTGTCTAAGAGGACCCAACTGAGAGATAGTTTGACTAACCAGGAAGCTTATGGTATACAGTGCACATCTCTTTGATGAGGTACATGCCCGCTTTGACCGCATGGAGGCCACCATAGCGCGCATAGCTGCTGCTCTAGAAGTCAAGCATGAGCCAGCTGCGCCACGGCAGGGCCTGTACGACCCCGAGGGAACCCCGGAGCCTAGAAAGCAACCCTCGTATCGCGAATCTCTAGAAGCATCTGAGGGGAGGTCGTCTCCCGTCGATGCCCAGACCCACACGGCAGATGTGGCACCGGACAACTCCCGCCAACGGCGAGATCGCCCGGGTGTGCCCCGGCACTCTGAAATGGATCGTCAGTTTGTGTCAGACGTTGAAGGCAATGCGTACTATTACGGTGGGGCATCGCTCCTCGCTATTTCCAATGAGGCTGCGGAGAGTGCACAGACTGCGGCGAAACCACCCTCGCCCGGTGGCTTATCAATTCAACCTGAGGATTTTTCCGAAATCCAAAACGATGTGGGAAGGTTGCTCGACCCGGACGCCTACGTGACCCTGGCGCAGCCGGCGGATAAAGGAAAGGGCTCGAAGTTCTGGATACCTCCAAAAGAACCATGTATGAAGTTTATCGAAGATTACTTCAATGGCCCAGCATGGATCTTTCCACTATTCGACAAGGAAAGGTTTATGCGCCAGGTGGAGGATATGTATGCAAACTTGGATTCCGCAATCGATGCAGGCTGGTTGATCTGCTACCTCCAGGTCGTTGTGTTTGGAATCTATGGGCGCTTGAACGATAAGGATAAAGTGACAAGGGAATACTCACAACAGACGGAGCGGATGAAGATATTGCAAAAGGCATCAAAGGTTGTGTGGGATTGCCTCGAGGATACAAGTGTCCTACTGAAGCCGAGGCTTCTGAACGTACAGGCGCTCATGACGATGGTGAGTCGGTCGGTGCCGCTGCCCATTTTGGACACATCTGATTGATATGTTCGCAGGCTGCTGCCGCCAACGAAATATCCCGACCCGGGCTTTGCTGGATGCTTGTTTGCAACGCATGTTCTTTGGCTAAAGCGATAGGGCTCCATCGGAACTACACCCCTAGCAACCTCACCGCCGGGGAGATTTCCGAGCGAAACTACGTCTTCTGGACCTTATATATTATGGACAAGTCCTTGTCACTAACATTCGGGCGACCAAGCTCCTTCCCCGACTACGATATTGACAAAGCCCCCCCAGCATACGATGCGGCAAATCCTTTGTGGGATTTATATATCGCCTGGATTGAGACTGCGCAGCTTCAAAGTGAGATTCATGTCCGCCTATATAGTGCACAAGCGACAAAGATATCGCGCGGGGAGAGACAGAGAGCTGTAGTGGATTTGGATACGAAGCTGGGGGAGTGGTGGGCGAAGTACGGAGTGTTGTTGGACGGGAGATATAGGGAGGACCATTTTGAGAGGAGCTATATTATGACGGAATTGGTGTTTTGTTATCATAATACCATGCTTATGATACATCGTGTCAACACGGGAAAGCCCACGGAGGGAGCGGATGGTCAAAGGGTGTCGGATAGCCAGGGTCTGAGTACGGAGGAGGGAGGGTCAAGAGGAAATGTGATAGAGAGCGAGATGGTGTGTCTAGATCATGCGCGGAGGGGAATTAATCTCGTCCGTGATACAATCTCGCAAAAGACGGCCCTCGCCGGGAGCTCCTTGATGATGTGGTACGTATGCATACGTCCATATCCCGCCCTTTATTCACGCCAACTACACCCCTTGAATTGCCTCCCTAAACGTACCCAACTAACCCAATCCATCTCCAAACGGAACAACAGGCTCTTTTCATATTACCCATTTACAGCGTTCTTTATTTTGTTTTCGAATATCATCCGGTATCCCCACCTGGAGGCTAGCAAAGACGACTATAGGCTCCTCAAGTTTGTGGTTGATTTCCTGGAAACCCACAAATATGTCCACGCTGGTGCCGCAAAGTTATTCCCTGTTTCGCAGAGCTTCTTGCAAATTGCAGCGCGCTTTGTGGACCCAGCTCCGCAGACCCGCACACGGGCACCGCCGACATCACAAAACCTTGGGAAAAGAAAGCTTGATGAGACTTCACACCAACCCATGATTGATGATGAGTCGCGTGTTAGAATGGCACCACTCCCATCAGAGACCCTTTTAATGCAGTACCCACAGCAGGAGCATGCGCAGCTGGGTCTGACACACGCTAGCTTCATCACTTGGCCTACTACCCTAGGTACCCAATACCAGGCCCAGGAACGCTTTAATAATAATCATAATATTAATATTCCACAAATTATCACAACGCAGACCTCATCGATGCCCACTACACTGCCACCATACACTGCAGCTTCGAGCGCAGCAGCAGGATACGATTATATCGTCTCGGGAGCAGTTATGGATGATGCACCAGCATGGCCTCAGCAAGCTGGGGATGTGGGGGCATTTAATTACTATATGAATACCGGGGCGCCGCTAGGAATGTATGAGGCGGAGTTTCAGGATAGAGTTGCAATGGCAGCGGGGGAGGGGCCTTTGGGGTTTGATTGGTTTAGGTGGGAGAGGTGGTGGGAAGAGAGTGGGGTTGAAGGGGGAATGGGGACGCAGGAGGATGGGGGGATGTGGGCAGGGGGTGAGGGGGAACAGCACGAGGAATAGTGGATCATTTGCGTAGTATTATTTAATATCTTGGTGTAGATCTTGTTTGCTAAATTTCTTTCCGTTGGTACATATTAAGCGGATTTTGCGTTGGCTTTGTTTACTTTCTTCTTTACCTTTCCTGGGATTGTTATAGGGTAGGGTTATCGGTTGGCTAGTTTGGTGGATTCTGGATGGTATACGACATAGTTATGGATACATGATTGCATGGAGAACGGGATGGTTACATATATTGGTATTGGCAATGGGAGCTATAAGGTCAAGGAGAATGGCACAAGTACTACTGTGTGATGCAAAAGGTCAATTGATATTGGCAATGGGTATTGCAGTAGCTATAAGGTCGAGGAGAATGGCACAAGTACTACTGTGTGATGCAAAAGATATGTGCTCCCTGTGAGGCTCGAACTCACGACCTTTGGATGTCACAACCTGGGGATGTGTCAGAGGGAAACTATGAGACCAACGCTCTACCAACTGAGCCAAGGAAGCTGATTTGTGCTTTCTAATTCTACGTCTGTAATTATAATCAAAGATAGTTCCATGTAGTTAGCACTCTTGCTCAGGGTAAACATGTACAGTGCATACTCATTGACGGCGTAGTATTTTTGATAGGGAAATATATTAGTCAGTCAAATTTCAAGTATAAGTATTCGTAGTAGAGGCTATATCTCAATACTGTACTGTTCACAACGAGAATACTCAGATGTATATGTAATGTATGTATATGGAAATGTGTTTGGAGGTAGGCCAGCGGCACCACTTTACGCAATGGATTCCTCCTTATACAGATGCTCGATGTGATGTGCTTATAGATGATAATGAAAACGGGTATCTGCAGGAACATATACAGGCTATATGTACCATATGCAAAACTGCATCGCTTACGGTACACCTTTATCCATCTCCACCACCTCCCCACATTCCTGCACCCTCCCGCGAGCCCTCTTGCAGGTACAGATGTAAGGTTACGAGGTTATGAATGGAGGAGTTTTGGTAAAGAAGTAAATAACAGAATATATTCAGCGGTAGAGCTACCGTAGATTCGCTGTAGACTTATGTGCTATGGTTCTCGTACTCTGCACCTCTTTCATTTCGCTGGCGATTTCCCAACTCTTTTATCCTACCCGACTTTCAATGCCCTGATTCAGCCTGTTTTAACATGTCGTGACCTTGTCTCCGTGGCCTTCATGCGAGAGTACTCCAACAGAAACCTTTGCAGCTTCATATTCTCAACCCTCGCCAATAATACTCATCTCCTCTTCTTTCTTAATCATTGCCCCCACCAATCTCACTCTCAGCATTCGCACCACCCACGACGCAACCAGATACATAACCCCACTCCACCCCCATAGATAGATAGATATATGCGCCCCATAAAGCGACCCTTCGCACCCACCTTCACCAACTCCGGTCTTCAGCGCAATCGCTTCCTGGCAACACCGTCGACAACCACACCACGCTCAACACACTCGGAAGCTCCACAGTCTCCATTGCCACAGCTAATCGTCGTGCAGAACGTTCCGCACACAGCACCGCTCAGCAGTGGAAACACGATCATAACCCAAAGTTGGCTTCAACACTAGACATCCACACCGCGAACACCGTGATTGCGGAGAGGAAGGTCATTAGTGCAGAGATGTTATGCATTCGTAGATATCATCTGACACATGGTCTGCCAAAAGTCATTCCTACGGAGAGCATTGCCGTAGCAATGGACCCCTGAGAAGGGGGGCCTAAGCCCGATAGAGCAGGAGTAGCCTGTCATGGAGAAGAGAATGTCAATATATCAGAGGAGGGAGAATAATCCCCATGGAAGAACGAGAGTAAACTTTGGTAGACGCTTGGTTAGGCCAATGTTGAAGGACTGGTGGGTCAGGTTGATGATGTGTTGGTCCCGAGCGAGGTGCTGAGGGGGTTGACTTCGATGACAACACTAGCAATGATGCGAAATGACCATGCGATGTTAATTGTCTCAATCGCCTTATTCCCAAGCCAATTGAGAAACACAGTCCGCCCACACCAGAGCCAGCAGCGGCGATACAGTTGGCAACAGAGCATTTTGCCCAGAACTACTGCAAGACTGTGCCGATAGATGAGGTGAAGATGAAGCCGATGCCCAGAACCTTGGGTGAGGAGGGGTCTGGAGAGCGAGGCCACTGGCCAGGAGGCCCCGAAGAGGTAGGGTAATTGGAAGGTAATTCCTACAAGCATGATGTTTTGGGTTGAAGCCCCGGCGGTAGAGAAATGCTACGGCGGGGCCGACGGCCATGTGGAGGCAGAAATCCCGCCGATGAAGGCATAGTGGTAGGGAGTAACGGAGAGGTGAAGATGGTGGGAGAAGTAGTATGCGAGGTAGATTCCATAAGCCTGAAGGGAGGGTCAGTTTTCCGAAAAAATGACGAATGAATGGAGGGTACTGGGAGGAGAAATTGGAGTTTGGGGAGAGGTAAGTTTATGTTATTCAATCCCCATGCGCACGTATTCACCACAAACACACAAGCTACACAAACCCATCCATATCCTCCATCTGGTGGAGGAGGTGGTTTTCGAGTAGCTATGCTCTTTTTCGAATCTTACTCTATATTACCAATTTCCCGCCCGTCATGGCCATGGTCACATATATTTTTGAGATCCCCCTGCTGGCTGCTACGCACTCCTGCTGCCTACAATTAAATCTGGGGGCCAGAGGTGCTATTTGAGGATTCAGACGGTTTTACATCTGACATCGGAGTGCTAGTGTTGTCGTGGAGCTCATTGCTGTGTGAAATTGTATCCTCTCCTCAGAATTTTTTTCTTTGGTGTCCATCCTGTTGTATATTGCCCGTGAGAGTCCCACTCCAGAATGTACCATGCCCTCTCAAAGGAGCCTCGGCCACGTATGGCCCCCCTCTGATATTCAAAAGAACCTCGATGTTGGTTTGATTATATACTGTACGTACTCCATAACTTCTCAAATGTCTGAAGGTAACTCCGGTGTAGAGCAGTTGAGTACAATCGAAAGGTCGGCAAAGAAAAAAGCCCGAAAAAGAGAACCGTTGGAATATGACAGGAATTGATCGAGTCATGCCGCTGGGGTTTAACTAGGATTAGCACCAATCACAACTTTGATCAACGGACTATGTGCTAATGCGGGATATATTCAAGTACTCGATGCCCTGGCGCTAGAATGTGGCGAATGCAAAGAAGCACATGAGAGACTAGAAGCCGAAATTGAAAGGCCCTTTGCAATAAAGTAGAGGACGGTGAATGGTGCCATGTGTCCTCAGGATGTATCATCTCTGGCGAGTGTTTACAGCTATGGTAGCGGCTTTTGACCAGCTGTTGACTGTTAATGGACTAAGTAGGTACCTATGTAGATCCCATTTTGTGCGGCTGATGTTGATTCTTCAGCGGCCAGGCTGCATCCAGCCTTGTGGTATGGGCGTCCGTGCCCAGCTTGCTTACATTACCTCCTACTCAAGCATGGATATGGTACATTTATAGTTTTGTACCCACCACACAAGCGGGGTTTGCAATTGGATCAGACAGACCTAGATCTACAATACGACCGTACTCGGACGAAGTGGTTGGGAGTCTCTTGTAACAGAGGGTGGACCTGCGTGGACTGGCTCAACAAGAAGTTCCTCGTCATAGATAAATAGTCTGAATACGAATAATGATTTCCAAAAAAAATTCTACTTGTTAATGTACACTATATTCTGGGTCATATATATAGAATCCATTAAGTGAATAAATGTGACCTCTGTGACTGTTGCTATTGTCCGATCGCTTATTTACTAACTGTATCTAATTACAGTACAGCAAGCGGGCACATCTGTCTGTACTCATGAATTGTTGCTGCATGCAGCTTACAGACCAGAATTCATTGGGTACCTACTCCATGGCCTAAGTAGTTGGAGCTGGAAGCTGTGTGCACCACAACTGTACGTCGTTGGGGAATCGCGACTCCCACGTTTTCAGCAGGGGCTGCGTGGAACGCCTCCGCCGGTACACAGGGCCGAGCACCAGAGAAATGTCGCAATATCGTTCGAATCATTTTTTCTGTCTGGGTTAATGGGGGGATCTACTGCAAGCATACCTAAGTAGACCTTGGGTTGTTGTTTGAGGTGTTTGAGATCACAGAGAGGTACCTCTATATGTTGAGTTGAATTCTTCTTTTCTCTTTCATAGTATAGGTACTGTAAGATTATGAGGCTATGGGGAGAGGAATTGTGGTAACTGCTACGTAAGTGAGGATATGTCTATTGTTGCTAGTAGTCGCAGCTACTTTATGGTACGCACCTACCTATTGCTCTTCACTCTCCGTCCCCATGCCACGTGAGTTGTAGGTAGCGTCTTGAGGCTTGTGTGACGATACTCGTGTGCATTAATTCAAATATCCTGTACCGTACTCCCTCTGGCACGCTCAATTACCTACTCCAACTGTTGGCAGGACAACGTGTCATCGCAATTTCGCGATCATGATACTGGACTGCATTATCGCCTACGATAGGCCCTTTGTCTCGTATCACCTCAAACTCTGTTCTGCATTATGGTAACTCATGCTGCATGTTGATCGTTCAGATACACCCCATAGCAGGGGTATTTAATTTTGTTCCTGCAGGAAGAAGCGAAATGACGGGCATAAAATCGGTTGGGCATATCGGGTCCGCCTCATAGCCTAAGGCTCCCTTCGGGGGAAAGGCGTATAGACTCAAAAAAAAAAAAAAAAAAAAAAACACGGGGAGCTGGTCGTACTTGCTACACTCAAACCTACGATAACTATACTGGACGGATTGCGCCAAAATTTGCCAATCGGAGCAATTTAGAAGGAGCAGCTTCTTGCTATAGCAGATACCGTACCGGATGGACAGGAGAAGGGCTGCAGGGATTAATCACACAGAAATATTTTAATGGAAGTGTAACAACAGCGTAATAACCCAACAAGACAAGAACACAACAACAAGACAAGAATGCAATAACAGAACTTAAGAAGACTCCAGCGGTGAAAACCAATCTGTAATAGGGCTCCAAATACGAGATGCATGCATATTGCGAGTAAGAGCTTGCTCAAGGGTCTGCAGTTGCTGCCTAGCTACAACAAGATTCAGATTAGACTTTGCTCCACCAGGAAGTTCGGAAACCGATAGAGCTTCTAGATGCTGAACTAGCTCTGTAAGGTGTGAACGTGCTTGTGCAGTTGTGATAAAAGGTATAGGAGGTGGTGAATATAGATCTTCTTCTTCATTATCCACACTTTTAAGATCATCAATAATCTCATCAATATCAACAACTTCTGGAGATATATTGAGATTAGCCTCATCCTCATTATAGTCTAGAAACTCTTCCGCTAGAGTATTAACTTGTTGTGAGTTTGTGCTCGTAGTAGGAAGTAAGGTAATTGACATGCTGGTTGAATCTCAAAGTATTGAGTATAGGCTTCATAAGGAAAAGATTCCTTATTTTGTGATGCAATAACTTCTGTACGTTGCCAGCAATGGAAAATAACGTGGGATAGAGTATCACCCCATGCTGCCGAAATTAACCAAATTGATTACAGGATATCGATATCAAGTGGTTCTTCTCCTGTACGATCAAATTGTTCTACTCAGTATCCAGTCTTAAACATGCGAATAATACCAGTGTCCAATGGTTGCAAAAAAGGTGTAGTATTTTTTGGCAAATAACATAACGTAACATGAGATAGGACTGATGGTGGTGGTGCATCGTCAGGATAGTTTTGAGGAGGTTCAGTTGGAGGTGGGTGGGATGGACAATTATCGGTAATCAAAAGAATACGTCATCCTTGCTTCTTCATCCAATTCCCTTAAATATCCATGCCACAATCTACCCAAAATCCATGCTCGCTTGTTGTATTTGTAATAAGGATTGACATAACCATAGGATGAAGTTTTTCAGAACCATCCACATTACAGGTTAGGAACACATTAATGCGTAGCTTTTGTTTTTTTGCTCCTCGCACTCTTTCATGCTTAGTAAAATCCGGTCGTAGATTGTGCCTATTTTCACTTAGATTAGCTATTGCGGTTAAAATACTGAATTTGTACATACTGTAGAGCCAGCTCATCACAGTTGAAGATATCCCGTTGTGCAAAGTCTGCTGTTCTACCTTGTAGAACAGTACGATGTTGTGGAATTAAGGCTTGACTATATTCACCACCATCCCGGATGCACGTAACTTTTGTCTTCCTATTCCACCTCGAGCCTTAAATGCAGACAGACAACCACTTGAAAAAACAAAATCCGTATCGTCTTCTGGATGACCTCCCTCCTTTGCTAAAGCTAAGCCGACCAGCCGCAGCGGCCAAAATTACATTCGTAATATTGACTGTAGCTTGATTTACTCTATCAACAAACTCTCGAAGATATTTTTCAAGTATTGGGTAGTATTTAGAGCCAACCATCGGTCCTTTTCTTTCAATCCATCGCCTATTGTAGAACTTGCCATAGGCCTACCATCTGCTCCAAAATTCTTGCATATCGGGGATCTTGTCTTTTCACACAAATCTAATGCTGCTCCAGAACGCTTAATCCCTTTCTCTTCTTTGGTAGCATTGTCGGCGATAGCTGTAGATCAATTGTTAAGTAGTCTCTAGAATCGCTTAAGCTCTATCATGACTTCTACCCCAACAGCCCCCAACGGCCCCCACGCCATTTGCTATACCGGGTATTAGCTATATGGTGCCAGCAACATGAAACCGACCCAAATTTCACCAAATTGCAGGTCCGACGAAGTTTTCTATCTCAACAACCACAACATATTTAGAACATTAAATTAAAGCGTAAACTAATAGAGCAATGCTTGCAGAATAAGGTTACGTTCTTAGAATAAAAAAAAATAAAAGATTGAGAAAGTTATAAGGGTAGAAAGAAGGAACATTTTGTATGAGAGAGGAGAAAAATGTTACATGCCAAGAAGTAGAAAAACTAACCGAAGTAGGAAATAACGAGGTGACTAAGCTAACTTCCGCTGATGACTCCCGTATGATAGCTGCCAAGCCTTGGCCTTTTTCTAGCTACCTTCTTACCCAATCTGGAATAGTTCATAATAATTTATACCTAAACAGGTTAGAGATCGCCACAGAAAATGTTACAGTATATAGGTTGGTTACAAGTTGCCGGCACCATACCAGACAGATTTGCGCTGATTTATGCAGTCCGGTATAGCTACGTTTGAGTGTATGTGAGAAGAACCTTTGACAGTCCACTTCATGTCGTGAGGACATGTTAAGTTAGCTATGGAAGAACGGCTCTGGATCTGAATAGCTCATTCTGCTCATTGGTTGAGCCACTATGCCCACGGCTTCGATTATACAGCATCACCATATCAGGTTGGTGAATGGACACCTAATACCCCCTTGAAACCCCACACTCACGGAGTTAGGATAATGTATTCCAAACTCTGGACGGAGGTGCGAAATTTCCCAAGCAGGGAATAGCGAGGCAGGCCTTGTTCTCGCGATTCACAAAGATCCGCCACCAGATAGCTATGGGGGAGCGCAGTTGTATTGACATAAATCCCCCATTCCTCCTCCAAAATCTGTTCCCTTTTACAGGCCATCATTCTTTACCCCACATTCACTCATTACCCGGGAACGATGAAGTTCCTTCTCACCGCCAGTTTTGTTTTGGTAGCTCTTACAGGACTGACAGCATCTGCATCATCGCAATGCTACAATTTTAAGAATGTGCGCATTGGTGGCGGTGGTGGGTTCGTTCCAGGTATTGTGTTCAACCCAGGGAAGAAGGGATTGGCATATGCAAGGACGGATATTGGCGGTGCCTATAAGTTGAAGACAGATGGAAGTCATGAATGGGAGCCATTGCTAGATGCGGTCAACGAGACCAATTGGGGTGATTGGTGTATTGATTCAATTGCCACGGATCCAGTCGAAGTGAGCAGGGTGTATCTTTTTACCGGTGCCTATACCAACAGCTGGTAAGTTTTAATCTGTCAGTCTTTGGTACCCGGATGCTCAGATTTACCCAATATAGGGACCCCAGCAATGCCTCTATCCTCCGTTCCACCGACTACGGGCGTACCTTTAGCAAGACCAAGCTTCCGTTCAAGACTGGTGGTAACATGCCTGGCCGTGGTATGGGTGAGCGCCTCGCCATTGACCCCAACATGAACCGTGTTCTGTACCTCGGAACCAGAAGTGGCAACGGCTTGTACAAGTCATCAGATTATGGTGCGACCTGGTCGAAGGTTACTAGTTTCCCAAACCCTGGAACATGGAGGGTCAACCCCTCAGACACCTCTGGTTTGGGCGGAGATATTATTGGTATCGTCTGGGTGACCTTCGACTCCACTAGTGGAACTCCAGGAAGCAGATCCAAGAGGATATTTGTTGGTGTGGCGGAGAAGGGTGCAGAGACTATCTACGTTACGGGGGATGGTGGATCTACTTGTAAGCTGATTCCATCAATTAAATTATATTATACTCCGGACACTCACATCTCATAGGGTCTAAACTCGCTGGCCAGCCGGTTGGATATATCCCCCATCGCGGAGTTTTCTCCCCTAAGGAGAAGGTTTTGTACGTCAGCTACACCGACGGTGCTGGGCCATATGACGGCGGCGCCGGCTATCTCCAAAAATACAGCCTCACCGACAAGTCCTGGACTGACATCAGCCCCATCAAGGGCTCCTTCGGTTACGGTGGTCTTACCATTGACCTCCAGAAGCCAGGTACCCTCATGGTCGCCACCCTTAACCAATGGTCGCCTGACGCCAACCTCTGGCGCTCCACTGACTCTGGGAAGACCTGGCGCGGCCTTTGGGAGACACCCCAGAAGACGTTCTTCAAATATGACATCTCCCGTGCACCATGGCTTTACGCCCTTGCCGGCCAAAAGTTCGTCGGATGGATGATTGAGAGTCTTACCATTGATCCTTTTGATAGCAACCATTTTCTTTATGGCACTGGTGCCACCATCTTCGGTTCCCTCAATGCAAAAAATTGGGATAATCCAAATGCTGGCTACCGCAATATCACCCTCGAGTCCCTTGCCACCGGTGTCGAGGAGACTAGCGTCCAAGCTCTTCTAGCTCCTCCAGTTGGTCCCCCATTGATCTCTGCCGTTGGTGATCTCACCGGCTTCGTCCACAGCAACCTTGACGTCGCACCTAAGAGTTACTTCAAGAACCCCGCCTGGACCACTACCCGCGATCTTGACTATGCCGGTAACGTGCCTACCAAGATCGTCCGTATCGGTACTGACAGCTCCGGATCTACAAAGCAAGTTGCTATCTCCAACGACTCCGGTGCCACCTGGGCTGAGCATGCCGGTGCTCCAAGTACCACAAACAATGGTGCGATTGCCCTCAGCGCAAATGGCACAAGCTACGTCTGGCGCACCGGCAGTGGGTCTGTCCTCGTCTCGACCTCCGACTCTGCCGCCTTCGTTGCCTCCTCTGGTGCGCCAAGCGGTGCTATTATTGCTGCTGATCGCCGTGCTGATAAATATTTCTACGCTGCCTATGGAAATGCTTTCTACGCCTCTAGGAATGGTGGTGTGACCTTCACCCCGAAGACTGCTTTCACCACTGCTTACCCGTATGCGGTTGCATTCGAGATTGTCGCTCACCCAACAAAGCGGAGCGATGTTTGGGTTTCATCTTCCGCTGGTCTCCACCACTCCACTGACGGTGGTAATACTTGGACTTCCAGCTCTGCCGTCAGCAAGGGATATTATTTCAGCCTGGGTGCTCCCAAAACGGTGGGTGGCTACCCAGCGATTTTCTTGGTTGGTGTGGTTGATGGAATCCAGGGTGTATATAGGAGTGATAATACGGGTGTTAGCTGGGTCAAGATTAATGATGCTACTAAATGGGGTGGTGGAGGTGTGGACGGAATCTCGGTGGCGGCGGATTTGAGGCAGTATGGTAGGGTCTTCTTGGGGACGAACGGGCGTGGAATTTTCCAGGCTTCGCCTTGCAACTAGATGCAATCAGGCAGCAGGTTTGATGGAAACTGTATTGTATTTTTTTTTTTTTGAGCCTATACGCCTTTATCCCGGAGGGAGCCTTAGGCTATGAGGCGGAAAACTGTATTTTTTTTTTTGAGTCTATACACCTTTCCCCCGGAGGGAGCCTTAGGTTATGAGGCGGAAAACTGTATTGTATTTTTTTTTTTTTGAGTCTATACGCCTTTCCCCCGAAGGGAGCCTTAGGCTATGAGGCCTGTATTGTATAGTTGTGCTTGTACTGTATTTTATGCGTCATGAGGCTACTCCGGGAATAACAAAATGAAACAGGAATCTTTTTATTATTATTGAAGGCTTGCAAAGGGAGTTGTGACCATGCAACTACGAGCTGGGGGAGAATTTGTATGCTCCACCGACTCCTGTGATATGAATGCGCTCCATGCGTGGGTTTAGAATGAAATCTGCTGGGGTAGCTGACTACAACTCTTGCTCCTCTCTGGGAATGGGTGGGGATACCCATCAGACAGAGCGCCAGGTATCGATGACAGACACCAACACTCAACATGCTCTGAATTTGAAAAGCAACAATACTTGGAGCTACTTACGTATATGATGCTGACAATTCTCACGAAGCCATCAGAATTCCCTGGGTCCAACATACATACTTACCTACCCTATGTCATATTACTTGCCCACGATAGTAGGTAGAATGTGGCGAACTCCACACACAAAGATGCCAAACCCCATGCAGATTTCCGCAACCATTAATTTGTCTCACAAACAATTTCAAGTCTAGAGGCCAGCAGAAAAATGCCTGTTTGTCCTCCCCAAGAATTATCCTTCATTCTGACTCGCTTTTGCTCCCAGACTGTGTGCTCCCAAAACTCGGTCTATAAAACCCAAAGAGGTTATGTATGTTAGGTATGCCAGCCAGTGAATTTATGTTCTATTTAGTAAAATAGGTGAGAGGAGTATTGCTATCTGATGCATGAGTGAAGATGGTTGTTTGGTGGGGACCTAGGGAGATGCCTCTATCCTACAATACTGCGTACTAAAAATTACTAGTAGTTACCAGTCATAACCTTCGCATCCACCTCAGTCTCTTGCACTACCGCTTCTACCACTGGCTCCTCGCTTTTGACTCGTTTTCGGCGCTCTCTCTTCTTCTTTACCGGAGGTACCACGGCATCAGGAATACCCTCTTCCCCACTGGTTATCCCCAGTGTATGCTCTATGGCACCTTCTGGATCTTGCATCTCTGTTCCTCTTTCTCCCATTCGTACCCTGATAACTCTTGCACCGGCCCCTCCGTCGCCAACCTTAACTACACCCTCAAGTGCCTCGCTATGGGTGACCACAAGAACGTGCTTCACCTCCCCGCCTGTAGACATGCCAGTGCCTTGTGTAGACACCGCTGAGATGAGCTCAGCGGCCTGCACTTGGCCTTCCTTATCTAGTGCGTCAAATACCTCGTCAAGCATGATGAAGTCCGCTCTGAAGCGCGATTTTTGGCGGATGAGTTGGAAAAGTGCGAACAGGACGGCAAGGTTATTTCGTTTGCGCTGACCTGAGGAACGTTTACCGAATGATGACGGTGGGTAGATAGAGAGATCGGGTGTAAAGGAGATGGGAAGGTTATAGGCCTGGAAGTTGTTGTCCAACCCAAGGGTTGTAGGGTTAACTAGGATTTCCATGTTCGATTGTATGAGTGTGTTGAGCTCACTGATCGAGCGGGAGATGAGGTAGTGTCTCATGTTGGGAGCGGATGTAGTAGCCTGCTTCTTATTGAAGGCAATCTCCCAGAATGTGAGGACCCGGAGGGCTTTCTCCAGTTCAGGTATCCTGCTGGCACTGGAGTCAAGCTTCTTAGAGAGTATCGTGAGTTTACTCTTCATATCCTGGAGCTGAGATGTGGCATGCTTCAACTCCGTTGTGAGTCGAGTGAGTGAAGAGGTCAGTGTAGCTCTGCGTGACGACAACTCTTGTATTCGTTTCAACAACCCTCCGTGCATGGACATCACCTTTTGGAAGTCTTGACCTTCTGATCGATGGGCTAGTCGTGCAACTTCATCTATCGATTTCCCAGTGAGCAAGACCCCCATTTCTTCTTCGACCGTGGCCAGCCACGTTTCCAACTTCTTTATGGGCGCTTGAGTGGTCATTAACATATGCCGTGTCTCTTTCTCGCGTTCAGGAAGGGTGTTGAGATATCCAGGTGTGAGACCCTTCTCCTCCATTTCTCGTTTGATCACATCTTGTCTTTCTGCTTGTGCCCCCACTTCAGACTTCGCGGTAGACAACTCGATCGCTAGGCTGGCCGCTTTCTCCTCAAGCTTTTCCTTCTCCCGCTTCCTCTGCTCAACCTGCTCTTCCACATGAGTGGGGTCGTCCAATGGCCGATAGCATGTCGGACAGACACCCTTTCCAACCTGAGACTTGAACTTTTCCAGCTTCCGTGTGACTTCCCTAACCCGATCGGCAACGTTTTTGTGCTCGAGAATCTTCATTTGCAGGACTTTCTGCCCTCGATCTAGGTCCTGCTGTGATGCTACCCACTTCATATGCAATGGCCTAGACTCCTCAATCTTCGATAGTACCTTCTGGGCCTCCTGCACCCTATCGTTCCGCAAGCGTAGCTGGTCTATGGTGTTTCGTTTGCTCTCTTGTGCGCGCTGCAAATCCTCATAAAGTTTATTCCACCTCAGAAGCTCACCTTGTTCCTTCTCGATTCGAACTCGCTCTTCTTCAAAATTTGCGACCTCCTCTTCTAGTCCCTGAAGCTTCAGCTCTGCGTCCTCTCTCATCCTCTCCTTTGGCCCAATTGAGTTGTGTACCCTGTGGTGCTCAGCCTCCAGTCGTTTGACCTCTGCGGCGATGGTTTCCGATTGCAACTTCAGTGTGTAGTTCTCTTTCTCCACCACCCTCTTCTCTTCCCTGACCGCTCTTAGATACCCCTCAAAATTGCTAATCCCTAGTAGTTCCTCTAGAACCTCCCGTCTCTGTTTTATATCCAGTGTTAGGAAGTTCCCCGCCCCTCCGCCCTGATCGCCAAATATCACACTCTTTGTGAAGGTTGCGAAGTCACAACCAAGGATATCCCTTTCCAATGCAGCCTGAGTTTTCCTCGTCTCACCACGCTCGAAATCGGGCACCTCCTCTCCATTCTTGTACAGCCTCAACCCAGGACCAGATCCAGCCCCTTTGCTTGAAAATTTACGAAATCTCTCGACACTGAACCCGTTCTCAAAGTCAATCCTCACGCAGCAGTTTTTCCCCACGACATCATTCACGGGATCAGCAGCACCCATGTCGCTTCTAAGGACTTCCCCAAACAGACACCAAACGATTGCCTCGAGAACTGTGGATTTGCCAGCCCCGTTCGGGCCTGTGAGAAACCATGTTCCAGGATTGAGCTTGAAAAATGGGAGAGAAAGGGTGCCTTGAATTGAGAAAAAGTTTTGTATAGTCAAGTTACGAAGAGTGCCCTGGAAAACGGGAAGAGAGGAGCTTGCGGAGGTGGCTGACATGGCCCCATCTGTAGAATTCTCGTCTGCAGTCTGCATGAGCCGCTCGGCAGTTGAAATGTAGTCTGCTTGCTGACCCTCGGGGATCAAATCGCTATCTCTGGGAATCGTATCGAGAAACAAAGGAAGGGCCTCAATAAAGGTTGCTGTGGTTGGCGCCCGGACTGTTTCCTCTGGCTGTGGCTCTGGCTGCTGGACTGCAGTTCCCCCCTTGCCCAGTTCTGTATCGGGCTCGTGTCTTTTTGCATCCGCCGCTGCTTGGAAGATTCCCCTTCCAATCTCTACTTTTCGCCGCACATCACCAGCCCCTGCTTCGACAAGTTTTGCTCTCCACACCTCGAACTCTGGTGAGTCAACGGCTTTGCACCTCAGGTTGATCCTTTTCCCAACAAGGTCAAAGGGCAGACGCAACTTGCCATCTATAGCACTAGCCCTTAAATCCTGTAGTGATACCTCTCGAAATAAATCCCACTTTGGGTTTTGAATAAACTCCATTGCTGGGGCCTCGCTCTGTGGGGTGGCAGTTGGCTGTAGAAACAGAATACCTCTTCGGTCATCTGCCTTGTCTCCAAAATGATGTTGCATGGGTGATCCAACATACCAAATCTTCCCATCGACAACTTCTTGGTGGTGGTGAAAGTGTCCAAGATATGTACCTCGAAAGTCAACCAAATGTCGCCCTTTGAGGACTCCAGTATGTGTTCGGTAACGACTATCCACTGGTACGGACGGTTGCTGAATTGCCCCTGACACAGCCAAGTGCCCAAACAGGACGCGTTGGTTCTTCTCTCGCACGGCCATCTCCCCAAGCCTATCCACTAGTAGGGCGTGATTCTCCACCCATGGTACCATCAAACACTTGACACCCTCGACCTCCACATCAGTCAAGTCCTTGTATAACGCGCAAGATTCTTTAAACCCCTCAATATCAAACACATCCAGGCTGGACACTCTCGAGCTATGTTTCAGGTTCATGTCATGATTCCCCAAAACGATATGAACCGGTGCAATTCTGCGTAGCTCATCGAAGAACCTTGCCGTTGCAGAGAGCGCCTGAACGTTGACATGCTCACGGGTGTTGATGACATCTCCAAGGCAGAAGATCTGGGTAACCTGTGCGTGACGAAAAACATCGGTAACCCATTGGGAGGCTTCAACTATGCGAGGGAGATCCTCCTGTTGGAAGTGGATGTCGCTGAAGACGCCCCACTTAGGACGGTGTGCAATGGAGTAGTTCCGTCTGTGTGAGATGAGGAACGGTCGAACAGAAGGACGTGCTTGGGCCGCACACCGAAGCCTTGCTTGTAGCATTGCACCGAGATAAGCTGCCCGCAATGCGAGGGGCTGTTTGCCAGTCGTGCGGTGGTCTTGGGTTTGATATACAGCAGGCGTTAATTAGGTTGAATCGCCATATTGTAGATAGGATGAATGCGATTAATGATTACTTAAAAAAAATTAGGTTGAAGATTTCACATCGCCAAGTATTTTCACGTGACTAGCCAACGACCTACCTGGGTGTTGAAATTTACAGGCTATGAATGGGGTATTGCATATGTAATAGGATATATGCTTGATATGTAGTTCGCTGTAATTCTTATTTCTTAAGTTCTGACAGCATTACGGTGGGGTCTAAATAGACAGACGCGCGCTCACCCAGAGCGTTCACACCCTCAGGCGCTCAGCGCCTGTAGACAAAGAAACAAAGACTGAACAAAGACACCAATAACAAGGACAATGAACAAGCCTTACTTCCAACACTGGGAGACTTATTCTAGTGTATGGGCTGGTGAATTTTAACCTTTGTAAAAGAATTGTAAAGGAATTGACGATCTCAGTTCGTAGGCTAGTCTGGTTGCTCGTAGATTACCAAAAAATAAATCGGTCTGGGCATCTCCTACAATAGGTATTTATATTAACACATATGTATACTAGTGTCTAAAAGACACAAAAGAGCGTAGCAGTGTGGGATCCCGTTCGGGGACGGGTCGAAGTAGTGGCGGTGAGCCGGATGGTCGAAACCAGCCAGACACAGAGCCGGGACCCCTAGGTGTACGGACACTTCTATTTTCCGGGTTTTTTTGTTTTCATAGGTTCGGGAGGCAGGGCGTTTAAGCAGCATGTTGTCCCGTGTGTAAACCCAATTCTTTAAACGGGGCCGTCTCATAGCCTAAGGTTCCCCTCGGAGGAAAGGTGTATAGACTCAAAAAAAGAAAATGTGAGTGAGAGGAATCGGATATATTTGCTGAAATAGATCTAATTGTTATAGGCTGCTTCTATCGTAGAAAGTCCATCCTTTGCCCACTCCGGGATACCCCATGTCTCGAATGGCAGAGTGTTGTGTCCACCAAACTGCCACGTTCGCCGCATTGGTATAGGTGATAATTTCCTACGAGAATGGCGTCCTCAATGCTTTAATGCAATCAGTACTAAACACCACACTCTGTCTGTTTTTTTGAGGCAACCGTGAGTCAATTAGCTATGTAGAAATCTGCATTTTCATCGTTGAATCACAATTCAAAGTCGTCATTCAGGTTTAATTGGCCTTATCCGAATATACTGGTATCTATCTGCATGAAGCATAACTCCCTTAACTTCACGATATTCGCTAATAGAAACTGCCTTGCAAGATTTGATATGCACCTTCACCATTTATTTCGCAGCCATATTTTGAAATACATTATGGTAACCATCTCATATATATCACTTCCCTAATCACCGTTCCTCGAATCAACCATATGTTGTGCCTCAGAGGACAACGATCCATGCGGAGGTTGGTGACCACCTAAACCCCGAGACTTTAAATAATATTGTTAAATCTTATGCGCTATGGGAAAACATTTTAGGGCCACTCAACAGCTTACCTCCCACGAATGTAACTCCTTCGCATCATGCCTATGAATTTCTGACTCAGGTTTCCCAACCATCTCCTCGGCTTTATCCGCAAAATGCTGTTGGGCATCGTATATGGCTTGAATTGTGGCTGCCGGCCCCTTACGTATAGGCCCCGGAGCACCAGTCGCCATCATTTCTTTCTCGGTGAGATTACGCACCTCTTCACGGGTGAATTGGTGCCCGGCAGCAGCTTTCTCCTTCAGCTCGTGCACCGTGGGGAGTGATTCCATATTAACGTTTTCTTGCATTTTAAAATCCTGGATCGGGTTGCTGGTACTCTATAATGTGGGGAATATGGGGTGTAGCCTACTCAGTATATACAGCTTGGTGGCAAAAAAACACATACCCTTGTATGAGTTTTTGTATGAGTTTTTGCTTGGTGGGGTATGTGTTTTTT
>Ga0307514_10001022_pt1 | contig 40547 bp, 35 predicted proteins | sample 16_EM_MG_FD_203088 | JGI IMG/M metagenome (GOLD analysis project Ga0307514, IMG submission 203088) | Populus trichocarpa ectomycorrhiza microbial communities from riparian zone in the Pacific Northwest, United States - 16_EM | ecosystem: Host-associated > Plants > Roots > Unclassified | place...
GTTCCGCAGGCTCAAGGGTTACCGCCGGATCTTCTCCCGCTTCGAGAAGCTTGACATCATGTTCCTTGGCTTCATCAGCTTTGTGCTTGTCGCCGATGGGCTCCGGATGTGTTAACACGCCCTAGGCAATGCATGACGTCTTTCAGCCGCTGGCAGCTTTTGTTAGCGGCTCTTAGGTGCCGGGCACCGCGCAGCACGATGGGCGACGCATCGAGTTGGCGTGGATGCGCAGCGCAAAGTCCGGTAGGCTGGCCGTGCGCGGAGTGGCGCGAGCTTGCGCGGGGGCGGGTGCATGGGCAATGGAACTTGGCGCTGGGTGGTCAGCGTGCTGGTGTGGGCCGGGAGCGCGCACGCGATGCCGCCGGATATCCGGTTGGATCGGCTGCAGCACACCCGCTGGACCATCGCCGATGGGGCGCCGACAGGCGCACGGGCCATGGCACAGGGCACCGACGGCGCGTTGTGGATTGGCTCGGGCGAAGGGCTTTTCCGTTTCGACGGCGTGCAGTTCGATCGCATCAACGCACCGGGCAAGGAGGGGCGGCCGTTCGGCGATGTTTATGCCCTGATGTCGACGCCCGACGGCAGCTTGTGGATCGGACTTCGGAATGGAGGCGCGTACCAGTTCAAGGACGCTCAATTCACCCATCACGCCGAGACGCAGGGGTTACCCACGGATCTCCCGATCTTCGGGTTCGCACTCGGCCGTGACGGTCGCCTGTTCGCAGGCACCAGGGACCGCTTGTTCGCGCTAGACAGGGGGCGCTGGCGCGAAGTCGGCACCGAGCTGGGTTTTCCCAGCGGCTGGTTTCATCATTTGGCGGTGGACCGCGACGGCGGCCTCTGGGCCTCTACCGACCATGGCGTGTGGCATCTTCTGCCCGACGCCAAGCATGCCGTGCAGGAGAACGCAGAAAGCACTGTGGGCTTCCTGGCCGCCTTGTCGGATGGCAGCGTGTGGTACGCCCCCATCCTCGACGAAAGCATGAAGACCCCTGACCTGACCGTTTTGCGGCCCGCTCCGGGCCAGCCACGCACGGCGGGACTTCGGGCCTCCGGTTTGTCCGGGCGGCCCTTGCTCGGAGATCACCATGGAGGACTCTGGGCGACGCTGTCACCGGGGATCGTGCGGCTGCCTCGGCCGTCGTCGGTGCGCCTTGTCCATCGGCTAGATGCGCCGCCAGCACAGGTCCAACGCTTCACAAGGGCTCAGGGGCTGAGCGGCGACCAACCCGAAGCCATGCTGGAAGATCGCGACGGCAACATTTGGATCAGCACCAACGAGGGACTGGACCGCTTTCGCGTACCCGCCTTGCGGTTTACGCCGGATGTGGGGCCTAACGGCAGGCTGGGCACGGCTGCCGACGGGTCCTTGCTGGTGTGCGGTGGCGGCCTGACCGCTGCTGGCGAGAACGGCCCGATCGAACCTTTGCGCCGAGTAAAAGGTGGGTGCGATGGCATGACCGTCGAGCCCTCTGGGCGCAGCTGGTGGGTACTGGGAGGAGGCCTCTGGTGGCGGCAAGGTGATCGGGCGGGGGAGATTCCATGGCCCATCGAGGCGCAGCCGGTGCTTGGCGTGCCCGCGATCCAGGCGGACCGAGAGGGGGCGCTCTGGGTGTCGCTCACCCGCCATGGCATCTTCCGCTATCGGCAGGATCGCTGGACGCACTTCGTGCCAGACCTAGAGGCATTGCGGAAGATGAGCCCGTCTGCCATTGGCACCGACCGCGCTGGACGTGTGTGGTTCGGCTATCGGAGCGGTGAGGTTCTCCTGCTTGATGGGGACCGGCAGCGGGTCTGGAACCGTGCGGACGGGCTCGAGTTGGGCAGGGTGACCGTGCTCACCCCCTATGAGGACGCGATGCTCGTTGGCGGCGCCGAGGGGCTTGCGCTGTTCGATACGTCCCGTGACCGTGTCACGATGCTGCAAGCAGAAGGCGGCGAGCGGTTCGGGGGCGTAGCCGGCATCGTGATGGATGGCGGGCACGTCTGGATCCAGGCCAGCCGGACCGTCTTTCGCATCGGCCGGGACGCGCTCGAGCGGGCTGCGGCCGATCCGGGCGTTGCTCTGCGTGCCGATCGTTTCGACGATGCGGACGGGCTGCGTGGCCTCTCTTCGCCGGATTGGCCTTGGCCCACGGCGACACGAACAGGCGATGGCAGACTTTGGTTCTCTACCCTCGCCGGAACGTTCATCTTGCACCCGAACGACACGGCGCAGACAAGACCGCCGCCCCCGGTCGAACTGCGTGGATGGACCATCGAGGGCAAGGATGCGGACTTGCAGACCGATCGGTCACTGCCGATCGGCACCAAGCGCATCGAGCTGCGGTATGGCGCGATCGACATTTCGCAGCCGCAGCGCGTGCGCTACCGTTACCGGCTCGAGGGTGTCGACACAGACTGGCAAGCCACATCGGCCCGCAACGCCAGCTACACCAACCTGCCTCCGGGGGCGTACACGTTCCGCGTGGCTGCGGCGAGTGGCCAAGGGCCCTGGGGCCCTCGGGAAGCAACGCTGCGATTCAGCATTCCGCCAGCCTTCCACCAGACTGCCTGGTTTTATGCGCTGTGCGCAGCTGGTGCCATATTCCTGGTCTGGGTGGCCCATCGGCTGCACATCGGCCGGATCACCACCCGCATCCGCCTGCGCGCTGAGGCGCAAGCGCAGGAGCGCGAACGCATCGCACGCGATCTGCACGACACGCTGCTTCAAAGCGCACACGGTCTTGTGCTAACCGTGCACGCGATGGCCGAACATACGCCCGCCGATCACCCGGACAAGGCCCGACTCGAACATGTGCTTGAACGTGCCGATCAGGCCGTGCGCGAAGGCAGACGGAAGGTGCTCGAGTTGCGGGCCACCGAAGACGAGTCGGACTTGACTGCGTGGCTGGGTGACGTAGCCTGCGAGTTGACGGAGCGCGGCCCAGCCTCCATCACCGTGCACGTCGAGGGTCGGCCGCGGCTCCTGCGCGCAGAAATATGCAATGAGGCGATGTACATCGGTCAGGAGGCCATGATCAACGCGCAGAAGCATTCCGGAGCCGATCGCATCGTGCTGCGCTTGCAGTACGGGGCCGCTGTATTCCGGCTGCTGGTGCTCGACAACGGCATCGGCATGAGCGCCAAGCTGATGGAGGGCGCTGAACAACCGCCTGGCCACTTTGGCCTCCCCGGCATGCGCGAGCGTGCAGCCGCGCGAGGTGCACGACTTTCGATCCACCGGAACAGCGCGGCTGAGACGGTGGTCGAGTTCATTGCGCCGGCGACGCTGGCATATGTACGGACTTCCGGAGAGACACCCTTCGGCCGCTGGCGCATCCCTCGATCAAGGTAGCGCGCATGCCTGCATCTCGTGCCTGGCAGAGAGGCCTCGAAGACGGCCTGTGCCCTTCTGGGCGAGAAAACGGGTCGACGACGATCGAGAGACGTGCATCGATGTATGGGCGGCTGAAGGCCCGCGCCTGTTCGGGGCCTGCCTGGCAGCACCACACTGTTCGTGGCGCGACATGGCTGTTGACGATCAGCATGACTTGCCCTACCGAAACCGAGGCTAGCTGACCCCGGCCCGGGTGCGGACGTCGGCACGGAGGGCCGGCGCATGTCTCTTCCATGTCCTAAGGCCCGATCAGTCCGCGCCGCGAGGAAGGGGCCGAACGGCCGTGGGATGGGCAGCATCGGCCTGCCCAACAACCTGGAGATTGACATGGCCTCAACCGCCACTTTCGCACGCGCGCCTGTCCGGCACGGCACCACGCTCCTCACACTTCTCGCGTCTGCGATGGTTTTGTTCTCAGGTACAGCCTCATCGGCGGCAGGCGCTAGCCTCACCGCGTCCGCTCCAACCCGCGTCATCGAGGTCGGCGGGAACGCCATCGCCTACCGGGACATCGGGCCCAAGCGCGGAACCCCGCTGCTGCTCATCAATCGGTTCCGAGGAACCATGGACAACTGGGACCCGAAGCTGATCGACAAGATTGCGGCGGAGCGCCGCGTCATCATGTTCGACCAGCCAGGGTTCGCTAGGTCAACGGGTACTCCGCCGGACAACCTGAAGCTCTTTGCTTCAACTGCAGTTGCCGTCGCGCGACAGCTCGGCATCGACACATTCGATGTCCTGGGCTTCTCCATGGGCGGCACTGTCGCTCTGCAGCTCGTCCTCGACAACCCATCGTTGGTCAGGCGAGCCGTCATCGCGGGATCGCTGCCTGGCTTCGTGCCAGGCGACGTGCCGTCCAACAAGCCGGCCGGCAATGAGGTGTGGTCGGTGGCGACGAAGCCCGTCAACTCCGACGAGGATTTCCTGTTCCTCTTCTTCGAACCCACCGAGACAAGCCAGAAGGCCGGCCGCGAGTACCTCGCTCGCCTCGCCCAGCGCAAGGACGCCTTCGTCAAACAGGTGGAGGCGGCAGCTTGGCAGGCGCAGCTGAAGTCGGCCTCAGGCGTGCGCGAGGAGGCGACCACGCTTCTCCCTCGCCTGAAGGAAATTGAGCAGCCAGTTTTCGTTGCCAACGGCCGCCACGACATCATGGCGCCGACCTACGCGTCGTACGCCATGGTCCAGGCGCTTCCCAACGGCTGGCTGAAGGTCTATCCCGATGCCGGTCACGGGTTCCTGTTCCAGTACCCCGAGGAATTCGGGGAAGACGTGTTGCGCTTCTTGCGCTAGGCAGCTGTTGGCTCTCGGGCCCCATGTTCACGGCGGTCACCGATGCCTTTTTCCGGCCAAGGCAAGCTCACCATCGGTCAGCTTGACACCACTGGTGGCGCACAGTCGCACACCCATCGTCTACCTACATTCAGGTAGGTGCACCTACCGGCATCTTGGGACGCGCCGGCGCCTGGTGTTGCCTAGCATGAGTCATCCAACACAACCTGGGTGACGACATGAATGGATCTGCGCGCATCAAGATTGCACTTCACCATGGCCTGCCGCTGGTTCGGGCGGGCCTGGACAAGATGGTCACCGAGCAACCGGGTTTGCAGTTGCAAAGGGACTGGCAGCCAGACCAGGGCCTGGACGGACTGGAACCCGACACTCGTGTCCTGGTCCTGGACCTCGCTGTAGGCTTGCGGTTGGCCGAACAAATGCGTCATGAGCCTGGCCTGCGCCATTGCAGCGTGATGATCGTGACGGACCAAGCTGGCGAATGGGACATTCGCCAGGCCGTGTTGCTTGGCGTACTTGGCCTATTTCTGCTGAACTCTTCCATGGACCGGATCCTCGGAGGCGTTCAGCTTCTGGCCAGAGGAACACGCAGTTTTGACGATGCAGTGGCGGCGCGGATTGCCGACTGCCTCATGCAACCGCTGCTGACGGATCGCGAGCGCGATGTGCTGACGCTCATTGCAGATGGGGCCTGCAACAAGGAAGTTGCCAGGCACCTCGGCATTGCCCTGGGCACGGTGAAGGGCCACGTACGAGCCCTGCTGGACAAACTGGATGTGGAGAGCCGTGTGCAGGCGGTCATTGTGGCCAAGCAGCGGGGCCTAATCTCGCAACCCCACGTGCCGAGCTCGCTGCGGGGCCGTGGCGGAAGTGCTGCAACTGGCCCCGGGTTGCACAGCGCAATGCTGTAATGGCGACTCTCGCGCCGGACAGGTCTGCATGCGAAGGACGGGCACGCAAGGTGTCGGCGCGGCTGTCGGATTCGGCTCGGACGATTTCTCGAGCGCAACGCCGACAAAGCTCAGGTGCAGCCAATGCCCACGATTCGCATCCTTGCCGCCGACGATCATCCGCTCCTCAGAGAAGGCGTGGCAGCCGTCATTGAGGCGCAGCCTGACATGATGTTGGCGGCAGAGGCCACCAGCGGCCTGGAAGCGGTCCGGCTGTACCGGGAGCACCGCCCCGACGTGGTCCTCATGGATGTGCGCATGCCGGACATGGATGGCATTGCCGCGTTGGCCGAAATTCGAGCTGAGTTTCCTGACGCACGCATCATTGTGTTGACAACCTACCATGGAGACGTCCAGGCCCTGCGAGCCATTAAAGCTGGGGCCATGGGCTACCTGCTCAAGGAGATGCTTCGGCTGGAGCTCGTCGTAGCCATTCGAACGGTTGCGGCAGGTGGCCGGCGCATCCCAGGCGAAGTAGCAGCCTCGCTCGCTGAGTACATCAGCGGCGAAACGTTGACCAATCGAGAGGTCGATGTTTTAAGGCTTGTCGCCTCCGGCCATTCGAACAAGCGCGTGAGCGCGGAACTCAAGGTCAGCGAGGAAACGATCAAGGCGCACATGCGCAGCATCCTCAGCAAGCTGTCAGCGAACGATCGTACCCACGCGGTCACGATTGCCCTCAAACGAGGCTTCATCGATCTCTGATCCAGCGCAGCGGCACCGCGGTCACAAAGCGTGTTTGCTTTGACCCAAGCCCCGAGCTGAAGCCCTCCTCTCCAAAGGCGGGGAACTGCCCCGGCCGCCTGTCAGTTTCAGGTCTATGGCGGGCGTCGCAAAGTGACCGGCACTGACACTCAAATTTGGAGCGACCAATGCCAGTTCAACCATCGAACTCCTCTGGGAAGGAGTTCTAGCATGAAGGCCGTCATCTGCGCCTTCGCGCGCTCACCATTCCATTTCGCGAAGAAAGGCCACCTTGCCAGCGTGCGACCCGACGAGCTTGCCTCACAGGTCGTGAAGGGTCTGCTCCAGCGCTGCTGCGTCGATCCGCAGTTGCTCGACGATCTGGTCTTGGGCTGTGCTTACCCGGAGGCTTCGCAGGGCAACAACCTCGGGCGCATCGTCGGCCTGCTGGCAGGCCTGCCGGTGGAGGTCGGCGGCATGACCGTGAATCGCTTCTGTGGCTCATCCATGCAGGCAGTCCACTCGGCTGCCGCACAGATCGAGGCGGGAATGGCCGACGCCCTGCTTTGCGTTGGTGTCGAGTCGATGACCATGGTCCCGCAGGGAGGCTTCAACTTCTCGCCCCACCCGGGCCTGCGCGAGCGCACTGACGCCTACATCTCCATGGGCGAAACCGCGGAGAACGTGGCGGCGCGCTGGCAAATCAGCAGAGCGGACCAGGAGCAACTGGCGCTGGCCTCTCACCAAAAGGCTGCAGTGGCAAGAGCCGAGGGACGTTTGAGCCAGGAGATCGTGCCGGTGCAGCTGGACGATGGCACGGTGGTGGAAGATGACGGTTGCATCCGACCTGGTACTTCACTGGAAGCGTTGGCCGCGCTGAAGCCGGCATTTCGGGCCGATGGCGTGGTCACTGCGGGCACGTCTTCTCCTCTCACCGACGGCGCCGCAGCGCTGCTTGTTTGCAGCGACGTCTTCGCCAGCCGCCACGGTATTGCGCCGTTGGCGCGTTTGCGCGCGTTCGCAACCGTGGGCGTTGATCCTGCCGTAATGGGCATTGGACCGGTCCCCGCAGCACTGAAGGCGCTGTCACGGGCCGGTTTGCTAGTCGGGGATCTCGACGTCGTGGAACTGCATGAGGCTTTCGCTTCGCAAGCCCTTGCCTGTTCGCGGGAACTGCATCTCGACCCGGCGACCATCAATCTGGATGGCGGCGGCCTGGCCATTGGCCATCCGCTAGGTGCCACCGGTGCGCGCATTGTGGGAAAGGCGGCCAGCCTCTTGGTGCGACAAGGCGGCCGGTTCGCGCTCGCCACGCAATGCATCGGTGGAGGACAGGGCATCGCCACCATTCTGGAACGAGCCTGAGCGAACAGGGGCGACCTGTGACCGCCATCGGGTTCTCCGGGCGCCTAAAGACACAGGACAACAGGCAGCCGAAAGAGAATCAGGTTGGTCCTGTCGCAGTCGCTGCCATGCGTGCGGCAGACGCTGCGCGCATGGCTGCAAGGTCCGGTCAACGGAGAGCGGCCAGAATCACCGCCGAGACTTCGCTGGCGTGAGAGATCATCACGGTGTGCCCGCTATCGATGGACAAGGTCCGGGCATGCATGCGATCCGCCATCAAGATCTGGAGCGCGGGATCGATGATCTGGTCCTGTCGAGCTCGGATGTACCAAGTCGGCTTGCTGCGCCAAGCGACATCGGTGAGCGATTCCTCGAGCGTGCCTTTGAACGTGGGACCTTGAACGGCAGCGAGCACGCGGGCCTTTGTCTCAGGCAAGTCTGGTGCGAAGTATTTCAGGAACGTCGCCTCGCTCAGCACCAGGTTGCCGGCAGCATCGACCAGCACCCCGTCCAACCACGGCGTCGGGTACGGTGCGGTCATGCCGGCGACGGTCATTCCGACGTCGGGGCTGAATGCAGCGACATAGACCAGGCCGCTCACTTTTGGGTTCAGCCCCGCCCCCGAAATGACCATGCCGCCCCACGAGTGCGCGACCAGCACGACTTGCCCCTCCCGCTGATCAACGACTCGATTCACCGCGTCGATGTCGCCTTTCAAGGACGCCAGGGGGTTCTGAACCGATGTGACCTTGATGCCTCTCGCCTGCAGGAGACGCGCGACCTCGGTCCAGCACGATCCGTCGGCAAAGGCTCCGTGCACCAAGACCACCGACTTCTCGGCGCCCATGGCGATGGCTTGCCAGCCGGTGCCCAGCGTCAACATCGCCGCGGCGACGAGCGCCCTCAACCAAACTCGCTTATTCATGTTGTTGCTCCTAGAAAAATGGGATGAATCAAAGACAAGGCAAGACGCCGCGCCGTGCGACGTCCCTAAAAACAAGGGCAGGCTCCGAGCTCTGCCGTCATGGCAAGACCTCGACTCAGTCTTGAGATTCGCCACCCTTTTGCGATCGGCACGGAGATGCCCAAAGCACTGCCAGCGGAATTTCAATCGAACGAAGAATCGGCCTGGCCCCGGGGCGGGTCCGCGACGACTACTGCGCTCCTCGACTTAGCGCGGTGACGCTAGACGACAGCATCTCGCCGCGGCGGTCGGCGATGGCTTGAACCAGGGCCGCAAATTCGGGGGATGCACGCATCTGCTCATAGCGTGCGCGTGCCGCCTTGTGGGCGGGACTTGAAAATGGCATGCGCGTGGGATCCAGTTCCATGGACGCCAGCCCGGATTCGCGCCAGATTTGCAGATCGGCCAGCACCTCGGATCGGGTCAACTTGGGAGAAGGCTGGAGGCCGCGAACGGCCGAAGGAACAGCCTGCGTTTGCGCGTTCGCGGTGAACAGCGCAGTCGAACAAAGCGCCAAGCCAAAAAAGGCCTGCACACTACTTTGACGAAATTTCATAGAGGCACCTCATCGAATTCGTGAACATGCATCATCAGCGCATGAACGGTCGGCGACCGCACCTCAAGAATCCTCTGAGCCTCGTCGTCCCGCATCGATCTAACGAGCTTGGTTGGATCAGTCCGTGAGTCATGTGGAAACCACCCTCGATCGGTCGCGATGGCACAGAGGAATCAGCTGCTGCGGAGTCGTGGGGCGGAGCAGCCCGCGCCAAGCCGGAATGGTCCTGATGAATAGAAGTGAAGTCTGGAGTTCAGAGAACGAGCCGTGCGAGGGCGTCAGCTGCAACGTCGCTACAGGTGACCATAGTGCCGCTCGATCATGGCCACGCTCGTCCCGGAGATTTGCGCCACGGTCAGCAAATCCAGTCCGTCGTGCACCAGGTCGCTGATGACGCTGTGCCGCAATGTGTAGGCCGTAGTGTCGGCTGGAAGGTTTGCGGCTTTGACGGCTGTCTTGATTGGCCACTTCCAGGCGTCCTTGTCCCAGGCCTTACCGTCGGCGCGTGAGAGCAGAGGCGATGTAGGAGGCTTATCTTTGGCTGCGCTGTCAAAGTGCGCCGCGGTGACATCGGGAAGCTTGATGCGTCTGTACTTGCCACTCTTGTCCTGCCCAATCTTGAGCACCTTCAGGCAGCGGTCAAAGTCGCCGGCTTTCAACTTTGCCAAGGCTCCAGGACGTAGGGGCAACTGACAAACGCCACGCAGGAACGCCGCCAAGTCATCGGGTGCGTATTTCAGCCCATCGTGGACGCCGTTTCAGCCTGATGGTGGACGGGATTTCAGCGTGATGGTGGACGGCGTTTCAGTCTGATCGTGGACGCTGTTTCAGCGTCATCGTGGACGATTGGGGTGGTGCGCAGGTGATCTTCTGACCGGCATAGGCTGGCCGCTTTTTGCGGTCCGACCCGATGCCAACGAACAGAGTCACCATGCGCCGTATCCGAGAGGCATTGCACCTGCACCTGCAGGCCGGCCTGAGCTACAACGAAGTTGGCCGCGCCCTCAAGATCTCCAAGAGCGTGGTTGGCAAGTACGTGTCGCTGGCCAGGGTGGCCGGCGTGGAATGCGCGGTGGCCGATGGCCTCACCGACGAGGAGTTGCAGGCCCTGCTGTACCGGCCGCCGCTGGCCAGATCCAGCCATCAGTTGGCGCCCGACTTCGGCGCCGTCCACCAGGATTGTTGGCGCCGGGCGGAATCTGAGCCACCGTGCCGACGTCCTGCTGATCCAGCCTTCCAGCGCCCGATGTGAGCAACGACGCGGTGTTGGCGGCCATTCACCTGGCTCAGTCGAGCGTCGGCACATGTGCCCCAAATGGCTCAATTTGGCATCGGCGCCAACACGCTGATCTTCGCGGCGTCTCGCGTCGAGTTGCGCGCGGCTTCTTTCGTCTTCGCCGGTTGCCTTGCGGCCAGCGCGATGGTCCTCTTGTTTGCATTGGTCACGAGCGGCGGTGTTGACCTCTACGTCGGATCATTGCCGGCATTCGCTCGGGCCTTGCCGGCGCTCGGCATGGCGCAGACCTTCACGATCGCCATTGGCGTGGGCCTGCTCGTTTGCACCGGAGCGGACTACCATCAGTTCGTTCTTGCTGCGCATGGACCAGGTGCAGCCACCTGTGGATGCCTGCTGGCAGGCGTCGGTCTGCTCTTCCTCGCGTTCCTGCCCCCTGCGGTCGTGCTGGCCACGATTGCCCAGCCGGGTTGGCCTGGCGTCGCGGATCCCAAGCAGGTCGTGCCGCAGGCGCTGTCGCTGGCCGCGAAGCATCTGGCGGTCGGTGTTGCCCCGATGATGCTCGGCGCGCTTTGTGTCGCGGCACTTGGATCGGGCGGCGCGGTGCTTCGCGCCATGGTGTCAGCGCTGCAGGCAGCTGGGCCTCGCCGCCTCTGGATGACGCCTCTTGTCCCGGCTTCCATCGCCATGGCCGTCGCAGCGACTTTGACGGCCAGTGGTTTGCCCATCGTGGACACGATGGTGTCGGTCAATGTCGTCTACATCGCCAGTGTCGGCGTCAGCCTTTATGGCTTTCTCCGGGGAAGGCATGGGCACCAGGTTAACGAAGCCTGGGTGATCGCGACCGGCTTTCTCGTCGCGTTGGCTGTCTTCGTCGTAACCTGGCTGGGTTGGCCGATTCCAAATCGCGAGCTGGTCTCGCTCCTTGCTGGATTGGCGTCCGCTACCGTGGCGCGAGCCGCGCTACATCGACGCGATGACCACTTCGTGTGCCCTGCGTCGCGCCGGTAGCGAAGACAGCGTTCGCTGACGGCGTGGCTTGCTGGTCGACCGGCGCGGTTGGATGAGGCACTTCGCCGCATGGCCGACGATCAGGTCGGTGATCTCCCTGGCGATGGGCGGCTCCATCTCCCAGTGATGCCAGAACAAGTCGACGTGCACAGGATCGCCCGGTGCCAGCTCTTGCAGCACCCCTTCCTGAACCAGGCGTTGGGCTTGGGTGGAGGGCGCCAACCCGTAGCCGGCACCCATCGCGATGCCTTCAAGCAGCGCGGATGCGGAGGGCAGGTAGTGGCGGGGATAGCGGTCGATGCGAACGCCGAACCGCCGTTGCAGAAATTCTGCATGCAGCGCGTCCTTGCGATTGAAATGGATCGCTGGCGCGCGCAGCACGTTCGCCACTGTCAGGCCGTCGCCCAGAAACTCCGCCGCGAAAGCTGGCGTCGCGTAGCAGCGGTACTCCATTGCCCCGAGAGGTTCTGCGACGAATCCTGAGGCTGCCTTGGCATCAGTCGAGATGCAACCGACGACCTCCCCACGGCGCAAGCGACCGGAGGTGTGGTCCTGGTCGTCGGTGACCACTTCAAGCGCGACTGCGCGCTGCAAGAAGAGGTCGCGCATCAGTGGCATGAACCAGGTGGCCAGGGAGTCGGCGTTCACCGCAATTGCCAGCGGCACCGGACCGTGTCCAGCGGATGAGTTCGAGAGTTCGCGCAGCGAGGATGCCTCAAGCAGACGCAGCGCCTTGACGTGACGCAGCAGCACCTCGCCAGCGGGTGTCGGTGTGACAGGCTTCTCGCGCAGCAGAAGGATGGTTGCGAGCGATTCTTCGAGCGCCTTGATCCGTTGCGAGACGGCACCTCGCGTCACGTTCAAAAGCGTGGCCGCTCGTTCGAAGCTCTGTTGCTCGGCGACGCACGCAAACGTCTCCAGTTGATCTCTGTCCAGCATGGCGCAATCTCCTGTCGGACGACGCGCGAGGCGTACAGCCATTCGCGGCCGCAGAGACGATGGTCCCGTTGCCGTGGGCACTGGAAACGATCTGCGTCGATGCCGGCGCGCACCATCGAGTCGCTCAGACTGACGTCGTCGCTGTTCAGGCGCCCCCGTTTTTTTCCAAGCGAACCACATCGAGCGACGGGTGCTTGTCGGACCGCTTCGGAGTCGGCCTTGTTCAATTCGCTATTGATGTCTACGGAGGGAGGTATTGTCCAGGGGCGTTACGTCACAAATCGTAAATGCTGGGTGATGGGCGCGCGTGCTTTCGCACGCACGGTGGCCGCGGTCTGCGTTCCGGCCCTTGGGGCCTACGCTTGCCCGACCCTCGTCGCCATGCGTTCGTCCGTGCTTTGTCTCGCCGGTCGCCAGGCACGCGGATCGTCGCGCCGCACGCGCAGCCGCAAAGGGCTTTCGCGGCACAAACGGCCTGCGCCCCGCTCGCGCGGGTCCCCTCCATTTATTCCACGGTCCCCTGGCCCCTGCGCTCGCAAGCGGCGCGCTTGATGCCGCACGGCGACCGACGAATGCGGGGCAGGCACAAGCTCGACGGCCTGGCTTTCTCCGAGGGAACAACAGCCACAAACGGCTCCCTCGGAACTTTGGGCAGGCAAGCAGGGAAGGCAGGCCTGACTTCGAACAGGCCGGTGGTCATCGGCAGACGAGATTCGAGTTCTGCTCACTTTGGGAGAAACACGATGTTGATGATCCTTCAGCGCACGCCGCAGCCAGACGCCCGAGTCTGGCCGGGCCGTCGTCTGCTCGCTTTTGCTGATGCCGTGGCTTGGCCGGTGGCGTGGGCGAACTTCGTTCTCGGTCTGCCGGTTCACCTTGGACTGGCGGGGCAGTGCGCGTTGGCATATTGCGGGTTCGCGGCGCTGCGGCGCGTACATCAAGCGGTGGTTCAGAACCATCGCTACCACTTCACTACTTGGCGTTGGGGGCGCAGGGGCGCGCTCGTGCTCGCCCTCGGGTACGCCCTGAAGCTCGCGGCACTGCTGACCACGTAGCTGTCTGATGTGCCTCGCTCCAGATTGCCTACATCAGCACGACGCTGCGATGGCACGGTCCGTCATGTTCTCTGGGTAGTGGCAACGGCGCCCGGCGATCGTGCGGTGGATCGTTAACCAGCCCAGCCCGGGCAACCGACCTCTGAACGCGGAGATGACCCGACGGCGTGTTGTCGCAGGGACGGCTACATGCGGCGATTTGGCGCATTTCAATGCGAGACAAGGGGCCGCCCCTCGCTCCACTCGTCGAGATCGCAGCTCCTCCAAGCCACCACACGCGGCCCCAATCGGACCGGACGCGGAAACTTGCGCTCAGCGATCAAGCGATAGATGGTCGACCGCCCCAGTCCCGTGATCCGCATGACGGTGGGCATCCGCAGGAAAAGCGGTGTTACCGCCTCGGTGAGGCGAGGTATTGGCACGGATGGGTTGCTTTGCACGGGCTGTCTCCAGTGAGAGGCACATGACTAACTCTAGGATGCATGCGCTATGGACGGCATGCTGGATTCGAGGTGAATTCCTGCATTGCGGTCGCGCCCATAGGCCGATGCGGGACGCGGGGGCGAACTCAGAGGCAATGTCGGTGGTGGACTATGCGCAATGCCCAGAAGGGCAATGTAGACACTGCTTGAATCGCTGGGCGAGTCAACCATCCGTCACCATGCCCACGCGTCTGGCCTTTCTCGTCGCTGTGCGGGGAGCCGTGGGCTGACTGACAAGCACCTTTCCACTTTCGACGTCCGCAAGCAGCTCGGCCCAGGCACCCAACGCGGTCGCGCGCTCGGCAAAGTAGTCGTGCCGGTCGTAAATGCCTTCGACGTTACCCAGTTTGTGGTTGAGCGAGCGCTCGGCGACGAAACGGTCGACGCCGAGCTTGGCCAAATGCGTCCGCGCGGTTCGGCGCATGTCGTGCACGGTGAAGTGCTCAATGTCGAGAATCTTCAGGCGCTGGAGCGCGACATTGAGGGTGTCGGGTCCGACATGCTCGTATCGATTCCTGCGCGCCACTCCCAAGCGCGAACGGACGAGCCGGCGGGCGGGAAAGACGTAGGGCTTGCCGAATGAAAAGACTCTGGCCTCCTTGAGCCATGCGATGACCGGTTCCGCCAAGGGAATGAGGATTGAAGAGCGGGTCTTTGTGCTCTCCTTGGCGAGGGTCCAGACACCCGCGTCGAGATCGAAGGCGTCCCAGCGAGCCGATAGCAACTCCATCTTGCGAACACACATCGCGAGGAGCAGCCAAATAGCCAGTTCATTCTCGCGACCGAAATTTGGCGTTGTCCGCATTGCCAGGGCGAGCTGCTGCAGCTCTTCCATGGTCAGCCAGCGGTCGCGTGAGACCTCATCGCCTCCGGCATCCACTGAGTCGAAGTCTGCGGCCGGATTTCGTTCGATCCAGTGGTTACGCGCAGCCATCCGGAACATTCGGCTCATGTAGCGAAGGGCATCGTTTGCTACGGTCGGCGCACCGCTCGCGACGATGCGGGTCAGCACGCGGTCGACATGGGCTGGCTTCACGTCGAGCGGCGCGAGCTGCCCAATTACGGGATTGATGTGCTTGCGCAGCACGCGGGCCACGACGTCCGGATATTTGTAGCGCGGCTGGATGTACTTTGCGAACCAGACTTCGCCCAGCCGCTGCACCGTGGGTACTTCCAACAAAAGCGCCTTCTCCGCCTGCTTGGCTGCGGCGACATCGATGCCGCGTTCGATGGCTGCCCTGTCCTGCCTCGCTTGCTCACGCGCATCCCTCAGCGACAACTCCGGGTAGCGCCCGAGCACCTTCTCCTTGGTTCGACCATTGAGTCGGTAGCGAAGAATCCACGAGGCCTTGCCGGCCCGTGCTGCAGTGGCGCTCGCGACGAAGGTCAGGCCTTCGCCGATGCCGCGGTCCACGGCTCCTGAAGCCAGCCATGCTTTGATCTCGCGGTCAGTGATTGGTCTTTGCTGTGTGTTCATGTCCCATAGGCTCCTGTGAGGCTGTGGGGTTTTTTGTCGGATGGACGCGCCAGAAGCGCCGCGAACCCCAAAAACCCCACAATAAACCCCACAGGTTGCGCGCGCTTCGCTGCGACGCCCTGGGACGGCCCGGGACAAAATATCCTTACACGACAGTAGGTTAGCTGGTTTCTGGGGATCGCTTGAGACCCCCCGAAACCTCACTCAATGTTCTGCACCTGCTCGCGCATCTGCTCGATCAGCACCTTCATCTCGACCGAGATGCCGGTCAGTTCCAAGGCCGCGGACTTCGAGCCCAGCGTGTTGGCTTCGCGGTGCAGTTCCTGGATCAGGAAGTCCAGCCGCTTGCCGAGTTCGCCACCAGCCTTGAGCAGGCGCTCGATCTCGTCCAGGTGGGCGTTCAGGCGCGAGAGTTCTTCGGCCACGTCGATGCGGATCGCGAATGCCGCGGCTTCGTTCAGCGCCCGGTCGCGGGCCGACTCTGCCGACACGCTGGCGTTGCCACCGGTGCTGCTGTCGGCCGCGGCCAGCGCTTCGGTCCAGCGTTCCAGGAAGCGCTGCTGCTGCTTCTGCACCACGGCAGGCACCAGCGGGCCAGCCTGGGCGGCCAGTTCGCGCAGCTTGACGATGCGCTCCATCAGGATCGCGACCAGCCGGTCGCCTTCACGGGCGCGGGCGTCCTTCAGGCTTTCGATGGCGGCGCGGGCAGCCTGCAGGGCCAGCTCGTCCAGCCGGGCCGGGCCGGGGGCGCTGCCGCCCGCGCCGCGGCACCACTGCAAGGCCTCGTGCACCGACAGTGGCGGTGCCTTTGGCAGCCAGGCCTGAACCGAGGTTTCGAGCCGGCTGAGCCGGTTCAACTGTTCGGGGCTGGGCTGGGGCAAGCCTTCTTCGGCGGCGCGGCCCTGCGCAGCGCGCAACTCCACCTTGCCGCGGCGCAAACCGGCCACCAGCAGCTCGCGCATCGCGGGCTCCAGCTGGCGCAATTCGTCCGGTAATCGAAAGGCAATGTCCAGGAAACGGCTGTTGACCGTGCGGATCTCCACGGTAATGCCGGGTAGGGCGGTTTCGACGTCTGACACCGGGCTGGCACTCGCGCTAGCGAAGCCGGTCATGCTGTAAACTGCCATGAAGCTTTTGCAGGAAGCAAAACCCCGATTATGTCAAAGCCCAAGCCCTCCCCGTTGCCCGCGGGCACCGTGGTTGGTGGCTACCAGATTATCAAGAAGCTGGCGGCCGGCGGCTTTGGCGTGGTTTACCTCGCCGAAGACGACAGCCGCCACCTGGTGGCCCTGAAGGAATACCTGCCCGCTTCGCTGGCCGAACGCGCCGCTGGTGAGCTCATTCCCCGCGTCAAACCCGAGAAGCAGCCGCTGTACCGGCTGGGCCTGAAGAGCTTCTTCGAAGAAGGCCGCTCGCTTGCGCAGATCTCGCACCCCAGCGTGGTTTCGGTGCTGAATTTCTTCCGCGAAAACGAAACCGTGTACATGGTGATGAACTACCTGCAGGGCGACACGCTGCAGGACTTCATCGTCACCGCACGGGATCTCAAGCGCGAGAAGGTCTTCCGCGAGTCGACCATCCGCAGCCTGTTCGACGAGATCCTGCGCGGCTTGCGCATCGTGCACCAGCACAAGATGCTGCACCTGGACATCAAGCCGGCCAACATCTTCATCACCAACGACAACAAGGCGGTGCTGCTGGACTTCGGTGCCGCGCGCGAAGTGCTGTCCAAGGAAGGCAACTTCATCCGGCCGATGTACACGCCAGGCTTTGCCGCGCCCGAGATGTACCGCCGCGACGGCTCGTTGGGCCCGTGGACCGACATCTACGCGATTGGTGCCTGCATCTACGCCTGCATGCAGGGCTATCCGCCGAATGACGCGCCGCAGCGCATCGACAAGGACCGCCTGCCGCTGTCCCTCTCTCGTATGCGCAACACCTATTCTGACAACCTCATCGAGGTGACCGAGTGGTGCATGTCGCTGGACCCGCTGTCGCGCCCGCAAAGCGTGTTCTCGCTGCAGAAAGAGCTGTCGCGTGAGACCGAGCGGCGCTACACCTCGCTGGGCTTCACCGAAAGGCTGAAGCTGCAGATTGAAAACCTCAAGACGGGTGCCAGACCGTGAGCCGCAGCGTCTACACAGGATCCGGAAGCCCGATGCGCTTTTCTGTCTATCAGATCAGCCGCAAGGGGGGGCGCGAGAAGAACGAAGACCGCATGGGCTATTGCTACACGCGGGATTCCGGCTTGTTTGCACTGGCCGATGGCATGGGCGGACACCCCGAGGGCGAGGTGGCTTCGCAGCTCGCCCTGCAGACCCTGGCTGCCGCCTTCCAGCGGGAAGCCAAGCCTTCGCTGAAAAACCCGCTGCGCTTCCTGCAGGATGCGCTGCTGGCCGGCCATCACCAACTGCTGCGCTACGCAACCGAGCGCTCGTTGGTCGACACGCCGCGCACCACGGTCGTCGCCTGCGTGATCCAGGGCAATGCGGCTTACTGGGCGCATTGCGGCGATTCGCGGCTCTACCTGGTGCGCGGCGGCAAGCTGATGCAGCGCACCCGCGATCATTCGTACACCGAGCTGCAGGAAACGTTGGCCCACGTGGTACCCATCGATGCACGCTTCAACCGCTCGGTGCTGTTCACCTGCCTGGGCAGCCCCGGCAAGCCGGTGGTCGACACGGCCGGCCCCATCATGTTGCAGCCCGGCGACCGCATCGTCGTTTGCTCTGATGGCCTTTGGAGCACGGTGACCGACGACGAGATCGTCAACATCCTGAGCAACCGGCCCTTGCAGGATGCCGTGCCCGAGATGGTCGAGCAGGCGCTGCGCAATGGCGGCACGCATGGGGACAACGTCACTGCGCTGGCGGTCGAATGGGAGGCGGTTGAAGACCGCGACACCACGGTGGGCATCTCCACGCGTTCTCTCGGCGAAGACGTGTTTGCCTCGACCATCCAGGCCACGCTCAGCGACAGCAACACCGGTGACCTCGACGAAGCCGAGATAGAACGCTCGATCCGCGAGATCAACGAGGCCATCCAGCGTTCATCGCGCAAGCCGCGCTGACCCGGCCCACACTGCTTGCCGCTGCCGCCGCTTGCCGGCGGCGGCTTCTTGTTTTCTCCGACAGGTTTTGCCCATGAGCTACGAACGATCCAGCGGCCGCGCCGCCAATGCCCTGCGCCCGGTGCGCATCACCCGGGGCTTCACCTGCCATGCCGAAGGCTCGGTGCTGATCGAGTTCGGCCGCACGCAGGTGCTGTGCACAGCGTCGGTTGAAGAGCGGGTGCCGCCGCACAAGCGCGGCAGCGGCGAGGGCTGGGTCACGGCCGAATACGGCATGCTGCCGCGTGCCACGCACACCCGCAGCGACCGTGAAGCCGCACGCGGCAAGCAGAGCGGCCGCACGCAGGAAATCCAGCGCCTGATTGGTCGTTCGCTGCGCTGCGTGTTCGACCTGAAGGCCCTGGGCGAGCGCACCATCACGCTGGACTGCGACGTGCTGCAGGCCGATGGCGGCACCCGCACTGCAGCCATCACCGGCGCCTTTGTCGCCGCGCAGGATGCCGTCAACCTGCTGCTGGCCCAGGGCAAGCTGACGACTTCGCCGATCCGCACCGCGGTCGCGGCGATCTCGGTCGGCATCGTCGAAGGCACGCCACTGCTGGACCTGGAATACATCGAAGACTCGGCCTGCGACACCGACATGAATGTCGTGATGACAGGCGTTGGTGGCTTTGTCGAGATCCAGGGCACGGCCGAAGGGGCTGCTTTCAGCCGCGCCGAGATGGACCAACTGATGCAACTGGCCGGCGACGGCATTGCCGAGCTGGTGCGCCTGCAGCAGGTCGCGCTGGCTGCGCCGTTGGTCAAGCGCTGACCATCGGGCAGAGGAGCGCGGCATGCGGCTGGTGTTGGCATCCAACAATGCAAAGAAGCTGAAGGAGTTGGGTGGCCTGTTCGCGCCGCTGGCAATCGAACTCGTCACCCAGGGCTCGCTCGGCGTGAGCGAGGCCGAGGAGCCGCACCACACCTTCGTCGAAAACGCACTGGCCAAGGCGCGGCATGCCGCGGCGGCCACAGGCAGCGCGGCGATATCGGACGACTCCGGCTTGTGCGTGGACGCGCTGGGTGGCCACCCGGGCGTGCAAAGCGCCGTTTTTGCACCGGTGAACCTGTTGCCCGGTACCGAACGCGAGGCGCAGCGTGTCTTTCAGGACGCGGCGAACAACCAGTTGCTGCTGCAGCGCCTGCACAGCGTGACCGAACGCCGTGCCCGCTTCGTCTGCGCGCTGGTCGCACTGCGCTCGGCTGACGACCCCGAGCCACTGATCGCCTTCGGTCGCTGGGAGGGCGAGATCCTCACCGCGCCGCAAGGCGAGGGTGGTTTTGGCTACGACCCGCTGATGTTCATCCCGGCGCTGGGCCGCAGCGTGGCGATGCTCGACGCTGGCGTCAAGAACGCCCATAGCCACCGCGCATTGGCTGCCGAGCAGATGCTCGCGCTGATGCGCAGTGCCTGGCAACTCGGCTGATTCCTGCGCATGTCCTTGCAGCCGATCCATCCCGCCAAAAGCCAGGGCTCGGTGCCCGATGGCGCCAGTGCCGCGCAACGCTTCCTGCGCGCCGGCACACTGCAGCTGGGCGCGCCGCCGCCGCTGTCGATCTACGTGCATCTACCGTGGTGTTTAAAGAAGTGCCCCTATTGCGACTTCAACTCGCATGAGTGGGCCCCCAAGACGCCTGCGGCGTCGCCCCCCCAAGGGGGAGCGTTCGGCTTGGGGCGGCCCGGCGCCGAACCTCTCAACGCGTTGCCCGAGGCTCGCTACCTTGATGCGCTGCGCGCCGACCTCGAAGCCAGCCTGCCGCTGGTCTGGGGTCGCAGCGTGCACTCCATCTTCATCGGTGGCGGCACGCCCAGCCTGTTCTCGCCCGACGCCATTGCCCGCCTGCTGAGCGACCTGCGCCAGCTGCTGCCGTTGCAGCCCGGCTGCGAGGTCACGATGGAGGCCAACCCCGGCACCTTCGAGAAGGACCGCTTCCGCGCCTTCCACCAGGCCGGTGTCACGCGCTTGTCCATCGGCGTGCAGAGCTTCAATGACGACAAGCTGCAGGCCCTGGGCCGCGTGCACGACAGTGCGCAGGCGCTGGCGGCCGTCGAGGAAGCCGCGGCCACCTTTGGCACCTTCAACCTTGACCTGATGTACGCGCTGCCCGGCCAGACCCAGGCTGAGCTGGCTGCCGACCTGCGCACCGCGCTGCAGTTCAATCCACCGCACCTGTCGCTCTACCACCTGACGCTGGAGCCCAACACCGTCTTTGCCAGCCGCCCGCCGGTGCTGCCGGACGACGACACCAGCGCCGCGATGCTGGACCAGGTGACCGACACGCTGGCCGCCGCCGGCATGGACCGCTACGAAGTCTCGGCCTATGCCCGCCCAGGCCACCGCTGCACCCACAACCTGAACTACTGGCAGTTCGGTGACTACCTGGGACTGGGCGCCGGTGCCCACGGCAAGCTCAGCTTCCCGCACCGCGTGGTCCGCCAGGTCAAGTGGCGCGAGCCGGCTGCCTACATGCGCGAAGCGCTGGCCGGCCACGCCGTGTCCAACGAGGAAGAAGTCAGCCGCAAGGCGCTGCCCTTCGAGTTCATGCTGAACCTGCTGCGGCTGCGCCACGGCTTCGAGCCTGCACTGTTCACTGAGCGCACCGGCTTGCCACCTTCGGCAATCGCTGCTGGCTTGCAGCAGGCCAAGGCCAAGGGTTTGCTGGAGCAGGTGCCGACCGAGGCGGGTCCACTTCTGCGACCAACTGCGTTGGGATTCGACTTTCTCAGCGACCTGCAGGCGTTGTTTCTCTAATAGCGCGTGGGCTAAATTCTTCAACCGCCATGAACTTCCAGAGTCTGTTGATCGTCACGTATGGCAGGTCCGGTTCGACGCTGTTGCAGGGGCTCTGCAATGCCTTGCCGGGCTGCCTCATCCGGGGTGAAAACTACAATTTCTGCCACGGGCTGTTCAATGCCTGGACCCAGTTGACACGCACGCATTCGGAATTCGGTGGCCCAGGCGCCGACCGCGTGGAAAGTCCGTGGTTCGGTGCTTCCGGGTTGGACCCGCAAGGCTTTCTGGCCGACGCCAGGGCGCTGGTCGAGCGCCAGTTGCTGGGGGGTGTTCAAGGTCCGAGACCCGCCTGTCTCGGCTTCAAGGAAATCCGCTACCTGCCTGATGCCCTGACCGGCAACGCACCCTACGCGCAGCGCCTGACGAGCTACCTCGATTTTCTGGCGCAACTGATGAGCCGTCCGGCCTTCATTTTCCTGACGCGGGACCCAGAGCAAGTCTCGCGCAGCGCCTGGTGGCGAGACCGCGAGCCGGCCAAGGTGAGGCAACTGCTGAGCCAGTTTGCCGAGGTCACGCGAGGCTATCAAAACCCGGCGAGCCCGGCCTTCCATCTCGACTACGCCGAGCTGCTTGCCAATGGCGAGGCGGTGGGGCGGCTGTTCGACTTCCTGGGGGTGCGCCGCAACCCGGCGCTGGTCAGCGAGGTGCTCGGGCGGGATCACAGCTACAGTTCTTCTGCCAGCGCGCCGCCTCGGGCGCCTCTGCCAGGCCAGGCGGGACAGGCACCCCGCGACGTTCGCCGCGGGGCGGGGGGGGCGGCAATGCCGCAGTTCCTCCTGCGCGAACCTTTGCCGCCTGCCCTGGCGCTCCTGGCACCCGATCAGCCGACCAGGTCGGCCCTCGGTGCCGGCGATCTGTTCGTCTGGGATGGCGTGGCGGTGCCCACGGCGGATGCCACTGCGTTGTCTTTGGCGCTGCACACGCCTGCGGGTGTCATGCCGCTGGCCTGGGGCAGCCCGTCACCCTGGGCTGCTGCCCGCTTGCCGGCGAACCCCTGGGCCGCCAAGGCCCGGTACAAGGGGCCGCCAGTTGCGTTGCTGCCCGGGCAGTCCTGCACCCTCCTGCTGATGGAAGACGGGGTCGCTCGGCCGGTGGCAGAGCTCAGGCGCGATCCGGCCTGACAGAGCGCGCGTGCAACAGCGCTTTGCTGGTTCCGCCTGGCAGATGATGCGTACCGGCTTGCTTCAGACCCGGTTCAACAAAGCCCCGTGCGTTTGCCGCAGCTTGTCCATCAGGTGACTGGCAATCTGGTTCAGCGGTAGAACCTCATCGGCGGCGCCGTGGTTGATGGCTTCGCGTGGCATGCCGAAGACCACGCAGGTGGCTTCGTCCTGGCAGATGTTGAAGCTGCCGGCATCGCGCATGGTTTTCATTGCGCGGGCACCGTCGGCGCCCATGCCGGTCAGCATGATGCCGAAGGCGTTCTGCCCGACCACGCGGGCCGCGGATTCGAACAGCACTTCGACCGAAGGCTTGTGGCGGTTGACCGGCTCGCCGTCGCGCACGCGGGCGATGTAGTTGGCGCCTGAGCGTTCGACGCTGAGGTGCAGGCCGCCTGGCGCGATGTAGGCGTGGCCGGGCAGGATGCGTTCGCCGTCCGCCGCTTCCTTGACGCGGATCTTGCACAGGCCGTCCAGCCGAGCGGCATAGCTGCGCGTGAAGCCGGGCGGCATGTGCTGGGTGATGACCACGGCCGGCGAGTCCGGCGGCAGGTTGACCAGCACTTCCTTGGTGGCCTCGGTGCCGCCGGTGGAGGCGCCGATGAAGATCAGTTTCTCGGTCGACAGCCGGCCCAGCAGCGGCGCGGGCGGGCGCGGTGCAGCGGCGAGGGCGCCGGCACCACCTGTGGCGAGCGCGCCGGCGGGCGCGGCAGGCGGCGGCGTCACCAGGCGCTTGATGTGGGCTTTGGCGGCGATGCGCACCTTGTCCGTGATTTCTTCAGCCAGTTGCTTCAGGCCATCGGCAATGCCGATCTTGGGCTTGGCGACAAAGTCGATCGCGCCGAGCTCCAGTGCCTTGAGCGTGACCTCGGCGCCCCGCTCGGTCAGCGTGGAGACCATCACCACGGGCATCGGCCGCAGGCGCATCAGCTTGGACAGGAAATCCAGCCCGTCCATGCGGGGCATTTCGACGTCCAGCGTGATGACGTCGGGGTTCAGCGCGCGGATCATCTCGCGCGCGGCAAACGGGTCTGCCGCCGAACCGACGCATTCCATGTCGGTCTGGCGGTTGATGATTTCGGTGAGCAGGCTGCGCACCAGGGCGGAGTCATCCACCACCACCACTCGGGTCTTTGTCATTCATCGTCTCCAGGAACGGCCATTCGGATTGGCCTGCTGCCTTGTCTTGTGGGTGCGTGCGTCGTTCAGAACAGGTCGACCGAGCCGCCGCCCGTGGTGGCCGGTGCCGCCTTCTGCGCTGCCATGCGGTCCTGTGCGACCAGGGCCTCGGCATTCGCCGGTGCCAGGCGCTTGACCATGGCCTTGCCGCTGTACGGCAGGAAACAGACCTTGCGCGGGTAGATGTCCATCACATCCTTGGAGACGATGGGAATGCGCTCGGTCGCGAGGAAGTCGATCACGAACTTGGTGTTGCGCTCACCGACGTTGATCGAGTTCATGCCGCTGATCACCGCGCCGCCGCCGAAGACCTTGGCCTCCATCGTCAGCCGCGAAGCACCACGCTTCATCATCTCGTTGATCAGCAGTTCCATCGCGTAGCTGCCATAGCGGCCGGAGTCGCCGGCGCCGTCGGGCAGCATGAAGTGGTTCATGCCGCCGACCTTGGCATTGCGGTCCCACAGGCAGGCGGCAATGCACGAGCCCAGCGTGGTCATCACCAGCAGGTCTTCGTTGTCGACGAAGTACTCGCCGGGCAGGATCTTCACGGCTTCGTTCTTGAAGTGCGCGTCATAGAAGAAGAACGAGGCTTCGCCCGGCTTGCGCGGCGCGGCCTTCAGCCGCTCCAGCCGGCCGGACTTGGCACCCATGCCGGCACTCAACAGGGGAGGCGGCGGCGGCATGCCGCGGGCACCAGCGAGGGAAGCAGAGGGCAGAGTGGCCATGGGCTGGGTTCCGTCAGTCGCAAAAATCAGAGGAGGCGAGGGTGCTGCTGCAAGCGCGGCAGGCGTCACACATGTTGGTAGATCGTCTTGCCGCGCAGCGTGAACAGGTCGCGCGCGTCGGTGAAGTTCTCGGAGTGGCCGACAAACAGCAGCCCGCCCGGCTTCATCACGCTGTGGATGCGCTCCAGCACCTTGCGCTGCGTGTCGTGGTCGAAATAAATCATCACGTTGCGGCAGAACACCATGTCGAACGGCTCGCCCATGGCCCAGCGCGGGGTCATCAGGTTGAAGGGCTTGAACTCGACCATCTGCGCCAGCTCAGGCTTGACGCGGATGAAGCCGCTGTTGGCCCCGGTGCCGCGCATGAAGTGGCGCTTCAGCCGCTCAGGCGACAGACCGCGCGAGTCGGCTGCGTACACGCCCTGGCGGGCGGTGGCCAGCACCTTGGTGTCGATGTCGCTGGCGGTCAGGCGTGCGCCGCTGCGCTCGCCCAGCGACTCTGCCAGCGTCATCAGGATGGAATAGGGCTCTTCGCCGGTCGAGGCCGCGCAGCACCAGATGCGCGGCGCCTTGCCGCCCATGCCACGCAGGGCTTCGGCCAGCGCGTGGAAGTGATGTTCTTCGCGGAAGAAGGAGGTCAGGTTGGTGGTCAGGCAGTTGATGAACTGCTGCCATTCCTCGTCGCCCGACGGGCCGGTGGCGCTCTCCAGCCATTGCAAATAGTCCTTGAAGCTGCGGTGGCCGGTCTCGCGCAGCCGGCGCGACAGCCGGCTGTAGACCATCGCCCGCTTGCCCTCGTGCAGGCTGATGCCGGCACGCTGGTAGATCAGCTTGCGCACCCGCTCGAAGTCGGCCGAGGCAAAGGTGAACTCCTGCTCCCCGAGGTCGGTCTCGCCACCGGCCGGGCTTCGCTGTGCTTCAAGGGATGCGTTCATGATGTCTCTGTGTGGCGGGTGCGGCCTGCGGTTCGCCCACGAATGGCGTACCGCTGCCCGGCACGGATGTCCGCAGGTGTGGCGATGGCTGGCAGTCTTGCAAATTGGCCCCAGCCCAAGGGTTGGAGTTAGCGGGCATTCGCATCTCTTTTTCGGCCTGTTGGTGCCGGTAGCGCACTGCTAGACTGATTCGAAATTCCCTTGTGTCAGCAGTAATTCACACTCCGTGAGCGCTTTGCCCGAATCCCTCCCCCCCGCGGATCCCGCTGCGCTGCAGCTGGACCGGGCGCTGCAGTTGCTGCAGCAGTCGGGTCGCGACGCCTTGCCCGGCGCGCCGGGCAGCGCCGCGTGGCTGCAGGCGGTGATCGACGGCCTGTGCGAGATCTCCAGCCGCGACGCCCTGACCGGGCTGTCCAACCGTCGTGCCTTCGAGGCCGCGTTGAACCGTGAAATCGACCGCGTGGCCCGCTCCGGCGAGCCGGCGCTGCTGCTGATGCTGGACATCGACCATTTCAAGCGCGTCAACGACCATCACGGCCACATCGTCGGCGATCAGGTGATCTGCGCGGTCGCCGAATGCCTGGCCGAATGCGTGCGGCCAATGGACTTGCCGGCCCGCATTGGCGGCGAGGAATTCGCCGTCATCCTGCCCAACTGCCCGCCCGCCTTCGGCCAGACCGTGGCCGAGCGGATACGCCAGCGCATCGAGCAGAAGGTCATCACCGCCGGGCTCTCGCTGCGCCTTGGCATCACCGTCAGCGTTGGTGGGGCCTATGCGCCGCAGTGGGTGCGTTCCACGCCTGCGCTGTGGACCGAACGCGCCGACCTGCAGCTCTACCGCGCCAAGTCCGAAGGCCGCAACCGAACCTGTCTGGAGCCCACGCCTGTGTCCAACGTCAGTGCCGAAGAGAAGGGCCTGCTGTTCGGGACCACCATGCCTGGGGATCTCGAATGAGTGCCGTGTCTTCCAACCCGTCTCCCATGAGTGAACTCCCTGCTGCCAGCGGCACCCGCCGCGCACGCATCACCGCCGTCACCAGCGGCAAGGGCGGCGTCGGCAAGACCTTTGTCTCGGCCAACCTCGCGGCTGCGCTGGTGCGCCGCGGAGAGAAGGTGTTGGTGCTGGACGCCGACCTTGGCCTGGCCAACCTCGACGTGGTCCTGAACCTGTTCCCCAAGATCACGCTGCACGACGTCTTCACCGGCAAGCACAAGCTGGAGGAGGCCGTGATGGCCGCGCCCGGCGGCTTCCACGTGCTGCTGGCAGGCTCGGGCATGGTCGAGTACTCGCGGCTCACACCCGAAGTGCGCGACCAACTGGTCGACGTGATCCAGCAGATGCGACCACGCTTCGACCGCATCCTGCTGGACACCGGCGCCGGCATTTCCGACGTGGTGCTCTACACCGTTTCGCTGGCCGACGAGGTGCTGGTCGTGGCCACGCCCGAACCCACCTCGCTCACCGACGCCTACGCCACCATCAAGGTGCTGGCCACGACCCAGGGCCGGCGCGACCTGAAGCTGCTGGTCAACCAGGTCACCCAGACCGGCGAAGGCCGCACCATCCGCGGCCAACTGCAGCAGGTCGTGGACCGCTATGTGACGCCCAGCCTGGAGGCGCCACTGAAGCTGGAGTTCGTCGGCGAAATTCCGGTGGACGCCGCGGTGCGCGATGCCGTGCGGCGGCGACAGTTGATGCTGGAATGCTTTCCCGGCAGCGCCGCCGCGCAAGCCGTCCTGGCCGTGGCCACGCGCCTGACCAGCTGACCCTCTCCGATATTCGAACCGTGACCGAAGACTCCACCGACGCCACCACGCCCTTCACGCAACTCGGCGGCGAACCCGGCGTGCGCGCCCTGGTGGATCATTTCTATGACCTGATGGACCTCGAACCCGGCTTTGCCCGGTTGCGCGAGGTGCACGGCAGTACGCTGGACGACGCCCGCGACAAGCTGTTCTGGTTCCTCTGCGGCTGGCTCGGCGGCCCCAGCCACTACATCGAACGCTTCGGCCATCCACGGCTGCGCGCTCGGCATTTGCCGTTTGCCATCGGCCAGCTCGAACGCGACCAATGGCTGGCCTGCATGTTCCAGGCAATGGAAGACCGGGCCGTGCCGGCCGAGCTGAAGGCCAGGCTGGAGCGCAGCCTGTTCGAAACCGCCGACTGGATGCGCAACCGGCCCGGTTGAATTGGGGCACCCGGTTCGCCGGGTACGGCGAACCACCCGCCAGGCGGGTTGCGCAGCCGCCTTCGGGGCGGCCGTGCGGCGGCTGCGGTGGGGCACCCGGCTCGCCGGGGTACAGCCTCAGCGCGGTTGCCTGGCGGCGTGGCCGGTCTGGCCGTCGCGGCTGCCCAGCAGCACGATCAACGCGCCCGCACCGCCTTGCGGCCCGGCGGCCTGCGCAAACGCAATCACCTCTCGCCGCTGCGCCAGCCAGCGCTGCACCTTGGACTTCAGCACCGGCTCGCGCCCCGGCGAGCCGTGGCCTTTGCCGTGCACCACGCGCAGGCAGCGCCGGCTGTGCTGGTGGGCCAGGCGGATGAAGTCGGACAGGGTGTCGCGCGCTTCGTCGCGCCGCATGCCGTGGAGGTCCAGCTCACCCTGGATGGACCAGTGGCCTTTGCGCAGCTTGGCGAGCACCGCCTCGCTGACGTCCGGCCGGCGGTAGCTCAGGCCGTCATCGGTCAGCAGCAGCGATTCGACGTCGACCTCGTCGGAGAGCGCCTCGCGCAGCGCCGCCTGCTCGTCCAGCTCGCGCTGGCGTGGCTCGGGCGAAGGCGGCGTGCGGCTGGGCAGGGCGCGGCTGCTGGGCTTCATCGGCCGCACAGGCCCCACGCTGCTGGTGAACAGGTTGCGCTCGCGCTCGCGGCGGGCCCGCTCTGCTGCCTGGCGCGCGCGCTCGGCGGCGGCCTGCGCTTCGGCCTCGCGCAAGGCGTCGCGCAGCCGCCCCAACTCCTTCAGGCCATTGACTTTCACGGCACATCCTCGCTGGCCAATCCGTTTGGCAGCCGCTTGCTTGTGCTTGGCGGCCGCTCACTGTTGCCAAGCCTACAACAGCCTTGCTACCCGACTGCCCGGGCGGGTCAGCGGCAGCGGGTCAGATCAACCCACGTTCCGCGAAGCTCACCACCTGGCCGGCACCCACCACCAGGTGGTCCAGCACCCGCACGTCCACCATCTGCAGCGCGGCCTTCAGCGATTGCGTGAGGTATTCGTCTGCCTTGGACGGCTCCGCCAGGCCGGACGGGTGGTTGTGCGCCAGGATCAGCGCACCGGCATTCAGCGCCAGCGCCAGCTTGACGATTTCGCGCGGGTAGACGCTGGTCTGCGACAGCGTGCCCTGGAACAGTTCGCGCCATTCGATCAGCCGGTGCTGGCTGTCCAGGAACAGCACCCCGAACACCTCCTGTTCGCGGCGCGCGAGTTGCAGGGACACGAAGTCCTTCACACGGCCGGGGCTGTCGAAGACCGGGCCGCGTTGCATGGGCTGCAGCAGCGCGCGGCGGGCCATTTCCATCACCGCGGCCAGCTCGGCACGCTTGGCCGGGCCCAGGCCCTTGACGCGGCGGAAGTCGTCCGCGCTGGCCTGCAGCAGGCCGCCGAAGCCATCGAAGCTGGCGAGCAGTTCGCCGGCCATCACCAGCACGCCCTTGCCCTGGATGCCGGTGCGCAGCAGCAGTGCCAGCAGCTCGGCGTCCGCCAATGCGGCCGGCCCCTGGGCCAGCAGCTTTTCGCGCGGCCGCAGTGCAGCCGGCATGTCTTTCATGTCCATGGACACCCTCCCTGGGTGATGCTTGTCGTGTGGTGTTGGGTGCGCCGCATCGTTCTGTGTCGGGGTCGCCCTTAAAATCGTTTCCAGATTACCAGTACAGGCAGCGCCTTGTGAACACCATCCAGCCGGGATCCTTCCTGACTTTGCACTACCGGCTCGCGGGCCCGGACGGCGCCGACGTCGTCACCACCTTCAACGACAAGCCTGCCACGCTGACGCTTGGCGCCGGCCAGCTGGCACCGGCCATCGAGGCGCGTCTGCTGGGCCTGGAAGAAGGCGTGCGCACGAGTTTCGTGCTCGAACCAGGCGAGGCCTTCGGTCCGCGCAACCCGGAGATGCTGCAGCGCGTCAAGCGTGGCCTGCTGGCCGAGCATGGCGACCCGCAGGCCGAGTACCATCTGGGCGACGTGGTCGAGTTCCCCACGCCCGACGGCACCGGCCGCTTTGCCGGTGTGATCCGCGAACTGGGTGGCGACTGGCTGCTGTTCGACTTCAACCACCCGCTGGCCGGCGCTGCCGTGACCTTCGAGGTGCAGGTGATTGGCGTGCTATGAATTCCGCTGTGACCGCTCCCATGACGCCGGTGACCGAGGCCCAGCCCGGTGACATCCTGCTGGCCGAGCCGCGCGGCTTCTGCGCCGGCGTGGACAGGGCGATCGAGATCGTCGAGCGCGCGCTGCTCAAATTCGGCGCGCCGATCTATGTGCGCCACGAGATTGTGCACAACACCTACGTGGTCAACGACCTGAAGCAGAAGGGCGCGATCTTCATCGAGGAGCTGTCCGACGTGCCGCCCGGCGCCACGCTGATCTTCTCGGCCCACGGCGTGTCCAAGGCCGTGCAGCAGGAGGCCGCTGCGCGCGGCTTCCAGATCTACGACGCGACCTGCCCGCTGGTCACCAAGGTCCACGTCGAAGTGGCCAAGCTGGCGCGCGAGGGTTTCCAGTTCATCATGATCGGCCACAAGGGCCATCCGGAAGTCGAAGGCACGATGGGCCAGCTGCTGGAGGGCATCTTCCTGGTGGAGGACGTGGCCGATGTGGCCACCGCACCGGTCACCAAGCCGGACCAGCTCGCAGTCGTCACGCAGACCACGCTCAGCGTGGACGACGCGGCCGAGATCCTGGCCGCCGTGAAGGCGCGGTTCCCGAACGTGCGCGAGCCCAAGCAGCAGGACATCTGCTACGCCACGCAGAACCGCCAGGACGCTGTCAAGGTGCTGGCGCCCAAGGTGGACGTGGTGATCGTCGTCGGCAGCCCTACCAGCTCCAACAGCAACCGCCTGCGCGAGCTGGCCGAGCGCCTGGGCACGCCGGCCCACATGGTCGACTCGGCCGACGATCTGCAAGCCAGTTGGCTGGTCGACCGCCCGCGCGTGGGGCTGACGGCCGGCGCTTCGGCGCCCGACGTGCTGGTGCAGCAGGTCATTGCGCGCCTGAAGGCGCTGGGTTCGGTCTCGGTGCGCCGCCTGGCTGGTGTGCAGGAAACCATCGAATTCCCGCTGCCCAAGGGCCTGGGCGACAAGTCCATGGCCGAGTTCGCGGCTTCGCGATCTTGAGCTGGCGCCGGCCTTCGCAGCTGCCATTTCCTGCCGCGTGGCCGCTGGCCGCGCGCGATCCTTCTTGTTCCGGGCCCACGGGCCCCACCGCATTCGTAGAAAGCATCCCATGCTAGACATCAGCCTGCTGCGGCGCGACCTGCCCGCCGTCCTGGCCCGCCTCGCCACCCGCAAGGACCCGCAGCCCTTCCTCGACGAAACCCGCTTTGTCTCCCTCGAAGCCGAGCGCAAGCAGCTGCAGATGCGCACCGAGGAAATGCAGGCCCGGCGCAACAGCCTGTCCAAGCAGATCGGCATGTTGAAGGGCAAGGCCGCCAAGGGCGAAGACACCGGCGCCCAGGTCACCGAGCTGATGAACGAAGTCAACGCCATTGGCGACGAGCAGAAGGCTGGCGCCGAGCGCCTGGAAGCACTGCAAGGCGAGCTGGCGCTGATGCTGATGGGCGTGCCCAACCTGCCGCACGAATCGGTGCCTGTCGGCGTGGACGAAGGCGGCAACGTCGAAGTGCGCGCCTGGAACCCGAACGGCGAAGGCCCTCGCAGCTTCGACTTCCCGGTGCGCGACCACGTGGACCTGGGCGCCCCGCTGGGCCTGGATTTCGAGACTGGCGCCAAGCTCAGCGGCTCGCGCTTCACCTTCATGAAGGGCCCCATCGCCCGGCTGCACCGCGCGCTTGCCCAGTTCATGCTGGACCAGCACACGCTGCACCATGGCTACACCGAGTGCTACACGCCGTACATCGTCAACCGCGAGATCCTGGAGGGCACCGGGCAACTGCCGAAGTTCAAGGAAGACATGTTCTGGGTCAGCCGCGGTGGCGACGAAAGCCAGGCCGAGCAGTACCTGATCTCGACCTCGGAAATCTCGCTGACCAACACCGTGCGCGAGCAGATCCTCGCTGCCGACCAGCTGCCGGTGAAGCTCACCGCGCACAGCCCGTGCTTCCGCTCCGAAGCCGGCTCGGCGGGCCGCGACACCCGCGGCCTGATCCGCCAGCACCAGTTCGACAAGGTCGAGATGGTGCAGGTCACCGCGCCCGACCAGAGCCAGGACGCGCTGGAGGCCATGACCCGCCACGCCGAGGCCATCCTGCAGAAGCTGGGCCTGCCGTACCGCGTGATGCTGCTGTGCACCGGCGACATGGGCTTTGGCGCGACCAAGACCTATGACCTCGAAGTGTGGGTGCCGGCGCAGAACACCTACCGCGAGATCAGCTCCTGTTCGAACATGGGCGACTTCCAGGCCCGCCGCATGCAGGCCCGCTTCAAGAACGCCCAGGGCAAGACCGAGTTCGTGCACACGCTCAACGGCTCTGGCCTGGCGGTCGGCCGCGCGCTGGTCGCCGTGCTGGAAAACTACCAGCAGGCCGACGGCTCGGTGCTGGTGCCCGATGCATTGCAGCCCTACATGGGCGACCAGACGGTGCTGAAGCCCTGAGCGCCCTGAACGACGACCTGCTGCCCGCCGGCGACGCGAGCTGGGATGCGCTCCCGCCGCTGGCCCGCGAGGTGCTCACGGCGCTGGCGCTGGGCGCGGTGCCGCGCCCGCGCACCTGGATTTTCGAGCTGCTGGCCGAGCCCACGCTGCGAAGCGAGTCCGGCCGCAGGCCGACGCAGGACGCCATCCGGCTGACCTTGCAAGCGCTGGCCAGGGCCGGCTGGGTGGAACAGGACCTGCGGCGCACCGGCTTCTGGACGCCTGCGCCCAGGGCGCTGGCCCTCGCCTGGTCTGCCCTGCTGGACTTGCCGCTGGAGACGTTGCGCAGCACGCTGGCGATGGTCGACGGCTACCCCGCGATCAGCATTGGCCATTCGCGTTATGACGGGCGCCTGCCGTCGGTCGAAGCCGCCGTCGCCCGCCTGCGCCTGGAGGCACTGAGCGGCGGTGACCTGGCGAAGCTGCGCCAGCTCGAATCGCGCCTGCCCTGGGGCTGCGACGCTGTGGAGCAACTGCTGCCGGCCGTGCTGGAAGGCCTGATGGCGCCGCCCATGGTCGACTGGCTGCACGTCGAAGTGCGTGCGCTGGCGATGCTGGACCTGGTGATGGGCTGGACCCACAACTGGCGCCTGCCCACCGACATGGACCTGCCGGCCACCGTCAGCGCGCTGCTGCAGGAATCTGCCCGCCAGCCCAGCGAGCCGGTCTCCACCAACCTGTTGCGCTGGTGCCTGGCCGAGGCCTTCTGCTGCACCGGTGAACTGTCTCAGCTGGACGAATTGCTGGCGCCCGCGCTGCGCCCCGCGCCCGAAGGCCAGACCGATGCCACCCTGCCCGGCCGACTGGCCATGCGGGAATGCCTGCGTGGCGTAGAGCTGGCGCATGCCGGCCAATGGGTCGAAGCCGAAACCTGTTTCGAGACCAGCCTGGCGGCGCTGCGCAAGCTCAGCGGCAAGCGCAGCCGCTTTGTCTCGACCGTCATCGGCCCTTGGTATCCCATGGCGCTGTTGGCCCAGGGCGGCCCGGAGCAACTGCGCAAGGCACTGAAGTTCTGCCTGGCCGAAGGCGGCAAGCGCGAGCCGGTACTGGACGGGCCGTATGGCTTCATCGCTCTCGCCATCCAGATGCGGCTGGGCGACGTGCCGCGCGAGCTGGGGCCTTTCCGCCCGTACACGCTGGGCGGCAGGGTGCAGACCTCGCCGCTGGACCTGTGGCGCTGGCTGATGCGCGCATGGCTCAAGGAAGGCGCGCAGCCCGAGCCACTGTCCATCGACGAGATGGACGCCGCACAGCGCTTGCAGGCACAGCTCGATGGGGCAGGGCTGGCCTTCCTGTCCGGCCAACTGCGCGCTGCGCTGCAGGTGTTGTCCGGCGAACGCGTGCAGACGGTGTTCTTCATCCGCGGCGCCCGTGAGCGCTGGGAAGTGGCGCTGGACGCACTGCGCGCGGTGGTTGCGCCCGAGCCGGCCGCGGGTGCCACGTCCTCGGATGAAACCCAGCTGCTGTGGGTGCTGGAACTGGGCCGCCAGGGCCAGGTGCTGGACCTGCAGGCCATGGAGCAGAAGCGTGGCGTGCGCGGCTGGGGCAAGCCCAAGGACGTGCCGTTGACGCGGCTGCAGCGCACCGCAGAGGCACTGCCGCCGCACGATGCCCGCGTGGCCCGTACGCTCAAGCAGGAAGCCTACAGCCGCCAGGTGCGCTTCGACTTGTCCGCCGCTGTCGCGGCGCTGGTCGGCCACCCTGGCCTGGTGTTCGACGACGCGCCGGAGATGAAGGTCGAGCTGACCGAAGCCGGCCCCGAGCTGGACGTGACCCGTGAAGGCGAGCGCCTGCGCGTGCGCCTGTGGCCCACGCTGCAGGTGGTGGGCGACGACGCCACGCCGCGCTGGTCCGGCAGCGCCGCCGAGCAGAAGGAGCTGGACCAGCTGCGCCTGATCACCGTGGTGCGAGACAGCCCGCAACGCGCGCGGCTGATCCGCCTGACGCCGGCGCAAAAACGCGTGGCCCAGTTGCTCGGCCCCGAAGGCCTGGACATTCCGCAGCAGGGCGTGGCCCAGCTGCAGGAAGTGCTGACCGGCCTGGGCACGCATTTCCGCATTCACAGCGACGAAGCGCAGAGCGCGCAGGCCGCACGCGAGCTGACCGCCGATTCACGGCTGCGCGCCGAGCTGTCTCCTGTGGGCGATGGCCTGCAACTCCGCCTGGTCGCCGCGCCCTTTGGCCCTGACCATGCCGACGATGGCCCGCGCCTGGTGCCGGGCGGTGGTCGTGCGCGCGTGGTGGCCGCGGTCAAGGGCGAAACCATTGGCGTGCAGCGCGACCTCGCCGCAGAGCGCGAGCACCTGGACACGGTGCTGGACGCCTGCCCGATGCTGCCGCCGCTGCCTGCCGGCGCACCCTGCGAATGGCTGCTGGACGAGGCCGAACAGGCACTGACCTTGGTCGAAAGGTTGCGTCCGCTGAATGCCTTGCAGGCGCTGGACTGGCCGCAGGGCAAGGCCTTGCGCGTGGACACTGCCGGTCTCGCCCAGCTCGCGCTGAGGGTGCACACGCGCCAGGAATGGCTGGCGCTGGACGGCGACCTGGCAGTCGACGAAGCGCTGGTGCTGAGCCTGCAGCAGTTGATGGGCCTGCACAGCGGCGCCAAGAGTCGCTTCGTGCCGCTGGGCGATGGCCGCTACCTGGCGCTCACACAGGAGCTGCGCGAGCGCCTGGCCGACCTGGCCGCGGTGGCGGAAGCCAAGGCCGGCAAGGACGACCTGACGTCGTTGCGCCTGCCCAAGGTGGCCGCACCCTGGCTGCAGGAACTGGCCGAAGGCAGCCAGCTGACGGTGGACGATGCATTTGCCCGTCGCCTGGAGGAGCTGGACGAAGCCCGGCGTGTCGTGCCCGCTTTGCCGGCCACGCTGCAGGCCAGCCTGCGGCCGTACCAGGAAGAAGGCTTCGAGTGGGCCATGCGCCTGGCCTCGGCCGGCCTGGGGGCCTGCTTGGCCGACGACATGGGCCTCGGCAAGACGCTGCAGGCGCTGGCGGTGCTGCTGTCGCGCGCTGCCAAGGGCCCGGCGCTGGTCGTCGCGCCCACCTCGCTGGTCGGCAACTGGCGCGCCGAAGCGCGTCGTTTTGCGCCCTCGCTCAATGTGCAGGTCTTCGGCGAAGCCGGGTCAGACCGCTCGGCCCAGATCGCCACCGATGCGCCAGGCAGCGTGCTGCTGGTCTCGTATGCGCTGCTGCAGCAGGACGCCGAGCGTTTTGCCGCCCGCGAATGGGCCACGCTGGTGATGGACGAGGCCCAGGCGATCAAGAACGCCGCCGCCAAGCGCAGCCAGGCCGTGTTTGCGCTGCAGGCGAAGTTCCGCTTGGCGCTTTCAGGTACCCCTATCGAGAACCGCCTGGGTGAGCTGTGGTCCGTGATGCGTGCCTGCAACCCCGGTCTGCTCGGCACGATGGCACGCTTCAACGAACGCTTTGCCGGCCCCATCGAGCGCCAGCGCGACAAGACCGCCCAACGCCAGTTGCGCCGCTTGATCGCGCCCTTCATCCTGCGCCGAACCAAGGCCCAGGTGCTGGACGATTTGCCGCCGCGCACCGAGCTGGTCCTGAAAATACCGCTGGAAGCAGCTGAACAGGCTCACTATGAAGCCTTGCGGCGAGATGCATTGGTCGCGGCGGAGCGCAGCCTCTCTGGCGACGCCATCGGCCAGGCCCAGTTCAACATCCTGGCCGGGCTGACGAAGCTGCGCCGCGCCGCCTGCGACCCGCGCCTGGCCAGCCCGCACCTGAGCCTGGTCGGTGCCAAGGTCAAGGCCTTTGGTGAGCTGGCCGCGGAGCTGGTCGCCAACGGCCACAAGGCCCTGGTCTTCAGCCAGTTCGTCGACTTCCTCACGCTGTTGAAAGCGCCGCTGGATGAAGCCGGCATCGCCTACCAGTACCTGGACGGCAGCACGCCAGCAGCGGAGCGCATGAAGCGCGTCGACGCCTTCCAGGCAGGGCAGGGCGAGCTCTTCCTCATCAGCCTGAAAGCCGGCGGCTTCGGCCTGAACCTGACCGTGGCCGACTACGTGGTGATTGCCGACCCCTGGTGGAACCCCGCCGCCGAAGACCAGGCCAGCGGCCGCGCCCACCGCATCGGCCAACAGCGCCCGGTGACCGTCTACCGCCTGGTGGCCGAAGGCACGCTGGAGGAGAAGATCCTCACGCTGCACCGCGACAAGCGCGAACTCGCGGACCTGCTGCTCGAAGGCCAGGAAACCACCGCACTGCCCAGCGCAAACGAACTCATCGCCCTGATGCGCGAAGACAAGGAAGAACTGGGGGCATGAAATACTTTCCGCGAGCTTCGCGGAAGGCTCAGAACCTGAGCTAGAATCTGAGGCTTCACCCGGTGACCACGGGTGCACCTATCAGGAGAGGTGGCAGAGTGGTCGATTGTACCTGACTCGAAATCAGGCGTACGGAAACGTACCGAGGGTTCGAATCCCTCCCTCTCCGCCAGTCAAAGCCCGCGCATGTCGCGGGCTTTGTTTTTTCGGCGCCCCTGTCACACCACCCGGCACACGGGTCCGCGCCGGGCGGCTCGGGAGTTTGAGGGCAGGAGAGTCTGGGGGCGCCAAGTCGGTTTAAGCAGACGATGGGCCCAGTGCCAGAGCTGGATCGCCCGCAGTCGATGACGCAGCCACTTGTCCAGCTTGCGCAGGCCCGACGTAGGCTTTCCCCATACCAGCAGGTTCGGCCGCAGCCGCTGGACCACTTGCGCATGCTTGACCTTGCCACAGGTGGAGGGTTTAGGATCATGTTTCGGTGAGTTGGACCCATTGCCCTGAATGGCAAAAAAGCCAATTTCCAGTCTTTTCAGCCTTTGTGAAAACCGTTCGCCTCTGCTTCCTGCTGCTGCTGGCCGTGCTGCTTCCCTTGCGGGGCGCGGTGGCGGCCGCCATGCTCTGCTCAGCGGGTGATGCCGGCTCGCACAACGAGCTCCGCATGGCCGAAGGTTCCGAGGCGAACGCGGGAATGGCGCATCACGTGGTTCACGAGGCTGGTTTGCCTGACGCCCGGGCAGATGCCGAACATGCCCACGGCGAGCAACGCCATCATCATGCGGGCTCGGACAAGTGCAACATGTGTTCGGCATGCTGCTCGCTGACACCCCTGGTGAGTGCCGTGCCGGCGCTTGCTGAGCCGTTGGGCTTCACGGCTGTGAGGTTTGCTTCCTACACGGCGCCGTTGCCCAGCTTCTTCTCGGGCGGCCAGGAGCGCCCTCCCCGAACCACCTGACCCACCTTGGGCCTCTTCAGGAGGTCTGACGGGGCTCGCGCGTCCGCAAAGCGGTCGTGCCGAGCGTCTTGCGGCTCGCATTGCTGAGCCGCCGACTCAATTGGTTGCGATTCATGAACAACTTCTTCTGCAGGCTCGCGCCTGTGGTCGCGCTCGGCTTGCCGCTGCTCGCGCCTGCCCAGTCCAGGCCGCCCGATCCAGTGGACCCGAAAGCCTTGGCTCCGGCGCTGCGCTACCTGTCAGCCTTCGCTGACTACACGCGCTGGCAAGACACCAAGACCGGCGATTGGCGCGCGCTCAACGACGCGTTGCGGGACGACGGCGCAGCGGCCGGCCAGGAGGCCGCTGCGATGCCGCTGGTGGCACCACCGGCGGCTCGATCTCCCGCGCCCACGGTTTCTCTGCCAGCGGCGTCGGCCCATGGGGGTCATCACCCGCAAGGAGACACGCGATGATGCGGCTGACGATTGCTGCTGCAGCAGCACTGGCCCTGGCCGGCTGCGCTTCGTTTTCGCCTGATGGTGGCGCCGGCCAAGTCTCCGAGCTCACCAGGGAGCGCACCGGACAAGGCGTCGGCTTTCAGCGGACGGCGTCCGATGTCGATTCAGCCGCCGCGCGCGTTGGCGAACTGCTCCAACAGCCGCTGACAGCCGACGCGGCGGTCGAGATCGCGTTCCTGAACAACCGTGGCCTTCAAGCCAGCTTCTCCGAGCTGGGCATTGCAGAAGCGGAACGGGTGCGGGCAGGTCGTCTGGCCAATCCCCGGCTGAGCTTCGGGCGCCTTGCCGGCGGAGGTATCACCGAGGTTGACCGCTCGGTGGTGTTCGACCTCACAGGCCTCTTGACGATGCCCATTGCCAACGAAGTGGCACAACGGCAGTTAGAGCAGGCGCAGTACCAGGCTGCCTTCGAAGCGGTCGGCATCGCTGCAGAGGCCCGCAAGGCGTTCTTTGCTGCTGTGGCCGCGCAGGAACTCGCGAGGTACGCCGAGCAAGTCAAGCTTGCGGCCGACGCATCGAGCGAACTGGCGCGACGCATGCTGCAGGCGGGCAACTTGAGCAGGCTGCAACAGATGCGTGAGCAGTCCTTCTACGCAGATGCCACGGCCGACTTGGCGCGTGCGCGCCATCAAGTGGTCGCCGAAAGAGAGCGACTGATCCGCGCGCTGGGTCTCTCTGGCGAAAGTCTTGGCTTCACGCTGCCCGAAAGGCTGCCAGACCTGCCCAGTTCGGCGCTTGAACCCAAGGATGCCGAGCAAACCGCGGTCAGCAGGCGCCTGGACGTCCTGATGGCCAAGCGCGATGCAGAAGCCACGGCAAAGTCGCTTGGGCTGACCAAGACGACCCGCTTCATCAATGTGCTTGATGTCGGCTATGCCGACAAGCGCCAGACCGGCGAAGCCCGCCAGACTGGCTACGAGATCGAGCTGGAACTGCCCCTGTTCGACTTTGGATCGACTCGCACCGCGCGTGCGGAGGCGATGTACATGCAGGCGGTTCACCGCACTGCCGAAGTGGCAACCAATGCCCGCTCGGAAGTTCGCGAGTCGTACTCGGCCTATCGAACGGCCTACGACCTGGCCAGGCACTACCGCGATGAGCTGGTGCCGCTGCGCAAGCGCATCTCGGATGAAAACATGCTTCGCTACAACGGGATGCTGACGGGCGTCTTCGAACTGCTCGCCGATGCACGCGATCAAGTCAACAGCGTGACCGGCGCAGTCGAGTCGCTGCGCGACTTCTGGATCGCCGACACCGATCTGCAAAGTGCGCTCACCGGCCGTTCGCCGAACCTGGCCGGCTTCGGCGCGCCAAGCAAGTCGGCAGCGGGCGAGCCGCGCGCGCACTGAGGGAATCGATGATGACAAACCGCAGAACGTTTTTCCAGGCTGCAGGCGCAACCCTTGTGGGTGCCACGGCTGTCAGCCGAGTGGGCGCAGCGATGCTGCCTGAAGCCGTCAGTCAAGCCAGCCCGCTGACCCAGCCACCGCCAGCCCCGCCCAACGGCCGCCCGTTCAATCCCGTGCTCACGCTCAACGGCTGGTCGTTGCCGTGGCGCATGAAAGACGGCGTTAAGGAGTTCCACCTGGTTGCCGAGCCAGTGGTGCGAGAAATTGCCCCTGGCATGAAAGCCAACCTGTGGGGCTACAACGGCCAGTCGCCGGGTCCCACCATCGAGGTGGTGGAGGGAGACCGCGTGCGCGTCTTCGTGACGAACCGATTGCCCGAAGTCACCAGCATCCACTGGCATGGCCAGCGCCTGCCCAACGGCATGGATGGTGTGACCGGGCTGACACAGCCAGGCATTGCACCTGGCAAGACCTTCGTCTACGAATTCGTCGCCCGCCGTGCTGGCACCTTCATGTATCACCCGCATGCCGACGAGATGACCCAGATGGCGATGGGCATGATGGGCTTTTGGGTCACGCATCCGCGGGACATCGGCACGATGCGCGTCGATCGCGATTTCGTGTTCCTGCTGAATGCCTACGACATCGATCCCGGCAGCTTCACGCCGCGCGTCAACACGATGTTGGACTTCAACCTCTGGACGTTCAACAGCCGTGCGTTTCCGGGCATCGACCCACTGGTCGTGCGCCAAGGCGACAAGGTGCGCATCCGGGTTGGCAACCTCACGATGACCAACCACCCCGTCCACCTGCACGGTCACGAGTTCGAGGTGACCGGCACCGACGGCGGATGGGTGCGGCCGCAGGCCCGCTGGCCGGAGGTCACTGCCGACGTTGCGGTTGGGCAGATGCGGGCGATTGAGTTTGTGGCCAGTGAGCCTGGCGACTGGGCCTTCCACTGCCACAAGTCGCACCACACGATGAATGCGATGGGTCACGACGTGCCAACGATGATTGGCGTGGATCAGCGCGGCGTCGCCGAGAAGATCACCCAGTTGATGCCCGACTACATGGCGATGGGCGACAAGGGACAGTCCATGGGCGGCATGGAAATGCCGATTCCGGAGAACACGCTGCCCATGATGGGTGGCGAAGGTCCGTTCGGCGGCGTCGAGATGGGCGGCATGTTCACCGTGATGAAGGTCCGCGCCGAGCAGAAGCCTGGCGACTACAGCGACCCTGGCTGGTACCGGCATCCACCCGGCACGCTGGCCTATGAATGGCAGGGCGGGATGCCCGCGACCCAGCGCAATGAGAGCCCTGGAGGGCACCTCATGCAGCCGACAGGAAAGTCGGCCCCCATCGAGATGACCGTGCGCAAGC